>Ga0265337_1000207_pt1 | contig 31578 bp, 27 predicted proteins | sample 42122metaG_FD_192441 | JGI IMG/M metagenome (GOLD analysis project Ga0265337, IMG submission 192441) | Rhizosphere microbial communities from Carex aquatilis grown in University of Washington, Seatle, WA, United States - 4-21-22 metaG | ecosystem: Host-associated > Plants > Roots > Rhizosphere >... | reverse complement strand
GTCGTGGGTCGGAACCAGGACCTCGCCCTGATTGTCCGCGGTTTGCGCGAAGGCGCTGAATGCCAGCGTGCAGAACACGAGGGCTAATATAAATCGTGCGGTCATGGCGTCAGCTCATCTTCGAGGTGATTTGCAGCATCTGGTCGGCGGCCGAGATGACTTTCGAATTCATCTCGTAGGCGCGCTGAGCGGTGATGAGATCGGTGATCTCCTGCACCGCATTCACATTGGAGGTTTCGAGGAACCCCTGCTGCAGCGTGCCGTAGCCGGGCGAGCCGGGAAGTCCCGTCAGCACCGCGCCGGAGGCCGCAGTTTCCGTGTACAGATTGTCGCCCGTGGCCTGCAGCCCGCCATCGTTGGGAAAGCGCGCAAGCTCGATCTGTCCGAGCGTTTGGGGCGCGGTCTGGCCGGCAACGAGCGCCTGCACCTGGCCCTGCGCATTCACCGTGACGGAGAGCGCGTCCTGCGGGATGGCGATGCCCGGCGCCACGACATAGCCCTTGTCGGTGACGAGCTGTCCCTCGGGCGAAAGCGCAAATCCACCGGCCCTCGTGTAGGCGTCGGTACCGTCCGGCATCGTGATATGGAAATAGCCCTTGCCGTTGATCGCCAAGTCGTAGGGATTGCCCGTCGAATTGAGGTTCCCCTGGCTGGTGATGCGATAGGTGGCCGCGGTCCGTACGCCGACGCCGATCTGGATGCCGGCCGGCAGCACCGAACCCGTGTCGGCAGACGCGGAGCCCGGCCGTTCGGTGTTCTGATAGAGCAGGTCCTGGAATTCCGCCCGCTGCATCTTGTAGGCGGTGGTGTTCATGTTCGCGAGATTGTTCGCGATCACTTCCACATTGGTCTGCTGCGCCAGCATGCCGGTCGCTGCGATGCTTAATGCCCGCATGGTCTGGACTCCTTCTCTTAAGCGGTGGGAACGGCGCCGAGCTTTTCGATCGCCTGTTTCAGCAAGTCCTCGCCGGATTTGGTGAGGTCGGCCGAGGCCTGATAGGCGCGCATGACGTCGATCATGTGGGCGATCTCGATCACCGGCTCGACGTTGGATCGCTCGATCATGCCCTGCCGCACGCGAGGGTTGGCGGCGGTTTGAGGCGCCTGGCCGCCTGCGTCGTAAAGGCTGGCGCCGGCCTTCTTCAGCGTCTTTTCGTCGGCGAAGGTGACGACGCGAATCTTGCCCATGGGTTGAAGAGCGTTGCTCAGCGATCCGTCATTGGCGACCCTGAGGTCGCCGTCCTGCGGCTGGAGCGTGATGGCCCCGCCGTCGCTCTGAACCTGGTAGCCGTCATCGGTGACGACCTGGCCCTGTTCGTCGAGCTTGAAATGGCCGTTGCGCGTGTAGCGTTCACCATCGGGCGTCTGCACGACGAAATAGCCTGCCCCGTCGATCGCCATGTCGAGGGTCGAGCCGGTCTGTTCGACCCGCCCCTGTGCGAGATCGCGCGTGACCCCTTTGTCCATCACGAAGGAGACATTGGTCGTGCCGCCGCCTTCGGCCTCGGTAGCCGGGACGGGCACCATGTATTGCTCGAACTGCATGGATTCGCGCTTGAACGCGGGCGTGGAGAGGTTCGCGAGATTGTTCGCGATCACTTCCATGGCGCGGTTGGTGGCCATCTGTTGCGAGAGGCCGACGAGGAACGAGTTTTCCACTGATGTCCGCCCCGTTCTGGAGCGCCCTTCTGATCCGTCGGGAAAACCGGTTGCACGGCCCATGCCAGCCGCAAAAGCCCAGGCTTCACCTGGATTTTCGTGAACAGAGGAGGCGCGCCCGGCAAGCCTCGCCGGGTATAAGGCTTTCGTAACGCGGCAAATTTTTCCCCGTACCCAAACCAGTCCTTAACCAAGCGCTCCTATGGTCGCCGGAAGATTTCGTGAGAACCGGCCGAGGCATTCATGGCGAGCAAAGCGAAGGCGGAAGCGCCCGAATCGGAGGACGACGCCGAAGCGCCAAGCGAAGGCGACGCGGCGGCGGCGCCCGCGAAGAAAAAGGGGCTTGTCGGCAAGATTCTTGGGCCGGTGTTGGGGATCCTCAAATTCGCCAATCCGCTCGCGATCCTGAAACTCCCCATGAAGTTGAAGATCGTCGCGCTTGCAGGGCTCTTGCTCGTGCTCGGCGGCGGGGGGGCCGGCGTCTATTTCTTCGTGCTGGCGCCCGGCAAGCCGGCCGATCAGGCCGCAGCCGAAAGCGTGAAAACCGAGCCCGACAAATTGCCCGCCGAAAAGGCTGCCTTCTTCGATATTCCCGACATCATTGTGAACATCCAGACCCCGGATTCCACGCCTGCCTATCTCAAATTGTCGGTCTCTCTCGAACTCGAAAAGCAGGAAGCCAAAGCCGCCATCGAGCCCGTGCTGCCGCGGATCACCGACCAGTTCCAGACCTATCTGCGCGAGCTGCGCGTGGAAGACATCCGCGGCTCGGCCGGCGTGATGCGCCTCAAGGAAGAGCTGCTGCGCCGCGTGAATCTTGCCGTCGCGCCCACACCGGTGCGCGACGTCCTGCTCAAAGAAATGATCATCCAGTGAGAGTAGTGAGACATGGCTGAAGCGGAAAAACCCGACGTCGATCCGGCGGACGAAGACAAAGCCGGCGAAAATTGGGAACCGGCGGCAGTCTCGGACGGAGAGTCTGCCGTACGATCCGGCACGGCCGAGCGCATCCTGAACCAGGATGAGATCGACTCCCTCCTCGGCTTCGATGTGGGCGACAACGAGGCGCAGGACAAATCCGGCATCCGCGCCATCATCAATTCGGCATTGGTATCCTATGAACGCCTGCCGATGCTGGAAATCGTATTCGACCGGCTGGTTCGGCTGATGACCACGTCGCTGCGCAATTTCACCTCGGACAATGTCGAAGTCAGCCTGGACAACATCACCTCCATCCGGTTCGGCGATTATCTGAACTCGATTCCGTTGCCCGCCATTCTGGCCGTGTTCCGTGCCGAAGAGCTCGACAATTACGGCCTCTTCACGGTGGATTCGAACCTCATCTATTCCATTGTCGATGTGCTCTTGGGCGGCCGCCGCGGCACCGCGGCCATGCGCATCGAGGGCCGCCCCTACACCACCATCGAACGCACGCTGGTCCAGCGCATGATCGAGGTGATCATGAACGACATGGTCCAGGCGTTCGAACCGCTGGCACCCGTAAGCTTTACGCTCGATCGCCTCGAGACCAATCCGCGTTTCGCGGCCATCGCGCGCCCGGCCAACGCCGCCATCCTGGTGAAGCTGCGCATCGACATGGAAGACCGCGGCGGACGCATCGAGCTGATGCTTCCCTATGCGACGCTGGAACCAATCCGCAAGCTGCTGCTGCAGCAATTCATGGGCGAGAAATTCGGCCGCGATTCGATCTGGGAAAGCCACCTTGCGACCGAGCTATGGTCCACCCGCGTCCAGATCGACGCGATCCTGGACGAGCAGCGCATGCCGCTGAACCGCATCATGAATCTCGAAGTCGGCCAGACCATCATGCTGAACGCGGGGCCGGATTCGCCGATCGAACTGCGATGCGGCGGCGTTCCTTTGCTCAAGGGCCGCATGGGCCGCATGGGCTCCTCCGTCGCCGTGCGCATCGAAGGCATCGCCAAGCGCAACGACACCCCGAACATCTTTTGAGCTCTCCCATGATCGCTGCCGTCCCCGTATCGCTGATTGTCGAAATCACGCTCGCCGTTCTCCTGGGGGTGACGGTTTTTTTCTGCGCCCGCCTGGAAAGGCGGCTGCGCAATCTGCGCCAGGATCAGGAATCGCTTGCCGTCACGGTGCGTGCGCTGAACGGCGCCATCGCCGCGGCGCAGTCGAGCCTCGCGGGGCTGCGCACGGCCGCGCAGAACGCGGATGAAACCCTGGGGCGCAGGGTCAGCGCGGCGCGCGGCCTTGCCGACGAACTGGCGCTCCTCACCTCGGCCGGCGAGCGCATCGCCTCCCGCATGGAGAATGCGCGGCCCGGGCAGAACCCAGGTGCATCCCGGTTGGCGCCCGTATTTGCCGACAATTTTCGCGCCGTGCGCTGAGAGGACGAGATGAAGAACAAATCCAGCGGAAATTCCGAAGTCCGGCTGCTTCCCGCCGTGATCGCGGTCGGCGTCATCCTGTTTGCGCTGAAAGCGGGCGGCCTTGCCTTCACCGCCGATGCCGCGACACCGGCGACACCGGCGCCTGCTCCGAACGCGGCAGCACCGGCCAAGCCCGCGGCCGCAGCACCCGCCAAGCCAACCGATCCGCTCGCGGCGATCAATGCGGCCCTTCCCGTGCCGCCCAAAGCCGGCAAACCCGCCGACACGGCCAAACCCGCCGATGAGCTTTCGCAGGATGCCGCGGCGGCCGGAATCAGCGCGGCCGAAATGGACGTGTTGACCAGCCTCGCCGACCGGCGCGATGCCTTGGAGCAGCGCCAACGCGATCTCGACATGCGCGCCAACATCATCGCCGCGACCGAAAAACGCGTGGACGGAAAGATTGCCGAACTGAAAGCCCTTCAACGCAAGATCGAAAGCCTGCTCGGCCAGCGCGATGCGAAGGAACTCGAACAGCTCGATGGCCTCGTGAAGGTGTACACGGCGATGAAACCGAAGGATGCCGCGCGCATCTTCGGGTCTCTCGACGATACCGTGCGTTTGGGCGTTGCCGGGCGCATGAAGCCCGACGTCATCGCCGGCATCATGGCCTCACTGCCGCCCGAAGTGGCGCAGAAGCTCAGCGTCGAACTGGCCAGCCGCTACAAGGTTCCCGCCGATGTGGCCGCATCCGCCGCTGCGGCGACCGCGCCCGCCCCCGCGGCTGCACCGGCCGCGTCTCCGGCCGCTCCCGCAGGACCGCCCGGAGGCTGAGGCTCGATGCGGGCGCGAATACTCCTTGCCTGCACCATGATGTGCGCCGCGCTTGCCGCGGCGAGCCTGCGCGCGCAACCCGCTGATGCACCGCCGGCGCCCAAGCCGAATAGCGCGACCGTCGACAGCTCCAAGGGCTACGCGCGCATTCTGTTCACCTTCGCGGAGGCAACGCCGGTAACCGCTCAGGTTGCCGATGGCGTGCTCACCATCCGCCTCGCACACACGGTCGACACCAGCATCGATGCCTTCACCGAGAGCCTTGGCCCTTATGTCTCGAGCGGCCGGCGAGAGCGCGACGGGCTGACCTATCATTTCGCGCTGAAAAATCCGGTCGGGTTGCACAATTCGACCCAAGGCGCGCAAACCGCCATCGACCTCGTGCCCGACAGCTTCAAGGGCACGCCGCCCGACCTGCCGCCTCCGCCCCCGCCGCCGAAAAAGGACGAGCCCGACGTCACCAAGCTGCCGGTGGTGAAGATACGGGTGGCTGAATTCGCCAATTACACACGCGTGGTGTTCGATTGGCCAGAACCCGTCGTTTACACCGCCTATCCCGGACAAGGCCGTATCTCGGTCAGGTTCGACGCGCTGGGGAAACCGGATTTTTCCGTGCTGCAGACGCGCTCCCCCGCCTGGGTGAAAAGCGCGGGATGGCATCTCGACGGTACTGCCACGGTGGTCGATCTCGAAACCGACACCGATTCGGGCTTCAAGGATTCGCGTGACGGCGCAAAGATCGTGATCGACGTGCTCGCCCCCAAGACGGACGCTTCCGGAATCCCCGGAGCGCGCGTCGTTCCCCCCGCGCCGCCGCCGGGTCCACCGCCCAAAGGTTCGGACGGCGCCGCCGCGCTGAAAGCGGGAGCGGCGAAAAGCGCGACGCCGGCGCCCACACCCACTCCCCCGATGATGACCGAGCTTGCGGGCTCGAGCGCGGAATTGACGCGCGATGGAGCCGCCTTGCACTTTCCGGCGGCCCGCGGCCGCGCGGTAGCGGTATTTGCCCGCGGCGAAACGCTCTGGATTGTGCTCGACGGCCATCCGAAGCTGGAAGCGGCAACCCTGCTCGCGCCGCTCGCCTCCGTGCTGATCCATGCCGAGGCGGATTCGGTGTCCGGCGCGGCGGTGCTGAAACTCGTCTTCAAAGCGGCGCTGCTCCCTTCGGTGAACGAAAGCGAATCGGCGCTGAACGTCATGTTGACCAAGGGCGCGAGCGCTCCGCCCGAGCCTCTCACCTTCACGCGCGCTGGCGCGGACGGCGAAACCTCGCTGACCGCACCGCTTCCGGGTGCGGCGCAGGTGATTCAGCTTGCCGACGCAGAGGCCGGCGATCATTTCTTCGTGGTGCCGGCCAGGCCCGGCAAGGGCGTGCTCACCGCCAAGCGCTTCGTCGAAATGGAAGCGCTGCCCAGTGCGGCCGGCATAGCAGTTGTTCCGTTTACGGATGACCTTTCGGCGCAGGTTCAGGCCGAGATCGTGACCGTTTCGCGGCCGCACGGCATGGCATTGTCGGCTGCTTCCGGCGCCAGCACGGAGCCCGTGGTCCAGCTTCTCACCAGCAAGCAAGGCCCCGCTTTCATCGATTTTGCGCAATGGTCCAAGGCCGATGGCGACAACGTCATCGTGGCGGAACGGGCGTTGCGCGCCGCCGTCGCAAGGCTTCCCGAAAGCGAAGGCAACAAGGCCCGGCTGCGGCTGGCGCGCTATCTGCTCGCGCAGAATCTCGCGCCCGAGGCGCTGGGCGAAATTGAATTGATCCAGGAGGCCGATGCGAAACTCTCGAGCGATCCCGGCCTTGCGGCGATGAAGGGTGCAGCCCAGGTCCTGATGGGACGCTATGCCGATGCAAAGGCGTCGCTGTCGGCAAGCGCGCTCGGCCAGGACCCCCATGCCGCCCTTTGGCGCGGAATGGCCGAAGCCAAACTCGGCGATTACGCCAATGCGCGTCACGATCTTGCCGTGTCGCAAACGGTGTTGCGTTTCTATCCCGATTGGCTGCAAACCCGCGCCCGTCTTGCCCGCGCCGAAACGGGCATCGCGCAAGGCGATTTGGCGAGCGCCAACGATGCGCTCGACCAGCTTTCATCGCAGCTTTCCCCACGCGATTCCGTCGAGGCCCGGCTTTACGAAGCCGAGCTGCTGGCCGCCCAAGGCCATGTCAACGAAGCCGTGTCGCGGATGCGCGCGCTCGAACGGACCGATTATGCGCCCATCGCGGCGCGCGCGGTCTATGTGCGCGTCGAGACCGAGCTTGCCGCCAAGAAGATCAAGCCGGCGGCGGCAATCGCGACATTGGAGCAATTGCGCTATCGCTGGCGCGGCGACGATCTCGAACTCAAGAGCCTGCGCAAATTGGGCAGCCTCTATTTCGCGGAAAACAATTGGCGCGAGGGGCTAGCGGTTCTGCGCGTCGCCGCGCTCAACTTTCCCAGCACCGACCTTGGCCGCGAAGCGCAGGACGACATGCGCCGCGCTTTCGCCGATCTTTTCCTCGGCAGCAAGGCCGATCAGATGCGCCCCGTCGACGCGCTGGCGCTGTTCTATGATTTTCTGGAGCTTACACCCGTCGGCCGGGACGGCGACGAGATGATCCGCCGCTTGAGCGACCGGCTGGTGGCGGTGGACCTGCTTGGACCCGCCGAGCAATTGCTCGACCATCAGGTGAAGGAACGCTTGGAAGGCGTGGCGCGGGCGGCCGTCGCGACGCGGCTCGCCACCATCTACCTGCTGGACCACAAGCCCAAGGAAGCGCTTGCCACCATCAACGACACGCGCCAGACGCGGCTCCCGGACGACCTGAACGCCTCGCGCCGGCTGCTGGAGGCGCGCGCGCTGGCGGGGCTGAAGCAATACGAGGCCGCCATCGATCTCATCGCCGATGACGAATCCGCCGAAGCCGGCCGGCTGCGCGCCGACATTGCCTGGGACTCCGGCAATTGGACGATTGCCGGCGCCAAGGCCGAGGAGGTGCTGGGCGACCGCTACAATGTGAGCGGGCCGCTGCTGCCGGAGGAGCGCGCCCTCATCATGCGCGCGGGCGTCGCTTATTCGCTCAGCAACAACGAGACCGCGCTCGATAGCTTGCGGGACCATTATGGCGCCAAGATGAATGCAAGTCCGGACGCGAAAGCCTTCGGCATCGTCACCGAGCGCATCGACCGGCAGGGGGTCGCCTTCCGCGATTTGGCCAAGCAGATTGCGAGCGTCGATTCGCTGCAGGCCTTCATGACCGATTTCAAGAAGCAGGGCGCGGCCGCTGCCAAGACGGCGAGCAACTGAGGCCAGCGGGTCCGACAGCCCATAGCTGGCCCATAACTGGATCGAGCAACGCCGATCCAGTAACCTCCGGCAAACGCAGGGAGGGAATGGAAACCGATGAACCGTACCATCGCAGTGCTCGGACTGATGGGGTTGCTTGTAGCAATGCCTGCGCTCGCGGATGGACCGCGCGTGTCGCGGCTGCCGCGCGCGCCCGATCCGCCGACCGATCCCATCGTCAAGCAGATGTGGGACCAGACACGCGCCCGCGGCGGCCAGATCCTGAACCTGCATTACACGATGGGAAACGCGCCCAAGATCGCCCAAGCCGAGCAGAACCTCACCTATGCGCTGCGCTTCGACGCCAAATCCCCACGCGGACTTCGCGAGCTTGCCATCATGCGCACCGGACAGCGCCTGAACGCGCCCTATGAGATGCACGCCCATGAGCCCCTGCTCATTGCCTGCGGCTACAGCAAAGCGCAGATCGCAGCCCTCCCCAATTGGCGGATGAGCAAATTGTTCGCCGAGAAGGAACGCGCGCTTCTCGCCTATGTCGATGAAGTGGATTCCGGGGGCGCCGTGACGGACGAGACTTTTGCGCAAATGCAGCGGTTCTTCACGCCGGAGGAGATTTTGGAGCTCACCATCGTGACGGTGCATTATTACGGAACGGCGCTGCTGACCAAATCGCTCCAGATTCAGGTCGAGGACGACGACCGCGGCGCCGCACCCGGAAAGTGCTGAGAGACGCGATTGGGGCGGCCGCGCCTGGTTATTCGCTTTTCGCCAAGTCCTTGAATGCGGCGATGACGGCTGCGTAGGTCTCACGCTTGAAAGGCACTGTGAGTCCCGGCAGCTCCTCGATGCCAACCCATTTCCAGTCGGAAAATTCCTGGTGCGGCGTCTTCACGTCGATCTCATCATCGGGGCCCATAAAGCGCAGCGCGAACCATTTCAGCCTTTGGCCGCGATAGCGCCCATTCCATGCCGTGCCCAAGAGGTGGTCGGGCAGATCGTAGGACATCCAGTCCGGATGCTCGCGCAAGATTTCGACATTGTTGGTGCCGATCTCCTCTTTCAGTTCGCGCATCATCGCTTGTTGCGGCGACTCGCCGGGATCGATGCCGCCCTGCGGCATCTGCCAAGCTTCTATGGATTGATCGATGCGTTTGCCGACCAAGACGCGTCCTTGCCGGTTAAGCACCATTGTGCCGACGCAAGGGCGGTAGGGAAGCGATTCGCGGGTTGCGTCCGTCATGCGGCACCTGAGCAAATGGCCCAGAGGATTTATTCGCTACTCGCGATACCTTCAATGGCGGGCCGTGCGGCAAGCGCGGTAAGCGGAACCAATTCGAACCCGCGGGCTGCAACCGTCTCGGCCCACGCGGAGAGGCGCGCGACGCTGACGGGATAAGCGCTTGCGACACCGATGGCGAACCCATCCTGCCGGGCCGCGTTTTCCAGTTCGGCCAGCCGCGAGTCGATGGCCGCCTGCGACTGCACCCCGTCCAGCGTGAGGGTTCCCGTCGCGATCGGCGCTTTTGCATGGCGGGCGCTGGCGATCGCCACCGAGCTCGAGCTTGCGCCATTGTCGAAGAACATCAAGCCGCGACGGGCGACCTCCGCCAAAATCGGCTCCATCGCGGGCTCCTCGCCCATGAAGCGCCCGCCCAAAAGATTCATCGCGCCCGCATAGCCGGTGGCGCGCGACAGCGCCCATTCCAAACGCTTGACGTTTTCATTGGCGCTTGCCGCGACCAACAGGACGTGCGGCCCCGGATCGCTGTCGGGAAAATCGAACGGCTCCATCGGCAGTTCGAGCAGGACTTCGTGTCCGGCGCCACGGGCTTTGTCGATGCCGGTCTGGAGGTCGGGCGCAAAGGGAGCGAAGCCGAGCGTCACATCGGAGGGAAGCGCGGCCAGCGCGCGGTCGGTCGCACTCGCGCCGATGCCAAGCCCACGCATCACGATGGCGATTTTGGGCCGTTTGCTTCCGCCGGTCTGAAAGGCACGGCCATAAGCCGTCATGGCGGTTCGCCCGCCTGGGCCAATCTTCGGCAAAGGCCCTTGCGCCGAATCCTCGATCAGCTTGGGATCGGCGATCAGATTGCCGCCGATCTCCCGCGTGTCGCGAAAGCCCGTCCGCGCGGTCTCGATTTCCTGGGCGGTCGGAAACGGCTTCAGCCGGAGCGATTGCACAGGGCCTCCATCGCCCGGTCTGCCCGCCAAATTCAGCCCTGTCACGCCGGCACCGAAAAGGATGAATGTCGCCGCATAGGCAAGCACTAGCGCGCGCGCACGCCGCTTGACCGGCATGGCCGTATCGGCCGCATCAACGGGCCCCGAAGCCAAAGAGCTTTCGTCCGCCATGGGCATACATTGCGCCCAAACCTGGTTACGGCGCCGTTAACGCACGGGCTCGCTGCGCGCAAAAATAAAGGGCCGGAGGTTTCCATCCGGCCCTTCACGTATTTTCAAAACCCCGAGATCAGCGGGTTGTAGACTGGGGCTGGGCGCTCGCTGCCTTCTGCGGGACCGTCGCCACAACCTTCCCGTCGATCCGATCCATGGCATAGGAGAGCTGGAAGTCGTCGTACTTCTTGCCCTCTTCCGGCCGGATGGTCGGCATCTTGGTGTTACGCTGTGCACCCTCCGCGTCCAGATGGCCCGCGAGCGTAGCTTCGGTGCGCGACTGGAACTGATCGGCTTCCGCCTGATCCTTGTCGGAGAGGTTCGACACCGCGATGTCGGGCGTGATGCCGGTCGCCTGGATCGAGCGGCCGGACGGCGTGTAGTAACGCGCCGTGGTCAGGCGCAGCGCGCCGCCATGCTGTCCGCCGAGCGGGATGATGGTCTGCACCGAACCCTTGCCGAAGGAGGTCACGCCGACGATGGTCGCGCGCTTATGATCCTGCAACGCACCGGCCACGATTTCCGATGCGGACGCCGTGCCTTCGTTGACCAGCACGACGATTGGCTTGCCGTCCGCGAGGTCGCCCGCGCGTGCGTTGTAGCGCTGCGTGTCTTCGGGCTTGCGGCCGCGGGTGGAGACCACTTCGCCGCCGGTGAGGAAATCATCGGACACCGCAATCGCCTGATCGAGCAGACCGCCCGGATCGTTGCGCAGGTCGATGACATAACCGCGCAAGGAGCCGCCGAGCTGCTTCTTCAGATCGCCAATGGCCTTCTTCACGCCGGCATCGGTCTTCTCGCTGAAGGAGGTGATGCGGATATAACCCACGTCGCCTTTTTTCTCGTACTTCACGCTTTCCACGCGGATGACAGCGCGGGTCAGCGTGAGTTCGAGGGGCTTCTTCTCGCCCTGGCGCAGGATGGTGAGCGTGACCTTGGAATTCTCAGGTCCGCGCATCCGTTCCACCGCTTCGTTCAGCGGCATGCCTTGAATGGATGTGCCGTCGATGGCGGAGATGAAATCGCCGGTCTTCACGCCGGCATGGGCGGCCGGGGTGTCGTCGATGGGCGTGACGACTTTCACCAGGCCGTCTTCCTGCGTTACTTCGAGGCCAAGACCGCCGAACTCGCCGCGAGTCTGCACCTGCATGTCGGCGAATTCTTTTGGGTCCATGTAGCTCGAATGCGGATCGAGCGAGCTGACCATTCCGTTGATCGCAGCATTGATGAGCTCGGAGTCATCGACCTCGCGCACATAATTTGCGCGCACGCGCTCAAAGGCATCGCCGAAGAGATCGAGCTCGCGATAGGCGGACAACACATTCGTCGCCCCCTGTGCGGCAGGGAACAAAGCAATTGCACTGACGAAACCAACCGCTACGCCGATACCGGCGAATGCGAACTTCCTCATGTTCCCTTTGCCTTTCTCAGTTCGGCGCTCAACCATGGCGCCGGATCGACAGCCTGACCGTTGCGACGCAGCTCCATGTAGAGCCGCGCTACTTTCCCTTCCGGAAGAACGCCCACCGGTTCGCCAGCGAGCACTGAATCCCCGATATGTACATCGATGCGTCCGAGCCCTGCCAGGGTCAGATGGTAACCGCCTGCTATTTCCAATATCAAGACTTGACCGAACTTTTGGTAAGTGCCTGCAAACACAACTTCGCTATCCGCAGGTGCAACCGTTTCGGCGCGGCCGGCGGTTTCGAACCAAAGGCCCAAGGGGCCGCTTTCGCCCGGCGTCCGTCCCGGCCCCGCCGGGTCGCCCTCCATGGCCGTTCCCACCACCGGGCGGAGCAGCGAGCCCCGCGGCAGCGTGCTGGAGCCAGCCTTGTTCGCGGTCACCACTTTCATGCCTTCCGGCAAAGACGCGCCCGCCCTCAGGACCGCCACCCGGTCGATCAGGGCCTTCAGGTCGCTCGCCTGCCGCCCGATTTCCTCCGTCAGTCCGCGGATTTCGCTAAGCTTGGCTTCGGTATCGGCTTCCTCGGCGCTTTTCTGTTCGAGGAGGCGGTCGAGCGAAGCCCGCGCCTGGTTGAGATTTTCGGCTTCCGTCTTGGCCTGCCGGTTCTGGCCCGCCAGTGCGATGCGCGTTTCGCTTAATGTTTTCAGCTTCTTGGCGAGCGCGGCCGCTTCCCCATAGACCGGCGGCAACATGGCTCCCATTTGCATCGTGCCCCGTGCCGCTGCGAGCGAATCCTCGGGCCTGAGGGCCAGTGCCGGGGGCTGATCGGCCTGCAGCCGCTGGAGCACAGCCAGGAGCCGCATCACCCTGTCGCGGTCGGCGGTGAGATCGGCCTCCAGCGCGGTCATGGTGGCGTTGAGCCGGACAAGTTCGTCCGCGGTTGCCTGGGATGTGGATTCCAGCTCCTGCACCTTGGCCGCGTTGGCGATCAGGCGCGCCTGAAGGTCGCGGGCCTCTTCAGCGAGCCTGTCGCGCTCGGCACGGGTTTTGTTTTCGTTGCTCCGCTGTTCTTCCAGGGTGGCTTGAGCGCGCTGGTAGCGCTCGGCCAAGGTGCCTGGGGCTCCGGCGCGCGGTACCTGTGCGTAGGAAATAGTGCCCAGGGCGGCAGTGGCCAGAAGAGACGCGAGCGTAAGGGAAAATATCCGTCCGCCCACTTCGCTCTACCCGCCTTTCGCGTGTTCATGGACGACCAGCGACTCTCCGGTCATCTGCGGCGGTTTCGGGATGCCCACCAGATCGAGCAAGGTGGGCGCGACATCGGCAAGACGGCCATTCTTCAGGTCAAAGGACCCGCCTTTCGTCTCCGCGTTCACCACGATAATGGGAACGTCGAGCAGGGTATGGGCCGTGTACGGCGCGCCAGTGACGGGATCCTTCATCTGCTCGGCATTGCCATGATCGGCGGTGACGATCAGCACGCCGCCCGCTTTTTCCACCGCTTCGCGCAGCCGGCCGAGGCAGGCATCCACCGCTTCGACCGCGTGGACGGCGGCATCCATGATTCCGGTATGCCCGACCATATCGGTATTGGCGTAATTGACGATGACGAGGTCGTATTTGCCCGAGCCGATGGCTTCGACCAGTCTGTCGGTGACCTCGTAGGCCGACATTTCGGGCTGCAAGTCGTAAGTGGCGACCTTGGGACTCGGGATGAGAATACGGTCCTCGCCGTCGAATACCGTCTCCCGCCCGCCATTCATGAAGAACGTGACGTGGGGATATTTCTCGGTCTCGGCGATGCGGAGCTGCTTCAAGCCCCGCTCGGCGAAGATTTCGCCCAGCGTTTCGCTGACGTCCTGCGGCGGGAAAAGCGCCGTCATCAGCCTGGCCAGGAGCTTGGAATATTCCGTCATGCCGGCTGCCGCCGAGAAATGCGCCACCCGGCTGCGTTCGAAGCCGGCGAACTCCGGATCGAGCAGCGCGGTGGAGATTTCGCGCGCCCGGTCGGGGCGGAAATTGGCGAACAGAAGCGCGTCGCCGTCTTTCACACCGGCGTAGTCGCCAATCGCGCAAGGGAGCACGAATTCGTCGTTCGCGCCCTCGGCATAGGATTTTTCGATTGCCGCTTTCGCGTCCGGGAAGCGCGCGCCGCTGGCAGAGACGATCGCCTCATAGGCTTTCGCCACACGCTCCCAACGTTTGTCGCGATCCATGGCGTAATAGCGCCCGGCCACCGTTGCGATGCGAACGCCGAGAAAATCCGCGACTGCTTTTTCGAAGGAATCCACGAAGCCGAGTGCGCTTTGCGGCGGGGTATCGCGTCCATCCAGGAAGGCGTGCACATGCACCGTGAGGCCTTCGCGCGCCAAAATGCGGGCAAGGGCGGCGATCTGGTCCTGATGCGAATGCACGCCGCCGGGCGACATCAGCCCCATCAGGTGGACCGCGGCCTTCACCGCCTTCGCCGATTCAATCAGAGCCCGCAGAGCCGGACGCTGGGCAAGCGACCCATCCTTCACTGCATCCTCGATGCGCACGAGGTCCTGCATGACGAGCCGCCCCGCCCCGATATTGGTATGGCCGACTTCGGAATTGCCCATCTGCCCATCGGGAAGACCCACCGCGCGTCCGGACGTCGCCAGCAGCGCGTGCGGGCATTCGCGTATCATGGCCGCGAAATTGGGATGCTTCGCCACCGCAATGGCGTTGTCTGCCCCGTTCGGGCGGTAACCCCAGCCGTCCAGCACACACAGCACGGCCGGGCGGGGGCGGTTGCCATCCGGGCCGGGCGGGGGGGATGCGTCGTTCATGAGGCACGGTTCAGGATTTTGATTCGTCAATCTGATCCGAAAATAGGTAACCGTCCGTTAACTGTCCATTGCGGGGCCGTGCCACCTCTTGGTTCGTCCCTCGACACCCGCATGGGCGAGGAAGCCCTTATGAAGCCCGTCCTTGCCGGTTCTTGCCGGGCAGGTTTTGCCGCCGCTCCACACGGGCGCGCGTGCGGCTTTATAAGACACTGATTTACATAGGTATTCTTCCAAGGCAGAGCGGCATGGTTCTGGCATAGGGTCACGAGGAAGAATTCCGGAAGCCCCATGACCCATCCCTTCACTCGCATCGTCTCCATCCTGTCGGCGCTCGTCATTGCGTATGCGCCGCTGCCCGCGCTCGCCTTTTCCCGGATCAAGGATCTGGCCGATGTCGAAGGCATCCGCGAAAACATGCTCATCGGATATGGGCTCGTGGTCGGGCTGAACAACACGGGCGACTCGCTGAAGAACGCGCCCTTCACCCAGCAGGCGCTGCAAACCATGCTGGAGCGGCTGGGCGTCAATACCAGGGGCGCCTCGGTCAATACCAAGAACGTCGCCGCGGTGATGGTGACGGCCAATCTCACAGCCTTTGCGGTGCAGGGCAGCCATCTGGACCTGACCGTCTCGGCCATGGGCGACGCCAAGAGCCTTCAGGGCGGCGCGCTTCTGGCGACCCCGCTTCTGGCTGCCGACGGCCAGGTCTACGCGCTGGCGCAAGGGCCGGTCGCCATCGGCGGCTTCTCCGCGCAAGGTCAGGGAGCGAGCGTCACCCGTGGCGTGCCGACGTCGGGCCACATCTCGAACGGCGCCATCGTCGAGCGCGAAATCGGCTTTTCGCTCGCCAAAGCGCAATCCCTGCGGCTGTCGCTGCGCAATCCCGACCTCACGACCGCCCAACGGGTCGCCGCCGCCATTAACCGCTACCTCGGCCAGCCGGCCGCCCAGGCCAGCAATCCTTCGACCATCCAGCTCACCAAGCCCGGCAATTATCCCTCGGACATCGTGGCGTTACTCACCGAAATCGAACAGCTGAAGGTCGAGCCCGACAATCCGGCCAAGGTGGTGATCGACGAAGGCTCGGGCGTCATCGTCATGGGCTCGGACGTGCGCATCTCCACCGTCGCCATTGCGCAGGGTAACCTCACCATCCGCATCACCGAGGCGCCTCAGGTCAGCCAGCCCCAGCCCTTTGCCCAACAAGGCCAGACCCAAGTCGTGCCCCGCACCAACATCGACGTGGACGAGGAAATTGGCAAACGCCTGGTCGTGCTCAATGGCGGCGTGAGCCTGCAGGACCTGGTGAACGGTTTGAACGCGCTCGGCGTGGGACCTCGCGACATGATTTCGATCCTACAGGCGATCAAGGCCGCAGGAGCTCTGCAGGCCGAAATCCAGGTGATCGGATGACCCCGGGCGACACCCAGTTCTCGGCTGCCTTGACGCTCGCAAAGCCGGCGATCCCGAACGCTTATGCGAAGAGCCCGGATCAGATCGCCAAAGTGGCAAAGGATTTCGAAGCCGTCTTCGTCAACGAACTTATGGGAGCGATGTTCGCCGATATTCCCACCGACGGCCCGTTCAGCGGCGGTCCCGGCGAAGGCATCTTCCGCTCCATGATGATCGAGCATTATTCCAAATCTATTGTCGAGCGCGGAGGCTTCGGTTTGGCCAATGCGGTCAAGCGTGAACTGATGAGAGCGCAGGAGACAGCGCAATGAGCACCCCCACGAAATCCTCCGATCCGGCCGCAGTCGAACGCAATCGCTTGCGATTGGAGCAAGTGTTGACCGTGAGCCGGCGCTTGATCGAAGCGATCACGGCCGACATCGCTGCGCTCGAGAAAGGCGCATTCGACGAGCTTCGCACGGCCGACCCCGAGATCGAACGGTTATGCGCGTTCTATGGACGCGAAGTGCGGGCGCTGAAGGCAGAAGGCGGCATCGGCCGCGCACCGGCGGAATTGCTGGCGAACTTGAGAAAATCAGGGGCCGAACTCGATCGCCTGCTCAAATACCATGAGCGTCTGGTGGCAGCGATGCGCGAGGCGACCGAAGGTCTGGTGCAGGCTGTGGCGGACGGCGTGGACAAATCGCGCCGCGGCGCACGGCCCTATGCGCCGGTGCAGAAGGCTCCGCGCGCTTCTTCGGCGGGGGCTATCGTCTACAACAAGGTGGTCTGACGCTCCTGCAAGGGTCTTATGCCGCTTTCCAAATAGTCCTGGCGACCTCAGGAAAAACGCTGGCGGGAACCTCCGCCTGTTCGCTTTGGCCTCACGTTATTTGTAGGCGTTTATCCTACATTATTGTAGGAATACCTTACGGGGTCATGTATCCTCCCACTGTGATCGGGGCCGGCTGAGGGAATCCACCACCCCCCAGCCTGCAGCCGAAACCGGGCATCGCAAGAGCGAAGGAGGACGCAATGAGAACAGTTCTGATCGGGGCATCGGCCCTGTTGGCAGTGATGGGTTTGAGCCTTGCTGCGGGCGCGCAAGCCCAGGGCCAGGCCGATTCCGGCCCCCCGCTTCTGGCGGAGAAGATCGCCTCCGGCAACGGCTTGAACCCGAATTTGCGCGTGACCTCTCCGGTGTTTACATCCGGCGGCGTGCTTGACGACAAGTACACCCAGAACGGGGAAAACATGTCGCCCCCGCTGCATTGGTCGCATGGTCCGGCCGGGACACGCTCCTTTGTCATTCTTGCCGAGGATGCGGGCGTGCAACGGCACGATCCCATCGTGCATTGGGTCGTCTACAACATCCCATCAACGCAGTGGGACCTGGACTCCGCGATTCCGGCGAACGCCGCGGTCGAACATGGCATCATGCAGGGCAAGAACGTCCGGGGAGCGGCCGGCTATGTCGGTCCGAAGCCGCCAGCGGGCCAGACTCACCCCTATCATTTCGAGGTTTTCGCGCTGAATTCCACGCTCGACCTCGATCCGGCGAACGCCGACCGCAACGCGGTCGTCAACGCCATGAAGAGTCATGTGCTGGCCAAAGGCGAGATCGTCGCAAATTACACGGGCAAATGACCCGGCACGTGCTGGGTAAAGGATTTCCGGCGCCTCGCACTGGCCGGACAAGGGCGGGCAAACCGACCCGCCCGGGAGAAGCCGGCGCAACGTCGATCGCGCTGGCCGCATGCCGCTGGAGTCGCGATATGGAACCTCGAACCGAATCGCACCAGAGGTGTTGACGTGGCGCAATCCGGCGAAACGATTTCCCCTTCGCCGGATTACGCTGCAACCATCGGGGCCGGGCGCAGAAGGGTATATGGTTCCCTGGTGTGCTCCCAGGCCGGGACACGAGCTCTCGCTGTCGCGCGGTCCCGATTTTTTTTGATTCGCGATACCGCGTCTCGCGCCCGCGGGCGGCTTTCAATCAGCTCGAACTGCCGTTCAGCGTTGTCATCCAGGCGAGTGCGGTCTGATAGCTCGCGAGCTGGTTTTGGAGATAAGCCGGCGCTGAAGCGGTCGATGCGGTGCTCGAGCTTGCCGATGGCGGGTTGGTCAAATTCCCATAGGCCTGCTTGATCAGCGCCATGGCCCCTTGCAGCACCACATGGGCGTGCGCCGCGGTGTCCGCAGTCAGCAGATTGATCCCGCCATTGATGCCGAGCCCGATGGTCTGAGCTGTCGGAGCCGCGGTTGTGGCCGCCGCCTTTGCCTTGGCGGCGTTGTCGGTCACCGTGTTGGTGTCGCTGGTCGTGCTCGCGGTGGTGTCGTTGGTCAGCAATTGCGCTTTCAGGCCGAGGCCGGCCAGGGCATCGAAATCTTTCGGCCCCGCAATGAGCTGAACCTGCACCCCGGGGTTGACCGAGATCGTCAGCGCTTGTCCGCCAACAGCGCCCGATGCGGTCGCCTTGCCGTCGAACAGAAGCGCCCCGTTGATCTTGACCGCGAGCGATCTCAGCGTTTCGCCTTTGGAGAGCGTGACCTTCGCGGTGCGCGTGCCCGTCGCGTCCTTGATGGAGAGCGAGAAATAATCTCCGGCGCGCGCGGTGGTTTGCGATTCGATGGCGTTCGATTGATTGATATCGATGGTGCCGCGCTGGAGCTTCAGCGCGTCGAGCACGCTGGAGCCGCTGTTGTCGGCTGCGATGGCGACGCCCTTCGATTCGCCGTCGAGACCGCCATATTGCTGCGCCCAGTTGAGCGAGCCGTCGGAGGCGAATTGGGCCACGAAGAGATTGTGGGTGTTGGCCGCGTTGCGGATTTGGCCCGAGAATGTGCCGGTGGTCGTTCCGGTGAGATAGATCTGGCCGCCCGCCACGGCGACGCCGCCACCCTGTTCGGATGAAGCGGTCCCGGCATAAGTGACGAAATCGGGCGTGGCGGTGGCGCCATTGTCGGCGGCTGCGAAGACGAAACCATCCGTGCCGCCGGAACTCGCATTGGCGACAGTGGCCGCCCCTGCTGCGGTGAGCGCCGAATTGGCCGTCGTACCGGAGACATAGACCTGTCCGTTGGCCACAGTGAGTCCGCCGATCGTGCCGCCTTGAAGATCGCCCAAATCGACCTGCCACATAGCGGCGCTGGCCCCGCTCGTGGAATCGTATTTGCTGAGGATTGCGTGGCCGTTCTGGACGCTTGCGACAAGCAGGTTGCCGTCGTCGGCAACTGCTGTCTTGGCCGTGGAGTCGGTTCCCGTGGTGCCGAACTCGCGCTGATAGAGGACGTTGCCTTTGCTGTCGAGCTTGGTGACGTAAGCGTCCTGGCCGCCCACCGGCACGCCGCCCGTACCTATGCTGCCGTTCACCTGGCCGCCGACATAGATGTTTCCGGACGAATCGACGCTGACATTGTTGGCTTGATCGTTGTTCGCGGGCGCAGTCTGGCGGAGCCAGACTTGATTCCCGTCCGCGTCATATTTGGCGACGAACGAGTCCGTGCCGCCGCCGATTGCGGTCGGCGAAAGGTCCCCCGTCACCGCACCGGAAATCACCACGCCGCCCGATTTGGGATCGACCGCGAGGCCGTAACCGCTGGCGCTGTCCGCCGCGCCGAGCAGCTTGGTCCACTGCTTGTTGCCGGCCGAATCATATTTCGTGAGGTAGACGTCCTGCGTCCCTTGATTGACTTCGCTGCCGAAGCTCCCCGTCGCATCGCCGACCACATAGACATTGCCGTTCGCGTCAACTGCGGTCGCCTTTGCGGTGGCAGTGCCGGTATCGGGCGCGATGTTCGTGGAGAAGGCGCTCGACGGGGTGCCGTCGAGCCCGGTCAGCTTGATCAGCTTGCCGGCGCTGTCGGTGGTGGTGCCGCTGGTGCCCGCGAGATAGACCGCGGGACTCGCCTGAGCGGAGGAAAGGCTCACGGTTTCGCCGGGGCGATAATCAATGCTCTCGCCCCAGGTGGCGGTGCGGTCGGCGAGCGAGCCCCCGGTCTGCACGCGGGTGAAGCGGGTCGCGAACCCGGCGGCCGAAAGCTGCTGATTCACGTAGGTGTTGATGTTGTCCAGGGTAAGTGCGCCCGAGACCTTGGAAAGATCGATCAAGACATCGGTTTTGACGCCGCCCTTGGTGACGGAAACGGTGAACTGGTCACTTGCCGAGAGACCCTGCACCGGATCGAAGATGTGCGAGTCGTCCACCACCGAGCCACCCTGGTAGGCCGATACGGGATAGGCGACCGTCGCCGTGCTTTGCGCGGTGGCGGTCTTCTGCCCCGGCAGCACCTAGAGATTGGTGAAGGACGTGTTTTGCACGAAGGACAGGACCTGGTTCAGCCCATCCTGGAAACTCTGGTCGAGACCGGGAAGCTGGCCGGCGACCGTACCGTCGCGGGTAGCCATCTGCGCAATGTAGTCCAGCCGGTTGAGCGCGCTGTAGAGCGCGAACATCTTGTCGCTGTCGGCACTCATCGCGGCGTTGGCAGTGGACGTCGAATTGGAGAGGCGGCTGTTCAAGAGCGCCTGCAATTCCGATTGCGCATTGGCGGTGGTCGTGCCGGTAGCCGGCGTCGTGAGGGTCGTGTCCTTGGGATCGAAATAAGGATCGGAATTGCGCGCGGTAACGTCTTCGGTCTGCTGCGACGGCTGGGGGATCGAGAGCGACCAAGGCGGGGTTGCGGTCTGCGCCTGCTGGTTCTGGCTCAACGGAGACGACGCCACCTGCGACGCCGGAAGCGGCAGCTTCGCGGCGTAGTAGCTCAAGAGCAGCGACGAATCCAAAGTGACCGTCACGGGCATTCCTTTGAGTGACACCGAACAGCCTAGAATGCGCGCGGCTGGCTTAACGGCTCGCTAACGGGCAATCCGCCGTGGTTAAGCGTGCTTTAAGGACGTTTCGGCCATGAATGGCGAATGGCGTATCCGGCAAACGCGAACGATTCCTATGCGGCGGGCCTGGCTGCAGCACGCCAAGGCCGGCATGCCGAGGCAATCGTCCAATTCGAGCGTGCCCTGGCCGAGCGGCCGAACGATGCGCGCGTCCTGTTCGCGCTTGGCAATACCGCTTCGGCCATCGGGCACGACGATGCGGCGGAATCGTTCTTTCGCCGTGTGCTGGCGCAGTCGCCCGACCGGCTGGAGGCGCTCGTCAATCTCGCGAATTTGTTGCGCAAGCGCGGGAAAACAGCGGTCACCGTCGCGCTGCTCAAGCCCGCGCTCGAACGCAATCCGGCGCAGGCCGAGCTGTGGCTGACGCTGGGCTCGGCGTTGCGCGAGGCCGGCGATGCGGCAACCGCCGAAATTTTCTACCGCGAGACGCTGCGGCTTCAGCCGGGCAACGCCGCGGCGCGCGGCAATCTCGGCGACATGCTGGCGGACCGGGGAGGGGTGGATGAGGCGCTTGCCCTTTACGCAGACGCACTCGCGCACGAACCCGAAAATGCGCAGGCCCGCCTCAATCACGCCGTGCTGCTGCTGCTGAAAGGCGATTTCGATCGAGGCTGGCGCGATTACGAGTACCGCTTGGCGATTCCCGAACGCACGATCCACGCCGATCATGGGCTCCCACCGTGGAACGGGGGCGTCACCGAAGGATTGCGCCTGCTGGTGACGGCCGAACAGGGGATCGGCGATCAGATCATGTTCGCGAGCCCGATCGGCCAACTGGCGGAGCGCTTGAGCAAAGGCGGGGGCCGATTGTTTCTGGAATGCGAACCGCGCCTTGCGCCGCTGTTCGCGCGCTCGTTTCCAAACGTCCTCGTGCATGCCGCAGAGATGCAACGGCGCGGCGGGCGGATTCAGGCGCGCTACGATTGGCTTAGCGCCTATGGCGGGGCGCATGCGGCGGTGGCAATCGGTTCGCTGCCCCGGCTGATGCGCACGCGCCTGGCCGACTTCCCGGCGCCGCTTTTCTATCTCGCGCCCGATGCGCACGAACGCGAAACCTGGACCCGCTGGCTGCACGCAAACGCGACCGGTCCCTTCATAGGCCTCTGCTGGCGGAGCGGCAGCGTGGGCGGCCTGCGCAATCGGCAATATGCCCCGCTCGAAGCCTGGGCCGCATTCATCGCCAAACTTCCCGGAACGCCGGTGTCGCTGCAATACGATCCGCAGACGGACGAAATCGCGACGCTGCAAAGATTGAGCGGAAGAATGATCCTGGTGCCGCCCGGGCTCGACCAGAAACAGGAGATCGAGCGGACGGCATCGTTGATTTCGGCGCTGGATGGGACGGTGAGCGCGCCGACATCGGTGTCTTGGATCGCGGCAGGTCTGGGCTTGCCCACGTTGAAGATCCTCTACAACAACAGCTGGACCGCGTTCGGTTGCGCCTATGAGCCGTTTGCGCCTTCGGCCCGTTGCATGATGCCGGACAACCCCGGCGATTGGACCGATGCCTTCGCGAAAGCCGCCGAAGAATTGAAGACTTTCCCGGTTCGCCCGGCTTAGCGTTACGATACGGCGCTGGCGCGCGCAGCCGAGCGGGATTGAGCCAATGCCTGCGCCAGTTCGGCCGCGATGCGCTCGCCGGCCCGCCCATCCATCACCGCGAGTCCTGCCGCGCGCATGTCGCGGCGGCGATCCTCGTCCTTGAGCAACGCCCAGGTTTCGCGCGCGATCGAGTCGGGGCGCACAGCACGGGCGAGGCCCAGCATTTTCCCCATGCCCGCGGCTTCGAACACCGAAGCCGATTGTGCGTGATCCTCCGACAAAGCGAGATACAGCGCCGGCACGCCGAGAGCGGCGAGTTCATACGCGGTCACGCCGAATGCGATTAACGCAAGATCGGCGGCTGCGAATTCGGCGCCGATGTCGTTCGCATGCTCGACCGCGGTGAAAGAGGGATTCATCGTGTCGATCTCGCGCGCGAGCGTGTGCCCATTGCGAAAACCTGGCCCGATGACAAAACGGGCGCGGAACGGCGCGCCAATCTGGTTCAGCGCGCGCGCCGCTGCCCGCGTCAAATCGAGCGGATCGCTGCCGCCCATGCTGACGACAATCGCGGGGCGCCCGGGATTGCGAACCGGTGTGCGGGCATATCGCGACGGGTCGAACCCCAAAAGGGCCCATTCCCAGCCAACACCCACGATGGTCCGCGAACCCTTCCAGGAAAGCTGTCCGGCCTGCGGCACGGGCGGATAATAGGCGTGCGTTGCGGCCAACCGCCGGTCGCTGGAATCGTCAATGGCCGCAACCACCGGAACCTGCGCAGCGATCCGCGCCAGCATGTCGCGCGAAAGATTGGTGCGCGCGTCGGCCACCACCATGTCGGGCCGCTTATCCCTCACCAGGCCCATGAACGCGACCGTCTGGCCCGTGCGCGGCAGCAGAACCGCCTCGAAACCGGCCTGGCGAACGGCGGCTGCGGCCTCCTCTTCGCCATTGACGGCAAACAGCACGCCCAAGCCTTCGCGGTCGCGCAGCGCGCGCGCCAGCGTCAGGCAGCGCTTCACATGGCCGAAACCCAGCATCCCACCGCCGTCGCAGCGGATCAGCGCGAGGCCGCCCGCCGCGTCCAGGCTCTTCTGGCGCACATGGGCGTTCATCCGGGCAAGGGCGGGATCGCGCTCCAGCAGAAGCAACAGATCGCAGAGCGCCGCTTCGCCCGCTTTCGCCTGCAGCCGCGCATGGGCAGCCGACGCGAAGGCGAGGTCGTCGGGCGTATCCACCGTCAGGCGCACCGGCTTCCTGGCGAGCTTCGGATAGGGCGCGGCATGGACGATGCGGACAAAATCGGGATGGGCCTTGAAATAGCCCGTGACGTGCTCGCGCGCGATGCCGTCAGAGGCCGCTTCCCGCACAAGCTTGTCCAAGGCGCGCCGCGAGAAGGGATCCACACCTTCATGCGCGGTGAGCGCGCCCGGCGTCAGCAGCACATAATCACCGTCTTGGGAAATCAGCGCGTCCACCAGATGATCGATGAAACCCGCATCCAGGAACGGCGCATCGGACGAAACCCGCACGATGACGTCGGCGTTGGATCTTTCCGCAGCAAGCGCGAAGCGCGCCAGAACGTCGTCTTCCGGCCCTCGCACGTATTCCACGGCTTCTTCGCGGCAAAAGCTCTCAATCGCATCGTCACGGACGTTCAGCGTCGTGGCAACGACGATGGATTGAAGGGTACGGCAGCGGCGCAAGCGATGCACCACGTGCCAGAGCAGGGGTTTTCCGGCGATGGGCTTCAGCACTTTGCCCGGAAGCCGGGTCGAGCCCATGCGCGCCTGAACGATGGCGACAACGCGGGGAGAGATGGCGCTTTCGGTCATGCCGCCGGCTTCCAGTGCTGGCGGATATGGCGCAGCGGTCTTAAGCCGTCGGCCGGATCGGCCCGCCAATCGCGGTCGGAAAGCTCCGACGCTGCGGGCCCTTTGAAACCCGTACCGTCGGCGCGTTCGCCTTCGCGGATGCGCGCAATCACGGGTGCTATTTCTTCCGGCAGCCAGCAATGGCCCGCTTCATATTCAGCGCCCGTCCCGTCGAGATCGAGGTGGAATTCGATGATCTCCGCGCCCCAGCGATGCGCCGCGCGCTCGATCACGGCGGGATTGCGGGTATGGTCGGACCACCCCACCGAAACGCCCGTCGCCGCGCGAATCGCATCCATGGCGGAAAGGTTGGCATCTTCGGGAGGCGCGGGGTACGCCGAAACGCAATGAAGCGCGGCGATGGCGCGGCAGCCGGCCGACTTCAACGTCTCCACCGCCGCAACGATTTCATCCATGGCGGCCATGCCGGTCGAGATGATGACGGGTTTGCCTGTGCGGGCGCATGATTCCAGCAGCCCATGCCACAACAGCTCGTAGGAAGCGATCTTGAAGAACGCCACATATGGCTCCAACTCGGACACCGCAGCGAGATAGAAAGGCGTGCAGGAAAATTCGATCCCCCGCGCCTTGGCGCGCTCCGCAAGCGGTGCCAAATGCGCGACCGGCAACTCCCATTGGGCTCTCGCGCGGTGCTTGGCACTCCGCTCGAGGATTTCGGGCGCGAACAATTCGTTGACCCGGAAGAGCTGGAATTTCACGGCATCGCAGCCGCAATCGGCCGCTGCGTCCACGAACGCAAGCGCGCGAGACAAATCCTGAGCGTGGTTACTCGAAGCTTCGGCAATAAAGCGGACGGGCATTGGTCGCGTCCTCGGCGTTTAATCGTTCTTAACGCCGCATGGCTAAAACCCCGTTAACGGGAGAGCCTCGATGGTCGCCATTGCAGCAAAGACCGCCGTGACAGGGACCTGGCTTCACGGCGCCAGTCATTTCGGACCTCTGGTCGCGCGGAAGGGTGGTTTCGACGTGATCGCGTGCGAGGCTTGCGGCTTCCGCCACGTGGTGCCGCTGCCCGACCCGGCAGAGCTCGAAGACGCCTACCGCGAGGCCTATTACACCGAAGAAAAGCCCACCTTCCTGACCCGCGCCGGCGAGGACCAGGACTGGGCTGCGCTTTCTCATCGCGACCGGCTGGAGAGTTTCGAGCGGCTGCTCGGCAAATCCGCGCGGCTTCTGCTCGATGTCGGATGCGGGCCGGGTTTTTTCCTCAGCTCCGCCAAGCAGCGCGGCTGGACGGTGCAGGGGATAGAGCCTTCGCGTCAGGCGGCCCAACATGCGCGCGGGCTGGGCCTGGACGTGACCGAGGATTTCTTCAACGCGAGAACGGCCGCGCGGCTCCCGCGCTATGACGTCGTGCATTTGAACAATGTGCTGGAACATGTGCCCAATCCGATCGAAGTGGTGCGGTTGGCGCGTGGCCTGCTGCCGTCCGGCGGCGTGCTTTGCCTGACTGTTCCGAACGATTTCACACCGTTCCAGGAAGCCGCTGCCACTGCGCTGTCGCTCAACGAATGGTGGGTGGCCCCTCCGCATCATCTGAATTATTTCGACTTCGAATCCCTGGCCCAGGTTCTGACGCGGGAAGGTTTCGCGATCGCCGACCGCGGGACGAGCTTCCCTATGGAGCTGTTCCTGCTGATGGGCCTCGATTACACCAAGGACGCAAGCTTGGGGCGCGCCTGCCATAATCAGCGCAAGCGGTTCGATATGGCGCTCGAAAATGCGGGCTTCCGCGAGACGCGCCGCGCCTTTTATGCCGCGCTAGCCGCCGCCGGAATCGGGCGCGAGGCAGTTCTGATCGCGACCAAAGCATGAGCGCAAGGCCGTTCTTCATCGTCTCTTCGGGGCGTTCCGGCACCGCCATGATGGTCAAGGCGCTCGCCGCCGTCTCCGGCGTGACCATCGAGCACGAATATATGGTGCATTATGTGCAGCCCCTGGCGGTGCTGCGCCATTCGGGCCTTGCGAGCGCAGACGATGCACGCACCGTTCTTGCCGGCACCCATGGCGCCGCACTCCGTTGTGCGGAAACCAAGCTCTGGGGGGATTCGTCGAACAAGCTGTCCTGGCTGATCCCGGACCTTCATGCGCTCTTTCCCGCAGCGCGCTTCGTGCATCTGGTGCGCGATGGCCGCAAAGTCGCGAGCTCGTATTTCCACAAATTGGCCGCGGAGTGCTACGACCCGCGCTCGACGCGGATACTTGCCGATCACCTGGCCAATCCCGACACCGTGCCCGCGCCGCCGCCGGAAAAGAAATATTGGTGGCCCCAGCCCAAGCCCGGCGACAGATGGGCGCAGACGTTCGCTCGCTTCGACCAATTCCAGCGCATCGCCTGGCATTGGGCGGAAGTGAACCGGGTGATCCTGCGCGATCTCGAAGCCATTCCGAGCTCGCAGCGCCTGTTCGTGCGGCTTGAGGATTTGCGCGACAGCCCTTCCCGGGTGGCCGATTTGTTCGCGTTTCTCGGCGTCAAATATTGCGACGCCGATTTCCGGGTCTTTGCGAGGCCGCACAATGTCAACCGCCCGGTGGACAGACTGTTGTCGCGCGAACAGAGCACGCAATTCGCGAAAATCGCAGGCCCGATGATGGAGCGGCTCCGTTATGCGGACCGCCCCGAATACGCGGTGAATTATTAGACGAATTGTTAGACGTTTGCGGCGCGCGTAAGCCGAATATTAACCGTGACGGCCCGAGGATCGCACCCAAGCGTAACCGAATGTTACGCGGGCACTTAGGGGCCGATCATGACCGAAAGCTGCGATCTCTGTCGCTCGCCCGATCTCGAATGCATCTATGAACCCTGGGACAGCGGACGCGGACTGAAGGTCCATCTCTGCACCCGTTGCGGACTGCTCCAGAGCCTGCCCAAGGCCGACCGCGCACCCCGCCAAGGGGCGGCTGTCTCAAGCGGCGCCGATTGGGGAAATGTCCGCTACGGCAAGGGCTTCCGTACTCAGGCCTGTCTCTCGATGCTGGCGGCTCATGCGGATTTGAAGAAGCCCCTCAAGGTGCTCGATGTCGGTTCCAATCGCGGCGCCTTCGCAAGGGCGCTCACGGCCGCGGCCGCGGAAGCGGAACTCACCTGCGTAGAGCCCGACGAGCGCGTGGCCGAATCCTGCCTCGGCCTTCCCCGCACGGAGCTTGTCTGTGCGCGGATCGAGGAGGCGAACCTTCCCGAGTTCCATTACGACGTCGTCCATTCCTGCCACACCCTGGAACATCTGGCTTCGCCGATGACGGTGCTGGAGCAGCATTGGCGCCAATTGAAGCCCGGCGGCTATCTGATCCTGGACGTCCCCAATGTCGCGCTGATCGCCGGCGACGACATGGTCGAGGAATGGTTCATCGACAAGCATCTCTACCATTTCTCGCGCACCACGCTGGAGCGCTTCCTGGCCGCAAGCGGCTTTGCGGTGGTCGGCGGTCCCGATCCTGACGATTACGAGAACCTGCTGATCGTCGCCCGCAAGCGCGACCTTCGGCGAACCTGCCCGCACGACCCCGACGAAGTGGACGTGGCGCTGTCGCGCGTCACCTCCTATGTGCTCAACCGCGCACGCAATCTCGCGGTGCTGACGCATGTTGCCGCGGAAATCGCGCAATTGGCGCCAAAGGGCGTGGCACTGTGGGGCGCAGGGCGCCTGTTCGACGCGCTGGTCCGTCATGGCGGCTTCGATCCCAATGTCCTGTCGCTGCTGATCGACACGCATCTGAAATCCCACGTCGCGGAGCGCCACGGCATGCCCGTGTCGGGGCCCGATGCCTTAAGCGAGGCGAAGCCTGCCGCCATCGTAGTGATGTCGCGTGCCTTTTCCTCCGAGATTGCGCGCAAAGCCGCCGAGGCTTCGCCGCAGGCCGAGATCCTTCTGTATGCAGACCTTCTCGCGCGCGCGCGGACTGCGCTCGCGGCCTAGGAGACCCCCATGAACGCCATGATCGCCGGCATTTCCGTGCGGCCCCCCGAGAGCGCGCAGGCAGCCAAGCTTGCCTCCGCGGCCAAGGCCATCCGCGCACTCGCGATTGCATCGATCTACCACGCGGGCTCGGGCCACCCGGGCGGCGCGTTGTCGGCGGCCGACATTCTCGCTGCGCTCTATGGCTCGGAACTGAACCTCTGGCCGGAGACCGTCGATGAGCCCGATCGTGACCGTTTCGTGCTGTCGAAGGGCCACGCGGCCCCCGCGCTGTATGCCGCGGGCGCACATTTCGGCTATTGCACGCCAGAGGAGGCGCTCACTCTGCGCAAGCTCGGAAGCCCGTTCCAGGGACATCCCCATGTGCGGGACCTTCAATGGGTCGAGACCAGCACCGGCTCGCTGGGTCAGGGTTTCTCGGTCGCGCTCGGCATGGCGCTCGGCCTGAGGCTGAAGAAAAGCCCGGCTCGTGTGTACACGCTCTTGGGCGATGGCGAATTACAGGAAGGCGAAGTGTGGGAGGCCGCCATGTGCGCGGCCCATCACAAGCTCGACAACCTGCTCGCGGTGATCGATTACAACAAGCTGCAATCGGACGATCGCAATGCCGCCATCATGGGACTCGAGCCCCTGGCGGAGAAATTCCGCGCCTTCGGCTGGCACGTGCAGGAGATCGACGGCCACGATATTCGTGCCATCCTGAAAAGTTTCGAGCGGGCGCGCGAATGCAGCGGCCGGCCATCGCTCGTCCTCGCGCATACGGTCAAGGGCAAGGGCGTTCCCTTCATGGAAGACGTGCCGCACTGGCATGGCAGCGTGAAACTGACGCGCACGCAAGCCGGAGATTCGCTCCTGGCGCTTGGGCTCCCCCAACACGAAATTGCGAGGTGGCTCGATGGCGCTTGCTGAAGCACCGGCCCTTATCGGCTCAAGCGGCGATTCGCTCCGCGAGGCATTCGGCAAGGCGCTTGCCGCATTGGCGCCGTCCTATCCGGAGCTCGTCGTGCTTGACGCCGACATCGCGGGCGGCACAGGCGTGCACCATTTCCGCAAGAGCCAGCCTCACCGCTTCCTCCAGTTCGGCATCGCCGAACAGAACATGATGGCCGCGGCCGGGGGCATGGCCGCCGTCGGGCTGCTACCCGTCGTGACCACGTTCGCGGTGTTCTGTCTCAGGGCCATCGAGCAGGCACGGCTCTCCATTGCCTATGCCAGACGCAACGTGAAGATCGTGGCGTCCCATCCGGGCCTCGATGTCGGTCCCGACGGCGGCTCGGCGCAGGCACTCGAAGATCTGGCGGCATTCCGCGCCATACCGGGCATGACGGTGATCTCGCCGGCCGATCCCACCGAAATGGCGCTCGCGACCAAGGCGGTGCTCGATTTCGACGGCCCCATCTACATGCGCACGGGCCGCAGCCCGGCGACGCGCCTGTTCGACGGCGGGCATCGGTTCGAAATCGGCAAAGGACAGATTTTGCGCGACGGTAGCGACGTCACCATCGTCGCGTGCGGCGTGGAAGTGGCCCGTGCTCTGGATGCGGCCTTCCTGCTTGCGAAGGACGGGATCGGCGCGCGCGTGGTGAACATGCCTACGATCAAGCCCATCGACGCGGCGCTTCTCGCGGCCTGCGCCGAAGAAACCGGCGCGTTCGTCACGGCCGAGGACCACAATATTTACGGCGGTCTAGGCGGCGCGGTGGCCGAGGCGCTGGCGCGGACACGGCCCGCCCCAATCGAATTCGTCGGCCTCAACGACCGCTTCGGCGAATCGGGCGAGCCGGACGAGTTGGCCGAACATTGCGGCATAGGCGCAGCGTCGATAGCGGAAGCTGCTCGGCGCGCTGTCCTGCGCAAAGCGAGCGGCTCATGAACCGGTTTTCGCTTTCGGGGCGCAATGCGGTGGTGACCGGCGGGAGCCGGGGGATCGGCCGCGCCATTGCGCTCGCACTCGCCGAAGCCGGCGCCGACGTGGCGCTGACCTATCGCGAACGCGTCGGCGACGCGCAAGATGTGGTGCGCCTCATCGAGGCTTTGGGCCGCCGCGCGATCGCGGTTCCGATGGATGTCACCAACCGGGCAAGTGTCGAAGCAGCCGCCAAGGATGCACGCGGCGCGCTGGGTCCGATTTCAGTGCTGGTCAACAATGCCGGAATCAACAAGCCCACCGACTTCGATGCCGTCACGGACGAGGATTGGGATTGGGTGCTGGCCGCCAATCTCAAGGGCCCGTTCGTCTGCGCACAGATTTTCCTGCCTCTGTTGGCCGAAACCGGGAATGGCGCGATCGTCCATATCGGCTCGGTCAGCGGCCAATATGGCGGCCCGCGCACGGCCCATTATGCGGCGAGCAAAGCGGGGCTGATCTCGCTTGCCCAAGTGATTGCGCGGTTCGGCGCGGCCAAGGGCGTGCGTTCCAACGTGGTGGCGGCCGGGCTGATTGCGTCCGACATGGCCGATGGCGGCATGGCCGCGGCTTCGGTGCAGAAGGCGGCGGAGAACATCCTCTTGAAGCGGCTCGGACTGACGCGCGAAGTGGCCGATGCGGTGGTGTTCCTGAGCTCCGATGCGTCGTCCTACATCACGGCTCAGACGCTCAACGTCAATGGCGGGCTCTATTTCTGATGCGGACGCTCCTCATCGTATCGGGCGGAATCGAGGCGGCCGATGCCGCCAGGCGGGCGCGCGACATGGGACTCCACGTCGTGGTCTCCGACATCGACCCGAATGCGCCCGGTTTTGCCTACGCGCATGACCGGCTGATCGCCGACGTTTACGGACCGGAGGAAACCGCGCGCGCCGCGGAAATCTATCATCGGACCGTCCGCGCCATTGACGGGGTACTGTGCGTAGCCGCCGATGCGCCGGTGACGGCGGCGCTCATTGCCGAATGGCTCGGGCTTCCCGGCGTGTCCGTCGAAAGCGCGAAACTGGCCACCGATAAGCTCGCCATGAAGCGGCGCTTCCAGAAATGCGGCGTGCCCGTACCGTGGTTTTCGCCGGTATCGAGCGCGCTCGAACTTGCCGATATCGTCTCGGAACGCGGGCGCGATCTGGTGATCAAACCCGTGGACAGCCGCGGAAGCCGCGGCGTGCAGCGGCTTTCGCGCGTCAGCGATCTCGCCGCCGCATTTGCGCTGGCGAGGCAGCATTCTCCCAGCGGACGCACCATGGTGGAGGCCTATCTCGAGGGCCCT
>Ga0265337_1000206_pt1 | contig 31602 bp, 26 predicted proteins | sample 42122metaG_FD_192441 | JGI IMG/M metagenome (GOLD analysis project Ga0265337, IMG submission 192441) | Rhizosphere microbial communities from Carex aquatilis grown in University of Washington, Seatle, WA, United States - 4-21-22 metaG | ecosystem: Host-associated > Plants > Roots > Rhizosphere >... | reverse complement strand
CCCTCGTAACCGGCGCTTCGCTATTGGTGTGGCTCGTGCTGCGCGCCTATCGCGCCCGCCCTGACACGCTGAACGACACGGCCGCCGAGCTTCGCTGGAACTCGCGCCTCTTGGGTGTCTGCGTCCTCTTGTCGTTCGCCTGGGGTTTCGCGCCCTGGCTGCTATGGGAAAACGGCAACGCGACAAACCACGTCTTCATCGCGCTGATGCTGCTTGCGATCGTCTCCCGGTTCCTGGTGGTCCGGGCCAATCACGTCCCTTTCTTCCTGGCGAGCTTCGGACCGATGGGAGCGATGCTGTTTGCACGCTTTGCGCTGACGATGCAGCCGATGGACCTCGTGCTCGCCATTCTGGTGCCGCTTTATGCCGTCCAGATATTCCTCGACAGCGTCAAGATCAGCGGTCGCTGGGACGAAGAAGCCCGGATGAACATTTCGCATCAGGACATGTCGCGAGAGCTCGCCGAAGCGCGCGACGAAGCCCTTCTGAAGCGGGCCGAAGCGGAGAATGCGAACGCGTCGAAGACGGCATTCCTGGCCAATATCAGTCACGAGCTGCGCACGCCGCTGAACGCGATCCTCGGCTTTTCCGAGATCATTGCGCGCGAGTGCCTGGGGCCCGTGGGGAGCCCCCGCTACAAGGAATATGCGGGCGATATCCACAATTCCGGCGCCCATCTTCTGTCGCTGATCAACGATCTTCTGGACGTGGCCAAGATCGAGGCCGGCCGCATGGAGATCGAGCCCCATATGATCGACACCGAAGCGACGCTCGAAAGCGCGCTGAAGTTCGTGAGCGTGAAGGCGCGGGAACGCAAGCAGGCGCTGACGATTACCGTCGACGGCGGCGCGGCGCTTCTCTATGCGGACGAGCGGGCGGTCAAGCAGATCGTGATCAATCTGGTGTCGAATGCGGTGAAGTTCACTCATGACGGCGGGCGCATCGAGGTTCACGCGCGGCGCAACGGCATCGGCGAATTCGAGCTGACCGTCGCCGACAACGGCCCCGGCATTCCCAAGGAAAAGGTCGATCGCATCTTCAAACCGTTCTCGCGCGTCGACAACCGCTACGACAGCGGCGCCGGCGGCACGGGGCTTGGCCTTGCGCTGGTGAGGGGCCTGGCCGAACTCCATGGCGGGCGCGCGGCCATCGAATCGGAGACCGGCAAAGGTACGCGGGTCTACGTAATCCTGCCGACCAGCAGCGTCGAAAAAGCCAGGCGCCTGGCTTCCGCCTAGGCCGTTCGGATTTAGGGCGCGCGGTCGCCGAGTTTCTTGCCGTCGGGAAGTGTTGCCATGACGAGCTGGCCGCCCCGCGCGCCGTCCTTCAGCGGATGGAAATCGACCGACACTTTGTCACCGGGCTTGAGGGTATCGGGCTTCCAGCCTGCGGGAGCCAACTGGCTGATCGGTTGCATTTCGAACGACCACTCCATCTGCTTGCCCGACGGGTCGGTGGCCATCATGTGAATCCAGCCATGCGGATTGACGAATTCATACTCTTTGACGACGCCCGAGAGCGTGATCGTCCTGTCCCGGTCGAACATCGAGAAGGAATGATGCGCGAGCGCGGGTCCGGCGAGAACGGCGCCGGCCAATCCGGCCAGAACCAGGGCTCCAAATCGCATGGAATGTTCCTCCGCTCGTGTATGACAGACTTCTCTGCCCTCTATAATATCACATCGCAGAGAATGCGCGACTGCCGGAGGACATCATGCGTGGATTGGCGTTTGGCCTTGCAGCCCTGTTGATGGGAACGGCGCCGGCAGAGGCCGCCTGGCAGTGGTATGCCTGCCCGTCGGACAATTTCGCCCTGCAGATGCCGGGCGCCCCCAAAATGGAAAGCGCCAAATTCTCCATGCCGCGCCACGGGGCGGCGTTGTCCGCCCGCACCTACAGTACGACCGTGGACAATATGGTGTTCCAGATGATGGTTGCCGATTACTCCGACCGCGTCCCGGATGGCGCGAGCATCCTGGCAGAAGCCATGTTCCAGCACACCGAATCCAACGATCATGGATTGGCCGACGGCAAGACGATCAGCGATGACGGTACCCGGATCGAGAACCCCGCGCGCGGCGCGACCTATGGGCGGACCATCACCGTGGACGCGCCGAAGAATGGCGGGCGGAACATCACCGCGTTCTATTTCCGCGATGGCCATCTCTACGAGCAGACGATCAAGATTCTGCCGGCCAATGGCGATTACACCTCGCCCTATGCGTCGCGGTTCATCGACTCGCTGCTGTTCAATCTGTCGCGGCTGGACGAGGAAACCGGCGGCAAGCACGAATTCATCCAGGCTTGCGGCACCCAGATAAAACCGTTCACCTACAAATAGGCGAGCCCGCCCACGAAGAGGCGCGTGCCATCTTTCGGGTTGCGTGCTCGTGCGTAGCTAAGACGGCCGCTTGAAGGCCGCGATGAGGACGGCTTTGCCCTTCATGTGGCCTTTGAGCTTCTCCATCAGCTCGTCTCCGCTCAGTCCCGGCGGCAATTCCTTGGGGTCCAAATCGGTGCCGAACACCGTGAACTGGTAATGATGTACCGAGGTTCCGATATTGCGCGGCGGGCACATGCCGCGCCACGTCGCCATCTTGCGGAAATTCGAACCGCCGACATATTTGGCGGACGGCTTGCTGAATTCGCCTTCCGCGAACGAGGTCACATTGGCGGGGATGCCATAGGCGACCAGATCGTAATGCGGCGGGTCTTCGATCTCGAACATGGTGACCGCAAAGCTCTTGGTCCCGGGCCGCGGGTTTTCCCACGACAAGGCCGGCGAGACGTTCTCGCCGAAGCAATCGGGGAATTCCGCGTTCGCCTTGAACGCAATCCGCATGGGCACAAGGCCGCCGTCCTCGAAGGTCGACGACTTCAGAATGAAACCCGGTTCCAGCGCCGGTGCGCCGTTCGCAAGGGAGGCGAGGCCGAACGCTGCGAGTATCGCGCCTGCGAGCAATCCTGTTTGCTTGCCGATCATGACGTTCTCCTCATTCCGGCCGGGCGAACAAGGCCACCATGAAGGCCTGACCCTTGGTGTGGTCCTTGAGTCTCGCGTCCAACTCCTCCGCCGTCAGTCCGGGCGGCAAGGCCTTGGGGTCGAGGTCGGTTCCCCTGACCCGGAACACATAATGATGCTTTTCGTAGCCGACATTGGGCGGGGGGCACACGCCATGCCAGGTGCCGTCGCTGCTGCGCAGCGCCTTGCCGCCGACGAATTTCGGCGAAGGCTTGCTGAGTTCTCCTTCGGCGAAAGAGGTCACGTTGGCCGGAATGCCGTAGACCACGAGATCGGTGTGCGCGGGGCCGCCTTCCACCTCATTCATGACGAGCACATAGCTCTTCACGCCCTCGCGCGGGTTCGCCCACGATAATTGCGGCGAAATATTTTGGCCGAAGCAGAAGGGCTGGGCTTTATCTGCCTGATAGGCGGCGCGCACCGGCAACATGCCCCCGTCCTGGAAGCTCGTGGAGGAGAGGGTAAAGACGGGTCCTTTTTCGGTCGGGGGCGCGGCTCCGTTCGCGACGGAACTCATGCACCACACCGCCAGCATGGCTCCGCCGGCCGCGAGAAGATGTGTCGAAAGGCGCTTGTCGGTCATGAAATTTCCTCCCCTTGTGTTTGGAGGGAGAATGCCACGAACCGGGCGCGTTGCGAAGCAGGGCGTGGGCCTCCTGTTATTTGCTCGCCGCTACGTCAAGCGCCGCGCTCCAGGTGAATTCCGCAAGCCGGTAGAGAGAGGTTTCCGGAAGCCGCTCGACATCGCTGTGCGCGCCGTAATTGATCGTGTCGCTTTCGCTCGCAGGCGGCCCGATCCCATAGGCCTGAACTCCTTTGGCGCGCAGCTGCGCCATGTCGGTGGCGCCCGTCATCATGACCGGAAGCACTGTGGCGCCGGGATACAGGCGTTTGCTTGCCCGTTCGAGCGCCGCATACATCTCCGAATCGAGCCGTGACGGGGGGCCCACCGGCCGCAGATTGGCCGTGATCGGCACCACCGTCACGGCGGAATCGCCGATGATGCGGGTCATCTCCGCGAACAGCTTGGGCATGTCTTCGTCGGGCAGCGCACGGATGTCGAAGGTCGCCTCGGCTTCCGACGGGATGACGTTGGGGCCTACGCCCGCTTTCAGCAGGGTCGGAACAATCGAGGTGCGGAGCATCGAATAGCGTTGCGGCTCGTGCTCGGCGAGATAGGTCTGAACGCCTTGCGCCTTCGCGGGATCCAGGAGCGCGCGATAACGCGCCGCATTTTCGGGCGGGCTGACGCTGGCCAATTTCTCGAAATAGAGCCGCGTCGTCTCGTTCAGGCGCATCGGCGTCTGCCAGGCGCCGATTCTGGCGATGGCATCCGAAAGATGGATCAGCGGGTTGTCGAGGCGCGGGACCGAACCGTGTCCGGAGGTGCCGGTGGCGACCAGCCGGGCCCGGCGCGGCACTTTCTCGGTGGTCTCGATTTCGACGACGCTCACTCGGCCGTTCTCGATGGTCGCGCCGCCGCCTTCGGTCAGCGCGAATTCCGAATCGATCTCGTCGAAATGCTGGTTCACCATGAAATTGATGCCGACACCCTCGGGATCGGCTTCCTCGCCCGATTCCGCGAGGAAGACGATGTCGCGATCCAGATGCGCGCCGAGCCGTTTGGCGAGCAGCATCGTCATGAGGTTCGCGGTGAGCTTGTCCTTGTCGTCGCTGGTGCCGCGGCCCCAGATGTAGCCGTCCTTCGCGACGGCGCCGAAGGGATCGACCGGCCATTTCTCGCGCTGCACGCCGACCACGTCGGTATGGGCCATCAGCAGGATCGGACGCTTCTTGCCGTTGCCCTTAATGCGGGCGACCAGATTGGCGCGTGCAGGGTTGAGCGCAAAGGTCTTGACGGGGATGTCTTCGGCCTCGAACACCGACTTCAGGTAATCGACCGCTTTCGTTTCGTTGCCCGGCGGAGAGCCGGTGTCGATCTGCACAAGGGCGCGGTAATGGCGAAGCGTCTCGGCCTGTTGGGCCGTCCAGTCCACAGCCGGAATCTCGGCCATGGCCGAAGATGCCATCATGGCGAGCGCGGCAGATAGCGCCGCTGTTGGAAAGGACGTCCGCATGTGAGCGCTCCGTAAGAGTCTCCTTATAGCAGAAAGGGCGCGGTTCGATCCGCGCCCTTCCGACTTTTCCGACTTTCGCAGCCGTCAGACCGAATAATACATCTTGAACTCGACCGGATGCGGCGTGTGCTCGAAAGCATAGACCTCGGTCATCTTCAGCTCGATATACGAATCGATGAAGTCGTCGCTGAACACGCCGCCCTTCTTCAGGAAGGCGCGGTCGGCATCGAGATGGCTGAGCGCGTCGCGCAACGACCCGCACACCTGCGGCACGTCCTTCAGTTCTTCCGGCGGCAGCGCGTAGAGGTCCTTGTCCATCGGCTCGCCCGGATGGATCTTGTTTTCGATGCCGTCGATGCCGGCCATCAGCATGGAAGCATAGGCGAGATACGGGTTCGCGCCCGGATCGGGGAAACGCACTTCCACGCGCTTGGCCTTCGGGCCCTGGCCGAACGGAATGCGGCAAGAAGCCGAACGGTTGCGCGCCGAATAGGCCAGCAGCACCGGGGCCTCGAAGCCCGGGATCAGCCGCTTGTACGAATTGGTCAGCGGGTTGGTGAAGGCGTTCAGCGCCTTGGCGTGTTTGATGATGCCGCCGATGTAATAGAGGCACATGTCGGACAGGTCGGCGTAGCCATTGCCGGCAAAGAGGGGCTTGCCCTCCTTCCAGATCGACTGGTGCACATGCATGCCCGAGCCATTGTCGCCATAGATGGGCTTCGGCATGAAGGTCGCCGTCTTGCCGTAGGACTGGGCGACCTGATGGATCACGTATTTGTAGATCTGCATATTGTCGCCGCACTTGGTCAGCGTGTTGAACTTGAAGCCAAGTTCGTGCTGGGCGGTGGCGACTTCATGGTGATGTTTTTCGGGCTTGATGCCCATGTCGCCCATGATGGCGAGCATTTCGGAGCGTATGTCCTGCGCGGAATCGACCGGCGGGACGGGGAAATAGCCGCCCTTGACCGCGGGCCGGTGGCCGAGATTGCCGCTTTCATATTCGGTGCCGGTGTTGTAGGCGCCTTCCACCGCGTCGATGAAGTAGAAGCCTTTGTTCATGCCGACGTCGAAGCGCACATCATCGAAGATGAAGAATTCCGCTTCCGGGCCGAAATAGGCCGTATCGCCGATGCCGGTGGATTGCAGATATTTCTCGGCGCCGAGCGAGATCGAACGCGGGCAGCGATTATAGGGCGCGCCCGTCAGCGGCTCGTGAATGTTGCAGTTGATCGCCAGCGTCGTCTGCGCGAAGAAAGGGTCGATGACCGCCGTATCGGGATCGGGCATCAGGGTCATGTCGGATTCATTGATCGCCTTCCAGCCGGCGATGGACGAACCGTCGAACATCGTGCCTTGGCTGAAGAGATCCTCATCGATCATGGAAAGATCGAAGGTGACGTGCTGCCACTTCCCGCGCGGGTCGGTGAAGCGCAGGTCGACGAATTTGACTTCCTTGTCCTTGATCATTTTCAGGACGGACTTAGCATCAGCCATTGGTTGGTTCCTGTTTAAGATGCGGTTGAAACTGAAACGGAAACTTTCGTCTTAGATGGCGTCCACCCCTTTTTCGCCGGTCCGAATGCGGACCGCCTCTTCGACGTCGAGAACGAATATTTTGCCGTCACCGATACGGCCGGTGCGTGCGGCCTTCAAGATCGCCTCCACCGCGGGCTCGACCTGCTCGGGCATCAGAACGATCTCGATCTTCACCTTGGGCAGGAAGTCGACGACATACTCAGCCCCGCGGTAGAGCTCCGTGTGACCTTTCTGGCGGCCAAACCCCTTGGCCTCGGTCACTGTGATCCCCTGGACGCCCACCTCGTGGAGAGCCTCCTTCACCTCGTCAAGCTTGAAGGGTTTGATGATGGCTTCGACTTTTTTCATGGGATGATTTCTTCCTCGGCCCCCGGGCCCCGGTTCCTGGAACCAAGCTCGTAGCAGGGCCCGTGCCAGTCCGGCAATCGCCATTCAGCGCATGTTTTCAGCATTTTATGGGGTAAACAACCGAATTCCGGTAAAGATATGAACACATTTTGAGCAAGTTGCACAAATAGTAACCAACAACACGGCCAGCCGATCCTGTTATCATGCGCGGGCATTTTGGAGATCGCTCCGATGCGGCTCATTGCGGTGCTCGCCACAGCGCTGGTTCTCGTGGCCCACACGGCCATTGTGTCGGCGGCCGAGCCTGCCGTGCCGGTCATGGGATTCGGCCTCGAACGGCTCCATTGGCGGATGACGCCGGAAGAGGTGCGGCGCGCGGCGCCTGTCTTTGACACGGCCGGCACCGATTTCTCCCGGCCCGATCCCGATACGGCGCTGCTTGAGGTGTCGCACTACGCCTATGAGGGGTGCAGCTTCGCACTGAGGCTCGGTTTCGTCAGGGACGAGCTGGATTCGATAAAAGTCCGCAAGGCATTCGGCTCGCGTTCCGAAATTACCGCAGCAGAACGCTTGGCTTTCGAGAGTTGCGCCCCCAGGATCGAGCGCGAATTGCTCAATCGCTACGGCGTTGCGTCAGGCAAGACCGATCCGCCGGAGCTGCGCTGGGATGGACCGCTGGGCGGCGCGGACTTCATGTGGATGCAGGCGAGCTCCGCCAATCCGAACATCGAATCCTACAGAACGGTTTTGGCCTTCTATCCGCCCGATGCCGACCCGATCGCGCCCACACCCGTGCTCGGCCTCGATTTCCAGAGATTGCACTGGCGCATGCCGTCCGAAGAATTGCGCAAGGTCTTCCCTGTTCTACGCCCCTATCCGTCCGGCGACGAGACGCTGGCCAAGACCTATTCCTATAGCGGATGCGAATTTCGCCTGCGGTACAATTTCTATAAGGGCGGACTGAACGCGATCTGGCTGCAGAATCACGATTTGAAGTCGCAGTCCTGTGTGCAGCCGATCGAGCGCGAATTGGCTCAGGCACTCGGGCCGCAATCGGACGAGACGCTGAAACCCGGCGAGACCTTCCGCCACTGGACCGGGCGCATTCTCAGAACCAGCTACGCGCATTTCGACCATGGCTGGCTGGACGTGGAATTCGACTCGCCCCACAGCGAACTCATGGTAGAGATCGATCTCAGGTAACATTCGTCAGCGATTTCGAGATGACCAGCACGGACCGGCGCGCCCTCAATCCGGTCTTCGAGGGGCTCGGCACCACCATCTTCACGGTGATGTCGGCGTTGGCGCTCGAGCATGGCGCCATCAATCTCGGCCAGGGCTTTCCGGACGAAGACGGCCCCATCGGCATTCGCGAAGCCGCGGCAAAGGCGCTCATCGAGGGCCCGAACCAATATCCGCCGATGCAGGGCGTACCCGCACTTCGCCGGGCGATCGCGAGCCACGCCAAGCGGTTCTACGATCTCGATTTCGACCCCGAAACCGAAGTGCTGGTGGCATCGGGCGGCACCGAGGCCCTCACCGATTGCATCATGGGGCTGATCGCGCCGGGCGATGAGGCGATCCTGATCGAGCCTTGCTACGATTCCTATCCGCCGATCCTGGATGCGATGGGGGCCAAGACCAGAAGCCTTCGCCTGGCCGCGCCGGATTTCCGCCTGACCGAGGAGGCGCTGGCGGCCGTGTTCTCCGAACGCACCAAGCTCATCATGGTCAATTCGCCGCTCAACCCGATGGGGCGCGTGTTCGATTTGGGCGAGCTGGAGCTCTTGGCCTCATTCCTCAAACGCTACGACGCCTATGCCGTTTGCGACGAGGTGTACGAGCATCTGGTGTTCGACGGCCGCGCGCATATTCCGCTGATCTCGCTCCCCGGGATGCACGAACGCTGCGTGCGGGTCGGTTCGGCGGGGAAGATGTTTTCGCTCACCGGCTGGAAGATCGGCTGGATCGCGGGGCCTGCGCGGCTGGTGCAGGTGATCGCAAAGGCCCATCAGTTCAACACCTTCACGACGTCGCCCGCGCTGCAATTGGGTGTGGCCCACGGCCTGCTGCACGAGATGGATTTCGCCCTTGAGAATACGCGCGCGCTTCAGGCTAAGCGCGATCTGATAGGGGCCGCGTTGCGTCAGGCCGGTTTCGGCGTGCGGGCGAGCGAAGGCACCTATTTCATCACCGCCTCGATCAAAGGGCTCACCAACGAACCCGATACCGAGTTCTGCAAACGCCTGACGCGCGAAGCCGGTGTGACGCCGATTCCCTTGTCCGTGTTCTATTCGACGGGCGGACCTGCCGGTATCGTGCGGTTCGCCTTCTGCAAGAAAGCGCCGGTGCTGGAGGAAGCAGGAAAAAGGCTGAAGGCGCATTTTTCCGCGGGAGTCCGATGAACGAAATTCTCACCGTTGCGGAAATGGGTTCGGCCGACCGGCTCGCGGTAGAGGCGGGTGTGGCTTCGCTCATTCTGATGGAGAAGGCGGGCGCTGCGGTCGCCGACGTGGTGGACCGGCTTTATCCGCTTGCCAAGATTCTCGTGCTGTGCGGACCGGGGAACAATGGCGGCGACGGCTTTTGTGCAGCGGCCAATCTGCGCCTGCGCGGGTATCAGGTGCAGGTCGCCGCTCTCGTCGCGCTGGACGGTCTGAAAGGCGACGCCGCGGACATGGCCAAGCGCTGGCGAGGACCGTTCGCATCGCTGAACCAGCCGGCGTTCGGAGGGGCAACCCTGATCGTGGATGCGCTGTTCGGGGCCGGCTTGTCGCGCCCGCTGGACGGAGCGGCCGCCGACATCGTGCGCGCGGTCAACGGCAGCGGGATTCCGATTCTCGCGGTCGATGTGCCAAGCGGGTTGCATGGCGATCTCGCCCGCCCGCTCGAGGGAGCCGACGGGCTCTCTATTCATGCGACGCAGACGGTGACGTTCTTCCGCAAGAAGCCCGCGCATCTGCTGTATCCGGGGCGGGGGCTGTGCGGGGAGGTGACGCTCGCCGATATCGGAATTCCGGCCTCCGTCCTGACCGCGATCGGACCCAAGACATTCGAGAACGGGCGCGAGTTGTGGCGGGAGCGGTTCCCGACGCCGCAGGTGAGCGGCCATAAATACGATCGCGGCCATGCCGTGGTGGTGAGCGGGCCGATGCACGCGACCGGGGCGGCGCGGCTGGCCGCGCGGGGCGCGCTTCGTGCAGGCGCGGGGCTTGCGAGCGTGGCGAGCCCGCTCGATGCGGTGGCCGTGAACGCGGCGCACCTGACCGCCATCATGGTCAAGCCGTTCGACGGGGCCAAAGGTTTGAGCGCATTGCTCGGGGACAAACGCTTCAATGCGGTCGCCATCGGTCCCGGCTGCGGTGTCAATCCGTATACGGAGGACCTCGTGGCGGCCGTGCTGGCGAGCGGAGCGGCGGCCGTGCTCGACGCCGACGCGCTGACGTCTTTTGCCGATGACCCGAACACGCTGTTCCGCCAATTGCATGCGCGCAGCGTACTCACCCCCCATGAAGGGGAATTCGCGAGGCTGTTTCCCAACCTGCTGGCGAACGCGGCGTCCCGGCTCGAGGCGGCGCGCGAGGCCGCGCGCACGGGTGGCTGCACCGTGTTGCTGAAAGGTCCCGACACGGTGGTGGCCGCTCCCGATGGCCGCGCCGTCATCAACGCGAATGCGCCGCCGTCCCTGGCAACGGCCGGCGCGGGCGACGTGCTCACCGGCATGATCGCGGGCCTGATGGCGCAGGGGATGGAGACGTTCGACGCGGCGTGCGCCGCCGTCTGGCTGCATGGCGATGCCGCCAACCGTTACGGGCTCGGGCTGATTGCCGAGGATATTCCCGAAATTCTCCCGGTTTGCCTGCGCGCTCTTGCGGGTCAGGACCGGCGCTCAGCCGAACGCAGAAGCGGCGATTAGATACCGCGTGCGCCCCGTCGGATTCATCCTGTCAGATCCGGCGATGCCCCGCACCGTCTTCTACGACCGCTTCTGCGACGCGGTGCGGCGCCATCCCGCGTTTCAGGAGGCCGGGGCGGAGCTTCTGATCCCGGCGGAAGAGACGGCCAACGAGACAAATTGGCCGCGCTATGGCAATCCCGACAGCGCCTATGTGCGCGGCGGCCGCTTCGATCTCATCCGGAACGACAGGTTTGCGCGGTATCTGGACCGGGTCGTGGCGTTCGCGCGCGAGCAGCCGGACAAGAACGTGCTGGTCCTCAACATGCATCCATTCCTGCGTCTGCCGATGAGGTTCCGGCCCCACGCCAACATCATCGTCGCGGATGGCTCGCTTGCGGGCTTCGAACGTGCGCTCAACCCGCGCACCATCTCGATGCCGGCGCTGCCGCTGGTGCGGGCGGCCGATGCGCAGACCCCGCGCACGGTGCTCGCATCGTTTCAGGGGGCGGCGTCGCACCCGGTGCGGCATGCGCTGCTGGGCCTGCATGACGGCAAGGATTTCGTAATCCGGTTGACCGATCCCAAGGACTACGCGCGGCGCATCGATGCGGAGAACGGGGTTACCGACGCCGCTTATGAGGAATTGCTCGACCGTTCCGTGTTCGCCCTGGTACCGCGCGGGGATTCGCTGTTTTCCTACCGCCTGCTGGAGGCAATGGCGCGGGGCGCGATTCCAGTGATCCTGTCCGATGGTTGGGTGCTGCCCTTCGACCGCACGGTGGATTGGGCGTCGTGCTCGGTCCGAATGCATCAGGAAGCGGTGCCGCGGATTCCGGAAGTCTTGCGCGCGTTCACGCCGCAGGAAATCGCCGCGATGCAGGCAAACATGCGCGATGCCGATGCGCGCGTCTTTCAGGACATGGACCGCATCGTCCAGGCGCTGCTGTGGGAAGCCGAAATGTTGCGCGCGTAACGCCCCCACCGGGCGCGCTTACGCCCGTCGGCCTCCCCACAAGGGGAGGTGGCCTACTTTACCTCGACGAGTGCGATGATGTTTTCGCCCGACTCCGCGATTGCGAGATTGCCGTCTCGCGTCGGCATCATGTTGCGCACCGTGCCGCCGCCGGCCGGAATCTTCCACGTCTGGAATTTCTCCGACTTGGGATCAAACCGCACCAGCGTGTTGGGGCTCGCACCCGATTCGCTGTACCAGATGGCGTTGCCCGACGCGGTGATGCCATAGGGGGCGGAGTCCGGGCCCGCCGGCGACTTCCATTCCTTCGCTTTGCCCGTTTTCGGATCGTACATGCCGAGATAGCCGCGTGTGTAATCGCCGTACCACAGGACGTCGTCGCTGCCGATCGCGATGCGGCGGGGGCGCGTGTCCGAATTGGGCAGCGTATATTCGGTGATCTTCATGGTCTTGGGATCGATGCTGGCGAGCTTGTTGGCGCCGAACTCGCAGAAGAACGGCACGCCCTTCGAGCTGACAACGATTCCGTAAGGCGCGGCGAAGCGCGTGGGCACCGGCACGAGTTTGACCTCGCCGGTCTTGGGATCGAGGCGCCCGACCTGGTTCGCCCCTTGCGCGGTGAACCAGAGGATGCCGTCCTGGTCGAAGACGAGCGAATGGGGATCACGCGCGCTCGGCGTCTTGTACTGCGTCACCTGGCCGCTCTTGGGATCGAGCTTTCCGACATAGCCGGCGAAATTGCCTGTGAACCAGATGTTGCCGTCCTTGTCGCCCATCAGCCCGTGCGGTCCGGTGCCGGAGGGCAGCGTGTAATCCTTGACCTGGCCGGTCTTCGGATCGACGCGGCCGAGCACATTGCCGAGCTGGCCCGAATACCAGATCGAGCCATCGGCGGCGGCATAGGGATCGTGCGGGAAGGCGCGCGTCGGCAGCTTGAATTCCTTGAAGTTGGCCTGAACCGAGCCAGAGATCGTCGCCACATTGGATTTCGCCCTCGGCGGAAAATTGGAGGCGAGATAATTCGTCACCACCGAAACCTGCTCGGGCTTCAGGGTCGCTCCCATCATGATCATGTTGTGGACGACGGTGTCCCATTCGTCGCGCGTGTGGCCGGCGCTGGTGATGCGCAAGACCTCATGACAGACGGTGCATTGGGTCTGCACGATCTGCTTGCCATTGCCGTCGGGAAGCTGGGCCTGCGCCCATGCGGGACTGGACGCGGGGACGATGGGGGCCAGAACCGCGGCGGCGGCCAATGCGAGCGACGTCGTCCTCATGGGTTCCTCCAAACCTGTGCCATGGTCTTATGACCTCTGGCTGAACAGGAATTTAGCGGAAAGACAGACCCTCCCTCAATGCACGTTCCCGCGAAACGAGCCGAAAGCCCGCGCTTCGCGTCCCTGTTTGCCGGATACGTGTTAACCTGGACCGGGAGCGTTTCGAGGGGTGGAATTACCGGCGACCGGGTCTTTGCCAAATGCGCATGGCGGCTGATCCCGTTCATGGTCGTGCTTTATGTGGTGAACTTTCTCGACCGGGTGAATGTCGGGTTCGCCGCTCTTACCATGAACAAGGATCTGGGCTTCTCGGCGGCCGTCTATGGACTGGGCGCGGGTCTGTTCTTCGCGGGTTATTTCCTCTGCCAGATTCCCGCCAATCTGATCTTGCGCCAGATGGGGGCTCGGCGCTGGATCTTCTGCATCCTCGCCGTGTGGGGCGTGATCTCGACCGCGAACGCGTTGATCGAGGGGCCGGCGAGCTTCTACGGCTTGCGGTTTCTGTTGGGCGTCGCGGAGGCCGGTTTCTTCCCCGGCATGGTGTTCTATCTAACGCTGTGGTTTCCGCGTTCCTATCGGGCGCGCTTCACGGCGAGCTTCATGACTGCGGTGCCGCTTGCCAACATCATCGGCGCGCCGGTTTCGGGTTTCATCCTCGGGATGAACGGAACGGGCGCGCTTGCGGGCTGGCAATGGCTGTTCCTGCTGGAAGGCTTGCCCGCCTGCGTGCTCGCCTTTTTCGTCTTGAAGCTGCTGCCGGACGGGCCTGCCGATGCGGCTTGGCTTGCGCCCGAAGAGAAGGCCGCCATTGCGGCACGGCTCGCGGCCGACGATTCCGCAACCCCCAGCAATTTCACCGCCGCTTTGAAGGACCCGCGGGTGTTGCTGCTGTGTCCGGCAGGGCTTGGGCTCTCCTTCGGGAATTACGGCGTGGGCTTGTGGCTGCCTCAGATGGTGCAGGGGATGGGTTTTTCCAATCTTGCGACTGGATTTGTCGTGGCGATCCCTTCGCTGCTTGGCATGGCGGCAATGGTGTATTGGGGCCGTTCCAGCGACAAACATGGCGAGCGGGTGAAGCATGTCGCGGCGGGGGCCCTTCTCGCAGCATCGGCGCTGGTCGCGGCCGCCTTGGGCGGGTCCGATCTTCTGGTCCTGATCGCGCTGACCGTGGCGACCATCGGCATCTATGCCGCACTTCCCACCTTCTACAGCACGCCGTCCTCCTATCTTTCGGGCACGGCGGCGGCGGGCGGCATCGCTCTCGTCAACACCTTCGGCACGGGACTTGGCGGCTTCCTGGGGCCAACGATCGTCGGCCTCCTCAAGCAGGGGACGGGCGGCTTTGCTGCCGGAATGCTGGCCCTCGCGCTTGGCCTTACGTTGTCGGCCACAATCCTCCTCACGCTCGGCCGAACGCAGAAGCCGGTCCTCGCCATGCCGAAAGCTTGATCCGGGCGGGCGAGCAGCGCCGGCTTGGTGCGTCCATGAGCGCCTGGCTGCGGATACTCTTCGGGCTCCCGACAGGCGTCGCCTGGATGGGCCTGATTGCCAGGAGCAACATGCCCTAGCTCTTGCCGGAAAGGCCGTGATATAGGGGCCGCTCTTTCGCGCGTCCCGGCGGGTTCCCGCCTGGTCCGCGCGAGCCCGGAAAGCGGGCGTGGCGGAACTGGTAGACGCGCAGGATTTAGGTTCCTGTGGCGAAAGTCGTGGGGGTTCAAGTCCCTCCGCCCGCACCAGTCCGTCGCGTCACTCACGGCCTGTTCACTTTGGGATATTGTCGATGCAAATCACCGAAACGGTTACCGATAGACTGCACCGCGAATTCACGATCGTCGTCGGCGCAGGCGACCTCGACGCCAAGCTCACGGGAAAGATCGTCGAGATTCAGCCCAAGGTGCATATGAAGGGGTTCCGCCCCGGCAAGGCGCCCGTCTCTTTTCTGAAGAAGACCTATGGCAAGTCGCTGATGGGCGACATCGTCAACGAGACGATCAACGAATCCAGCGAGCAGCTCCTGAAGGAAAAGGAGATCAAGCCGGCGACCACCCCAAGGGTGGATTTCGTCAATCCGCTGGACAACGTGATTGCCGGGAAGGCGGACCTCGAATTCACCATGAAGGTGGATCTGATGCCCGACTTCGAACTCGCCAATTTGAGCGGGCTCGAAGCCGAGCGGCTGGTCGCCGATGTCGCGGACGATCAGGTCGAGGAATCGCTGAAGCGCCTCGCCGATTCCCAGAAGACCTACACCGACAAGGGTGAAGGGGCGGCAGCCGAGACGGGTGACGCGGTCAGCATCGATTTCGAAGGCCGAATCGGCGGCGAGCCGTTCGAAGGCGGCAAGGCCGAGGACTTCGATCTGACGCTGGGGTCGGGCGCGTTCATCCCGGGCTTCGAAGATCAGCTCACCGGCGCGAAAGCCGGCGATGAGCGTACCGTCAAAGTGACCTTCCCGGAGAATTACGGCGCCAAGAATCTGGCCGGTCAGGAAGCCGAGTTTGCCGTCAAGGTGAAAGCGGTGAAGTCGCCCAATCCCGTCACCATCGACGACGAGTTGGCCAAGAAGGTGGGCGTCGATACGCTGGACGAACTCAAGGCCCGTGTCCGCGAGCAGCTCCAGGGCGAATATGCCCGCGCCAGCCGCACGCATTTGAAGCGGCGCATTCTGGATGCGCTCGACGCAGCCCACAGCTTCGATCTGCCCGAAGGCATGGTGCAAGCGGAATTCGACGCCATTTGGGCTCAGGTGAAGGCGGAGCTGGAGCGCGAGGGTGCCTCGCCTGAAGACGAAGGCAAAAGCGAGGACGAGCTGAAAGCCGAATACCGCACCATCGCCGAGCGCCGCGTGCGGCTTGGTCTCGTGCTCGCCAAGGTCGGCGAGCAGAACGCGATTGCGGTGAGCCAGGACGAAGTGAACCGGGCGCTCGCCGGGCGCGCGCGCCAATTCCCCGGCCAGGAAAAGCAGGTCGTCGAGTATTACACCCGCAATCCTCAGGCCATGGCCGAGCTGCGCGTGCCCCTGTTCGAAGACAAGGTGGTGGATTTCCTGGGCGAGCTGATGAATGTCCGGGACAAGAAGGTGGACCGCGACATCTTGTTCCTCGACCCCGACGAGGCGGAGGAGAAGCTGAAGGCGAAGGAAACCGGCACGGTCGCGGAAGCCTCCGCCGAGCCCGCCCCGGTGGTCGAAGCCGACGTGGTCGAAGCCGACGGGGCGGAAGCCGCCTCCGCCCCTGAGGCCGAGGCCGAAGCCAAACCCGCCAAGAAGGCCCGCGCCAAGAAAGCCGAAGGCGAGGCGGAAGGCGAGGCCAAGCCCAAGCCTAAGAAAAAGAAGGCCGAAAGCGAAGACAGCGCTTGATATTTCACGTTATGATGTGCTGCCGGGCAGGCCTGACGGTCCAAGCCACACATAGGCTCGCCCAATCCATTGAACCTTAACCACAAGAAACCTACGTTGGGGCCTCGGGGTTGCCCACGCCCGGCGCTCCATAGGCTAGATAGGACACGATGAACGATCCCCGCGACGTCCATATGAACATGCTGGTGCCCATGGTGGTCGAGCAGACCGCCCGCGGCGAGCGCGCCTACGATATTTATTCGCGTCTCTTAAGAGAGCGGATCATCTTCGTCACGGGTCCCATCGAAGACAATGTGGCGAGCCTGATCACTGCGCAGCTGCTGTTCCTGGAGGCGGAAAACCCCAAGAAAGAGATCGCGATGTACATCAATTCGCCGGGGGGCCTCGTGACCTCCGGCCTCGCGATCTACGATACCATGCAATATATCCGCCCGGCGGTTCAGACGCTGTGCATCGGCCAGGCGGCGTCCGCGGCCTCGCTTCTGCTTTGCGCGGGCCAGAAGGGCCAGCGTTTCAGCCTGCCCAATTCCCGCATCCTGGTGCACCAGCCCTCGGCCTCCTATCGCGGCCAGGCTTCCGAGATCGCCCGGCATGCCCAGGAAATCGTCAAGCTCAAGCATCGCCTCAATGAAATCTACGCGAAGCACACCGGCCAGCCCCTTGAAGCAGTTGAAAAAGCTCTGGATCGGGACACTTATATGACGGCGGAAGAAGCTCGCGCCTTTGGCATCCTGGATGAGGTCTATTCCAAGCGGCCGGGGAGCGACCCTTCGCAAAAGAAGTGAATCTCTCGATCGGGCTGGAACTTCGCCCCGGAAAAGCCCGTATTTTCCCAAAGATTTGGACCTTGCTTAAACAATTCTTGATCGAGGTCCTTTTATCGTGGTCGAATAGTGATTCGAGGGGTTTTGGCCGCGTCCGGTATAGTTGGCGTGGTTCTTGCGAGGCTTCGCCTGAGAGTCTCAGGTTCGGTCAAGGCAACTTGGCAAGGCACTGGAAGGAGTACGAATGAGCAAGTCGGGTGGGTCTGAATCCAAGAACACCCTCTATTGCTCCTTCTGCGGAAAGAGCCAGCACGAGGTCAGGAAACTGATCGCGGGCCCGACCGTGTTCATCTGCGATGAATGCGTCGAGCTGTGCATGGAGATCATTCGGGAGGAAAACAAGACCTCGTTCATGAAATCGCGCGAAGGCGTGCCTTCGCCGGGCGAGATCTTCAAGGTGCTCGACGATTACGTGGTCGGCCAGAGCCACGCCAAAAAGGTTTTGGCGGTGGCGGTGCACAACCACTACAAGCGCATCAACCATGCCGGGAAATCCGGCGAGGTGGAGCTTGCGAAATCCAACATCCTGCTGATCGGTCCTACCGGCTGCGGCAAGACGCTGCTGGCCCAGACTTTGGCGCGCATCCTCGACGTCCCCTTCACGATGGCGGATGCGACGACGCTGACCGAGGCGGGCTATGTCGGTGAGGATGTCGAAAACATCATCCTCAAGCTGCTTCAGAACGCCGACTACAATGTCGAGCGGGCCCAGCGCGGCATCGTCTATATCGACGAGGTCGACAAGATCAGCCGCAAATCGGACAACCCGTCCATCACCCGCGACGTGTCCGGCGAAGGCGTGCAGCAGGCGCTCCTGAAAATCATGGAAGGCACCGTCGCCAGCGTGCCTCCACAGGGCGGCCGCAAGCATCCGCAGCAGGAATTCCTGCAGGTCGACACCACCAACATCCTGTTCATTTGCGGCGGCGCCTTTGCGGGCCTGGACAAGATCATCTCGTCGCGCACGCAAGGGTCTTCCATGGGCTTCGGCGCCAATGTGCGTTCGGCCGACGAGCGCTCGACGGGGCTGATTTTGCGCGAGGTGGAGCCCGAGGATTTGCTGAAATTCGGCCTGATCCCGGAGTTCATCGGGCGGTTGCCGATTCTGGCCACGCTCGAGGATTTGGACGAGCGCGCGCTGATCGAGATTCTGACGCGGCCGAAGAACGCGCTCGCCAAGCAATATCAGCGCATGTTCGAGATGGAAGGCGTGAAGCTGCGCTTCCACGAGGACGCGCTGAACGCGATTTCGCGCAAAGCGATCGCGCGCAAGACCGGCGCCCGCGGATTACGCTCCATCCTGGAAGGCATCCTGCTCGAAACCATGTTCGAGCTGCCGAGTCTGAACGGGGTGCAGGAAGTCGTCATCACGCCCGATGTGGTGGAGGGCAGGGCGCGTCCGCTCTACACCTACAGCGACAAGGCCCAGGCCCGCGAGCAGAACGCGTCTTAGGCTTAGATTTCATATTCAGGGCCAGAGAACTATTCTAGCTCTCATTACCGCACAACGTGAGCGGGTAGGATATGCGTGCAAGACAGGTCATAGAGGAATCGCTTCCTCCCGACGCAACGCTTCATGAGGAGCTGTTGGCGGTTCCGGACGACGATATTGTTGAAATGGCGAACCTTTTCACCAAAGATACTGGAATTGAAGGGGTTATCTTCATTTCAACTTTGATGGCTTCGCATGGCCCACGGGTAAAGTACTCGCTGAAGGCCGGACGCCATCAACCCAGCTTTTCCGTTTCGATTGCGATCCAGCCGCGCGTTGTAGCAAGCAGTGTCCAGGACCGTGTGCTCAATTGCGCTGCGCCCGAAGTGATTGAATGGGTGAAGCTCAATCGGGAGGCTCTTCTTCAATTCTGGAAGGAGGGCGATTCCTGGCCAATTGAGGATGTGTTGGCCTTCACACAAAGGCTCAAAAAGCTGCCGCCCGAATAGCGTCTATCGTTTTACAGTTCGCACTGGAGCGGATTCGGGAACCATGGCCATGGCGACGAGGCCAAGGACGGCAGCCACGGTCCAATAAAAGGCCGGGGCCAGTGGATTGCCCGAGAGCTTGATCAGCAAAGTGTGCATGAACTGCGTCGTTCCCCCGAAGATGGACACGGCGAAGGCGTAGACGGTGGCAACCGCGCCGGAACGCACGGATGGCGGAAGAGACTCGGTCAGCGTCACCACGACCGGAACCGAACTCGTCGCGCCCAGCATGGCCAGCACGATTTCTGCGGCATAGAGCGTGGTGAGCCCCTGAAAATGGTTCATGACCCAGAAGCAGGGAACAATGGCGACCGCAAGCAGGGCGCCCGGAATAATCATCACGGGCTTGCGGCCATAGCGGTCCGATAGCCAACCGCTCATGATCTCGCAGGAAAGCGAAACCGCGCCGTTGATGATCGTCAGCGTGAAAGCGATCGTAGCGGGGAGATGCAAAGTGGTCAGCCCGTACGTCGTCATGTAATCCAGCGAATAGGCGCCGACAGTGCCCGACCCGATCATGATCAGCCCGAGCACGGCGAGAAGCAGATAAGGCCGCAGACGCGCCCGGAGCGAGAGCGATCCGACGGTCGCATCGGGGGCAAAGGCCGCATCGTCCGCGGCGTGTAGCGTTTCGGGAAGCGTGCGCCGGATCATCAGCCCGAACGGCACGATGGCGGCGCCCAGAATCATGGCCACGCGCCAGCCCCAATCCTGCAATTGCTGATCCGACAAAAGGCTTGCCAGCGTCACCCCCACGAGCCCGGCGACGAGGGTCGATGCGTCCTGCGTCGCGTATTGCATCGAGAGATAGAGCCCGCGGCGGTGGGGTGGCGCGGATTCGGCCATATACGCCGTCGTTGGCCCGACTTCTCCGCCGACCGCAAAGCCCTGCAGCAGCCGTGCCGCCAGCACGAGAATGGGGGCGGCAACCCCGATCTGCGCATAGGACGGCGTCAAGGACAGCGCGAGAATCGCAAATCCCATCAGGGAAAAAGAAAACAGCATCGCGGGCTTGCGGCCGATGCGGTCGCCCATGCCGCCGATCACGATGGCGCCGATGGGCCGCGTCAGGAAGCCTGCGCCGAACGTGCCGAGCGATTCCAGAAGGCTGGTGGTGGGATCCGCGGATGGAAAGAATGTGCGGCCGATATAGACCGCAAAATAGGAGAAGGTGAGGAAGTCGTAGAACTCGAGCCCGTTGCCTGCGAACACGGCGATGGCGTGGCGCAGGGGAACCCGGTGTTTCGAATCCCTCATTTTGTCCGCAGCGTCTGCTCGGTCTCGGTCAACATCGAGAAGTCAACGTAGCGGTATAGTACTATCGGTTCCTGTTGGGGCGATTTGAAGGAAATACGACACAGGGCTAGAAAGGTGCCCCACGCGTGAGTCCGGACGCCGAAGAAGCCATCTTCACCCGTAACCGCGAATACCCTATTCCCCCAAGATTCGCCGAAAAAGAATTCTGCCTTCGAGACTTCGTCGAAATTTTTTCGTGGCGGTTTGGTTGTTCCCTTCTCGTGTCTCACGATAAAGATTGAAACGTCATATTTTTGGCCCGGCATTTCCGATGGGCGATAAATGTGCGCGAGCATGTAATGCTTGGTGCGATCATATTCTTTAGCCCGATCGAGTTGCCAAGCACCGGCCGGAATGGATTGCAGTGCACCTTTGGGCGCCGTTTTGGGATTTTCGATCTCTTGGGATTTTTCCAAGACTTCGGAAGAAAACTCGATCCCATAATCGCCAGCTTTGACCGACGTGAGGTACCCCCCAACTATAAGACCGACAATGACGGGCGATGCAGCCAGAATCAGATACTGAACCGGCAGCGCAAGGAGATTATTGGCCCTAGATTGAAGACAAAAGAAAACAATAAGAAGGACGAAACAAAGAATCGCGCTGATCCAAACAGGTTTGGGATTTCGTGGGATTCCGTTCGCCATGATCGCCCCCGTATGATTGGCATTATGTAAGCGCGACCATGCCGCTCCAGAACTGCGTGCCCTTGCTGGTATCCACGTCGTATTTGCGCACGAAGCTGAGCTTTCCGTCCGCGCCGATGCGATAGACCGTCAGGCCGGCGCTCAGATTCGTAACATTGTTCCCTTCGCGCATCAGGATCGGCGCAATGCTTGCTGCGACCAGCATCCGCCCGGACGCATCCAGCCCGAAGGTGCGAAGCTGATTGCCATGGCCGTCGATGTTCTGGATCAGCGTCGGTTCGCCGGTCTTTTGGTCGATTGACCACACCGCGATGTTGTTCTCCCCGCCGGCGAATACCTTCTTGCCCTGGAAATCGACCGTGTTGGAGTTGCGGTTCGCCTGGTAGACGAAGCGGCCGTTCGGATGGACGTGCAGCGTGCCGGCGCCTTGGCCGGGATGAGAATTCTTCGGATCGGCAAGCGAATCCTTCATGAACACCGGATTGGCCGAGAGCGTCGCATCCGGCTGCAGCCCGTATGTGTAGAGCTTATTCTGGCGTTCGAGCGACACATACACAAACGGCAACGCCGGGTGAAAATCGAGGTGCCGCGGCCCGAAGCCATAGCCGCCGTTGGGCGCGAGCGACTGCAGCTTCGTCAGCACGCCGTCCTTGAAGCCGAACACTTTCAGCGCGCCCGGGTCTTCGGGCTTGCCGCCTGCGGGATTGTTGCCGCGCGTCACCAGCACCACCGTCTTGTTCGACGGCGTGGTTCGGACCTGATGCGCATAGATGCCGGCGTCCGGCTTCACCGGCTGGCGCACTTCATCGCCCAGCGTGCCGTCCTTGTTGATCCGGAACACGGTGACGTTGGAGGGCTCGTTGTAGGCAATCATCGCGTATTCGCCGGCGCCATCGACGCTGATGTGGATCGGCCGCGCGGCGAGTTTCAGAGCCTGTCCGTGCGGCGCCAATGCGCCGGTTGCGGGATCGACGCGGAACGCGTTCGCCCAATGCTTGTCGCCCTGATTGGCCGTGCCGCCGCCCGGCTGGCCGTTGCTGGAGGCGACATAGAAGAATCGTTTGGAAGGATGCGGCCAGGCATATTGAATGCCCTCGGGCAGCATCACGGAGGAACGCTTCGTAAGGCTCGCATTGGAGGCATCGACATCGTAGAGCGTCAGCTCCGGTCCGACGCTCGCATAGAACACCGTCTTTGCCTTCACCGTCTGTCCCCACGCTGTTTTCGGCGCCACGATGCTGGCCGAAGCCAGCGCGGCGAAGGTGCGTCGATCCATCATGGCGTTTTCTCAGCTCCCGAGCCCTCCGAGCAAGGGTAGATCGGGCGCCGGCCGCGCGCTATAGGACGGCGATGCAAGCCGACGCTCAAACCGCTCGCCGGGACGCGATCGAGCGTATCGAGTGCCGCGCCTGGGAATCGCTCTGCCGGGCGGCGCCGCCCGGACTCGCGCGCGATCTCGGGCTGGAGGTCGTTTGTTTCGGCGAAGCGCCGCTGACCCTTTGCGCCCGCGTGGATCAGGGTCAGTTCAACCGGCTGTTCGGCCTGGAATTGTGCGCGGGCGACACGGCCGCGATTATCTCAGAAGCGGCGGGGCGTTTCCGCGCGGCTGGTTTGCGCAATGCATTCATCCAGATTCCGCCGGACGCGGCCGCACTGGAGGAGGCTGCCCTAGCGGCCGGTCTCGTCCCCTATAAGCGGCCCTGGGTTAAGTTCGCGCGCGGTCCTGCCGAAGCCGGGCCGCCCCAATCCGGTCCCGAAGTGGCCCTCGTGAGCCAAAGAGAGGCAGCGCTGTTCGGCAGCGTCATCGCCCAAGGCTTCGGCATGCCGCCGCCGCTCGCCCATTGGCTCGCCGGGCTGGTCGAGCGCCCCGGATGGCGATGCTATCTCGCTTTCGATCAAGGGGTTGCGATCGGCGGGGCCGCGGACGATGCGGCTTGGCTCGGCGCCGGCGCGACCGTGCCGTCCGGGCGGCGTCGCGGAAGCCAATCGGCGCTGCTCGCGCGTCGCATCGCGGACGCTTCGGCCGCCGGGGCCCGTTTGATCACCACCGAAACCGGCAAGCCGCTGCCGGGGGAGGATCATCCCTCCTATCCCAACATCGTGCGGAGCGGCTTTGAGATCGCCTATGAACGGGCAAACTGGACCTTCCCGGACTAAACGGTGGCGCGCGACCGTGTTGGCGCGTTATGAGCATCCCATGAGCGAGACCAACGAAATCGAAGTCCGCCGCAGGAAGGCGCTGTTCAGGGCGCAGCGGCGCGGGTTCAGGGAACTGGACCTGATTTTCGGCGCCTTCGCGGACACCCATCTCGCAACGCTGGACGAGGCCGGGCTCGAGCGGTTCGAGGCGCTGCTTTCGGTGCCGGACTGGCAGATGTTCGGCTGGATCATGGGCCAGGAGCAGGTGCCGCCCACACATGACGACGCGGTATTCGCGCGCCTTTGCGCCTATCGGGCAAACCTCATTTCCTGACGCGGGATTTTTGTGGACCGTCTGACCGCCATCGCTAAAGCCGAAGGCCGCCTCTCCGTCAGCGGGGCGCCGCAGGGCTATGACGCTTTCATCGCGGCGGAAGCCGCCAAGCGCACGAAGGGGCTCGTGCTGTTCGTCGCGGCCGACGATTCGCGCGCGGCAGGCGCGCTTGAAGCCGCGCGCTTCTTCGCGCCCGATCTTGCCGTGCTTTCGTTCCCCGCCTGGGATTGCCTTCCCTATGACCGCGTATCCCCGCGCTCGGATATCGAGAGCCAGCGCCTGGCGACGTTGTCGGCGCTTGCCGCCCGCGGCGAGCGGGCAGGGCCCATGCTGGTCGTCACCACGATCAACGCGGCCATCCAGCGGGTGCCGCCGCGCGAAACGATCAAGGACGCGAGCTTTCTCGCGAAGGCGGGGAGGCGGGTGGACCGCGATGCGCTGACCCATTTCCTTGCCCGCAACGGCTATTCCAGCACCGGCACGGTGCGCGAGCCCGGCGAATTCGCGGTCCGCGGCGGCATCCTCGATCTGTGGCCGCCGGGCAGCGAGGAACCGTTGCGGCTCGACTTTTTCGGGGACGACCTCGAAACCATCCGCCGGTTCGACGCGGAATCCCAGCTCACCACGGGCACGGAAAACGAAATCGCCCTGCTGCCGGCGAGCGAAACGCCGCTCGATTCCACCTCCATCAGCCGGTTCCGCAGCGGCTATGTCGCGGCCTTCGGCGCTGTCACCGACGACGACCCGCTCTATGAGGCGGTAAGCGCGGGGCGCAAGCATGCGGGGCAGGAGCACTGGCTGCCGCTGTTCTACGCCCATCTCGACACGCTGTTCGATTACGCCGGCCGCGTGCCGGTTTTCTTGAGCGCCAATGTCGAAGAAGCCCGCAAAGCGCGGGTGGACCTGATCGCCGATTACTACACCACGCGCGAATCCTTGCGCGCCGGCACGGCGAAGCAGGGCGCGGGCGCCATGGCGGCCCCCTATAAGCCGTTGAAACCGGCGGCCCTCTATCTGACCGACGCCGAGTGGGAACGCGCGCTGCACAGCCGTCCGGTGCGCGAGCTGTCGCCGTTTACCGCACCCGATTCGATCAAATCCACCGATGCGCATGGCAGACCGGGGCGCGATTTCGCGCCGGAGCGCGCTCAGGAGGGCCGCATCGTCGAGGGCAGCAGCCGCGTCAACATCTTCGAGGCCGCCGCCGCCCACATCGCGCAATTGCAGGCGAGCGGCCACCGCGTCGTCGTCGGCTGCTGGACCGAAGGTTCCACCGAGCGCATGGGCGGAGTGCTTGCGGACCACGGTGTTGCCGCGATCAAGCGCATCGCCGATTGGCGCGAAGGCGAAGGCCTGCACAAATCGGCAGTCGGGCTCGCAGTGCTCGGAATCGAGCATGGCTTCGAAGCACCGGATTTCGCAGTCGTCACCGAACAGGACATCCTCGGCGACCGCATGGTGCGTTCGCGGGGACGCGCACGGCGCTCGCAGAATTTCCTTTCCGAGGCCTCGGCGCTGACCCCGGGCGATCTCGTCACCCATATCGAGCACGGCATCGGGCGCTATCTGGGCCTGAAGGCCATCGAGGTGCAGGCCGAGCCGCACGATTGCCTGGAGCTGCAATATGACGGGGGCAAGCTGTTCCTTCCGGTCGAGAATATCGAGCTTCTGACGCGCTTCGGCTCGGAAGAGGCGGGGGTGCAGCTCGACAAATTGGGGGGCGTGGGCTGGCAGACCCGCAAGGCGCGCATGAAGGCGCGCGTGCGCGAGATGGCGGCCGAACTGATCCGCATCGCGGCCGCCCGCGCGATGAAGGAAATGCCGCCCGCCGAAACACCGGACGGCCTCTACGACGAATTCTGCGCCCGTTTCCCCTATGCCGAAACCGAGGATCAGGAAAAAGCCATCGGGGAGGTGATCGAGGACCTCGCCAAGGGCCGGCCGATGGATCGGCTGGTCTGCGGCGATGTCGGTTTCGGCAAGACGGAGGTGGCGCTGCGGGCGGCCTTCGTGATGGCGATGAGCGGGAAACAGGTGGCCGTGGTGGTGCCGACCACGCTGCTCGCGCGGCAGCATTACCGCACCTTCAGCGCGCGCTTTTCGGGTTATCCCATTCGCATCGCGCAGCTTTCGCGATTCACTCCGCCCAAGGACGCAAAGGAATACAAAGCCGGGCTGGCCAGCGGCGACGTCGACATCATCATCGGCACGCACGCGCTGCTGGCCAAGAGCATCGAATTCAAGAACCTCGGGCTCGTCATCGTGGATGAGGAGCAGCATTTCGGCGTCGCCCACAAGGAGCGGCTGAAGAGCCTCAAGGCCGACGTGCACGTGCTGACCCTGACCGCCACGCCCATTCCACGGACGCTGCAATTGGCGCTGTCGGGCGTGCGCGATCTGTCGCTCATCACCACGCCCCCGATCGACCGGCTGGCGGTTCGAACCTATGTAACGCCGTTCGATCCCTTGACCATCCGAGAGGCGCTGTTGCGCGAGCATTATCGCGGCGGGCAAAGCTTCTATGTGGTGCCGCGCATCGCCGATTTGGGGGAGGCCGCGGTTTTCCTGAAAGAGACGGTGCCGGAGGTGAAGACCGCGGTCGCGCATGGCCAGATCGGCGCGGCGCAATTGGAAGACACCATGACCGCGTTCTACGACGGCAAGATCGACGTGCTGGTCTCGACCAATATCGTGGAGTCGGGCCTCGACATCCCCACCGCCAACACGATGATCGTGCACCGCGCCGACATGTTCGGCTTAGCACAGCTCTATCAGTTGCGCGGGCGCATCGGCCGCGCCAAGCAGCGTGCTTATGCCTACCTCACCACGCCGCCGGACAAGAAGCTGACCGAAGGCGCGCAGCGCCGGCTGCAGGTGCTGCAATCCCTCGACAATCTCGGCGCCGGGTTCTCCGTCGCGAGCCACGATCTCGACATTCGCGGCGCCGGCAATCTTCTGGGTGAGGAACAGTCCGGCCATGTGCGCGAGGTCGGCATCGAGCTTTACCAGAACATGCTGGAAGAGGCGGTCGCGTCGATGCGGGCCGGGCGCATGGACGAAGAGATCGAGGAAGCATGGTCGCCTCAGATCAGCGTGGGTGCGGCCGTACTCATCCCCGAAACCTACGTGCCCGACCTGAATGTGCGCATGGCGCTGTACCGGCGTTTGTCGGAGCTGGATGCAAAGGAGATCGACAGTTTCGCGGCCGAGTTGATCGACCGCTTCGGGAAGCTGCCGGAAGAGGTTGAGCATTTGCTCAAGATCGTCGCCATCAAGCATCTCTGCCGCGTCGCCATGGTGGAGAAGATCGAGGCCGGGCCGAAAGGGGCTACCATTTCCTTCCGGAACAATGCCTATCCCAATGCGCTTGGGCTGGTGCGGCTGATCACGGAGCATGCCGGCACGATGAAAGTGCGGCCCGATCAGAAGGTGGTGGTGATGCGCGATTGGCCCACGCCCGAAGCCCGGCTGAAGGGCGCCGAGGCGCTGCTCAACCAGCTTGCGCGATTGGCGAAGGCCGCGTGAGCACCAGACCGCAAATACGGGTTGCGTTCGCCTATTTCTGGCCCGGATTCACGCCGGACAATTTCCGCAGCTTCTTCCCGTTCGTATACGACAAATACGATCTCGTGCCGTCGAGCGAACCGGAGATCGTGTTCTATTCGGTATTCTCGCCGCAATTCCGCCCCTATGCGGACGCCCGCGAAATTCATCCCGTAACGCGCGTGCCGCCCGGGAAATATCTGCGCGTGTTCGTCACCGGAGAGAATTTCGAGCCGGACATGGCCAATTGCGAATTTGCCATGAGTTTTTCCGCGCTGGTGAGTCACCCGAACCATTTGCGGCTGCCGCTCTGGGTATACGAGAACCGCGGCTGGGGTTTTACGCCCGAGCGTCTTGTGAAACGGCCCGATACCGATTGGGAAAAGATCGCGGCCGAAAAGACGGCGTTCTGCAATTTCGTCTATCTGCACGAGGTGCCGTTCCGCGATGCGATATTCCGTACACTGAGCGCCTATAAGCGCGTCGATGCCGCCGGGCGCTGCCAGAACAACATGAACGGCTGGACCGTTCCCTATGCGCCCAGCCGGGTGACGGGGAAGGTGGATTTCTTCCGGCGCTACAAGTTCACGCTTAGCGTCGAGAACACGATCTGGCCCGGTTACATGACCGAGAAGCTGGTCGACCCGATGTATGTGGCCAGCATTCCCATATACGCCGGCGATCCGCTGGCGAAGCGATCGTTCAACCCCGAGGGCTATATCGATTTCACGTCGTTTGCGTCGATGAAAGAGATGTTGGAATTCGTGCGCGAAGTGGACAACGACCGCGATCTGTATCTGAAGATGCTCGCTGCGCCGTTCTATCGCGCGAACACGATTCCAGATTACGCGCGCGACGAGACGATCCTCGCCTTCTTCGACCGCATCGCAGCGGCCGCGCTCGCCCGAGGCTGACGGCTCTACCGGTCGAATTTGTAAGGTGCTAAAGTGCATGTCCAACTCTGGGCGGGGGCGCCAATGTTGGCACGGATGGCAGTCGTATCAATAGCCGCTATCGCTGTCGCAGTCGTCGGTGCGGCGAGAGCACAAACATCAATCGTAACCATTGAGGCGTCCCAGAGCGGCGACTCGGCTCTGGCTCCTGCTCCGGTTAAACCGCTGGAAATCTCGGATGGGGAATACCCGTTCGAGTCGCTGCTCGCGGAGGAGCAAGGCAAAGTCGTCCTAGGATTCATCATCGACAGCGCCGGTCATCCCGTAAATCTGCAGATTTTATCATCGAGCGGCACCGCGGCGCTGGATCTGCAGGCCGCAAGAATTTTGGTGACGCGTGGTGTGTTTTTGCCTTCGTCGAGCAATAGTGCGGCCAAGTTTATAGTCGATTGGCGGCTCCCACTCGAACCAGTCCACGATTATGACATATCTACGTCAGCATCGTCTGCGAATGCGACTCTAGCAAAGGCTACAGGCAGTCATTCGGTAGAAGCCAACGATTACCCTCCTCTTTCCATCAAGGCGAAAGAGCAGGGGATTGTGGGCTTGCGTTACGCGATACGAACCGACGGCTCGGTCGGCGAGGTGCAGATTGTCCAATCCAGCGGGGTCAAGAGATTGGATGACGCCGCAGCGCGAATGTTGCAATTACGTTGGAAATTCGAGCCGGCAACGGTCGACGGGAAGCCCGTGGAGGTGTGGATTCCAGCTACCGTTGGATTTCAAATTCTGCCGGACGTCCTGGATAAGAGGTATCTTCGCTGCTATGCGAGGCCGATTGGCGGTGGTGAGGTGGTTGCCATAACTGGTGCCTTGTTCAAACCGGGGGGTAATCCGCCGCTCTTTCCAAAGCAGATCGTTGATCGATGGACCCTCGTCAACAGAAGCGGCGATGTGGCCGATGTGCTCCTGTCAACCAAGAGTGGGTTGCAGCGTCCAATAGGTTCGCTTGCGAACGCGCTTAAGGGGACGGGCTATAGAGTCCCCGATGCGGCTAACGGGTGTTGGTACTACGATCCGTTGGTGATTCCCCAGTAAAATGGTCATCCGATCTGAATATAGGTCGTCTTGAGCTGTGTGTATTTGTGCAGCGCGTGGAGCGATCTGTTCCGGCCTAAACAGGATCGCTTGTGCGCGATCCTCGCCTTCTTCGACCGCATCGCCGCAGCCGCGTCGGCGCGGCGATAGGCACCGTATCAACGCCGGTTGATCTCGGCGAGTTGGAGCGCGATGCCGCGGTACTGTTCGGGCTCCGTCCAGGTGTGGGACCAATAGGTGACCAACGAGGAAGCGGGAAACAACCGCTTCTTCTGATCCTCGCTCAGCAATGCGCTGCCCTGCATCTGACAGAACTCGGCATGAACCGGGTCGCTCCAGTCGATCGGATACCATTCCTTCGGCGGCAGCAGCTTTATGGAGGAGCGCGTCGCCCGCGGTTTCAAATCGCCGGGCAGGTATTTCGCCATTGCGCCGATCATCTGCGATGACATCAGCGGCTCTTTGGAGAGATAGATGTCGGTGGCCGATTTGAGGGGGATGGGCCCGGTCAGGGCCTCCGCTCCACGCAGGCCGATGTGAAACGAACTGGCGATCAGGCTGATGAGGAGAAGCCAGAATTCTTCTCGCGGACGCGACGCCATGATCGCGTTCGGGACCGAATGCGCGAAATCCGGATTTGGTCCCATTCTGCCCAGCAGGATGCCCTCGAAACCGGCAAACTTGTCGAGCGGCGAGAGACACTCCGTATCCATGTCGATGTAGAACCCGCCGTTTTTGTAGAGATAGAAATAGCGCACGGCGTCGGCACGATAGATTTCGGCCGGGAACTGATCGTAGATCGGCAGGAACCAGGGAAAAAATTCGGCGATGAATTTCCGGTTGTCGCCGTCGTCCCAGAGGGTGAAGGAAAAATCCCTGTTCTTCTCCATGACGGTCGATCGCCAATAGGCGAAATCGTCCGGGATATCGGTCTTGGATTTCCAGGTCTGGAAAATGCGGCGACCCACGCAATCGTCGTTCAAGGGGGCTCACCCGATCTGGATATAGGTGGTCTTGAGCTGTGTGTATTTGTGCAGCGCGTGGAGCGATTTGTCACGGCCGAAGCCCGATTGCTTGTAGCCGCCGAACGGCACCTCGATGCCGCCGCCGTCGCGCGTGTTGACCGTCACCGTCCCCGCCCTGAGCGCGCGTGCGATTTTGTGCGCCTTGGTCAGATCGTTGGTCCACAAATTCGCTTCCAGCCCGTATTTCGAATCGTTGGCGAGCTTCACCGCCTCTTCCGGCGTCTTGAAGGTGATAGCCGACAGCACGGGGCCGAAAATCTCCTCGCGCGCGATGGTCATGCTGTTGTTGACTCGGTCGAAGATGGTGGGCTCGATATAGAAGCCGCCGGTTTCCGTCCTCACCTGATTGCCGCCGAGCGTCAATGTTGCCCCTTCGGTCTTGCCCATATCGATGAAGCCGAGCACGCGGTGCGTCTGGGTTGCGTCCACGATGGCGCCCATTTTGGTTTTCTCGTCCAGCGGGTCACCCGGCCGGTATTGTTTCGCGAGCGCGGCTACCTCCGACAGGAATGCGTCATGGATCTTGTCCTCGATGAGCAGTCGCGAGGCCGCGTCGCAGACCTGGCCGGAATTGTAGAAGATGCCGTCGGCGGCACCTTTGGCCGCGGCCTTGAGATCGGGCGTGTCGGCGAAGACGATGTTCGGAGTCTTGCCGCCGCATTCGAGGCTGACCGTCTTCATGTTGGATTCGGCGGAATATTTGAGGAAGAACTTCCCCACTTCGGTCGAACCTGTGAAGGTGAGCGCATCCACGTCCATGTGGCGGCCGAGCGCCTGGCCCGCGGTTTCGCCGAAACCCGGCACCACGTTGAAGACGCCCGGGGGTATCCCCGCTTCGGCCGCAAGCTCGGCCACGCGGAGTGCAGTCAGCGGCGATTGCTCCGCGGGCTTCAGCACCACGGAATTGCCGGCCGCAAGCGCGGGAGCGAATTTCCACGCCGCCATCAGAAGCGGGAAATTCCACGGCACCACTGCGCCGACGACCCCGATGGGCTCGCGTGTGATCAGGGCAAGCGCGGTTTTCGGTGTGGGTGCGATTTCGTCATAGAGCTTGTCGATGGCCTCGCCGTACCAGCGGACGCATTCGGTGACCGCGCGCACATCGCCGCCACGCGCGTTCGCGATCGGCTTTCCCATGTCGAGGGTTTCGAGGAGCGCGATCTCGTCGCCATGCTTCTCGATCAGCTCGGCAAATTTGATGAGCGTGCGCTTGCGCGCCTTGGGCGAGCGGTCGGCCCAGCGTCCGTCCTCGAAGGCGTCGCGCGCGGCCTTCACGGCGCGGTCCACATCTTGCGCATCGCATGCCGCCACGCGGGCTAGCACCGCGCCATCCA
>Ga0265337_1000205_pt1 | contig 31699 bp, 27 predicted proteins | sample 42122metaG_FD_192441 | JGI IMG/M metagenome (GOLD analysis project Ga0265337, IMG submission 192441) | Rhizosphere microbial communities from Carex aquatilis grown in University of Washington, Seatle, WA, United States - 4-21-22 metaG | ecosystem: Host-associated > Plants > Roots > Rhizosphere >... | reverse complement strand
CCGATCGCGCAATGGCGCAAAGAATCCATGCCATAGATCCTTGGTGTCGACCTCCTCGGCAAAGCGGCGCAGTGCGGGTTCGTCTTCCGGCTTGATCGGCCGCACTTTGTAGGTCTGACCCTCAGGCGTCCGGATTTCTGTTTCAAGCCGCTCAGGATAGGGCCGGATTGCAAGGCGCAATTGTGCCGACTCCGCGGTAACACGCACGCGAATCCGGCAATCGACCGCGATCACGCCCCGTGCGTCGCAAAGCAGCGGATTGATGTCGATTTCGGTAATCTCAGCATGGTCAGCAACGATTTGACCCAATTGGACAAGGACTGCGACGACGCCGTCAATGTCGGCCGCTGGCCGGTCGCGAAAGCCCTTGAGCAAAGCGGCAATGCGCGTGCGTTCGATTTGCGCCCGCGCCAATGGCTTGTTGAGCGGCGGAAGTTCTAGCGATTTGTCGCGCACAATCTCGACCGCCGTGCCGCCCTGCCCGAACAGGATCACCGGACCGAAGGTGGGGTCGGTCGAGACGCCGGCAATCAGCTCATAGGCGCTCGGCCGGTGGATCATTTCTTGCACGATGAAGCCTTCGAGCCGCGCTTTCGGCAGCACTCGCGCGAATTTTTCGTTCATCTGGTCGGCCGCTGCTTCGACTTCGTCCGGCTCAAGGTTCAATGCGACGCCGCCGGCATCGGACTTATGGATGACATCGCGCGATCTGATCTTCAGCGCGACCGGCGCGGCGATGTCTGCCGCGGCCTTGGCGGCCGCTTTGGCGTCGGGCACTGCCAGCGTGCGCGCGAACGGGATATCGTAGCAAGCCAGGAATGCCGCGACCTCGGCCGGATCGAGCCATTCGCGCCGGTCGCCGAGCGCCTGCTTGATAATGCCGCGCGCCTGGCCCAAGTCGATTTCCGGGCTGGGCTCTCCGGCGGACGGCGTCTCAAGCAGCAGATCCTGATTTTGCCGATAGCGCACGAGATACATGAAGGCCCGCACCGCCCGCTCGGGCGTTTCGAAATCCGGCAACCGCGCGTCGATAAGTTGCGCGCGGCCTTCCGCCACCGTGGCCGCGCCCATCCAGCAAGCGAAGACATTCTTCTTGGCTGCGCCCGGCTGCGACAAGGCGCCGATCAAGCCCTTGGCGGCATCGGCGGAAGAACCGATCGCTGTCGGGCAATAGGCCACCAGCAGCGCGTCATTGTCGGGATCGTCGATCAGAATCGATACCGAATTCGCGTAGCGGCCGGCGTCGGCGTCGCCGATCAGATCGATCGGATTGGCGTGGCTCCAAGTCGGCGGCAGCACCGCATTGAGCTTGGCAATGACCTCGGGACTGAGCGTCGCCAGCTTTCCGCCTTCTTCGATCAGACGGTCGGTGGCCAAAACGCCGGCGCCGCCGCCGTTAGTCACGATTGCAAGTCGATTGCCTCGTTGTGGCGACATCCGGGCAAGTGTCGCCGCAGCGTCGAACAGTTCTTCGACCTCGTTGACGCGCAGCATCCCGGCGCGGCGAAAGGCGGCGTCATAGACGACATCGGCGCCGGCCAGCGCGCCGGTGTGTGAACTAGCGGCCCGCGCGCCTTCTTCGGCACGGCCGCTCTTGACCACTATGATCGGCTTGATGCGCGCGGTTCGGCGCGCCGCCGACATGAATTTTCGCGCCTGAGTGATGCCTTCGGCATAGATCAAGATCGCATGCGTGGCCTCGTCGAGCGCGAAGTAGTCGAGCAGATCGCCGAAGTCGACATCGCTCATGTCGCCCATGGAGACAATGGCGGAAAAGCCGATGCCGCGCGGCAGCGCCCAATCGAGCACGGTTGTCGCCATTGCACCGGATTGCGTTAGGAACGCGATGTTGCCGGGCAGCAGAGCAGCCGGCGCGAATGTCGCATTCAAGCCGACGCCCGGCACCGCGATGCCGAGGCAATTGGGTCCAACGATGCGCATCAGATACGGACGCGCGGCGGCCAGCATTTGCGCATTGCGTGCCTTGCCGGCCGCGGCTTCGCCCTCGGCAAAGCCGGCAGTGAGGATGACAGCGGCGCGGGTGCCACGCTTACCCAGTTCGTCGACCAGGCCCGAGATGGTGTCAGGCGGCGTCGCGATAACGGCAAGATCCGGTGTCAGCGGCAGGCTCGCCACATCTTTATACGTCATGATGCCGTGAAGCGCGGTCGCCTTAGGATTGACCGGCATGATCGGCCCATCGAAGCCGCCGTTCATGAGATTTGTCATAAGTGCGGCGCCGACCGATTTCGGCCGCGCCGATGCGCCAATAACCGCGATCGACCGTGGACTAAACATCTTGTCGAGATTGCGGATCGACATGGCGGCTTTTACCAACTGTGCGCCGCGCAAATGCGGCCATTTTACATAGCAATTTTCTTATAGTTCCCGCGAGTTAGCTTTGATCCAAGTCATGTCGCGGAACAATAAGGCGACGACATTTATTTCATCCGCGATAAAAACCAAGATTGTTTTTGTAGATTGCTCCAACCGACGGCAACAAGCTGCCAATTATTAAAAGCGACAATTTCGGCAGGTTGCCGTTTTTTTAGAGCAGCTCTCAGGCAAGCAAAAACCGCTTGACCGCGCGTGAACGCTACACTGACTAAACCTGCAATAATCTCTCAATCGCGCTGGGACAAAATATCCGTCAGCCTAGACCCTCGATCACGGTATTCACTCCGTACTTGGCATCGTGAGTAGCGGCTTCAGTCGGCGTTGGAACAACTCGGTGACCCCCGTGCGATTCAAGTGGTCAGTGTCGAAATAGAAGCGCGGATCATCCAAAGCTGCGGAAAAATCATGCAATGGCACCGCATGATCAGTGAGGACCTGTGTTGAGGCGAGGTCGAACGCAGCCTCGTTCGGAAGCTGATTGTAGAACAGCGTCAGCGTCGGCAGTTTGACGGCGATGACGCGGATATTGTGCTGTCGAGCGATCTCGATGAGACTGGCAAAGTCGCGCAGATAGCGTGCGATCACGTCCGGCGCCGTAGCGTCTGGGTAGAGATATGCGATGCGCTTACTGACCGCCGTCGCGGACGGCCGGTAGACCCGGTCAAACTGCGCTTCGCCTTCCCAGGCGTCGCGTTGGAACCGGTCGCGGTTGTTGATCTTGGAAAATCCGCTGAGATAGTCGAGCAAGGCACGCGGGCTGACGCCGTCGTGGCGAACATAATTCCACATGAGTTGTGCGGTTGCCGCCTCGAACGGGGTGCCCCGGATCAACTTTGCATCGCTGAAGCGATCTTCATTCCAGGCACGCGACGTAAACGTGAAGGAATCGATGACGTAGAGCAGATTACGCGCGCGATGCGTGCGCAAGAAATGCTCAAGAACAAATTGGTTGTAGAGTGGACCGGTGCCTTGCGAAGCGAGGTTCAGGATCTGCAACCCGGTCTCGCGTTCCATCAGCGCGTTAAAACCGCCGAAATCGAGTGTCATTGCATGTGACGCGCCGAGGATCACCCAGTCGTAATTGGGCGCCTCGGCGGTGGCGGTCTTGAAGAAGGGATTGCTGTGCCCATTGCGCATCAACAATCGTTCGGTCGCGACAAACACGCTGGCGTAAAGCAGCAGGCCGATGGCGACGAACAGCAGTGCCGATTTGCCGAACTGTTTCATGGTCGCATGTCGCGCTCAGAACTGCATGTAGATGAATTCCTTCGCCTGCCAGCGGCCGAGCAGCAGCAGGGCGAAGATGCCGAGATAATAAGTGCCCCAGCGCAGCGCGACCGGCGCCTCGGCCAGGCGCTGGAACACCGGGCGGCGCTCATCCACAATTTCATAGACGAGCAGGAAGGCGATCAGGCCAAACCCGGTAAGCTGCTCGGTGCTAAACGGATAAATGGTCAGCAGATGCGGCAGGTCGGTGATCCGGGCGCCGATTTTCTGCAAGACGAGCAGCGCGTCATGCATCGATGCGGCGCGAAAGAACACCCAGCTCAGCAGGATCAGATGGAAGGTGATGACGATGCGTAATACGCGCAGCCAGGCGCTGGCGGTCACGCGCGGCAAGGCTTCGCCGATGCGGCGCCACAGGCCGCGCGTCGCCAGCCCCGCCCACTGATAGGCGCCGTTGAGCGCGCCCCAGACGAGAAAGTTCCAGCCGACTCCGTAGCCGAGCCCGGCATGCCACAGGCCGCTCACCAGGAAGACAATCATGATATTGATGGCGCGGCGCAGAGCGCCGGCGCGGCCACCGCCCAGTGGGATATAGAGATAGTCGCGGAACCAGCGGCCGAGCGAAATGTGCCAGCGCTCCGCCCAGAATTCCGCCGTGCTGCGCGACAGGTACGGCCGGCGGAAGTTCTCCATCAGCTCGAGGCCGAACAGCAAGGAGATGCCGAGCGCGATATCGGTGTAGCCGGAAAAGTCGCAATAGATCTGGAAGGCGAAGAAATATGTGCTGATCAAGAGTTCGAGCGGCGGGGCGAAGGCGACAATCTTGAAGCTGTGATCGACCAATGGCGCAAGGTTGTCGGCGATGACGACTTTCTTGAACAGGCCCCAGCCAATCAATTGCAACCCGAGCGCAAAGCGGACCGGATCGGCATGCAGCCCGGACAATAGCTGCGGCAGAAAATTCGTCGCCCGCTCGATCGGGCCGGCAAAAATCTTGGGAAAGTAGGCGGTGAACAATGCCACCTGGCCGAGATTCTGCTTGCCCGAAAGACGCCCGACATAGATGTCGATGAGATAGCTCGCGGCCGAGAAGACATAAAATGAGTAGCCGGCCGGGGCGGTAATGCCGAGCCGCGGCAACTTGAAATTTGCGAACAGATTGGCGTGCTCGATCTCACCGGCAATAAAATCATAGAACTTGAATGCGGTGAGCGACCCGAGCACCGCGACAAGCCCCAAGACCAACAGCGCGACGCGCATAGTCTTTTGCGTTGCCCGTTCCAGGCCCCAGCCGCAGCCAAATATGACCAGCGTCACCGCGCCGAGATAGACCAGATTGAAAGGGTGCAGATATCCATAAAACACGTAGCTGGCGAGCAGCAATACCGCCCAGCGTTGCGCGACCGGTGTGAGCGCGAAGACCGCCAAGACCAGCGGCAGGAAGAGGAAGAAGTCGAGCGACGTGAACAGCATGACCTTGGATCTCGATCCGCAGAATCACGTCGCCTTACGCGTCGTTCGCCGTTCCTCGCGTGCGCGCCAAAGCCCGCGTCAATAAGTTGCGCCGGACGCCCGCAATTCCTCCGGAACCTTCTCGATAGGGATGCCCGCGTTCAGGACGAGATAGGTCGCCACCTCATCACGCTCCGCAGGCGTCATCTTGATGACCGCATGGGCCGGCGTGCTCATCGTCCCGAGCCAGGCCGTTTTGGTTCGGTCTTGGGTGACGACGACCGTGATGATGTGGCAGCCCTGGCAGTTATCGAGGGACAGATCGCGGCCGTCCTTCGGCAGAGTGCGGGTCCAATCCGTGCGTTCCAGGTTCGCGGGCACTTGCGGTAACGGCATGTGGTACGAGAGATAGTCGGCCAGCGTGGCCTGTTCCTTGTCGTTGAGGCGCTGTACCGCGGGAAGGGCCTGGCTGCGGGATTTGAGGTACGCCGACCATTCCTCGCGCGAGTGTTTGGCCGTGAGCAAGGCCTTCAGCTCATCGGCCGACGGCTTGCTGGCGACGATGTTGCTCAGAAGCGTTCGGCCGCCGGCAGGGATGAAAGTCAGCTGCTCAGCGGTCTGCGCCGCGAGCGGCTCGGCAAACAAGCCGCTGAACGTCGCGGCGAGGACGCAGGCGGCGAGAGACATGAAGCGCATGATGGACATCCTTCTCGTAACTGGTGAACGAGCCGGCTTCAGGACCGGATCAGAACCTCGCTCGCGAGCACTGTGGCGACTGATGACGCCTCCCGTGGCGGGACGTCAGTTATGCCGATGTTGTCGAAAGCGAATACCGGTACGCGCAGCTCGCGGACGGCATCCTCAGGCGGAAAGCCGTTGCTGCGCATCCGATCGATCATGTGCACGGCGGCATCGTCATAGAATTGCTCGCCGCAGGTATTGCACACGAGCGCGGGCACATCCTCGATCACGACCAATCGATCGTTGTGCCAAAACGCCGAGCGCACGCGAGCCAAACGGGTATCGGCGCTCTCGCAAACAGGACAGGCGGCGGATAGCTGATCAGCGGTGTTCATCTTTGTAGCGTCCTTGTGGTTCGGCGCGGTCCGAAGGCAGAACCCCGCCTTCGGCCCGCGGTCGAATGAGAAGCGTCAACCCATGATCCTGGTCGCGGCCGCCACGATGTGGCTCGCGTTCGGCCGCATCCAGTTGAACATTTCGGGAGATGCGGGGGGCGGCGCATCCGGAAACGCGATCCGCTTGTAGCGCGCGCCGTCCACGTTCTCCGCCACGCGCGCGATGACTTCGGCGCCCGGGGAGAGCGTGTAGTAGGACTGGTCGAACGTGAGAAGGCGCTTGGTCTTCTGCACCGATTTGACCAGCGTTTCGGTGTCCATCGGCTTGAGCGAGCGCAGGTCGATCGCTTCGACCTTCATCCCGACCTTTTGCAGTTGGGCAGTGGCCTCAAGCACCCCCATCATTCCGGCGCCGGAGCTCACGATGGTGAGGTCGCTGCCGGTCGTGCGCACGGCCGCCTTGTCGAGCGGTACGGTGAATTGCTCGTCGGGGACTTCTTCGCTCAGCTGCCGCAGGGCCTGAGGAAAGAGATAGACGACCGGGTTGGGGTCTTGGATTGCCGAAGCCATCATGCCCTTTACGTCATAGGGCCTCGATGGAATGACGACCTTAACTCCGGGGATATGGGCAAAGTAGCTGTCGCATTCATAATCCGAATGCTGCCCGCCAAACCCGGCGGCCTGGCCCGAGATTTCGACGATAAACACCACCGGCATCGCGGCGTCGCCGCCGGTCATGTAACGCAGCTTGCCGGCGTGGTTCTGAATCAGCTCGAACGGGACCTGACTTCCCTGATAGGGGATGAAGGTCACGGCAGTGGTGCCGACCAATCCCGCGCCAAGCGTGGCGCCAGCCATCCACATTTCGTCAATGCCGGTGTTGTTGACGCGGGTCCGGCCAAACTCCTTCTCGAGGTTGATGACCGACATTCCAGGGTTCGAAGCGACGGCGGGCGTCAACTCGAAGAGCCAAGTCATGTCTTTGCGCTGGCGCATCTCGTGCTGGACAGCCTCGTACATCGCGTACATAGAGCTCTTGCTTGCCATTGTCCTTCTCCTATCTCCGAATGGGGTTACGGCCGGTGCTGCGCTTAGCCAAACTGGCGCGCAGCAACGGTGCCATCAACGAAGACGTGCTTCAGTGCGTCTTCCGGCTTGCACAGCGGTTGCTTGGCCTCCCACTCGAAAGCCTCCTTGACCTCCTCCTTCATCGCGGCTTCGATCGCGGCAGCCTTGGCCTGATCGATCACGCCCCACGAAACCAGAGTGTTGCGGCAGATATCAACCGGGTCTCGCGCCAGCCACGCGCGCATCTCCCGCTCCGGGCGCCACGAGGTGATCGCTTGCGGGTCGTAGCCGAACGAGCCCATCTCACCGACCTTGGCTCCAGGCGCACCCCAGTGCCCGTAGTAGCGGTAGGTCTTCGCTTCGATCAGAGTCGGCCCCTCGCCGGCACGCGCGCGCTCCACCGCATCTTTCGTCTTGTTGTAGACCTCCATCACGTCCTGGCCATCCACCACGATGCCGGGGATTCGATACGTGTTCGCGGCGGTCGCGATGTCCTTCATCGGGGTGGAATAAGAGTAGTGCGCAAACTGGTGATAGAGATTGTTCTCCACCACGTAGATGAAGGGCAGTTTGAGCAGCGCGGCGTTGTTCAAGGAGCTATGGAAGGCGGGTGTCGCAAAAGTGCCATCGCCGCCGAAAGCGACCGCGACCTGCTTGTTGCCCCTGGCGCGGAATGCGAATGCCGAGCCGGCGGCAAGAACGGCAGCCGGACCGACAATTCCGTCAGCACCGATGTAGCCGACTGACTTGTCAGAGAGGTGCATCTCGCCCGCGTATCCGCGGTTGAGGCCGGTCGCCTTGAAATTATATTCGGCGGCCAACTTCTTCATATCGACGCCTTTCGCGAGCGCATGCCCGGTCGGACGATGCGTGCCGAAGATGACGTCGAGCTGCTCGAAAGGCCCTTTGTTGTTCAGCGCCGCGCAAACGCCGGTGGCGACTGCTTCCTGGCCGGCATAAAGATGGATGAGATTGCGGAAGCTGCGGTCGCTCAGCTGTTTGTCGGCCAGAGTGCGTTCGAACCATCGAATCCGCAGAATGGTCGAGTACATGTCGACCAATTTTTCATTCGGCAGATCCTTGGCCCAATAGCCGATTTCGCCATCAGCCCAGGCAAGTTTGCTGCCCATGGATACTGCCGCGCCTGCGGCGGCAAATCCCTTCAGAAGCGTGCGCCGCGTCGCCGACGCGGACGAGATAGATGTTGCTGCATTGTAAGTGGATTGGTCCGCCATTTTCGTCTCCGTCAGCTCTGTCAGCCAGCTTTTCCAACTTTGGAAATTTTGGACTCAATTCCCAGAAAAGCGCATTGATGTAGCGCAACCGCGGTTCATCAAGCCGTCATCTAGGACGCGGTAACGCGCTCCCGGAGCGCACCAATCATTTTGAGTCGAATTTTGCGGAGCAGAAATTGCGCGCCATGTTCAGCAGGTCCTAAGAGCATGATATCGCTGCGCAAATGCGTGGTGGCGAACGCGCCGTTGCGTGCGACCGATGTACCGTCGCATGGGTTACTGATTTGTAATCTTCACGAGCGACTGCCGCCTGCGTCAATTTGCATCACCTGCTTTGACCTGGCTCAAGGCATGGCCACGCGCGGCGACGCAGCGTCGCCGAGTTCCAGTTGAACGGCGCGATTTTACGACACCCGGGGAGCTTCTGCGCTACCCGTTATAGCCGCCGTCAAGGCGGGCATGCCAGAGCTGCTGCTTGGGGCCCTCAACCGCCCTAAAATCACGTCCGCCGGGCCAAGCGAATCCTTCAGTTCTTGCTCGATCCGAGATGGGCCGTGATGTAGGCGACCGCCCCATCAAGAGTAATCAGCTTGGGATAATCGATCTCAGGGATATCAATGCTAAGCCGCTGGTGAATAGCGGTAATAAAATTTAGGAAATCCATCGAATCGATATCGAGCGCTTCGCGCAGATCCGCGGCCGGATCGACGCCCGCCATATCCACTTCAGGCGCGATATTGTTGAGCTCTTCCTGCACCACTTTGCGAATATCGATGTCACTCATAGCTTTCCGGCTCCTGCAAGAGTTTGCCGATCTCGGCCAAGAACAATGCGCCCGCGTGCCCGTCGGTCACCCGATGGTCGCCGGATAGCGTCATGGTGATCACCGACCGCGGTCCGATGGCGCCGTCAATGACCCACGGCCGCGTCACCACCTTGCCAAAACCGACGATCGCAACTTGCGGCGGATAGATGATTCCGTACAGCGCTTCGACTCCGCGTTCGCCGAGACTCGAAACAGTGATGGTCGGATCGGACATCTCCGAACTGCGGATGCGGCCAGCGCGCGTGCGTTGAATGAGGTCGCGCATGCGGCTCATCAATTCGTCGAGCGATAGCTGATCGGCATCGTGCAACGCCGGCGCCGTCAGCCCGCCGCCGCGAATGGCAATCGCAACGCCGACATGCACGGCTTGCGCCGGTTCGAATTTATTGTCGCGATAGAACCCGTTGAAGGCGGGATAGCGGCGCGCGGCCAAGGCGACCGCCTTGATGGGGAGCGCCCCGAACAGCAGGCGGGTATCGGGCGGCAGCGTCGCATTTTTCTGCGCCAGCCAATGCTCGCTGGCCGTGACGTCGACCTGATGCTCGAGATAATAGTGCGGGATTTCCCGCTTCGATCGCGCCATGGCGGCGGCGATCGCCGTTCGCATCGCTTCGAGATCGAGCCCCGGCGCACGCTTCTTTTCCGGCGGGGCGGCGACCGCGCCGAGGCGATGCTCGACGTCGGCATAGGTGATGGCACCACCCGGGCCGCTGCCGGTAACCGTCAAAAGATCGATGCCGCGCTCTTCGGCAAGCTTTCGCGCAGCCGGCGACGCGCGAGCTCCGGCCACGGCGGCCACGGCGGCCGGTGCAACGGGCGGCGGCGATGGCGCGCGCACAGGCGCCGCCACCGGGGGTGTGATAGGTGCAGCCGCCGGCGCCGCGACAGCCGGTGCAGCCGGTGGCGTGGGTGCAGGCGCAACCGCGGCGGGCTTGACCTCGCCCTCGGTTCGAATCTGTGCCAGCGGAGTCCCGACCGGTACCTTGCTATTGAGCTCGACCAGGAACTTTTCGATCTGGCCGGGCTGATAGGTTTCGATCTCGATCGCGCCCTTCTGCGTCTCGACCACCGCGACAACGTCGCCGCGCTTGACCCAATCGCCGGGCTTGACCAGCCACTCCACCAGAGTGCCGGCCTCCATATCAGCGCCAAGCGAGGGCATGCGGAAGTCGGCCACGGTGTCCCCTTATGATCGCCCCAGCGCGGCCTTTGCGGCCGCGACGATCTTGGGCGCTTGCGGGATCGCCGCGTTTTCCAGATGGCGAGGATAAGGAATCGGCACCTCCTCGCTGCAGACGCGTCCGATCGGCGCGTCGAGCGCCCAGAACGCCTGTTCGACGATGCGCATGCCAACTTCTGCCGCCAGGCTGCCGCTGCGCCAGCCTTCATCGATGATGACCGCATGCCGAGTCTTGGCAACCGATGTCATGATCGTCGCGTCGTCGAGCGGCCGCAAGCTGCGTAGATCGATCACCTCGGCCACGATGTTCTCGGCGGCAAGCGTCGTCGCCGCCTCGAGCGTCTTCCAAAGCGAGCCGCCATAGGTGATGAGCGAAATGTCACGGCCGGGACGGCGAACGGCCGCTTTGTCGATATCGACCGCACCGGCGTCCGCGGCAAGCTTGCCCGTCATGTTGTAGAGCATGACGTTTTCGAAAATCAGTACTGGATCGGGGTCCTGCAACGCGGTCCACAGCATGCCGCGGGCATCCTCAAGCGTCGCCGGCGCCAACACTTTGACGCCAGGAATATGCGCGTACCAGCCCTCGAGGCTATGCGAATGCTGGGCCGCCAGCTGGCGGCCGGCGCCGGTCGCCATGCGGATCACCAGCGGGACGCCGAACTGATTTCCCGACATGTGGCGCACCGTCGCCGCCGTATTGAGGATTTGATCGAGTGCAAGCAGGCTGAAATTTACCGTCATCACTTCGACGATCGGACGCATGCCGGCCATCGCCGCCCCGACGCCGGCGCCGGTAAAGCCCGATTCCGAAAGCGGCGTATCGCGAATCCGCTCAGGGCCGAATTCGGCGAACAGCCCGTGACTCACCGCGTAGCAGCCGCCGTAGCGGCCGACGTCCTCACCCATCAGAAAAACGCGCTCGTCGCGCTTGATCGCATCGCGAAGCGCCGCGCGCACCGCCTCGCGGTAGCTCATCTCAACCATTTCGGCTCTGATCGGCTCTTGTTTCATGGCGTTTCACCCATCGCGGGCATGGCACTTTCCGCATAAGTGAAGCGGGCGAGTTGCTCGACGGGTTCCCAAGTCCCCGCTTCGGCGAAGGCGACAGCCGCGGCGATTTCGGCATCGATCTCGGCCTCGATGCGCGACACGTCTTCCGGATGAATTATGTGATTGGCTTGGAGCCATCCTTGGAAGCGCACGATCGGTTCGGTCTGGCGCTTAGCCTCGACCTCAGCTTTGTCGCGGTAGAGTTGGGGATCGAACATCGAGTGCGCGCGCAGCCGGTAGGTTCGGCATTCCAGAAAATAGGGTTTGTGGCTCTCGCGCACCGCGTGAACCGCCCGACGGGCGGCCGCCTCGACGGCGACCACATCCAAGCCATCGACAGCCTCGGAGGCGATCCCGTAGCACGCGGCCTTGCGCTGGATATTCGTTTCGGATTCGGAAAACGCCAATGCGGTTCCCATGGCGTAAAGATTATTCTCGCACACGAAAAGCACCGGCAGTCCCCACAACGCCGCCAAATTCAGGCTCTCGTGAAATTCGCCTTCGGCAACGGCGCCTTCGCCAAAAAAGCAAGCAATGACGAGGTCATTGCCCTGCATATGGTCGGCAAGCGCGAGACCGACCGCCAGCGGCAAACCACCGCCGACGATGGCGTTGCCGCCATAGAAATTGGTGGCCCGATCGAACAAGTGCATCGAGCCGCCACGTCCGCGGCTGCAACCTTCCTGCTTCCCGTACATCTCGGCCATGACTGTCGTCATCGGCACGCCGCGCGCCAGCGCGTGCCCGTGTTCGCGATAGGTCGTGACGATCCGATCACGCTTTTCCAATACCGGGATGATGCCGACCGCGACCGCCTCCTCGCCGTCATATAAATGCATGAAGCCGCGGATCTTCTCCTGCGTATACAGCTCGGCGCACTTCTCCTCGAAGCGGCGGATGCGGATCATTTGCTTCAGCAGATCCAGCATATGCTCACGCGATAAATGCGGCTTGTCGGCTTGTGCGGTCATCGCTCCTCGCTTTCGAGCGTCGAAATGTCGCCCTCGGGCAGGCCCAGTTCGCGGGCCTTGAGCAGCCGGCGCATGATCTTGCCACTGCGCGTCTTCGGCAAATTCTGTCGGAAAGCGATGTCTTTCGGCGCCACCGCCGGCCCGAGACGCTGGCGCGCGTGGCCGAGCAATTCCTTGCGCAGCGCCTCGCTCGGCTCGAACCCGCCCTTGAGCGCGACGTAAGCCTTGACCACCTCGCCGGCGGTCGGTTCCGGAATGCCGATCACCCCCGCTTCCGCAACGGCGGGGTGCTCCATCAGGGCGCTTTCCACTTCGAATGGGCCGATGAGATGGCCGGAGCTCTTGATGACATCGTCTGCGCGGCCGACAAACCAATAATAGCCATCGCTGTCGCGCATCGCGAGGTCGCCGGTGAGATACCAGTCGCCCACGAAGCATTTGCGATAGCGTTGCTCCTCGTTGAGATAGGCGCGCATCATCGACGGCCAGCCTGGCCGCAAGGCTAGCTCGCCCAAGGCCATCGGCTTGGTGATTTCGCGAACCTCGCCGCCTTCGAGATGCTCGACGATGCCGGCGGCAATGCCGGGCAATGGCCGGCCCATCGAGCCCGGCTTCACGTCCATCGACAGGAAATTCGTAATCATGATCCCGCCGGTTTCGGTTTGCCACCAGTTGTCGTGGAAGGGCTTGCCGAGAGCTTCGACACCCCACACCACGGCTTCAGGATTGAGCGGCTCTCCGACGCTCGCCATGTAACGTAACTTCGACAGGTCGAACCGCTTGGCAAACTCGGCCCCGGCTTTCATCAGCATCCGGATGGCCGTCGGCGCCGTGTACCAGACAGTGACTTTCTGGTCCTGCAGAATGCGGTACCAGCGTTCGGCGTCGAACTCCGCCTGGTCGACGATCATTGTCACGCCGTTCGTCAGCGGAGAAATGATTCCGTACGAGGTCCCAGTCACCCATCCGGGATCGGCGGTGCACCAGAAGATATCGTCGGCATGTAGGTCGAGCGCGAGCTTGCCGGTGATATGGTGAGCGACGACGGCTTCGTGCACGTGCACGGCACCCTTCGGCTTTCCGGTGGTGCCGCTGGTGAAGTGCAGCAGCGCCATGTCTTCGGGGGCTGTCCATACGATCTCAAACGAATCCGAAGCTTGCGCCAAGGCCGCGGCAAGATCGATCGTGTCCGGCGGTGGGCTGGCGGAACACTCAGTCAAGAAGACAGGTTTCAGGCTCGCGAGCTCTTTGCGCCAGGGTTCGACCTTGCGGCGGTAGAACGCTTCGGTGGTGATAAGCGCGCTGGCGTTGCCGATCGTCATACGCGCTTTGATCGGCTCAGGTCCGAACGCGGAAAACATCGGCGAGAAGACGCTGCCGTTCTTCAGCGTGCCGAGCGCACCGATGTAGAGCTCTGGCACGCGGCCGAGCAGCGAGGAAACCCGGTCGCCTTTCGCAATCCCGTGCTGGGTTAGAACATTGGCAAAGCGATTTACCGCCGCGCCAAGCGTGGCATAAGTGAAATCCCGGATGGTGTCGTCGCGGCCGATCCAGCGCAGGGCAAGCTTGTCGCCGCGCCCGGCGTTTACATGCCGGTCGACCGCCTCGTGGGCAATGTTGAGGCCACCGCCAGGCAAACCGTCAAGCAGCCCGCGCGCCTGTGTCCAGGAAAACGCCTTAGCGTACTCATCATAATCAAGGAGATTGGCGCCGACGCACGCTCCAGGACGTTTTTCGATTCGCTCCAATTCCATGGCTGGCCTTGGGAGTTTAATGACCACGCACGGGAGCCGCTGTGTCGGCCCGTCAAAGAACAAAAACTTAAGCTTTTACTATCAGCAAATTTTGCTGGGACGCATTGAGATGCATCAAAAGTATCCATAAGAAGAAAGCTACCATTTCATTGCATCAAACGGAGGTTTGGGATCATGCAAACGCCAATCGAAATTGATTTTCAAGGCATGGATGCGAGACCGGAAATCCACGCGGCGATCGCCAAGCACGTGGCCGACTTCGAGCAGCGTTTCAGTCGCGTGACCGCATGCCGGGTGGTGCTGAAAGCGCCCGGCGGTCGTCACCGGACAGGTGGACTTTATGAAATCAACATCCGACTTGCGCTTCCCGACGGACGGGAAGTCAATGTCGACCGCACCGCGCAGGCCGATGAGCGCCATTCCAATCTGGATTTCGCCATCAACGATGCGTTCAAAAGGGCGCGCCGGCAACTGCAGGATCAAGTTCGCCACCTGCAGGGACAGGTGAAACATCATGAAGGCCCGCCGATCGGGACAGTGGTGCAACTCGACCCATTAGGCGAATTTGGTCTCCTCGAAACCAGCGACGGCCAGGAGATCTATTTCCATCGCAACAGCGTGCTCGACGACGACTATTCGCGCTTAGCCGTGGGCACTCGCGTGACCTATGCCGAGGAAATGGGCGAGAAAGGGCCGCAGGCGAGCACGGTGAAGCTGATGGGGAAACACAGTCTGCGCGCATGAGCCAAGCCGCCGCGGCGATCGCCGGTAAGGCAGTTTGATCACCTATTCCGTAAGTGGAAACCGGGCAATGGAAAGCGCACCTCTGCGACTGTTTTGTCTGGCTGCCAGCGCAGAATTGGGAGCCGGGATTTCAACGGCATTGGCTCAACCGCTCGCCGCTCATGAAGAGCGAGAATTCGATGATGGCGAACACAAGGCGCGCGCCCTCGAAGCGGTAAACGGCGCCGATGTCTATGTTGTGCAGAGTCTACACGGCGGGCTACAGCAGAGCACTAACGACAAGCTATGCCGGCTGCTGTTCTTCATTGGCGCACTCAAGGACGCCGGAGCCGCACGTGTCACCGCGGTGACGCCTTACCTTTGCTACGCAAGGAAAGATCGCCGCACCAAGCCGAACGATCCGGTGACCACCCGCTACATCGCCGGCATGTTCGAGAGCATCGGCACCGACTGTGTCGTCACGCTCGAAGTTCATAACCCCGTCGCGTTCGAGAACGCTTTTCGCTGCCGCACCGTCGCGCTAACCGGCACGCCGCTGTTCGTCGACTACGTCAAGAAAGCTTTTGCCGGCGATAAGCTTGCCGTGATCTCACCGGATGCCGGCGGCATGAAGCGCGCCGAATTGCTGCGCGAGGCGCTGGAAACGGCCTTAGGCCGCCCCGTCGGCAAGGGTCTGGCGGAGAAGCATCGCAGTGCCGGCGTGGTTTCGGGCGATCTGTTCGTCGGCGACGTTGCGGGAACCACCGCGCTGATCGTCGATGACCTGATCAGCACCGGCAACACGCTGCTGCGCGCGGCCCGCTCGGCGCGCAAGGTCGGCGCCAAACGAGTGATTGCCCTCGTCACGCACGGGTTGTTCATGCAAGGCGCGGCGGAAGTGATTGCCGATCCGGCGATCGACCAAGTGGTCATCACCGATGCGGTCCCGGCCTTCCGTCTCGATAACCCCGCGAAAAACAAGAAGCTCGTGATCTTGCCCGCGGCCGCCCTACTCGCGGAAACGATCCGGCGTCTCCACGAGGAACGCAGCCTTAGCGATCTCCTGGTTTTCTGAGAAACACCTCAAGCCTTCTTGCGCTTTTTTCGGCTAGCTTAAGGTAAGTAGCAGCAAGCCGCGGCCACTTTTCGGGCGTGCGCGGATGCTCTTCCAGAAGATGCGCGATGGCGAGCCGCGCGCGCAGCGTCGCGCGATGGCAGCGATAAAACGTGAACAGCTCTTCGGCAGGACCGTCACGCAACATCCGTTTCATCCGGCGTTCGATAAAGGCCCCGACCCATGCCGCACCGAGCCGCTCGCACTCAAGACTGAGATAGGCGACCTCATCGAACGGGTCGACCACGCGAAGCCGCGGATTGAATTCGAGACAGTCGATAATCCTGACCGTATCCCCCAGCCAAATATGCTCAGGGCGCAGGTCGCCATGACCCGAGACGATCCGGCGATGGCGAAGGCGGGCGACGATGAGGCCGCTGCGCCGGTCCAAAAATCGGTGCTGAGCCTGATCGATGCGCCGCACAAGGCCGGCCGAAATGCCGAAGCGAGGGTCGAGCAGGATGCGCCGGTTATAGGCGAGGCTTCGCTTCCAGTCGGCAAGATGGACCGCCGCAGAGAGAAAGACCGGGGACGCCGTATGATAAAATTGCGCGAGAACAGCCACAAGCCGATCAAGCTGAGCAATTTCTACATGCGGCTCGGCGATGCGGCGATCGAGCATATCGCGCTCGTCGAGCCGCTTCATAAGCACGAGCCAATCGACCGGGACCCCGGCTCCATCGATCGAGAGCCCCTCGCCGGTATCCACCAGCGGCAAGACGTCGAGATAGATGTCCGGCGCGAGCGCGCGATTTAGCCGCAGCTCGGCACGGCAGGCGGCCTCGCGCCGCGCAAGCGTCGAAAAGTCGAGATAGGAAAAGCGGACCGGCTTTTTGAGCTTGTATACCCGGTCGCCGGCCAGAAAAACCCATGACATATGGGTTTCTCGGCAACCGACCTCACCCGGCGCAGGCCGGTAAGCAGCCGGCCGGCTCAGAAAGCTGACTTTAGCGTCGAGCGTTGGGCCGGCGCCGTTGGTCGAAAGTCCGTGCACGGGCCACTCCACCTTGGCCGATAATTTAATGCGGCGCGAACCGCCCCGGTTGATACTGATCAAAGCATCGCCCCTCGTTTGCGGCTATATTTTTCAAAGTTTTTAGGGGGAGCCAGCTCATGTGCGCCTCTGTCGCCATCCGCCCTCACACACGCCGAACCAACGCGTTGGCCGCGCGTGAGGTGGTGATTGGCCCGCTTGGCCTCGCCGGCACCCTTCATCTGCCCGCCTCAGCGAGCGCCCTTGTGGTGTTCGCCCATGGCAGCGGCTCCAGCCGGTTCAGCCCACGCAATATGGCAGTCGCCAATGCGCTGAACGCGCAAGGCATCGCGACCCTTTTGTTCGACCTGCTCACGCCGGATGAAGAGCAAGAGCGCACCAATGTCTTCGATATCGCGCTGCTCGCCAAACGCCTGATTGAGGTCGTCCATTGGGTCGACACCCAGGGGGAGCTTGCCCACCTGCCACTCGGCCTGTTCGGAGCCAGCACCGGAGCGGCGGCCGCGCTGGTCGCTGCGGCACAGCTGGGCTCCCGCGTTGGCGCCGTGGTGTCGCGTGGCGGCCGCCCTGATCTCGCGAATGCGGCGCTCGATGATGTAACCGCACCGACGCTGCTGATTGTCGGTGGGCTTGACTACGGTGTCATCGAACTCAACGAGCAGGCCTATGCGCAACTGAAGGCACCGAAGGCGATCGAGATCGTGCCGGACGCGACCCATCTTTTTCCGGAACCGGGCACTCTTACTATTGTGATTGAGCATGCCGCGCGATGGTTCAAAACGCATCTCGGTTCGCATGTGCGCGTCAATGCCAGGTAGCTCGCGGAGCCCATGATGCCATTCATCGATCGCACGGACGCCGGCCGACAACTCGCAAAGGCGCTCGCACGTTACAAGGCTCAACGGCCAGTCGTGCTGGCCTTGCCGCGCGGCGGTGTGCCGGTCGCGGCGGAGGTCGCGACCGTACTCGACGCGCCTCTCGACCTGATCCTAGTGCGCAAGATCGGCGTGCCGTTTCAGCCAGAACTCGCCATGGGCGCAGTCGTCGATGGTGGGAAGCCGGTAATCGTGCGTAATGAAGATGTGATCAGTCTCACTGGCGTGAGCGAGCAGGAATTTAACGCTACTTGCGACCAGCAGCTCGCCGAGATCGAACGGCGACGCAAACTCTACCTCGGCAATCGCCCGCATCCGCAAATCGCGGGTCGGACCGTGATTGTTGTCGACGATGGCATTGCAACCGGCGCAACAACCCGAGCGGCCTTGCAGGCGATCCGCATGCGCAAGCCGAGCAAGCTCGTGCTGGCTGTTCCGGTTGCGCCAACTGAATCTTTAAAGGAATTGCGCGGCGAAGCCGATGAGATCATCTGCCTGGAAGACTACGAAGATTTTGGTGCAATCGGACTGTTCTATTCTGATTTCGTCCAAGTATCCGACACGGAGGTGATCGACATTCTGGCTCGCCATCCGGTCAAGTCGCAGGCCGTTCCCGGCTGAGCGGGGCCGAGTAGCCAGATGAACACACTGACGAGCCCCCTGCTCACCGACCTCTATCAACTCAACATGATCCAGGCCTATCTGGACCATGGCGAAACCAAGACGGCGGTCTTCGAATTTTTTGTCCGCAAATTCCCGCCACGCCGTGAGTTTCTGGTCGCCGCCGGCCTCGAACAGGCGCTCGACTTTCTCGAGAATCTTCGCTTCTCGTCCGAAGAGATCGACTGGCTTGCTCGCACGCGCCGGTTCGACAAAGCATTGCTCGACCACCTTGCTAGTTTTCGCTTCACCGGCGACGTCCACGCCATGCCGGAAGGCCGCGTCTTTTTCGCCAATGAGCCGATCGTGCGCGTCACCGCGCCGATGCCGCAGGCGCAACTGGTCGAGACCAGGCTGATCAATATCGTGCATTTCCAATCGCTAATAGCGGCCAAAGCCGCGCGCATGGTGCTGGCGGCGCCTGGCAAGCTGCTGGTCGATTTCGGCCTGCGCCGGGCGCACGGCGCCGAAGCCGGACTAATGGCCGCCCGCGCCAGCTACATCGCCGGCTTTGCGGGCACCGCGACGATGCTGGCCGAGGAGGAATTCGACATTCCAACTTTCGGCACCATGGCGCATTCCTTCGTCGAAGCTTTCGACAGCGAGAGCGCCGCCTTCGAATGCTTCGCGCGCTCGCGGCCGCAGAATCTCACGTTGCTCATCGACACCTACGACACCGAGGCGGCGGCGAGAAAAGTGGTTACGCTGGCGCCGCGACTGGCGGCGCAAGGCATCAAGATCCGCGCTGTGCGGCTGGACAGCGGCGATCTGATCGGCTTGTCGAGAATCGTGCGCCGTATCTTGGATGACGGCGGACTTGCCGACGTGACGATCTTTGCAAGCGGCGGACTGGACGAGGATTACATCGCCGAAATCGTACAAGCCGGTGCGCCGATCGACGGCTTCGGCGTCGGCACCAGCCTGACGACGTCATCCGATGTGCCGGCACTCGATTGCGCCTATAAGCTGCAGGAATATGCCGGGCTGGCGCGCCGCAAACGCTCGGCCGGCAAGGCGACTTGGCCTGGCCGCAAACAGGTCTGGCGCCGCTATGCACAGGACGGCCGAATGGCCGGCGACATTTTGTCGCTCGAATCCGATTCCCATGCCGGCGAACCTCTGATCGAGCTTGTCATGAAGGATGGCCAGCGCGTCGGATCAACGCCCACGCTGGCTGAGATCCGGACGCGGGCCGCGCATGATCTCGAACGCCTGCCTGAACCCTTGCGCGACCTCACACCAGGGGCAACTTGCCCGGTAGAAATCGCGGATGCACTGGTGCGGCTCGCCGCCGAAGTAGACAATCGTTTGGCGGAGCGCGAAAGCTTAGTCCCATGACCGACAAATTCACGATCGGCGATCGGGATGTCCTGTTGATCGTCGATATCCAGAACGACTTCTGCCCCGGCGGCAGCCTGGCGGTGCCGCGTGGCGACGAGGTCGTGCCATTGATCAATGGCTTGGCAGGCAAGTTCGCGCATGTGGTGCTGACACAGGATTGGCATCCGCGCGGCCATCTCTCCTTCGCCTCCTCGCATCCCGGCAAGACGCCGTATCAGACAATCGAGGTCGCCTATGGCGTCCAAGTGCTGTGGCCGGACCATTGCGTACAAGGCACATCTGGCGCCGCGTTGCGCGAAGACTTGGCGGTTCCTCACGCGGAGCTGGTACTGCGCAAGGGCTATCAGCGCGAGATCGATTCTTATTCGGCGTTCTACGAAAACGATCGCAAGACGCATACCGGGCTCGCCGGATACCTGCGCGAACGCGACTTCAGACGGGTGTTTCTCGCCGGCCTCGCCTTCGATTTCTGTGTACGTTATTCGGCGGAAGATGCGCGCCGCGAAGGTTTCCAGGCGATCGTGATCGAGGATGCTTGCCGCGGTATTGACGTCGATGGCTCTGTGGCGGCCACGCGCGAGCTGTTCAGGGCCTTGGGTATCCGTTGCATTTCTGGAAGCGCGATCGAAGCCAAGCCGGTCACTAACTGAGGCCGTTCATCGTTTCAAAAGCTTTCGCAAGTCGACCAGTGAACGCGTGTTGATCACATCGACCGCAGTCAGCCAGCCTCGAGATTACGATATTGATCTTGGTCAAGGGGCATCAGGAAAGAACAGATATCATCAAACTAACTTATGGAATGACGTCGGCAACGATGGATGGGATGCACCTTACGAGATGCATCTTTTGAATCATGCCTGATAGGCAATCCGCACCCGCTACCGCTTTTGAAATGGCCGGTCGGCAGCGTGAGATTTCCGTTTCGGAGTTCTTTCTCAAGAACCGTCACCTGCTTGGGTTTGATACGCCGGCCAAGGCATTGGTCACCGCTGTCAAAGAGGCGGTGGACAATGCTCTCGATGCTTGCGAGGAAGCCGGGATTCTCCCCGAAATCAGCGTGCAGGTGCGCGATCGCTACGGGAAGTCGCGGGTCATCGTGGAGGATAACGGCCCGGGGATTGTCGAGAGTCAGATCGCCCGCATTTTCGGCAAGCTCCTCTATGGCTCGAAATTCCACAAGCTAAGCCAGTCGCGCGGCCAGCAGGGGATGGGCATCTCGGCTGCGGGAATGTATGGGCAACTCACCGCCGGCAAGCCGTTGCATATCATCAGTCGCATCAAGGGCGATAAGCTTGCTTCGGAAATGTACGTCTCGATCGATACCGCCAAGAACCAGCCGGACATCCACAGGAAGAAACGGCTGCAATGGGACCGCCCGCACGGGACGCGCGTTGAGATGGAGATGGAGGGCCACTATCAGAAAGGGCCGCATTCGATTGAAGTCTATCTAAAGCAGACCGCCATCGCCAATCCGCATCTGACGATCACCTACCAGGATCCGCAGGGAGAACAGATCCGTTTCGCCCGTAACACCAAAAAGCTTCCGCCGCGGCCGACAGAAATCAAACCTCATCCGTACGGCATCGAGCTTGGCCGCCTCATCCAGATGTTGAACAGCACCGCAAGCCGCACGCTGATGCGGTTTCTCATCGATGAGTTCTCCTGCGTGGGGAAGAAGACAGCGCTCAAGATCATTGAGCTCGCCCGTAAGCAATCTGACAGGCGACTAAGCGATCGCTCCTATCCAAAACATATCGCTCACGCACAGGCGACCGCGCTGCACCGGGCTATTAAAAAAACGCGCATCTTGGCGCCGCGGACCGACTGCATTGTCCCGATCGGCGAGAAGTCGCTCTTGGAAGGGTTGCACAAGGAATTGGAGGCGGATTTTTACACCGTCACCACTCGGCCGGCCGCAGCCTACCGTGGCAACCCCTTCCAGGTGGAAGTCGGCATCGCCTATGGCCTTCCAGGCGAGGCGGCCGTTGAAATCGACACGAGCGGCCATATGCGTAAAAAGGAGGCGCATGAAAAGGGCGCTGCTGAAAACCTTATCGCGCAGAAGGACGAGCCCGTTCGTCTTCTGCGTTTTGCGAACCGGGTGCCGCTGCTCTACCAACAGTCCAGTTGCGCCATCACCAAGGCCGTCATCCAAACGAACTGGCGGGTCTATGGGCTGCATCAGTCGAAGGGCGCATTGCCGATCGCGCCGATGGCAATCTTGGTCCATGTCGCATCGGTTTGGGTTCCCTACACGTCTGAGTCCAAGGAGGCGATCGAGCCTTATCCGGAAATCCTTAAGGAGATTAGATTGGGGCTGCAACAATGTGCGCGCAATCTTGCGCACTACTTGCACCACGAGATGCATCTTCGCCAGGAATATGACAGGCGTACCTATATCGAGAAGTATCTGCCGCACATCGGCATCGCCCTGCAGGAGATCCTTACGCTCAGCAATGATGAACGCGATTCCACAGTGAAAAAGCTCGATAATGTGCTCCACAAGAGCCGTACGACCCGAAAGCCAGAACCATGAAGAAAGACAGTTCCGATGCCGCGCACAGCGACCTGGATCAGAAGACCATCGCGCTGATTGAAACGATTGCGAAGCAAGTTCGCACAAACATCGACAGCGGAACACTGCCAAACATCAAGCTTCCGGTTCGTAGTCTCGACAATGTGACGTATGACGAAGCGAAGGGTTACTTCGAGCTTGGCACCGCGCGAAAAGTGCGCACACTGACGGTCAACACCGCTCGGTCGTTCGCGCAAACCCTTCGTTTGATGGCAACCTCACGAGCGATGGTCGAGCATGATGATTTTGCCACCAAGCGTGAGGTTTATTACATCAGCAAGAATTGGGCTGATTGCCGCTTCGACGAACAGGCCGAGTCCGATGCCATCATGGACGACATCGAGGCTATGGCGTCGATGCATGGGCTGTCGCGCGAGCAGTTGCGCTTCTACCCAGAATCCCACGGCGGTTCGGTCGCGGGTCGGCTCACCGTCGTCGACAAAAATCCCGCGACCGGAGCGGCCATTGAGATCGATTGCACCAACTTGGGGAGTGGGGCCTATAGCATTCCGCGCTCGGTCGAACATCTGAGCTTCCGGACCGATGCACGTTTCGTGCTCGCCATTGAAACCGGCGGCATGTTTCAGCGCCTCAATAATCATCGGTTTTGGGAAACGGCACGGTGCATTATCGTCGAGATGGGCGGGGTGCCGACCCGTGCAACCCGGCGCTTTATTCGCCTTCTTTCCGATAACCAGAATTTGCCGGTCTACTGCTTTGTAGACTGCGATCCCTACGGTTTTACGAATATCTACCGCACGCTCAAGGTGGGTTCGGGCAATGCGGCTCACATAAACCGCTTCTTATGCGTGCCGCGGGCGCGTTTCTTAGGCGTCACGCCACAGGACATTATCGATTTTGGTCTTGAGGACGCGACCCACCCGCTGGCAGCGGCCGACATCAAGCGCGCTCAAGACGCGCTGCAAAACGATCCATTCATTATGGCCCATCCCGAGTGGATCGCCGCCATCAAGCAATTGCTTCAAATGGGGGTTCGCGCCGAGCAGCAGGCGCTTGCCAAATGGGGCCTTAATTACGTTATTGACGAATACCTGCCACGCAAGCTCGCCAACGAGAGCGGTTTCCTGCCATAGAACCGCGGATGTTATTTTTGGCGTCGCCAAGGCCCAGTGGACGTCTAGATCGGCGTCGATTTTTGCACCTTTGAGGTGCTTCTGCCCTACCCGTTTATAGCCACCATCAATGCGGACATGCCAGCGCCGCCGCTTCGGGTCATCGGGGGGCTTACAGCCGCAACCGCGCGAGCGAGGCATCCCTCGCAAAGACGCTTTCGAAATGCGCAAGAGTACCTTTAGATCGCTGTTGCGCATGTTGCCACATTGGTGGGCTCCATTTCACACCAGGCAGGCACTGGGTCGCGACAAACCAATCCGCCGGACTGGCCCCGATCGCACGTCGGAAATCGCAAAGCTGCGGCGACTTACTGAGCAATCCCAGCCATAAAACCATAAAATCGAACGCAGCCTGTGTTGGTGTTCGGTTTTCCGCGACGTGACGGATGGCATTGCGCGAGATTTTTTCCCGCAACTCCGGCAGCAATAGCAGCATTTGCAATATTGAAACGCATTCCTCGACGGACTGCGCGACAAATCCGGTATCGCAATCGCGCACGATCGCCATTTCCGCCGGATTGTTCAAGACAACGGGGGTTAGCCCAAGCGACATCGCCTCGATGAGCGCATTTTCGGCCGTGCCGTAATGATCGGGCTGTAGGGGATAGAAAAAGATATCCGCATCGGCAAGCGCGACCGCCGGCTCCGCCGTCTCCCCATGAAACGTGATGCGTTCCGGACGACGCATCGCCCGAGCGTGTGCCACAACGGGACCTGACGGATCGATGGCGCCCCAGACCGAAACGCGGATATCGTCGCCGGTCAGCGCATCTATAGTGTCGAAAAAACCCGGATGCATTTTTACGAAGTCGACGGTCCCGAGATACGCGATAGCGGGAATTCTATTACGAACGGGCACGCGTCGGTCGGCGCGCGGGAAACCAAAGCCGCTATTGATGACCGCGAGCTTGCTTCGCTCCGTTTCGGAAAGGAGGGTCAACGAGGAATTGTCGAGCGAAGCCTTCGTCGTGAAGACGAAGCGCATCGCCTCTTCCATCAGCCCGGGCGGGATGAGCGGTTTGCTGACACCCGAAATATGCGACCAGAAGACCGTGCGCATCGCCGGAAAATCGCAGCGGGCAAGACATTCGAACAGCCGGGGGTGATTCCAGAATTCGAACTGGACGATGTCGGCTTTGCTGGCCAGATCGGCCACCTGATCGAGACTTGCCGCGGTGACGACGCGCGCTCCGCCGCTTTCGATCGATTCGAGATAGCGCCGGTCGCGCGGCTGTTCGAGCAAGACAAAGGTCTGCTCCACCTCTTCGGGCAAGACGCCACGAAGGGCCGCATGCGCCTTGCCGACGCCGCCGCCCAGATGCGGCGTGACGTGCAGGATTTTCATTCGGCCGCCACCGCCGAGAATGTGCGATTGACGCCGCCCGGAGGTTCGATGTTTGGATCGAGGGGAACGAGCTTCTTGAATTTCTCTAACAGCGGCAGACGGTGAGCGTCAATATTGTCCGGCAGGCAGTGGCTCAGTTGCCCGCAATTGCCGCACACACCATTCTGCCGCCGTCGCCCCTCAAGATGTTGCAGGCGCAGCGCATTCATGCGCTCGGAATTCCAGATCTCCTTCATCGTTTGGCGGCGAACGTCGCCGATCACCAGCTTGCGGCCCCAATCCAGGAAACAGGAGCTGACAAGGCCGTCGGCGTTCACCGAATAGCCGTAGAAAATATACGGGCAGGTATCGGTGTCCCCGATGTCCTGCTGGTAGATGCCTTTGCTGATCTTGACGCCGGTGTGTTCTTCGATGTCGAATTCCGGCCAGCATGGGGCGAAATTCTCGACGAAGATGCGGTCGCAATGATTGCCGAAGGTATCAAAGAATAGCTGGCGCTCTGCGTCGGTAATGAGCTCGCCAGGAATTTTGACAACAATTTCGCAAGCGCCCCTGTTCTCGTAGATCCATTTGACGTTCTCGACGAATTTCCTGAAGTCAAATTTGAATCCGGTAAATCGCGCGTAGGTCTCCTCGGTCATGCCATCGACCGAAATATTGATCTTGTCGATGCCGGCCTCAAGCACAGGCCCGACCCGGTCGGGCGAGAGGAACGTGCCGTTCGTGGTGGTATCGATATAGTCGATACGTTTCGATTTCTTGGCGTAAGCGACCATCTCGGCCAGCCGCTTGTTGAGAAACGGCTCGCCATCCTTGTACATGCGCAGCACCTTGATGGGCTTGTCGAACTCCGCCAGGTCATCGACGATCTTCTGGAAGACCTCGAATTTCATTACGCCTTGGAAGCGCCCGGTCTCGGCGATCATGTCGCGATGGCCGGTGGGGCAGAACGTGCATTTGAAATTGCAGGAACTGGCCGGATCGGCGAACACGATGAAGGGCGTCGCCAACGGGATGACCGTTTCCAGCGGCGTCCGCCCTGCGAGATTGATTCGCGGTTCCAGCCGAGCTTTCATGGTGTTTTCCTGCAACGGGCGGCGTCGGCCCCTGTGGTACAGGAGAATGGTTAATAGGGATTAACCAAGCGGATGCCGGCTCGGCGGCTAGCCGAATGCGCTAATGCGCGCCGCGCACGCCGATGACGGAAGGCGGATCGGCCGGGTTTTCCGGGCGAGCGCCGAAACGCAGCAGATCGCGGCGCCCGTATTCGTCGGCGATCCGCTCGGCGATCTGCCGGATCGTGACGGGGATCCCGGAGCAGATATTGATCGGGCCTTGCACGGCACCGAGCGCGGCCTCCACGATCATCCGCGCGGCGTCGCGCACATCCAGATAGTCGCGGATTTGTTCGCCACTGCTCAATTCGGCTGGTTCGCCAGCTTTGAGCTTGGCGCGCAGGTGAGGCACCAGCCGCCGCTCATCCTCACCCTCCCCGTAGAGGTAAAACAACCGGTACCAGGCAAACTCGACGCCGTGTTGCGGAAGCGACTGCGAGAGCGCCTGGAAGGCGGCAACTTTCGCCGCGGCATAAGGCGTCGATGGCCGCAGCGGCGTCGCGATACTCAGCAGCCCGGCGCCGAGATCGTATTCAAAGCAGGTGCCGATCCCGACAAAGCGCCGGACCTTGGCATCGATCGCGCCTTGCGCGAGCCGCAGCGTTCCCTCCAGGCATTCCCGATTGATCGGCGAATGAAGATAGCGGCCCGGCTCGGCATACCAGGCGACATGGATCACGGTGTCGACGCCGCGGAAATTTTCGGACCACCAGGCCGCGCTTTCGGACCACAGATCTTGGGTCGCGATGATTTTTTCGATCGCGGCCGTGGGCGGGATTTGCTTTCCGTCCCGAACAACGAGCCGTACGCGGCAATTTCGATTGTTCAGCTCGCGCAGCACCTGCCGGCCCACGAAGCCGGTCGCTCCCGTCAGCAGGATCAAGCCAGCAGCGACCATCGGGCATCCTTGTCAGACAATTCGGAAACGGCGCGCGGCCACTCAATGGCTAGTCTTGGGTCGTCAAAGCGCAAACCGCCCTCGGACTGCGGCGCGTAAAATGCGCTCACCATATAGAAGGCGATCGCGCCGTCGGTGAGCGCCTGGTAACCGTGCGCGAAGCCTTTCGGCACGTACATCGCAAGTCCGTTTTCTTCCGAAAGCTCGGCACCGAACCAGCGATACTGCATCGGAGAACCGCCGCGCAGATCGACGATCACGTCGTAGATCGCGCCTTTGGTGCAACGCACGAGCTTGACCTCGGCGTGCGGTTCGCGCTGAAAATGCATGCCGCGCACCGTGCCAGCGCGGGTGTTTGTACTGACATTGGCCTGCACGAACACGCTTTCGAGCCCATTGGCGGCGAAATCATGCGCGCAAAAGGCGCGCGCGAATGTGCCGCGTTGATCCGTGCGAGGATCAAGATGGATAAGGTATCCGCCGGGAAGCGGTATCGGCTCAAATCGCATGTGATCGAGGCTGAGACAAGGCGGCGGGCCGTGTCAGCGCAAGCCCCTCGAACTCGGAAATATCGGCAAGGCATAATTGCCGCGTATCCGCACCTTGCTCCTGGGCGCGGTACCACGCCATCGTCTGGTCGACCGCTTGCGCCAACGACAGGATCGACGCGACGCCGAGCACGGCTTGCGCTTTTGAGGCGTCGAGGGCGAGCCATGCGGATTCGTAAGGGCCATCCGTGCCGTCGCCATATCGCACTTGGCCCCGCCCAAACGCGCGGCGGGCCAATTCGATCACTTCGCCGACCGACACGGCCGCACCGGCGTCCGGCCCGAAATTATAGGCCTCGGCCGGCGCCGATTGCTCCCATAGCCGTTGCGCCAAGGTCAGATAACCGAAAAGCGGCTCCAGCACGTGCTGCCATGGCCGCACGGCGAGCGGACGGCGAACCTGAAGCACCTGCCCCGCCTGCCAAGCGCGAACCGCATCCGGTATCAAACGATCCTCCGACCAGTCACCGCCGCCGATCACATTGCCGGCGCGGGCGCTCGCCACCGCGACGCCTTGGGCGCTCAGGAAGGCATCCCGGTAACTGGCGATGACGATTTCACTGGCCGCCTTGCTGGCGCTGTAAGGGTCGTGTCCGCCGAGCGGATCGTCTTCCCGGTACTGCCGCGGCGAGTCAGCGTCACGATAGACCTTGTCGGTCGTGATCATCACCGCCACGCGAGCGCTATCGAGCCCACGCAGCGCGTTCAGCACGTAAGTCGTGCCCATCACATTGGTTTCGAATGTTGCCAGCGGCTCGCGGTAGCTCGCGCGCACCAGCGGCTGCGCCGCCAAATGAAAAACGACCTCCGGCCGCGCCGCTTGAATCAAGTCTGCCAGCTCCAAAGGATCGCGGATATCGCAAAATTGGCTTTCGCAAAGCGCGTCAATCTTGGCTTCGGTGTAAAGGTTCGGCGTCGTCGCCGGCGGTAGAGCGATTCCCGTCACCTTGGCGCCGAGCTGATGCAGCCAGAGCGTCAGCCATGCGCCCTTGAAACCGGTATGGCCCGTGAGCAGGACGCGCCTGTCGCGCCAGAACGCAGCGCGCGCCGTGTGCGTTAATGCCAGATTTTCCATGGCGCCTTGCCGGATGCCCAAAGCTCTTCCAACATCGTCTTGTCTCGCAAGGTATCCATCGGTTGCCAAAACCCACGATGTTCAAACGCCATCATTTGGCCCATGGCTGCAAGACGGATGATGGGCGATCCTTCCCAGCTGCTGTCATCGCCTTCGAGGAGATCGAGACAATGCGGCGATAGAACAAAAAAGCCGCCATTGATCATGCCGCCATCGCCAGGCGGCTTCTCAATAAAGGAGGTCACCTGATCGCCCGCCCGCTCCAAGGCGCCGTAGCGCCCGGGCGGGCGCACCGCGGTGACGGTGGCCATTTTGCCGTGACGGCGGTGGAAGTCGACGGATGCACGAATGTCCACGTTGCTGACGCCGTCACCATAGGTAAAGCAGAAGGCCTCTTCATTCTCGATGTACTGCGCGACACGCTTGAGCCGCCCGCCCGTCAAGGTGTGTTCACCAGTATCAACCAGCGTCACGCGCCATGGCTCGGCCTTTCGCTGGTGTACGACCATGCTGTTGTCCGCCATGTCGAAGGTGATGTCGGACATATGCAGGAAATAATTGGCGAAATACTCCTTGATGACATAGCCCTTGTAGCCGCAGCAGATCACGAAATCATTGGCGCCATGCGCCGAATAGATCTTCATGATGTGCCAGAGAATGGGCTTGCCGCCGATCTCGATCATCGGCTTGGGCTTGAGGTAGCTCTCCTCGGAAATGCGGGTGCCGAGCCCCCCGGCAAGGATGACGACTTTCATGTCACGTCTTGGTGCACTGGTTTAATTGGCCTTCATTTCCCAAGTGAACGGGATCGCACGCTTCTCAACTCACGCTGCGGAATGCTCGGCCGGGACGCTGGTCGGGCGCGGAGCCGCCTTGCGCCGGTTGATCGTTGCATCCCAGAAATCGTAATAGCGTTGCGCGTTGTCCTTGGAAAACAGGGCGATCAGGCTGCAAATTTCCGTCAGCATGTTTTGAAATGACAGTTGTCCCGTCGATGTCAGCAATTTCTCGCACAGCTTGTCGGCTTCACCAGTGAAACGGGATCCGAAAGTGAGCCGCGCATGACCTTTGAAGCGTATGAACATCTCTGAAAACCAGCGATCTGCAATGACTTGTCGCTGGGCGATCGGATAATCGGGAAATATATCCGAGTTGCGCGCTAGCACCGCGCCCTCAAAGCCGCACAGAAACCAATGCAGCTTATTGGTGGCGAGGTCGAGCCCCGCGGCCTTGTAGAAATCGGCATCGCGCTTCTGCGCGGACTCGGTCACCTCCCAGATGCCGAAATCGTAGACGTAGAACAGCCGTGGCAGGCGCACGAATTTTCCGTTCAGCAGATAGAGCAGGCACAGAACCTGGTCGTGAAACGAAAGATAGACCGGCATCGCCTTCATGAAGACAAGGATCCGCTCAGCGAGTTCGCGGCGGAGCACCGAATAGAACAACATATTCGGGCCGGGGTAGCTTAGAAAACCGGTGACACGCGCCGCGGCGTCGTCCGAATCCACGTCCTTATATTCGACGATCGAGGTGCCCTGCGACATTTCCAGCGCATAGGCGCCGGTTATGCCGGCGACCGCGGCATCCTTGCTGCACTGGTCGATCATGCTGGGAAGCGCCTCGATGGCGCGGTCGAAGCACTGATCGTCGTCGGCCAGGCAAAATATGAAGTCGCCCTTCGCCAGCTTCAGGATTTCGGAATAATTCTCCAGCGGCTCGCAAGGGGCCGCACTAATAATCGTGCAGTGTTCGCGGCGAAAATGTGCCAGCAGCGCGCGCTTGTCAGCATTGCCCGAATTGTCACGGACGATGACTTCGATGTTCGGCCCGGCCCACGAGCACACCTGCGCGATCCTGGAGATCGCGACCGGCCCGTCCCGGTTCGTGGGGAGCAAAATAGAGAGTTGCACGGGCCTCGCTGCCAGCGGTTTGCGACGACGTGTCTAGCGTGGCGCACGCTGATTCGCAGTATAACAATTGGGCCGCAACGCCGCTACGGACAATCTCCGGCTCTAGGCATTGGGTACCGGCGGTGGCAAACATGATGCTGGCCGATTCGCTCATATGCTGCGGGAAAACATTGCCGCACAAGGCTCGATCATTCGCCGACCTGCCGGGCGCCGATCAGGCGGAATTGCTGCTGGCCGAACTCTCGGATGCGCCCTGCCCGTTCGCACCGGTCCCGGCGGACCGGCCGCTCGCCCTTTATGGCGCGGGCAATCTCGGCCGGCTGGCGCGCAATCATCTGAAGCGCGTAGGGCAGGATTTTGTCTTGGCCGTCGATCGCAACGCCCTGCAATTGGCGACGCAATCTTGCTGGTCCGGTGTAACATTGCTGCATCCCGATGATGTACCGGACAAGGCCAAACGCAGCACCCGCCTCGCGGTTGGCGTCGTCACATCGCCCTATGTGCCGCTGGAAGCGTCACTGCTGGATAGCGGATTCCCGGATGTCGTTCCATTCTACGATCTGGCAGAAAGTTTCCGCCATTTGCACCCGCTATCGAATGGCTGGTTCGCCGCGCCATTGACCGCGCAGGACCGGAAGCAAGCAGCCAAAGTCTTGGCGCATTGGCACGACGACACTTCGCGCGCGCATCATCTGCAATTTCTTGCCTGGCGCAGGCTGCGCGAGGAGTGGACCTTCGATACCGCGCCGGTGACCGCCGACAATCGCTTCTTCATTCCCGAAATAGCAGGCGTGCTACGCGCCGACGAAATCCTACTCGACGCCGGCGCGCACCACGGCAGCGTGACTGAAGCATTCCTTCGGCACACAAGAGTCGCATTCCAGCAGATCGTTGCCATCGAACCGGACCCGGTCAACCGCGCGCAGCTCGAAAACACATTGCGAAGACTTTTGCCGGATGACACGCGCGTCACAGTGTACGATTGGGCGCTCGCGGACCATGACGGCGAGGCCTTGTTCCACAGCGGCCTCGATTACGCGTCGCAGCTATCGGACACCGGCCAGAGCCGTGTCGTGACCCGCACCATCGATGCGCTCGGAATCTTCCCGACCTTCATCAAGCTCCACCTCGAAGGCGCCGAACTCGCGGCATTG
>Ga0265337_1000195_pt1 | contig 32084 bp, 25 predicted proteins | sample 42122metaG_FD_192441 | JGI IMG/M metagenome (GOLD analysis project Ga0265337, IMG submission 192441) | Rhizosphere microbial communities from Carex aquatilis grown in University of Washington, Seatle, WA, United States - 4-21-22 metaG | ecosystem: Host-associated > Plants > Roots > Rhizosphere >... | reverse complement strand
GATGGCCAGCCAATCGATATCGAGCGATCTTTGCTTCAACCGGGTGATTTTGTCGCCGTATCACAAGCTGGCACTTTTATTTCGTTCCCACAAGACACGGTGGGATGGGTTGAAGATTTGGTGCTTAGTCCGTTTTCTTGGATGAATCTGCTGGGTTACTCAAAAGATGAGGCGGCAGGCTTCTATGGTGCAAATATGGGGCCTGTTCCTTTCGTCATCGGAAAACTTCCCCCTCAAGGCTATGTAGTCGTAAAGGTTTTTTCCCGTGTGCACTACAGCACACAACCTACCAACCCACAGGCGGTGCAAACTGGCGCCATCCCAAGTTTTTCGAGTGTTTCCATCCAGGCAGACCCCATGGCATTTGTCAGTCGACCGGAAGTTATGAATCAAGTCCAACTAGCCGTTCAACTGGAGAGTGAAGGAAGAATCGAAGAAGCCATCCAGATTTATCGTAGTGCTCTGAACATGGATTCCACCAACGCGGTCGTATTGAACAATCTGGCTTGGCTTCTCGCGACTGCCGGCCAACCGGAATTACGTAATGGAGAGGAAGCCGTGCAGTTGGCCACGCAAGCCGTTGTCCTGACCGACTACAGACGGCCTAGCTTCATCGGAACCTTGGGGGTCGCCTATGCGGAAACCGGTGAATTTTCAAAAGCGGCCCAAACCTTTCAAGCTGCGCGTATTCTTGCCATGCTAACGAACCAGTCGGGCTTGGCTGCGACCATTGATCAATTGTCGAGACGGTATGCCGAAGGCAAGTCGGTTGAGACCGCACCGGCTCCCTAGCAGGTCGGTACGGCTTGTGGCTTTTCAGAATGATTTTGGTTGAACGCGCCACGTTACCCCGAACCTTGTAGTCGCGGACGTCAGTCCGCGCCATAATCATTCCAGAAACAGACATCCAAACCGGGAAGTTTGTGCCGACTTACGTCGGCGGCTACGTTTCAGGGGTTCAATGCCCACCTTGCCTTGAATCGCAAGGAAGGGCGGGCAGTCTCTGGTCGCCGCGAATGTGGAAGATCATCCATTTGCTGCAGAGCGGCGCGCCCGGAGTGACGCGCCCTGCCTTCCGAGGATGAAGGTGGACCATCCACCAATTAGATTTTGCAGCTTTTGAAGGGATTACGTGGTGGCAGGCGGTTCGGCGCGTTCCGTGATTGCGGGCGGACTTTTCCCTGATATATTCAAGGCGTCCCTTCGCAGGGGGCCGCACTTTTACATGACAATCTTAAGGTATATATTCATCACTTTTGAGGTGTTGTTGCTCTTCAACCTGCTCATCGCCGTTCACGAGCTGGGCCACTTTCTGGCGGCGAGATGGCGCGGGCTGAAAATCGAGCGCTTCGCCATCTGGTTCGGCAAGGCGATCTGGAAGAAGAAAATCAACGGGATTGAATACGCGCTGGGCTGGATTCCGGCCGGCGGTTACGTCGCGCTGCCGCAGATGGCGACCATGGACATGATCGAGGGCAAAACGGAGTCCGCCGGAGATGCTTTGCCCAATGTGTCGCCGCTCGACAAAATCATCGTCGCATTCGCCGGGCCGCTGTTCAGCTTCGGGCTGGCCGTCGTTTTTGCCTTCGTGGTCTGGGGCGTCGGCAAACCCACCAACGGTTCGGACAACTCCACCACCGTCGGTTGGGTGGATGAGAATGGCCCGGCCTGGAAGGCGGGGTTGCGTCCCGGGGACACGATTCTGGAGGTGGACGGATATCCCGTGAAACATTTTTCCGCCACCTCGCAGGACAGCGTGACCTGGCGCATCGTGACCAGCGGCAGCACCAACATCGCCATCAAATATCTCCGCGACGGCAAGGAAGCCATGGGTTATGCCATTCCGTATCATCGTCCGACCAAATGGTACGAACGCAAGGCACTGCGGCAGATCCTGGTGGCACCGGAGATGAAGGCGATTGTTTATCTGGTGGCGACCAACAGCCCCGCGGCCCAGGCCGGCCTGACGAATGGTGATGAAATTGTCGCCTTGAACGATCAAAAAGTTTATAATCCCATGGCCATTCTTGCCGTCGAGGATTCCTGGAGCAACAGCCCGGTGCAGCCCGTCAAGCTGACCGTAAAACACGGCGACCAGCAGTTTGACCGTACCTTGATGGCGGTAAAACCGCTGCAACCGACGAACAGCCCGCCGATGCTGGGAATTCTGGCGTGGCAGGGAGATGCCGGCAACGATCTCATCCACCCGAACCCGGTGGACCAGATCCGGGAAAGCGTGGGGCAGATTGCCGGAACGATTGGCGCACTCTTCTCGCGCAAGGGAGAAATCGGGCCGCAACAGCTTGGCGGCGCAGTGATGATCATCCGCGTTTATAGCAACCTGTTTGAAAGCGAGGACGGTTGGCGGCGCGTGTTGTGGTTCAGCGTCATTCTCAACGTGAATCTGGCGTTGATCAACCTGCTGCCGTTGCCGGTGCTCGACGGCGGACATATCACCCTTTCCCTCATCGAGGCTGTCCGGCGCCGGCCGGTGAGCGCCCGGATTTTGAACAGCGTCCAGACCGGTTTCATGATCCTGCTCATCGGGTTCATGGTTTATATCGCCTTCTTTGATACCGGCGACTGGCTGCGTAGCGCGCGCAATGACCGCGGCCAGCCCATCATTTTTGCCCCGGAAAAATAGGCCGAGCATGCGCTACTGCGAATCACCCTTCTTTTATCACCGCCGAAAAACCCGCGAGGTGGTCATCGGCGACCCCGCGCACGGCGGCGTCATCATCGGGGGCGATCATCCGGTCGTGAACCAATCCATGTTGACGTGCGACACCATGGACACCGCGGAGAGCGTGAAACAGACGCTGGACCTGGTGGCCGTCGGCTGCCAGCTCGTGCGCATCACGGCGCCGACGGTGAAGGACGCGGCGAATTTGCAGAACATCGTCGCCGAGTTGCGCGCGCGCGGCTGTCTCGTGCCGATCGTCGCCGACATCCATTTCAAGCCTGAAGCGGCCATGGAAGCGGTCAAATGGGTCGAGGTGGTGCGGGTGAATCCCGGCAACTACGCCGATTCCAAGAAATTTGCGATCAAGGAATACACGGATGAGCAATATGCCGCCGAGTTAAAACGCATCGAGGAAAAATTTGCGCCGCTGGTTTTGGAATGCATCCGGTTGAAGCGGGCCATCCGCATCGGCACCAACCACGGTTCGCTTTCCGACCGCATCATGAACCGTTACGGTGACACGCCGCTGGGCATGGTCGAGAGCGCGCTCGAATTTGCCCGCATCTGCCGCCAGCATGGCTTTCACAACTTCAAGTTCTCGATGAAATCGAGCAATCCGAAGGTGATGATTGAATGCTACCGGCTGCTGGTGGCGAGGCTCGAGCAGGAAGGGCCGGATTGGAATTACCCGGTTCATCTCGGCGTCACCGAGGCGGGCGAGGGTGAGGACGGCCGCATCAAGAGCGCCATCGGCATCGGCTCATTGTTGTGCGACGGCCTGGGTGACACGATTCGGGTTTCGCTCACGGAGGATTCCCCGCGCGAAATCGAGGTCTGCCGCGATCTGCTGGCACAGATTCCCCATCTCATCCTTTCGGAGGGGCGAGTTCCACGAGCCCCCGGTTCAGATGGTGCAAAAAGTTTGGGACTCGCGGAGCTCGTCCCTCCGAACGATTTTCCCTTCGACCCGTTCCATTTCGAGAAACGCGAAACTCCCGAGATTGAGCTCGCCGATGGCGTCAAGTGCGGTGGTGAACAGCTTATTCGCGTGGTGGTGACCCGTGCCACGTTTGACAAAGTTGCCCATAAAATCCGTCCCAAGGACGACGTGAAGCCTGAGGCGGTTTACGAAGATCTGAACATTGCCGAGATCGACCCCACGCAGGATTTTGAAATTAATTGTGAGACGCAGCTGGTCACCGTCAAGGATGGCGTCAACCTGCCGGCCATCACGGCGTTCAGGCTCCTGGCGCTGAAACTGAAACAGTTGGGGCGCAACAACCCGATATTGTTGAAGGACACGCTTTTCACAGACAGTAGGCCCCGAGGTAACGAGGCGGACGGCTTGCTTCCAGAAAATCCGCCTCCTCACGTCGGCGGCTACGAGGTTCTGGAACCGAAGATTGCCCTGTTGCGGGCATCGGTGGTCATTGGGTCGCTGCTGGCGGACGGCCTGGGTGATGCGATTCTGGTTCGCGGCGAGGCCGGCGGCGGACAATCGCTCCGGCTGGCGTACAATATTTTGCAGGCGGCAGGCTGCCGCTCGTTTAAGACCGATTACGTGGCGTGCCCGAGCTGCGGGCGGACGCTGTTCAATCTCCAGACGGTGACGGCGCGGATCAAGGCGCGCACGGAGCATCTCAAAGGCGTGAAGATTGCCATCATGGGCTGCATCGTGAACGGTCCCGGCGAGATGGCCGACGCGGACTTCGGCTATGTGGGTGGCGCGCCCAACAAGATCAACCTCTACGTCGGCAAGACCCCCATCAAATTCAATATCCCCGAAGCGGAAGCCGTGGAGCGGCTGGTGGACCTGATCAAGGAACACAACAAGTGGGTGGAACCGGAAGCCAAGGAACTCGCGATTCAATCATAGTTGGTAGAGGTGTGATATTCACACCAGTTGATGATGGCAGGGGTTTCAGGAATTGGACTTCCATTAATCGGCCAAAGCCACGAAGAATTCTCTGCGCAGCTAGTCTGTGCTTCCATGGAAATGCTCCAGCCAAGTGCTCCGAGACTTGTTAAGGGGTTGAGAGTAAATGACTAAGAAAATTATCCAACATTTGCACTTTCATCCTTGTCTTGGGTACTTTCGTAGGGTTTAAATTATTGGCAATTTAGAAGGATTATGCCGGCTATAAAAACATGCCGTCGAGGTTTCACGCTGATCGAATTGCTCGTGGTCATCGCCATCATTGCCATTCTAGCCTCACTGCTTTTATCGGCGCTGGCGAGCGCCAAGGCGACGGCCAAACGCATCCCTTGCATCAACAACCAGAAACAGCTGGTCAGCGCCTGGGCGATATACGCCAACGACAACGATGATCTGCTCGTGGCCGTTGGCAAACAGAGTCCTCCCACCCCCGCGGAAAAATTCTGGATCCAGGGCGCCTTCGTGGTGCCAACCGATAATTACAACACCTCCTATCTGCTGGACCGGCAATATGCGCTGTTTGCCGATTACTTCCAATCCACGGCCATTTATATCTGTCCGACGGATCGTGACACGGTGAAGGTCGGCGGGGTGAACTATCCGAAAATCCGCAGCTATTCGCTGAACGCCTATGCCGGCTGGACCGGGCCGTGGGATTACCGCCTGGCCGCGGGATACAAGATTTATCGAAAATACTCGGACACCACCCGGACCCCGCCGGGAGGGCTTTTTCTGTTTGCCGACGTCCAGGCAGACAGCATTTGCTGGCCTTTTTTTGGAGTGGAGATGGACATCGACTATTTTTTTAATTTTCCCGGAGGCTCCCACAGCCGGGGCGGCGTCATTTCCTATGCAGACAATCACGTCGAATGGCACCGGTGGCTGGATCAGCGGACATTGACCGCGTATTCGCCCAGCTATCACACGCATCACGATGCCGCCACCGGAAATCCCGACCTGGCCTGGTTAAGGGATCGCACGACGATACATGATTCAAGTTCTGCCGGCAGCGGCAGTGATGGCGGCCAAAGCACCGTGGGCAAGGGATATCCGGATTGGCGCACCAACGACTGAGCGGAGCCGCGCGGCTGGAGCAATTTAGTTAACCTCGTAGCCGCGAACATCAGTTGGCGTCCTATTGTTCTCCTTTATTCAAATTGCATGTTATCGCTTGAATTCAAGCATATTGCACCCTTGACAATACCGGCATCGGGAGCGGGATAAGCCCGCCTGGCTTCAACGCAGCCATTGGTTGCGGCCAATAACGCTTGCCAAATGCGCCCAGTCAATTAGAGTGAGCGGCCAATTTTCAATATATGCGTCAATTTGACTTGAATGCCCTTTTGGCCCAGGCCGCCGCACCGCAAACGGCCCCCGCCACCCAACCACAACAACCAAGCTGGATGACGTTTGCGCCCATGGTTTTGTTGATCGTGGTTTTCTACTTTATTTTGATCCGCCCGCAGCAGCAGCGGGCCAAACAACAGGCCAAATTAATCTCCGAACTCAAGTCCGGCGACAAAGTGGTCACCTCCAGCGGCATCATTGGCGTGGTGATTACGGTCAAAGACCGGACGGTTTCCCTTCGTTCGGCCGACGCCAAAATGGAAGTCACCAAGGCTTCCGTGACGGAAATCCTCGCCACCGGTGATGCCGCCGAATCCTGAGCCATCATGAGCCGCAATAATTTTTGGACTTTTTTGTTTGTCGTACTGATCGTCTGCTGGTCGTTCTACGAGATGTACCCGCCAACCTCGCGCAGCCTCGTGGTGGAATTTTCCTCCCGCGCGGTGGATCGGGACGCAGATTTCACGAACATTCTCCAGCGCCTCCAGCCGCTCCTGCAAGCCGGCACGAACAGCGAGTTTGGCAATTTGCAGGATGCCATCGGCACCAACAGTATCGTGCGTTACTTCCCGTTTTTCGACGCCAAGAACGAGTTGTATCCCAACACCTACGTCCTCAACCAGCTTCAGCGCGACGCCGCCGGCAAAATCAAGCTGGGCCTCGACCTGCAGGGTGGCACGTCGTTCTTGGTGGAGATGGATACCAACCGCCTGGTTTATGTTGAGACCGTAACGAATAAAGACACGGGCGTGGTGGAAACCACCACCAATCTGGCCCGGGTGGAAGGCGCATTGTCCCAGGCGGTGGAAGTGCTGCGCCGGCGCGTGGATTCCTTCGGCGTCGCGGAACCCGTCATCCAACCGGCGGGCGGCAATCGCATCCTGATTCAGCTTCCCGGCCTGTCCCAGGAGGCGAAGGAGAATGCCAAGAAACAGATTCAAAAGGCCGCGTACCTGGAATTCCGGATGGTCAAGGAGGACAGTTCGACCTACATCAACGAAAAGACCGGTGACATTCTTCAGCCCATCCCGCCCGGTTATCAGGTGCTCAAGCGCATCGAGCCGCAACCGAACGGCCCGCCCGAAATTGAAGCCGTGTTGGTGAAGAAAAAAGCCGAGAACGGCCTTTCCGGCGACATCGTTGAAAACGCCATGGCCATCCGTGGCAACCTCGGCGAACCGCAGATCGATTTCCGTCTCAACGACCAGGGCGCAAAACGCTTCGGCGAGGTAACCAAAGCCAACATCGGCCAACGTCTGGCCATTGTTCTGGACGGCGAACTGTATTCCGCGCCGGTCATTCAAGGAGCAATCGAAACCGGCAGCGGTCAAATCACCGGGCATTTCACGCCGGAGCAGGCCCAGCAACTGGCCAATGTCCTGCAAAACCCTCTGCGGGCGCCGCTCTCCATTGATTCTTCCTACGACGTTGACCCGACGATGGGACGGGACGCGATTCGCAGCGGCGTTAACGCGTCCATCGCCGGTGTGGTTCTGGTATCCGCGTTCATGCTATGTTACTACCTGCTCGCGGGTATCGTCGCCAACATCGCCCTGGTCACCAACATCATCCTGCTGCTGGGTGTCATGTGTTCCATCGGGACAACGCTCACCCTGCCGGGCATCGCCGGTGTGGTGCTCACGATCGGCATGGCGGTGGATGCCAACGTGCTGATTTACGAACGCATCCGCGAGGAACTGGCCAAGGGCAAATCCCTGCGCGGCGCCATTGCCGCCGGTTATGCCCGCGCTTTCGGCACCATCTTCGATTCGCACGTCACCACGCTGATTTCGTCCATCATCCTGATTTTCATGGGCACAGGCGAAATCAAGGGCTTCGGCGTCACCCTGACCATCGGCGTGGCGGCCAGCCTGTTCACGTCCCTGGTGGTGACGCGAATGATCTTTAATTTCCTGCTCGACCGGGATTGGATCAAATCGCTCCGGATGTTCCATCTCATCCGCGCCACCAAGCTCGATTTCATGAAACTGGCGAAGCCGGCCTTCATCCTGTCCTGGACTATCATCCTCATCGGCATGGGCTACGGGATTTTTGAACGCGGCCCGAAATTGTTCGGCGTGGATTTCGCGGGCGGCGACAGCACGACCTTCAGCTTCGCGCAGAAGCTCGATGTGGAACAGATCCGTGGCGTGCTGACAGAAGCGGGGCAAAAAGATTCGCAAATCCAATATCAAAAGGATGTGGCGGGCGGAAGCGAGACGTTGCGCGTCACGACAGCAACCGGCTCGGCCAAAAAAGTCATACAGGCGCTGCAGGAAAAATTTCCGCAAGCGCAGTTCAAACCAGGCCTCCAACAAGAAGTCGGGGCCGTCGTCGGTCGCGAAATCCAGCAGTCGGCCATCATCGCCTGCCTGCTTTCGCTGTTCGGCATCCTGGTTTACGTCGCCTTCCGGTATGAATTCTCGTTCGCCGTCGGCGCGGTGGTCGCCGTCATTCATGATGTCTTCATGACCATCGGTTGTTATTGCATCGCCAACGGGATTTCCGGACGCGAGTTCAATGCCACCGTGGTCGCAGCCATCCTCACCATCATCGGCTTTTCCACCAACGACACCATCGTCATTTTTGACCGGATCCGGGAAGACTTGAAGCTGGGCGTGCGCGGCTCCTTCCGGGAAATCATCAATCAAGCGCTCAATCAGACGTTGAGCCGGACCTTGATCACCTCCGGCACGGTGTTTCTGGCCACCACGGCGCTTTATGTTTTTGGGGGCGGCGTCATCAACGATTTCGCGTTCACGTTCCTCATCGGCATTCTCACCGGCACTTATTCGAGCATCTACATCGCCAGCGCCCTGGTCTTGTGGTGGCACAAAGGGGATCGGCCCAACATCGGCACTTCGCAGGTGACAATTCAAAACACGACGTCAGTGCGTGTCTGACGTGGTTCAACCGATGCTGGGTTTTGTTGAAATCACGCCTTGGCACTGGGCGGGCTTCATTCTTTGTGTCGTGTTCTTTCTCGCCCTCGATCTGGGCCTGTTTCACCGCCAGGCGCGCCCGGTCAGGTTCTGGGAAGCCGCCGCCTGGAGTGCGTTATGGTTCGTACTGGCCATGGCCTTTGCCGGAGCCATGTTTTACTGGCGCGGACGCGAAGAAGCCGCCCAATTCACCACCGGTTACATCATCGAATTGTCGCTTTCGATGGACAACGTCTTTGTTATTGCGCTGATCTTTGCGTTTTTCCGGGTGCCGTCGCAATTTCAACATCGCGTGTTGTTTTGGGGCATCCTGGGCGCGCTGCTGATGCGCGGGGTGATGATTGCCGCCGGCGCCGCCCTCGTCCAAAACTTCCGATGGACGCTCTATCTTTTCGGCGCATTCCTGGTGTTCACCGGCATCCGGATGCTCCTGATCAAAGATGCGGGCGTGCATCCGGAAAAGAACCTTCTAGTCCGCGGCGCGCGGAAGTTTTTTCCGGTCACCGGGGATTTGCACGGTCAGAAATTCCTGACCCGGATCGATGGCCGCCTGTTGCTGACCCCGCTGGCGCTGGTGCTGCTGGTGGTCGAGACGAGCGATCTGATTTTTGCGCTCGATTCCATTCCCGCCATTTTTGCCGTGACAACAAAACCGTTTATCGTTTTCACCTCGAATGTTTTTGCCATCCTCGGCCTGCGTTCGCTGTATTTCCTGCTCGTCGGCGCCATTGATTATTTCCGGTATCTCAAGGTTGGATTGTCGAGCGTGCTCGTCTTCATTGGCGTAAAAATGCTCCTCGATCCCCATGGCCACGAGCCGAAACGGTTTCAAATCGAAATCCCGATAGGAGTCTCCTTGATGACGGTGGCCACCATCATTTTGATCGCCATCGTGCTGTCCGTCATGGTGGCGGAACGGGAAAAACGAACCGGCAATGGCAATTTGCCGAAACCCTAATCCGCGATGAAACCCCGCTGGTCGCTTGCGCCGCCGCAGCCGCTGCTCGCCGGCCAGCTCGCGGCGAAATTGAAAATTTCACCATTGCTCGCCCAATGCCTGGTCAACCGCGGCTTCAGCGAACCCTCCGCCATCGAAAACTTCCTCGCTCCGCGTCTCAAGAACCTTGCCGACCCGTTTGAGTTGCCCGACATGGCCACGGCAGTCGAACGCCTATTCCGGGCCCGGGAACAAGACGAGCCGCTGGTCATCTTTGGCGATTATGACGTGGACGGAGTCACCTCCGTCGCTTTGTTGCTTGAAGTTTTAAGGTCCCTTGGCTGGCGGGTGGATTTTTATCTGCCCAACCGCATGGACGAAGGCTATGGGCTCAGCGCCGACGGAGTGGAGAACTGCCTCAAAAAATTTCCTGTCAAACTGCTGCTGGCCGTTGACTGCGGATCAACTGCCGTGGAAGTCATCCAGGATCTGCGTTCACGCGGTGTGGACGTGATCGTTTTGGATCACCATCAGGTTTCGTCGCCCGCGCCTGACTCCGTGGCACTGGTCAATCCGCAATTGCAAGGTCGAGAATTGAAGGCCGAGGGTCGAGGACAGGCAGGTGGCGAACCCTCAACCCGTTTTTGTGAGCTTTGTTCGGTCGGGCTGGCATTCAAGCTGGCGCATGCACTCGTCAAGCACGGACGCGAAATCAACCTGTCTGGCGCGGCAGAGTTTGATTTGCGGCCGCTGCTGGATCTGGTGGCATTGGGGACCATTGCCGATCTGGTGCCGTTGATGGGAGAAAACCGCATTCTCGTTTTCGCCGGTTTGCAATGGATCAACGGCACCCGGCGGCCGGGGTTGCTGGCGCTCAAACAGGTCGCACAATGCCCGCCGAAGCTCGGAACTTATGAGGTCGCCTTTCAGCTCGCGCCGCGTTTGAATGCCACCGGCCGGTTGGAAACCGCCGAAGCATCGCTGCGCCTGCTGCTGGCGCACGACCTGGCCGAAGCGTTGCCCCTGGCACAGGAGCTGGATTCCCGGAATCGTGAACGGCAAAGCATTGAGCGGGGCATAGCTGCGGAAGTTGTTGGCGCACTGAAAGCAAAGTTCAATCCGGAAACCGACTTTGTCATCGTCGAGGGACAACTGCTCTGGCACATCGGCGTGGTCGGCATCGTGGCGTCGCGCGTGCTCCAGCAGTTTTATCGTCCGACGATCATTCTCGGCGGTGAGGCCGGCGAATGGCGCGGTTCGGGCCGCAGCATCGTTGGTTTTGACCTGGCTGCCGCGTTGCGGGAATGCAGCAGCTTGCTGCTCCGGCATGGTGGCCATGCCATGGCAGCGGGCTTGAGTCTGCACCCGGAACAGGTGGATGCGTTCCGGAAACAGTTGAACGAGCTTGCCCGGCGGACGCTGAAGCCGGAAGATTTGCAGCCGATGCTTCGCCTGGATGCGGAAGCGGGTTTGGAGGAAATGAGTCTGGAAATGCTCGGTGAATTGGCCGGCTTGAAGCCGACTGGGCAGGGGAATCCCCCGGTGCAATTCTGCGCGCGCAACCTGACCCATCAACGACCGTTGCAGCGGATCGGCCGCGAGAAACAACACGTGAAAATGTGGGTGACGGATGGCGCGGTCACGGTGGAGGCTCCCTGGTGGAACGGCGGCGACAAGTCGTTGCCGGTGGGGCGTTTCGACTTGGCCTTTGCGCCGGAGATCAATGAATTCAACGGTCGCCGTACCGTGCAACTGAAGGTGCTCGACTGGCGGCCGGCCTGACCCGATTTATTAGCTTGCATTGACATTTTAAACGATTATGCTGCGCTTGTCTGTTTGATAACTTGTCCTTCGAGGACTGGAAAATCTTCAAGTGAACGCGGTTCAGTGATGATTTGAGACCCGATGGTCGGGAACAGTCTGAAAAAACGGTTAGTCTTGAACAGCAAATCATTAAATGAGCACGAAACTGTTTGTGGGAAATCTTTCCTTCAACACCACTGAAAATGACCTGCAGGAGGCGTTTGCCGCCCATGGCACGGTCGTCGAAGCCAACCTCATGATGGACCGGATGAGCGGCCGCTCCCGCGGCTTTGCCTTTGTCACCATGTCCACCCCCGAGGAAGCACAAAAGGCCATTGAGGCCATGAACGGGGCAACTCTGGGTGAACGTCAGTTGACGGTCAATATTGCCCGTCCCAAAGAGGAACGTCCTCGCGGTGATCGTGGTCCGCGTCGTGACTTTGGCGGCGGTGGCGGTGGCGGCCGCCGGGAGCGTTACTGAACCTGACGCATGTAAATTTGGATCGGGGCGACGTTTTATGCAGGCGTCGCCCCGGTTTTTTGGGCCGCAGTGTATTTAGTCATGGAAGAGCATATCCAGGTGGAAGGGCGTATTTTGACGGTGCTGGCCGGCACGATGTTTCGGGTCGAGTTGGATAACAAACATCTTGTGCTGGCCACCATCTCCGGCAAGATGCGCAAGCGATTCGTCCGGCTCACCGTTGGTGACCGCGTCAAAATGGAAATGTCCCAATACGATCTGAACAAGGCGCGCATTGTCTGGCGTCTGGGCTGAGAACGGTTTCTTTTGCCGCGGCACTTGCGCCCGCAGCAGACAATCTGCAATCTGCACCTGTGAACAGCGCCATCCTCGTCGCCGCCGGCAAAGGCACCCGCATGGGCGCCGAGGTGGATAAATTGTTTCTCGAAGTCGCCGGGCGTCCGGTGGTTGCCCATTCCTGGCAACGGTTTGACGATGCGACCTGCATCGACGAAATCGTCCTGGTCGTGCGCCAAGGGATGCAAAAGACATTTTCGAAGCTTGCCGAGGAATGCCACTTTCAAAAACCGTTCCACGTGGTGGTGGGCGGTACGGAGCGCCAGGACTCGGTCTGGAATGGCCTGAAAGCCCTTTCGACGGCGGCGGAAATTGTGGCGATTCAGGATGCGGCCCGTCCCTGCACCGATGGAGAACTGATTGCCGCAACCGTCAGGGCGGCCGGAGAAAGTGGTGCGGCCGTGGCCGCCCAGCCGGTGACCGATACCATCAAGGAATCCACCGATGGCCGGTTCATTCAGCGTACCCTGGACCGGTCCCGATTGTGGTCGGTGCAAACTCCCCAGACGTTTCGGGTGGAAGTCATCCGCCGCGCCTTGACGGAAGTGCGGCGGCGCGGGCTGATTTTTACCGACGACACTGCGGCCTGCGAATTGATCGGCCAGCCGGTCCGGCTGGTTTCCAGCGTGGCGCCCAACCCTAAAGTCACGGTGCCGGGTGATTTGCCGTTGGTTGAAACGTTGTTAAAAGGCCGCGTTTAGGCGGAAATCCATCCCGGTTTCCCAAAAACTTTGTCTCCGGGCAGGGTTGTGGTAATTTGCTCCCGTTTATGAAGCGACGTTTGATTTATGCCCTGGTGGTCGTAGCCCTCCTGCTGAACCTGGCGATCGGAGCGCGAATCTATTTAGGTTCGGCCCGCGCCGCGGGAAAGCAGGACGCGGTGTATCCCAATCTGGAATTGTATGCCGACGTGCTGGAAAAGGTGCGCAAGGAATACGTGGACGGCCAGGACCTGACGTATCATGACCTCGTTTATTCGTCGCTCAAGGGCATGGTCGGATCCCTGGATCCGCACAGCGAATTCATGGACGTGGATGATTACCAGCAATTGCAGAACGACACTGAAGGACAATTTGGCGGGCTGGGCCTGGTGGTTTCCATGCGGGACGGTTTTGTGACGGTGATCGCGCCCATGGAGGACACGCCGGGATTTCGCGCGGGCATATTGTCCGGGGACCGCATCATTAAAATCGACGGGCGGAACGCCGATAAATTGTCATTGCCGGACGTGGTGAAACAATTGCGTGGCGAACCGGGAACGCAGGTGAAAGTCACCGTTCAGCGTCCGTCTTCGGGCGTCGAAAAAGAATACAAGCTGACCCGTGCCATCATCAAAATGGACATGGTCAAGGACATCAATGGTCGAAAGGAGTTTCCCCTCGGGGACGACAAAATCGGGTATATCCGCATTACCGAATTTGGCGACCAGACCGGAGACGAGCTGGAAACCGCCCTGAACAAGCTGAAGGCGGCGGGGATGAAGGCGTTGATCATTGACTTGCGCTGGAACCCGGGCGGCCTGCTGGATGAGGCCGTGGACGTTTGTGGAAAATTTCTCCCCAGCGGCCAGCTGATTGTCACCACGGAAGGACGTGATCCGGACCAAAACGCCGTCCGGCGCTCCGAGGGCCGGGGCGATGAATTGAACGGAATGCCCATCGTGGTGCTGGTCAATCTGGGCAGCGCCAGCGCAGCGGAAATCGTCACCGGCTGCCTGCAGGATTTGCATCGCGCCATCATTCTGGGCGAGAAAACCTTCGGCAAAGGCTCGGTGCAAAGCATTTTTCCGCTGACGGACGGCTCGGCGCTGAAGCTGACAACAGCCAAATATTACACGCCCAGCCACAAGGTCATTCATCAGCATGGCATCGCACCGGACATCGAAGTGCCGATGTCCGAGGAACAGGAAGCCGCCCTGTTGCTGAAACGCGCGCCCGGCGGGATGGAATCACTCAACGAAACCAATCGAATCAGCATTGCCAACGTCCGCGACATCCAGTTGGACCGCGCGGAGGATCTGCTTCGCGGCATCCTGCTTTACCAAACGCTCGACAATGGAGCCGCGCCGCAAAACCGTGAAAAGATGGCGGCCAAATAAGGATATCGAGGAATGACTAATTCCTAAATCATAATGACGAAAGAAGCCCCAAACTCGAATAAGCAGCCTCGCTGTCGTGTTGGTCATTGGGCATTTGAAAATTCATTAGTCATTATGGTTTAGAGTTTGGTCATTGATTCCATGCCCCGGCGATGAACCTGCCGGAAACGTTTAAAAGCCTGCTAATTTTAGATGACTCTGCTCGCTCTTGAAACTTCCTGCGATGAAACCAGCGCCGCCGTCGTGCGTGATGGCAGGGTTCTGGCGAATGCCATTTCTTCACAAATAAAACTGCACTCGGAATATGGCGGCGTGGTGCCCGAGCTCGCCGCCCGTGAACATCTCCGGAACCTGATGCTGGTGGTGCGCAGCGCGTTGCGCGAAGGAGGTGTGACACCCGGACAGCTCGATGCCGTCGCGGCGACGCAGGGGCCCGGGCTGCCGATGGCGTTGCTGGTCGGATTCAAGGCGGCCCAAGCCGTCGCCTTTGTCCTCCGCAAGCCCTTTGTCGGCATCAACCACCACGAGGCGCATTTGTATTCACCGTGGATTGAGTCTGGCAGCGGCATTCCCACCGCAAACTTTTCAGATTTTCAACCCAATCTCTCCCTCATCGTCAGCGGCGGACATACGATGCTGGTGCTGGTGGAATCGGAATTGAAACATCAGGTGCTGGGCTCGACCGTGGATGATGCGGCCGGTGAATGTTTTGACAAAACCGGCAAGCTGATGGGACTGCCGTACCCCGCCGGACCGGAAATCGACGGGCTGGCGGAGCAGGGCAATCCCCAGGCATTTGATTTTCCCCGTCCCATGCTGAATGAACCCAACGATGACTTCAGCTTCAGCGGCCTCAAAACTTCCGTGCGCTATTTTCTTCGTGATCATCCGGACCTGTTGGACGACACACAAAGCGTCCGGGATATTTGCGCCAGTGTTCAGGCGGCCATTGTTGAGGTGCTGGTGGCCAAGACGATTCGGGCGGCAAAACGGAATCAGGTACGCTGCGTGACTGCTTCTGGCGGTGTGACCTGCAATCGCGCCTTGCGCAGCGAACTGGCCCGGGCCTGCGACCACGAAGGTTTTACGCTGCGTCTCGCGGACAAAGGTTTTTGCACGGATAATGCCGCGATGGTCGGGGTGTTGGCGGAATACAAACTCCGCCATCATGTGACGGACACTCCACTGGACGCAGAAATCCAGCCCGGCATGGCTTTGGCGTAACTGTTTTCCGAACTTCGCACTGAGTCCTGCCCGGAATCGCACCTGGCCGAAAAAATCACGATGACGATTCGGAATATTTTCATGCCGCGTTGACGCGTCGAGCCTTGCCCATCCCCTGCACCAAGGCAATCCCCAAAACCGAGATCGGTCGGTAGGCGCCGACGTAAGGAGGCGGAGGTGAACGGGAAAACACCTCGTTACCTCGGTGCCTACAATTTTCGGATGTTTCTGGCCACATCTGAAGATTCTTTTCGCCATCAGGTTCCTCCGACCGCTACGATTAATGGGCATGGCTGAACGGCTGCCCATTTACGAAATCGAACCGGATATTATCGCTGCCCTCAAAGGGACCAGGCGCCTCATCCTTCAGGCGCCCACTGGTTCGGGCAAATCCACGCAGGTGCCGCAGATGTTGCTCAAACATCGCATCCTGGAGAGCGGGCAGGTCGTGATTCTTCAGCCGCGCCGGCTGGCTGCCCGGTTGCTGGCGTCCCGCGTGGCGCACGAACTCGGCGTGGAACTGGGCCGCGAAGTAGGTTACCAGGTCCGCTTCGAAAACTGCGTGAGCGGCGCCACGCGCATCAAGTTTGAAACCGAAGGGATCCTGCTTCGGCAATTGATCCAGGACCCGGCGTTGCGCGGGATCCAGGCCGTCATTTTTGACGAATTTCACGAACGGCATCTTTACGGCGACATCACCCTGGCCCGGGCACTGGATATCCAGGAAACACTCCGGCCCGATCTGTTGATTGTGGTCATGTCTGCCACGCTCGAGGCCGGTGCCTTAGAAGATTATCTCCAGCCCTGCGCCGTTCTTTCTTCGCAAGGACGGACTTACCCGGTGGACATCGGATATCTGCCGCGACGTTTGGGGCCGAATCCACCTCCGGTTTGGGAGCTGGCGGCCGACGCCTTTGCCGAACATGTCCGGTCGGGCCAAAGTGGCGACGTGCTGGTGTTCATGCCCGGCGGATTTGAAATCAGCCAGACCATCGAAGCCATCCGGCACGTGTCCGAATCGAAAGGCTATATTCTGCTGCCATTGCACGGCGAATTGCCGCCGCGCGATCAGGACGCGGCGGTGGCGCGCTATGACCAGCCCAAGGTCGTGGTGGCGACCAATGTTGCTGAGACTTCCATCACCATCGACGGCGTACGGCTGGTGATTGACGGCGGCCTGGCCCGCATCCCTCGTTACGACTCGAACCGCGGCATCAATACGTTGTTGGTCGAAAAGATCAGCCAATCCAGCGCGGATCAGCGGGCCGGTCGCGCCGGTCGCACGGCGCCGGGGCGATGTATGCGGCTATGGTCGCGGCCGGAACACGACGAACGCCCGCCGCACGAACTGCCCGAAATCAAGCGCCTCGACCTTGCCGAGGTCGTGCTGACCCTCAAAGCCGCCGGAGTGGACGATTTGCGGAAGTTCCGCTGGCTGGAAAAACCGGATGAAATTTCGCTCGCGCACGCGGAGGAATTGCTCACCGATTTGGGTGCGCTTGATCCTGCCGGGAAGATCACACCCATCGGGCGCAAGATGCTTGCGTTTCCGCTGCATCCGCGTTATTCGCGGATGTTGCTCGCGGCGCAGGAGTATGGTTGCGTTCATCAAGCCTGCCTGGTTGCCGCATTGACGCAGGGCCGCGATTTGCTGCTGCGCAATGTGGACCGGGCCACAGGCTCGTTGCGCGAGGATTTGTTCGGCGAAAAGGCTTCATCGGATTTCTGGATTTTAATGCGGGCATGGAATTACGCGGCGAAAAACCAGTTCCGCCTTGATGCGTGCCGCAAGCTGGGCATCCATGCCGTCACCGCCCGGCAGGTTGGGCCCTTGCTCGAACAGTTTCTCCGCATTGCCAAAGACGAGGGTCTGGAGGTGAAACCGCGCGAGGTGAGGGACGAAGCCCTGCAGAAATGCATTCTGATCGGATTTTCCGACCGGGTGGCCCGGCGGCTCGATGCCGGCACCCTGCGTTGTGAATTGGTCCATGATCGCCGCGGTGTGCTGGCGCGGGAAAGTGTGGTGCAGCACAGTCCGCTTTTTGTGGCCGCCGAGGTCCGCGAAGTCGAGGGCCGCGAGGTGAACACCATTTTCTCCCTGGCCACCGCCATTGAAGCGGACTGGCTGTGCGAGCTGTTCCCGGAGGACATGAAATCCGATTTGCACGTCGAATTTGATGCGCAAGCCCGGCGGGTTCAGGCCGCCGAACTGGTGCGTTTCCGGGGTCTGGCGTTGTCGGCGAAACGGATTGACCCGCCGCCGGCTGATGCCGCCGCCAGGATTTTGGCCGATGAAATCATTGCCGGACGGTTGCCGCTCCCAAACTGGGATCATGGCGTTGAGCAATGGTTGTTGCGCCTGCGCCTGCTCTGCCGGCATTGTCCCGAACTGCAACTGCCCGACATCAGCGACGACGATCGCAAACATATCATCGAACAGCTCTGTCACGGCGCGGTGAGTTACAAGGACATCAAGGAGCGCGAAGTCAAACCGGTCGTGATGTCCTGGTTGTCCGACGCACAACGGCAGTTGTTGGACAGGCACGCGCCGGAAAGGTTGACCCTGCCCAATGACCGCACGCCCAAGGTCGCCTACGAAACCAATGGTTCACCATATATTTCGTTGCGCATCCAGGAACTCTACGATGTGACCCAGACGCCAAAGATCGCCATGGGCCGGGTGCCGGTGGTCGTGCATATTCTGACACCGGGGATGAAGCCAATTCAGATCACCCAGGACCTCGCCGGCTTCTGGCGTGAACATTATCCGAAGATCAAATCAGAGTTGGCGCGGAAGTATCCGAAGCATTTATGGCGGTAAATGCGACACCTTCAACTGTGGCTTGCTTAAGCCGGTTATCTGAATAACAGTGACGTCATGGCTTTGGAAACATTTAGAGCGAGCCGTTGGACGCGCGGGAATTTCCTTTTTCCCACCGTCATCGAAGTGACGGACAAGGCGGTCCTCCGGCACAAGCGGTCGTGGTTCAGCAAGGATGAAATCAGCATCAGCATCACCAAGGTGGCGTCCGTCCACATCAAAACCGGAATCATCTGGGCGGACATCTTGATTGAATCCTCCGGCGGCAGCGATCCACTGGCGAGTCACGGCCATGCTAAAGGCGACGCCCGCCGCATCCGCGAGTTGATCGAAACGGCGCAGGGAAGTGTCACCGGCAAAACGGAGCTGGAACCTCAATCATGAAAGCGTGGGGCATGCTCGGGTTGTTTCTGGCGGGTTTGCTGGTGGCGCAGGCGCAGGACGACGACACGATCACGCTCCCGGACATCATGCAAGGCGCGCAACAGTGGGCGCAGGAGAATCTCGATACCAACGTGCTCGCCGCGCTGCAAAACGTGGACCAGCAGAAAGTGCAGCAATTTTTCAGCGACTTGCAGCAGCAATTCCAAGGTGAATACGTGGTAAACCTCGCAGCGCTCAAAGATACCGCCGAAGCCGTAATGCCATTACTGGAAAGTCATCCGGAAACCCGGCCCTACGCGGCCTGGCTGAAGCCGCGATTGGATTATCTTCAGGTTGCCGACGAAATCCGGATCACAATCCCACCGCCAAAAGTTGAAACCAACCAACCGCCCCAGCCGGTTCCCAATCCCGGTCCGGTGACGGAGCGGGAAATCTGGATTAAAAAAGTTACCGACCGTCCCTTGCCGCCGGGAGCCACGAATTATCTGGCGCGCCTGAAGCCGGTTTTCACCGCGCAAAAGGTGCCCCCGGAACTTTTCTGGGTCGCCGAGGTGGAGTCATCATTTGACGCCGGCGCCCGCAGTCCGGCGGGCGCGGCGGGGCTGTATCAACTCATGCCGGACACGGCCAAACGCTTTGGCCTTTCCCTGTGGCCGCGCGACCAGCGTTTCCAACCCGAGGACAGCGCACGTGCCTCCGCACAATATCTGAAATATCTTCACGACCGTTTCCAAGATTGGAGGCTTGCGTTGGCGGGCTATAATGCCGGGGAAGGAACAGTGCAAAAACTTTTGGACCGCTACAAAACCCGGAACTACGATGAAATCGCCCGGCATCTGCCCGCCGAGACCCAGATGTATGTGCCCAAAATCGAGGCGACGCTTCTGCTCCGCGAAGGCGTCAAACTGGCCGAGTTGCCGTCACCGCCGGCTTGACGGATACGAACCGACCATGAAGAAGAATTCCCAAGCCGACTCTGTCGGGCAACTCTGTCCAAACTGCGGCTTGTGCTGCAATGGCGTCCTGTTTGCCGATGTGGAATTGAAAAAGGGTGACGATGCCCGGCGATTGGCCGAACTCGGTTTGTCACTGAAAAAGAAAGGGCGCAAACAAGCTTTTGCGCAACCTTGCGCGTGCTTTGACGGCTCACTTTGCCGGATTTATCCCGAACGGCCGTCGTATTGCCGGGCGTTTGAATGCCGATTATTGAAGAAGGTTCAAGCCGGTGAAGTGGAAACAAAGACGGCGCTGAAAATCATCGCCGAGGCCAGACGCCGGGTGGAAATGGTGCGCAAAATTCTTCACCGGCTTGGTCAAAACAACGAACGGCTGGCATTGACCGCGCGTTATTCCCAAGCCATGAGCGAGCCGATTGATTTGTCCGGACCGAAAGACAGCGTCGGATTGCGGGGCGAATTGATGCTGGCCTTCGAAAAGCTGATGCAAACCCTGCAACGGGATTTTTTGAAATGACTGCGCAGTGGCCGGTGGTCGGGATTACAGCCGGCGTCCCACCGTTTTTTTGAGGGTCACCCGCCAGGGCTCTTCTTCGGCATAATTGACCTGGGCAAACCACAGGTAAAAGTATTCGCCATCATTTTCGAACATCCATTGTTTGACCAGGTCGCCGGGTTTCATGGCAAAGGTCATGCCGGCCTGGCTCCCCCAATTCGAACCCAGCGGCACCTCGGAATCCTCAACTTCATGGGGGCTGCCCATCAAATCCAAAACCTGGGAGGTGCTCCAACCGCCTTTGATCTGGCTGAATTTCTTTTTGAAAGATGGTTTAAACCACAACATAGCAAGCCTGAAAGCCGCATTGAACTCCGTCAGGCGGGCAAAGCAAGTAGAATGTGCATTGGCCGATGTAATATGAATCGTTCCCGTTGCGATTCCAATCCGACAAGTAATTGCCAAGGAGGTGGTTAGCTGTTCACTGCGCGTAACGGGAGCCGCTCCTGAAAATAATGGACGGCAGCGGTGGTGGAATCAAAACCGTGACGAGCAGATTGGGAAGCCCTGGCAAAGTCGCGGTAGAGGGTAATGGCAACATGCTCATTGCGCCGGATGCAGTCCTTGATGGCTTCGGAATCTTTCGCGGCGTAGATCAGCGTTTTCCACGAATAGATATGCTTGGGTTTGTGGAAATCGCTGTTGGCAATAAAAGGCAGCCGTTTGAGGCCGACGTCATTGAAGATGTTGTTGCGGTTGGCAATTTCCCAGGCGTCGAGCAGCGGGGCGAATTTGTCCTGGTTCTCCCACAGGTAGAGTGTGTTCTTGCCCCACTCACTCTTCATGATATGCGGATGCGAGGCGACGGCGAGGCCGCCTTGGGCATGAATCTGCGCGATAAGTTCGGGGATATCGAGCGAAGCGTCAATTGGTGATTTCAAGTCAATGCCCAGCAGGTGCGCCGAGGTCTTGCGCGTGTAGCCGTCCTTGTTGAACTCAATGCCGGTCATCACGAGCATTTTATAGCGGCGCCAAGCACGCTGCCGTTCGCGGTCAATCACGGCGAAATATTCCTCCACCTGTTCCTGCCCGAGCGTGAAATTGGCCAGCTCGGTCAACTTGCCCAGCAGCCGTTTTGGGTCGGCTAGATGGTCGGTGAGGCAAATGCAATCGAACCCATGCTCGCCGTAAAAATCAATGATCTCCGGCACGCTGAGTTTGCCGTCCGAGTAATTGGAATGGATGTGGAAATCGCAGAGCAGCATTTGCGGATGACTGCTGTTGCCGTTGGTTTGAACCGCCGGACGCATGACGCGTTCGGGCCGGGGATCAAAAAGCTTTATGGATTTGCGGCCGGTTCGCTCCTGCCCGGATTCATCCAGGATCAGTTCGCCGATCCGCAGCGCTGCATCCGGCCGGCTCATTTTCCGCAGGTTTTCACGCCATTCGGACCATTGGGCGGCGCGCTTGGCGAAGGCGTTTTCCACCAGTTCGGCAACCTCGCGGTTCTTCTCGGCAATCGCCCCCAGTCCGAAGCGCCAGATGAGTTCCGCGTTGCCCTCCTCCTGGCCGGGGATGACCTGGTTGACAATCATCGGACAGCGCGCGGCAATGGCTTCCTGCACAGTCGCCCCGCCGGCTTTGCTGATGACCAGATGGTGCGACATCATCAATTCCGGCATCTGGTTGGTCCAGCCGATGATGCGCACGCGGTCGGCATGCTTGCGCGTGCGTTCCGCCATTTTCGCGCGCAAGTCCGCATCGCGCCCGACGGTGATGGTCAGATGCACGTTTTCCAGTTCCAACAACCGGTCAACGGCCTTCCCGGCCTTTTTTTTGCCGGTGTTGATGATGTACAGCACGCGGCGCGGCTCGTCACCGGCGGGGGCTGATAATTCGGCTGGCGGGGTGGCAAAGGCCGGATTGACCGGAAATCCGAGCACCTGGATTTGTTTTCCCGGCACACCGCCCTTCCGCAGGACATCGGCCGTGGCGTCGTTGGCCACGCAAAAATAATCGCCGGGGGCGCGATACCACGCCGGATTGACGCTGATGGAATCCGTGATGACGCTGATGAGCCGGAACGGACGTTCATGCTGGTCCTGATAAATTTTCTGGATGACGTGGGCGTAGGCCGGGTAAAGGGAGACGACGCAGTCCGGTTGCGTTTCCGTCAGCACTTTTTCAAGCGTGTTTTGCAGGCGGGTGAAGCCGCCGAGCTGCCGCTCGACAAAAGGATTTTCCAGCAGCGAATGAATGCCGCTCCAAAGTTTGGGGGCGTATTGCACCATGCCCAGATAGGTTTTCCGGGCAAAGGTGTTGAATGCGCCGTAGCTGTCGGCAAAGAGGTCGAGAATCTCCGCGCGCGCGCCCTCGTCGAGCAATTCAATCGCGTCGCGCAGGCTGCGGGCAGCGGCGTTGTGTCCGTTACCGAATCCGGCCGTCAAAATAAGGATTTTCTTCATACCCACGGTTACCCTATTTGAAGCATGTTACGGCCAGGTGTCGGGCAGGTTAACTTTTATTCACAATTTATTCCCAGGTTATTGGCACAAAAAAGGCCGTGATGACTCACGGCCCTTTGGTTTTGGAAACGAGGATTATTTGACCAGGGTTTTGCAGAACCGCTCGATCCGTTCCAAGCCCTTTTCAATGTTCGCCATGCCGGTGGCATAGCTGAGCCGGATGTAGTCGTCGGCGCCGAAGGCAATGCCGGGAACGGCGGCGACTTTTTCCGTTTCCAGGAGCCGGGCACAGAAATCGGCCGATTTGAGACCGGTCTTTGAGATGTTCGGGAAAAGGTAGAACGCGCCCCTGGCATTTACGCAACTGATGCCCGGTATGCTGTTGAGCTTCTGATGCGCAAACCGGCGGCGTTTGTCGAATTCGGCCAGCCATTTCGGCAGATGATCCTGCGGGCCGGTGAGCGCCGCCACGCCACCCTTTTGGGCAAACGAGGTCGGGTTGCTGGTGCTGTGACTTTGAACGGCGTCAATCGCCTTGGCAATCGGCTCGGGTGCGGCCAGGAATCCCAGGCGCCAGCCGGTCATACTCCATGCCTTGGCCAGGCCGTGGACGATGATGGTATGCTCGAAGTGTGCCGGCGAAAAACTGGCAACACTTTTGACCGTCGCCCCGTCGTAAAGCAGGTGCTCGTAAATTTCGTCGCTCATGATGAGCACGCCTTTTTCAACGCAGATGTCACCAAGTGCCCTGGTTTCTTCCGGCGTATAAACGCTGCCGGTGGGATTGCTCGGCGAATTCAGGATCAGCAGCCGCGTATTCGGCGTGATGGCGGCGCGCAGTTGTTCCGGGGTGATTTTGAATTCCGTTTTGTCCGTGGTCTGCAGGATCACCGGCTTCGCGCTGGCCAGCTTCACCATTTCCGGATAACTCAACCAATACGGCGCCGGGATCAGCACCTCGTCGCCTTCCTCGCAGGTGGCGAGGATGACGTTGAAGCAGGAATGCTTGCCGCCGCAGGAAACGATGACCTGCGACGGTTTGTAGGTGAGGCCATTTTCACGCTTGAATTTGTCAGCGATGGCCTCGCGCAACTCCGGAATGCCACTGGACGGCGTGTATTTGGTGAACCCCGCGGCCAGCGCCTTGGCGGCGGCATCCTTGATGTGTTGGGGAGTGTCAAAATCCGGTTCGCCGGCGCCAAAGCCGACGACATCTTCGCCCGCAGCCTTCATCGCCTTGGCCTTGGCGTCAATGGCGAGGGTGAGGGATGGTGACAAGGAAGCGGCCCGTCGAGAAATTTTGTAATTCATAGTCAAAGCGGAAAACAGATTAATGCCGATGCGCCGAAGTTCAAGAACGGAAATCGAATGCGGTCAATAAAGCGGCCAGCCCGTTCAATCGCCGGCAGCCAACGGGACAAGCTTGAATGACGTATCGTTCACGGGTACCACCTTGATTCCATGCCAGGCCAGCAAAACATCGAAGGCATGAAGGGTTTCCATTTTGGTCAGCGGAGTCTGGTTATGAAAATTGAATGTACCAGCGGCAGGCAATGGCTTGTCCTGGCTCCATTTCCGCGCCGTCAACGCTTGATAAACCGCCATCAGTTGTGGCAGCTCGGCGGAGTTGAAATCGACACCGCCCTTGGGCAACAGGGTGTCAACCGAGTTGGTGGAGGTGCCGGCCGGCAAGCGGACTGGAATCGCCTGGGGCAAAACCAGGTTGGTGGCCCCCGCCGGAACGATCCACTCAAATTGTTCACCGTCGGCAATGATGGCCGCGCCCCGTTCCCGCACCGCCTTGCCCAGGATGTCAATGACTTCCGTCCGGTTGGTTGCGGCCGTAAAAAGGGTCGCCGTCGGTCGCACAATTTGCGGATGAACCAGCAAAGTCCGGCCTTTGAGGTTGCCATAAATATCCAGCACGTCGTCAAAGGCCGCATTGAAGAGCGACAAACCTTGGCCCGTAAAGGCGCCCATCTCATTTGTGGTGGGTGGCGCATAAAAAGTGGCCGTGCCATTTTCTCTCGCCCGCACGATGTTATTGGTGAAATCAATTCCCCGGATTTCAATATGCGCCGGCTTGGCCGTGACATACAGGTCGTCAAAATCCTGGCCTTCCGTCACCCATTTGCGGGTGGTCATGAGAAACGAAGCTTCCGGTGGGGAATCGGTTATGACCAGCAAGGCGGCCTGATAGTCGGCGAGGTTGACCAATCCGGCTACGTTGACAACATGGTCTGCGCGGGCGGTGAGGCTGCCAAGCAGGCTGCTGGTGGCCAGCAAAATCCAGATGTTCCTTTTCACGTTCATCATGTCGTCACATGGAAAAAGTATGACCTTCCATGGATTCTTCAACTGAAAATAATAAAGCACGCTGTCCCGCCAAATCATTGGCGGAGATTCCGGACGCGGGCGGCAGGCGGCACGCCGCCATTTGCCTTGCGCGGTGATCAGGGCGGTTCCCGGCTACTTCGTCAGATAGTATTTCCGGGTGTATTCCTTGACCATGCGGTCGGTGGAAAATTGTGGCACCAGCGTCATCATTGAGCGGCGGATGCGTTGGATCCATTCACGCGGGATGCCCTGGATGTCGCGGTTGTAAAACATCGGGACGACCTGTTCCGTCAGCGTCCGGTAAAGGTTTGCACTGTCCACCCGGTCCTGTTCCTCCACGTTGGCCGGGTGCGAATCATCGCCAATCGCAAATCCGTTGGTGCCGTCGTAGCCTTCCCGCCACCAACCGTCCAGAATGCTGAAATTCAGGCAGCCGTGGCAGCAGGCCTTCATGCCGCTCGTGCCGGAGGCTTCCAGCGGCCGGCGCGGATTGTTCAGCCAGATGTCGCAGCCTGACACCATCTGCCGGGCAACATGGATGTCATAATTTTCAATAAACACCAGTTGACCGGCCAGTTCGCTGTGTTTGCTGAGATGAATGATTTGTTGGATGAACCGTTTGCCCTCGTCGTCACGGGGATGCGCCTTGCCGGCATAAATGAATTGCACAGGCCGCGATTTGTCCTTGGCCAGTTTGACGATGTTGTCAAACTGTTGAAAAATAAGCGGTGCGCGCTTGTAGGTGGCGAAACGGCGGGCAAAACCGATGGTGAGTGCGTCGGGATTCAGCAGATGGTCGAAACGGATGAAATCCCCGGCGCTCAAGCGCTGGTGCTGAAGCAGAAGGCGGCGGCGGACGAATTCAACCATTTCACGCCGCAACCGGTAACGCAAGGCCCAGACTTCCTCGTCCGAAACAAACGCCGGGTCGGTCATCTTTTGCCAAAACTCGGCATGATTGACCGCCGACGCCCAATCCGTGCCGAATTTCTCACGGTAGATGGCGGCGTTCTCATCGTGGTTGGCGCCGGTGGTCAGTTTCTTGCGCCAGAATTGCCGCACGGAACCTTTCATCCAGCCCAGCAGGTGAATGCCGTTGGTGATGTGGCCGATGGGAACTTTCTCCTCCGGCGTGCCGGGGAAAAGCGGCTGCCACATGTGGCGGCTCACCTGGCCGTGCAGTTCGCTCACGCCGTTTGCGGCGCGCGACACTTTGAGTGCCAACACTGTCATGCAAAACGGTTCCTCCAGGTTTTGCGGGTTCACCCGGCCCAGACCTAGCAGTTCCGGGAAGGGGATGGGCAATTGCTGGCGATACAACTGGAAGGCATAATCCATCAGACCCTGGCTGAACCGGTCGTGGCCGGCCTCGACCGGCGTATGGGTGGTGAAAATGCATTGTTCGCGGGTGGCGGCCATGGCAGCGGTGAGGTTCTGCCCGGCGGCCATTTTTTCCCGGATCAATTCCAGGGTGAGGAAAGCGGCATGGCCCTCGTTCATGTGGAAGACCGACGGTTGCACGCCGAGTTTGCGCAGCAGACGGACGCCGCCGATACCCAACAGGATTTCCTGCATGACGCGCATCGTGCTGTCGCCGCCATAGACACGCGTCGTCAGGTCACGGAAATGCTGGGCATTGTTGGGATGGTTGGTGTCCAGCAGATAGACCGGGACGCGCCCCACATTTACCCGCCAGGCCTTGAAGGAAACCCGGTTCATGTCGATCTCCACCTCCAGCACCAGGGGCGAGCCGTCGGCCTCCAGCACCGGTTCCAAGGGAACGTTCTGCGGGTCCACCAGGTGGTAAAATTCGGTCTGCCAGTTGTTCATGTCGATGGTCTGCTGGAAATAACCTTCCCGATAGAACAATCCGATGCCCACAAAGCCCAGGCCGAGGTCGCTGGCGGATTTGGCGTGGTCGCCGGCGAGAATGCCCAGGCCGCCGGCGGAAATGGGCAGCGATTCATGGAAGCCGAATTCGGCGGAGAAATAGGCGACGGGATTCTGAAACAACGCCGGGGCATTCACATGACCCCAGGTGGTCTTGCAGGTCAGGTACTCATCGAAATCATGCAACACCGCGCGCGCGCGCTGTTCAAAGTCGGCTTCCTGCAGCCGCACGCGCAATTCGTATTCGGAGACTTCGCGCAGAATGGCGGCGGCGTTGTGATAAAGGTTCTGCCAGCCGCGGGGTGAAAGTTCCTGGAACAAATCCTGGGCTTCCTGGTCCCAGCTCCACCATAAATTGCGCGCCAATTTGTTCAAACCCGCGACCAATTCATGCAGTTCAGTTCCTGTCAGAGGTTTCTTCATAGGTTCAGATTTCCTTAATCACCAGCCAGTTCCTTTGCCGACGTTGAAGGACACTAATCAAGGTCGCCGGCTACCGCAAACAAAAATTCATCCAAGGCCGCGAACGTCCGAAACCGTCAACGGGACGGAAATGGAACAACGCCGGACAAAAACCAATGCGAGCGCGTGGCCGTTCAATCGCGTGCTCGTATCTCAAAATACAGTCTAGCGTTTTTTTCTACAAAATGCGCAATTTATGGCCGGTGACAGATTCTGAAAAGGACGGACGACGCAGACGCCAGGGAAGGATGGACACAGGTCGATGCTCATCGGTGCGCTCACCGGCATCAGAGCCCGGCGACCTGGGAAAATTTCCATTCGCAAAATCAGCGAAGGCGGCTAGATTTCCGGTCGGGACCGGGAAATGAAAAAGTATTGGCACGTCATCGGCATCGGCATCCAGAACAACCTGACGTATCGCGTCAATTACCTGGCGCGGACACTGTTCAGCTTTATTCCGCTGTTCGCTATGTTGTCGCTCTGGCGCACCATTTATCAGCAGCAGGGCGGGTCGCCGGTTTCCGGGTACACCGCGGCCCAGATGATTTTCTACTATCTTATGGTGGCGGTGGTGGACGTGCTGACGGCGGTGAACGAGGACGACTGGCAGATTGCCGCGGACATCCGGGAAGGTAACATCAGCCAGTTCTTGCTCAAGCCGATTGATTATCTGTGGTACCGGCTGTGCCTGTTTTTCTCCGGGCGCATCGCCTTCATGTCCATGGCGTGCCTGCCGCTGGCGGGATTCATTTTCTGTTTTCGCGGCTATTTTGTAGCGCCGGCCACCGGACCGGCCTTCGTGGCGTTCCTGGTTTCGCTCGTTCTGACGGCCCTCCTGCAATTTTTCATTTCGTACACCATGGCGATGCTGGCGTTCTGGTTCCTGGAAATTTCCACGCTTATCTTCATCCTGTTCGCGTTCGAATACCTGGCCAGCGGCCATTTGTTCCCGCTCGACCTGTTGCCGTCGGCGTTGCAACACGCGCTGTCCTTCACACCGTTTCCGTCCATGCTTTACGTGCCCATTGCCATTTACATGGGCAAAATCGATGGCGCAGGAATCGGCCGGAGCCTGGCCGTGCAATTGATGTGGCTGGTTCTGTCGTACGCGTTGGCACGGTTCGCCTGGCGTCGTGGTATCAGAAAATATGCAGCGTTTGGAGGGTGAACTGGAAGGTGACGCGAAGAAAAATCCCGGTGCCTGCACCATTACACGTCGCAGATATGGACGCCCTGTTTCAAGGAGGCCAGCGCATCCGGACGTTTGGGGATGAATTCCTGGGCGACGTAACCTTTGAACCCGGTGGCCACAATGGCCTGCATGATGGCCGGGTAATACAGTTCCTGCGTTTCATCAATCTCATGCCGACCGGGAACGCCGCCGGTGTGGTAATGCCCGATGTATTGATGGTTGTCCTGGATGGTCCGGATGACATCGCCTTCCATGATTTGCATATGATAGATGTCGTAGAGGATTTTGAACCGGTCGGAGCCGACGCGCTGGCAGAGTTCAAAACCCCAGGCGGTATGGTCACCCATGTAATCATTGTGGTTCACCTTGCTGTTGAGCAATTCCAGGCAGATGTTCACCTTGTTTTTTTCGGCGAGACCCATGAGGCGTTTAAGCCCGACGGCACAATTGTCCAATCCTTGCTCATCGCTCATGCCATTGCGGTTGCCAGAGAAGCAAATCATGTTCGGATAACCAGCTCCGGCCACTTGCGGCAGGGTGGCAGAGAAAAAGGCGGCCAGGGCGTCGTGATTTTCCATGCGGTTGAACCCGTCGGGAATGCCGCCGGGCACGCCGGTGACCATGGCGCAAATGAGGCCATACTTTTTCAGGGTGGGAAAATCCTCCACGGTCAGCAGTTCGATGGATTGAAGTCCGATTTCCGGTCCGGCCTGGCACAAGGTTTCGAGCGGAATCTTGTCGTAACACCATTTGCAGACGGAATGGTTGATGCGACCTTTGAGGCCGGCGCCGGCGGCCGACTCCGCGGCGGCGAGCCGTTGCACAAGCGAGGCCATGGACGCCGCCAGCATTGCGCCCCCGGCGAACCGGCCGAGGGCGGACCGGCGCGTGATCATTGATTTGGGCATGGGATAGCAATAAGACGTCTCTGCCGGAGTTACAAGTGAATCCGTGGTTTGGCCGGAGAAAGCAGTTGCGTGGCGCGCCGAAACGGGCCAATTTTCTGGCCGGTTTAACGATGAATTTGAAACGTTATCTCAGCATTTACGCGGTGTTGTGGAAAAATTCCGTCACGCGGGAGATGTCGTTCAAGGGTAATTTCCTGCTTTGGATTGTTGTCGAACTGGCCTGGTTTGGATTGCAACTCAGTTTTGTGGGTGTTTTGTTCAGCCAGACTGACTTCGTGGGGACCTGGTCGGTGTGGCAGGTGGTGTTGCTGACCGGCGCCAGCAATTTTATCCAGCAGATTTACCAGGCATTTTTTCTGGTGAACTGCACGAATCTTTCGGAGCTGGTCCGGACCGGCAAGATGGATTTCCTGCTGTTGCTGCCGGTAAACACCCGGTTCATTGTGTCCCTGCGGCAGGTGGACATTTCGTCGTTTGCCAACGCGGCATTCGCCGCGTGCGTCATGGTTTACGCGGCGGAGAAACTGCACCTGCACCCGACGGCGTGGCAGCTCCTGGGTTTTGCCGCATTATGCCTGGTCGGTTTGATGATTCACTATTCGCTGATGTTCATGCTCGCGTCGGTAAGTTTCTGGACGGTGCGGGCGCAGGGCATCGTGTGGGGTTACTACAACCTTTTCAACATCGCACGAATGCCCGATGATGCGTTTCGCGGAGTTTTCAAGGCCGTCTTCACCTTCGCCTTGCCGGTGCTGCTGATATCCAATGTACCGGTACGAGTACTGGCAAACAAGTTGGTGTCTCCGTCTGCGTGGCTGGTTCTGCTGGGCCTGGGCATTGCCTGGGCGCTCATTTCCGAACGATTCTGGCGGTATTCCATCCGGCGTTATACCAGCGCGAGCTCGTGAACTTCCAAGGCCACACCGCCGGCAACCGCCGGAGATTGAAATTGTTTCACCGGCGCCAATGTTTTATCGTCGGCGCATGAGAACAATCCTTCGTTTGATCCTCGTTTCGTGCGTGACGCTGGCCGGTTTGGTGGCCCCGGCCTCATTTGCCCAAAACACAAATGGAGCCGCTTCCAATGCTGTACCAGTCCCAGGCACCAACAGCGTTGCCGTAAACGCCGCCATCATTCCTGTGCCGCGCACCGACCCCACCAATTGGCTGGCACGGCACGAAGGTTTCGTACGCGAAGCGCAAAAGGGCGGCATAGACATTTTATTCATGGGCGATTCCATCACGGACGGCTGGCGCAACCGGGGTTTGACGGTCTGGAGCCAGTATTACGCGCCCCGTCATGCCGCCAATTTCGGCATCGGCGGCGACCGCACCGAACATGTGCTCTGGCGTTTGGAAAATGGCGAACTGGACGGCATCAAACCCAAAGTCATCGTGCTCATGATTGGCACCAACAACACCGGCAAGGACCGCAATTCCGTCCCGGAAATCATTGCCGGGGTGCAGGCGGTGGTGGGTGAGTTGCGCGCGAAGTTGCCGGACAGCAAAGTTTTGTTGCTGGGTATTTTCCCACGCAGCGCTCTGGGCGATTTACAGCGCGCCCAGGTGGCCTTGGTGAACACCGTGATCGCCAAGCTCGACGATGGAAAAATGGTGAAATATCTCGATATCGGCCCGAAGTTTCTCGAAGCCGACGGCACGTTGCCCCGGAGCATCATGCCGGACCTGCTTCATCCCAACCGGCAGGGTTATGAAATCTGGGCTGAGGCGATGGGGCCGACGCTGGATGAAATGCTGAAATAACGGCCGACGCCATTATTTGCCCAGGGCCTTGGCGACAGCTTGCGTCAAATCGTCGCCGCGCAGATCCCGGCCGATGATTTTGCCATTGGCATCAAGCAGAAAAGTCGCCGGGATGCTCTCAACTCCATATTTGGCCGCCAGCTTGTTGCCCCAGCCCTGGCCGTCAAAAAACTGCGACCAGGTCATTTTTTGTTGCTGGGTGAAATCCAGCAACTTTTGCCGGTCTTGATCAAGGCTCACGCCGATGATTTCAAAACCTTGGGTGTGATATTTCTGGTAGGTGGCCACGACATTGGGGATTTCAGCGCGGCAGGGCGGGCACCAGGTCGCCCAGAAATCGATCAGCACGATCTTGCCTTTGTAATTGGCCACGGAAAGCGGTTTGCCGGCAACGTCGTTTTCACTGAAGTCCGGGAACAGCGCGCCTGGCACCAGGTTTTTCTGAATCGCTTCCGCCGCCTTTTGTTTTTCCTCCTGCTGCTGTATGGCCGTGGCGAGCTGGGTTCCGGCAAAATCGGTCTGGATTTGTTTCATCAATTGATCGGCTTTGGCCGGATCATTCAACACTTCCGCATAAAGCCTCGCCTTCATGAGAAGGATTTTGGCCACCGCATCCGTCTTT
>Ga0265337_1000194_pt1 | contig 32221 bp, 29 predicted proteins | sample 42122metaG_FD_192441 | JGI IMG/M metagenome (GOLD analysis project Ga0265337, IMG submission 192441) | Rhizosphere microbial communities from Carex aquatilis grown in University of Washington, Seatle, WA, United States - 4-21-22 metaG | ecosystem: Host-associated > Plants > Roots > Rhizosphere >... | reverse complement strand
GGTACGTATCCGGCGGCTGGGGTTGGCGGTCCGCTGGTACCCGGGGCGTACCTCCACGGTGCGGTACGCGGCGGCGGCCAGCCCAGGACCTACGTCCGTAAAAAAGTTAAGTATTTAGCCGAACGGATGCGTGTTACACTTTTTCACTGATGAAAGAACCTCAGAAATTGGTAGAGACCGAAGGTCTAGACCTTGCGATGTTCGGCCAGCGGCTCAAGCACGCGCGGCGGGCCAAGGGCCTGACGCTGGCCGACCTTGGCGCTAAGGTCGGCCGGACCCCGTCGGTGCTCTCGCTGATCGAGAACGGCAAGCGCGAGCCGCGGCTGTCACTGGTCGAGCAGCTGGCCGCCGCGCTCGGCATCCCCATGTCCGAGCTGCTCAAGAAGCAGCCGCCCAGCCGCCGCGCGCAGCTCGAGATCTCCCTGGAGCAGTCGCAGCGCGACCCCTCCTACGCCGCGCTCGGCCTGCCCGAGCTGCGGGTCGGCACCCGGGTGCCGACCGACGTGCTCGAGCACCTGGTCGCCCTGGCCGGCGAGCTACGGGCGCAGCGCGCCAAGCCCACCGCGACCCCGGAGGAGGCCCGCGCCGCCAACGCCGCGCTGCGCTCCTCACAGCGCGAGCGCGACAACTACTTCGCCGACATCGAGCAGGTAGCGGCCGGGGCGCTGGACCGCGCGGGCTACGCCGGCGGCGCGCTGTCCCAGGGGATGCTCCTCACCGTGGTTTCCAGGCACGGCTTCTCCGTCCGGTTCGCGGCCGACCTGCCGCGCTCGGTCAGGTCGCTGACCGACCTGCGCGAGCGCCGCATCTATCTCAAGCAGGAGCCGGTCGGCGGCCATTCGCCGCGCGCGGTCATCTTGCAGTCACTCGGTCACTTCCTGCTCGGCCACGACACGCCGCGCGACTTCGCCGACTTCCTGCGCCAGCGGGTCGAGGCGAACTACTTCGCCGCCGCGGTGCTGATACCCGAGCGGGCCGCGCTGCCGTTCCTTGGCGCCGCGAAGGACCGCCGCGACCTGGCCGTGGAGGACCTGGTCGACCTGTTCTCCGTCTCCTACGAGATGGCCGCGCACCGGGTGACCAACCTCATCACCCAGCACCTCGGCGTGCCCTGCCACTTCGTCAAGAACGACGCGAGCGGCATCATCTACAAGGCCTACCAGAACGACGGCGTGGTCTTCCCGGCCGACTCCACCGGCGCGATCGAGGGACAGCGGATGTGCCGCCAGTGGTCGGGCCGCCAGGTGTTTACCACCGACGACCGCTACTCGCCGTACTACCAGTACTCCGACACGCCGTCCGGCACCTACTTCTGCGTCGCGCAGGTCGACCCGGGCGGCGCGGAAACGGGGTACGCGATCACCCTCGGGGTGCCGTTCGATCATTCCCGCTGGTTCCGTGGCCGCGAGTCGAAGACGCGCACCAGGTCCCGCTGCCCGGACGGCGACTGCTGCCAGCGCGCGCCTGCCGTACTCGCCGAGCGGTGGGAGGGCATGGCCTGGCCGTCGGCGCGCGCGCACTCGCACGTCCTGTCGGTTCTGCCGTCCGGCGCCTTCCCCGGCGTGGACGACGTGGACATCTTCGAGTTCCTCGACCGCCACGCCGGAGAATAGCGGCGCGCCTGGGACCCGCCGCAGCCTGCGTGCGGCACCCGGCACCTGTCCTTGCCGCCGCTCCCTGCCCGCGGCACCCGGCCCGGTTACGTCCACCCGCCCAACGCAATCCTCATCCTTGCGCCGCCCCACCAGAATGGATGCTCCGCTGTGCGGAGTCCGTCTGTTACCAGATCAACGGCGCCATCGTCGCATTGCTAACAAGCGGGCAACATTTCGCAACGGATGGGAAACCGCCAGCTGTTTCCCATGAGGCAACATTGTTGAAATGGAGGTCGGGACCGAGGCGTAGGGACAGGAGGCGATCAGCATCGATGAGTACATCCCACGTTGATCTCACCCCGGGCAGTTTCGAGGCACTGGAGCCGATCACCACTAAGGAGGATCTCGTCGCCGCCACCAGGAGGGACGGTGTCGAGTTCCTTTTCGCCATGTTCGTGGACCTGCACGGCAAGCCGTGCGCCAAGATGGTTCCCGTCTCGGCCATAGACAGCCTCATGGCCGACGGGGCCGGTTTCGCCGGATTTGCCGCCGGACCGATGGGCCAATCCCCCTCGTCCCCGGACATCGTCGCCATACCGGACCTCAGTTCGTACATGCCGGCTCCCTGGCGCCCCGGCCTCGGTATCATCCAATGCGACCCGCACGTCCTCGGCGAGCCTTGGCCGTTTGCTCCCCGGGTCATCCTTCGCCGGCAACTCGAGCGACTCACCGCATCAGGCTTTGCCCTCAAGGTCGGCGCCGAGGTGGAGTATTTCCTGGTCCGCCGGTCGAGTTCGGGTGGTATAGAGGTGGCCGATCCCTTGGATCGGGCCAAGTCCCCGTGCTACGACGCCCGCGCCCTCACTCGCATGTACGACCATCTGACGTCGGTGTCCCGCCATATGAACTCCCTCGGATGGGCCAATTACGCCAACGACCACGAGGACGCCAACGGGCAGTTTGAGCAGAACTTCCGGTACGCCGATCCGATGACCACGGCGGACCGGGTCATCGTGTTCCGGTACATGGTCCACTCGCTCGCCGCCGAGGCCGGCATGTTGGCCACGTTCATGCCCAAGCCGTTCTCCAATCTGACCGGGAACGGTCTCCACATGCACCTGAGCATGTGGGACGACGAGGACACTGAGCTCTTCGCCGACTCGAGCGACAGCCGCGGGCTCGGCATTTCCGCTCTGGGCTATTCGTTTATTGGCGGCCTCCTCGAGCACGCCCAAGCACTGGCGGCGGTTGCCTGCCCGACCGTCAACTCCTACAAGAGGCTGGCCAGCGCCGCTCCGGATTCCGGAGCGGCGTGGTCTCCGGTCTTCGCCACCTACGGGGGTAACGACCGAACTCACATGCTCCGGGTTCCCGACTCGGGCCGTGTGGAAGATCGGTGCATCGACGGTTCGGCCAATCCTTATCTGACCATCAGTGCGATCATCGCGGCCGGCCTGGACGGCATCGAACGGCAGTTGAATCCAGGAGATCCCTGTGAGCTCGACCTCCTCAAGCTGACCAAAGAGGAGGCCAAAGACCACGGGCTCGTGCCGATGCCCATGACCCTGTGGGACGCGCTTGAACACCTGGAGGGGGATGACGTTCTCCGGGAAGGTCTTGGCAAGACACCCGATGGGGATTACGTCGACTACTTCGTCGCCACCAAGCGGGGAGAGGTCCGGTCCTCCCAGGCCGAGGTCACCCCCTGGGAACTCGAGCACTACCTGAGCGCCATCTGACCGACACGCCGTCCACGTGTTCTCTTCCCGCCGCCCGCGCACCGCTCATTGTCTGGGGTGCCCCCACCAACCGTTCAGCCGTTGCAAGGAGATGAAGCCATGAGTACCGATACCAGTCTCACCCCAGGGCCACCCGGCGAGGCGGCCACGTCGCTCGAGCGAAGTATCAACTGGCGGGGTGCCTTCGTCATGGGGCTGGCCGGGGTCATCCTGGTCACCGGCATCACCCCCTTCGCAGTGCAGGCGATGGGGGCGGCCGCCATTCCGTCTCTGATCGGCATACAAGTAATCGCCCTGGTGGTGTGCCTGTGCATGGGTGAGATGGCCGCCCTGTGGCCACACCGAACCGGAGGGACGCCGTCCTACGCCTACGAGGCCTTCAAACCGCTGGGGGAGTCCACCGCACGCCATATCGGGGGCGTGTCCGGTTGGAGCTACTGGCTGGGATGGTTTCCGGTGGCGCCGATCAACATGATCCTGGCTGCCAGCTACATCGCCGTGCTGTTCCATGTGCCCCTGGGCCGGATCGTGGATCCGCTCGGCGGCCTCGGCACGCCGGAGGGCATCGGGGTGCTGCTCATCACCATGATCGGCCTGGTGGTTCTGTTCGTCCCCTGCTACCTGGGGGTACGTCTCGGCACCGGCTTCGCCACCGTCCTCGGAATCGTCTCCATGGTGCCGATCACCCTGCTGGTGATCCTGCCGGCCTTCAAGCCAAGCACCTTCCATTGGTCCAACGTCTCGGGCTTTCACTTCGCCGATCCGAAGACGGCCGGCTTCGCCTTCGTCATGAGCTGGCTTTTCGTCATGAGCTGGAACGGCATCGGCGTGGAGGCGGCCGCCTGCTACGTCGCCGAGTGCCGTGACCCCCATCGGGACGCCAAGATCGCGCTCACCGCCGAGGGCCTCTACGGCTTGTTCATCTATGCCGCCACCGCCATCGTCTTCGTGGCCGTGCTCGGGGCATCGCTCACGTCGTCCGACCCGTTGACGCTCTACACCAGCTTCGCCGATCACATCTTCGGAAGCGCCGGCTGGGTCAAGTACCTGATCGGCGTCCCCCTCATCGGTGCCCTGCTGCTGTCGGTGCTCAACGCAATCATGGGTGTGGGCCGCTCGCTGTTCCAGGCCTCGGAAGACAGGCTGATACCCAAGTTCTTCGCTCACAAGAACAAGCACCACTCTCCCGACCACGCCATGTTCTTCAACCTGGCCTGCGCCATGCTCGTGGCCCTGTTCGGGTCGCCGGTGCGCATCTACATCTTCTCCAACGTGGGCTACCTCATCGCCATCATCGCGGCGCTCTTCGGATACTTCATGCTGCGTCAGTTCAGCAAGGACCTGACAAGCCCGTTCCGCCTGCCCGGCTATGTGCGATGGATCGCCTTGGCCATGGGGCTCTTCCTCACCTTCGTTTACTTCGTAGGCGGTTGGGGATCGCCGGACATCGTGGTCGGCCCGGGGCAAGGACATACCCTCTACTTGCTCGGATTCGCCGTCGTGGCCGCTTACATACCCCTGCACCTGTGGCGCAGGATGACCGACCGGCGGGACGGCGTGGAGCCGGTGGCCACTCTTCCCATCGTGGTGGGGTCACCCGGCGGCGTCGACTTCGGCGACATGAAGGAGCCCCACGTCCTGGACCCGGCCCACATGGACGCCATCGACATGGAGGCCAGCGGAATCAGCCCGGCACCGGGTCACGCCCCCGATGCGGGCTGACGCGCAGGTGAACGTTCGAACCGGCGACGTGGTGGCGCAACCGAACCCCAAACCGGCCCGGCGCCTGTTCAGAAGGGCCAAGTGGGACGCGCAGCCGACCCAGTCCTCGGCCGTGCTCATCGCCACGGTGGGCATCCCCATCCCGCCGGCCGTGATAGCCCGGGCCGTGCAGTTGAGCGGTGGCCGTCCGGTGGCCGTCCTCACCATCGCCCGGATCTACGGCTACTCGTTCGGGCTGCCCAGCCCGGGGCTCCTCCCCACCCGGAAGGAGATGGACGAGCAACTGGCCCTCGTGGCTAAGGCCATCGCGCGCCTCGAGAGACGAGGCGTCGAGGCCTGGGGCCAGGTAGCGTCCACCCGGCGCTACGCCAAGACCATCGCCCAGGCGGCCCGGGCCCGCGGGGTGGACCACGTGCTGGTGGTCGCTCCGGAGGTACCCCGCTGGAGGCGGCTGGTCGAAGGCGACACCGCCCGGGACGTCAGGCGCCGGATTGGCCAAGAGGCGGAAGTGGAGGGCATCACGGTCTGAACGGCGTCACGTCCCGCGGGCCGCCGGTCAGCTGATGCATATCCCATCGAGTCATTGACGTCGAGTCGAAAGGAAACCGGACAGACCATGGCCGTCTACCTGAGCATGCAGCGAGTCCGCTTCTCCAGTCCGGACGCGCACGACAAGTTCCGCACCGTCTTTAACGAGGTCCGGCACCACTTGATGACCAAGCCGGGCTTTCTCCACCTCACGTGGTGGGAGCACCCCGATGAACCGGGTTGGTACAACGAAGTCAGCATGTGGACCAGCAAAGAGGCGCTCAACGACTGGCACATGGACACCTATCACAAGCACGCCAAGGCGTGGGCGTCCAACGGAGCCATCATGGAGGACATCATCAACAACTTCGAGCTGGTGAGCACCAGGCTCCTCCGCATCTGCCCCACCTGCGGCAAGTTCGAGGACAAAGCGTACGAGCTCGAGTACGAGCAGAAGACCTTGGCCCAGCCGTGCCCGGTTTGCGGGTTCCACTTTCCGGTGGCCACCGAGACGCCCTCGAGTACATCGGTGTTCAAGGACCTGGCGAGCTAAGGGAAGCAACGTATAACTAGAAACCGCCGCCGCTGGCCACAGTTGAACGCGAGGAACCGAAGGGGCGCTCCATGACTGCACGAAGATTGCTTCCCGCTGCGGCATGCACCGAGGACGGCCGCGGCCCATGTGCGGAGTAGTCGGTCTGCTCCTGCGGGACCGCTCGCTCGAACCTCATCTCGGGTCGATGTTGGTCTCCATGATCGAGGCACTTGACGAGCGAGGCCCTGACTCCTCCGGTATCGCCGTCTACTCCGACCATGACAGAACGGACGCCGGGGGCCGGGGGCGGGTGAGAATCTCGCTCGGCAGCGACGAGCCGGTCGACTGGGCTGGTGTGCAGGACCTCCTGCGGGTGAAGTACGGAGCTGCGGTTGACCCGCAGGCATTTGGCGCCGGGTTGGTCATAGCGGCACCGGATGGCCTGGAGGGAGAGGTCCGGACGGTCGTTGCCGCAAACTGGCCCCAGATCCGGGTGCTCGCCACCGGACGGAACGTCAGGGTCCTCAAGGACACCGGCCGGCCCACGGACACGTGCACGCGCTACGGCGTGGCGGGCTGGGAGGGTTACCTCGCCTTGGCGCACACCCGCATGGCGACCGAGTCCGCGGTGACCGTCCTGCACTCGCACCCCTTCGTGCCCCGCCGGGATCTCTGTGTCGTGCACAACGGCTCCTTCTCGAATTACGCCACCGTTCGACGCCAGCTGAGGGCGTCCGGGGTCCGGTTCGACTCCGACAACGATTCTGAGGTGGCAGCCCGCTATCTGGCCCAGCGGCTCGCCGAGGGGGCCGACCTCACGGAGGCCATCCGCTGGGTCATGAAGGAGATGGACGGGTTCTTCACGCTGGTCATCTCGACCGACGACGAGATGTCCGTGGTCAGGGACGCCTTCGCCTGCAAGCCGGCCGTAGTGGCCGAAACGGCTGGCTACATCGCCGTGGCATCCGAATACCGGGCCCTGGCTGAGCTCCCCGGCATCGCCGGGGCCGAGGTCTTCGAGCCGCAACCTGAGGAGGTCTACACATGGAGCCGCTAAGTTGTGATGCCCTCGGAACCAGGGCGGTCAATCAGCAGTTGCGGGCCCTCCCGGCGGGAGGCGAGATCCGTGTCCTCCACCCTCGCGGGCGGCACAACCTGGCGGTCGGGCTTGCGTCGCCGGTCTCCGTCACCGTTGACGGGAACGCCGGCTACTTCCTCGGTGGCCTCTGCGGGACCGGCGACGGCACCGGGCCCGACATCGTCGTCAACGGCTTCGTCGGATGGTCGGTGGGCGAGAATCTCATGGGGGGCTCCATTCGGGTACACGGGAGCGCCTCGCAGAGTGCGGGGTCGAGTGCGCGGGGCGGCAGCATCGTCATCGAAGGCGACGCATCATTGCGCGCCGGGATCTCACTCAAGGGAGCCACACTGGCCATCGGCGGCAACGCGGGAGCGATGTCAGGTTTCATGGCCCAGTCCGGACGCATTCTGATCGGCGGCAATGCCGGACACGGCCTGGGGGATTCTCTCTACGAGGCGGTGATCTTCGTCGCCGGGAGTATCGCCTCGCTCGGTTCCGATGCGGTCGTAGAGGAAGTAACGGACGACGACGCGCTGATGCTGAAGGATCTAGTCGAAAAGATAGGATTCGATCACATCGACCCGAACCGCGTCACCAAGGTGGCATCCGCCAGACAGCTCTACCACTTCTCGGCGCACAATTACGGTGCCTACTGATGACGTCATCTTCGTTCAAGCCGGCAACCAATCAAAGCTTCCCGCCCGACGTCATCGCCCGCGTGCATGAGATGGCCGACACCGGCCAGTACCCGATCCGTGGGCTGGGAGCCCGTCGGCGGCTACCGACCTTCGACGACCTCGTGTTCCTTACCGCTTCGGTGTCGCGCTATCCGCTCGAGGGGTATCGCGAGCGCTGTGAGACGCGCACGGTCCTCGGTGGACGGCACGGCGCCCGACCGCTCGAACTCGAGATCCCGATCACCATCGCCGGGATGAGCTTCGGTTCGCTCTCCGCGACCGCGAAGGAGTCCCTGGGCCGTGCCGCCACCATGGTGGGCACGTCGGCCACGACGGGGGACGGTGGCATGACACCCGAGGAGCGCAAGGCCTCGGCGCTGCTCGTCTACCAGGTCACCCCCTCCCGTTACGGCTTCGATCCGGCCGACCTGCGCCAGGCCGACGCGGTAGAGATCGTGGTCGGCCAAGGGGCCAAGCCGGGTGGGGGCGGAATGCTTCTGGGACAGAAGGTGAATGCCCGCGTGGCCGCCATGCGAACACTGCCACCAGGCATCGACCAGCGTTCAGCCAGCCGCCACCCGGACTGGACCGGCCCCGATGACCTGCGCATAAAAATCGAGGAACTCCGGGAGGCCACGGGATGGGCCATCCCGGTCTATGTGAAAATCGGGGCAACTCGAGTCGACCACGACGTCAAGCTGGCGGTGGCGGCGGGCGCCGATGTGGTGGTGGTCGACGGGATGCAGGGGGGCACGGCCGCCACACAAGACGTGTTCATCGAGCACGCCGGGATCCCCACGCTGCCGGCTGTCCGGATGGCGGCCGAAGCACTCGACGAGATCGGCGTGAAGGGCGAGGTGCAGTTGATCGTCTCCGGCGGTATCCGATCAGGGGCTGACGTGGCCAAGGCGTTGGCGCTGGGAGCCGATGCGGTCTCCATCGGCGTCGCCGCGTTGCTTGCCCTCGGCTGCAACCGGAGCGGATACCAGACGACCACCGGTGAGTCGATCGACGTTGAGGCTGACTACGCCGCGTTGGGAACCTCACCCGGCCACTGTGCGCACTGCCACACCGGGCGTTGCCCGGTCGGTATCACCACCCAGGACAAGGTGCTCGAGGCTCGTCTCACGGCCGACCGAGCCGCTGGCGCCGTGGCGAACTTCCTCCGGGCGACAACCATGGAGGTGACCGCACTGGCCCGAGCCTGTGGAAAATCCGACGTCCACCATCTCGAACCGGAAGATCTGGCCGCCCTGACGATGGAAGCGGCGGCCATGGCTAAGGTGCCGCTGGCGGGCACGAACTGGATTCCCGGCTGGCCGCGATAGGGAGACGCTTCGTGCCATCGGACGAATCGGCCGAGGTCGTGATCATCGGCGCCGGTGTCAACGGACTGAGCACGGCTCGGGCGCTGGTCGAGCTGGGCCTGAGCGACGTCCTCGTGCTGGACCGGGCCACCGCCGGGTCGGGAGGGAGCGGCAAGTCGAGTGGCATCGTCCGCTGTCACTACGGCAACCGCTCACTGGCGGCCATGGCCTGGCGGGCATTGCCGGTCCTTGCCCACGCCCGGGAGATCCTGGGGGCGGACTCCGGTTACCACAACACGGGCTACCTGGTCGGCGTGGGACCCGAGAACCTCGGAGCGCTGCGGGCGAACGTCGCCATGCACCAAAGTCTTGGGATCGACGTTGATCTCGTCGGTCACGACACGGCCCAGGAGATGTGGCCTTGGGCGAACTTGGCCGACTTCGCTGCGTTCGCCTACGAGCCACACGGTGGCTACGGCGATGGCCACCAAACGGCGCAAGCCTTCTCGGCCGCGGCACGGCGGGGAGGGGCGCGCATTCGCCAGCAGAGCGCCGTGGTGGGGATCGAGCTGCATGGTGAACGAGCCAGCGGCGTGCGCCTGGCCAGCGGCGCCCGCATCGCCAGCGGGCAGGTCGTGCTGGCAGCCGGCCCCTGGTCGGTGCCACTGGCGAGATCGATCGGCATCGACCTGCCGATCGCGGCCCAGCGGGCCCAGATCCTCCTGGTCGACCCCGGAATCTCCATGCCCCACGTCCCGGTCCTCTCCGACCTGGTGTCGCTGCAGTATGTCCGGGCCGAGGGCAGCACATCGGTGCTGCTGGGTGACAGCGATCATGCGACTCCCGAGTGGGCCGATCCGGACCACTACCGTGAGCGCGCCTCGGAGGAGGAGCTGATCCGGATGATCCCGAAATTCGAGCACCGCTTCCCCGGCCTGGGAGCGGCCCGGTTGTCGTCCTCGTACGCCGGCTGTTACGACGTCACCCCGGACTACAACCCGGTCATCTCCGCCTCCTCCGTAGACGGCGTCTGGCTCTGTGCCGGGTTCTCGGGGCACGGCTACAAGATCTCGCCATCGGTCGGCGAGCTCATGGCGGACCTCATTACCTCCGGGCGGAGCCGGCATCCCGATGTTGACCACAACGACTTTCGGTGGGAGCGGTTTGCCGCTGGCGATCATTTGGTGAGCCCACATCCCTACACCGGAGCAGGGCAGATGCGCTGAATGCCGCTTTGCCCCGGCTGTCGAAGTACGGGCGGCCTATATATTGATCAGTCGTGACCACTGACAGCGCTGAACGGACAGGCGGCCAGCTCGGCCAGGTCATCGCCAACCATGTGCGCAGTCGCCGACTGGAGATCGGCCTGAACGTGGGCCAGCTGGCCGAGCGGGCAGGCATCTCCAAGGGAATGCTGTCGAAAATCGAGAACGCGCAGACGTCTCCGAGCCTCTCGACCCTCGAACGCCTCTCATCGGCGCTCGACATGCCGGTGACCTCCATGTTCCGCGGCTTGGCCGAGGAAAGGGACGCGGTTTTCGTCAAAGCCGGCTCTGGGCCCGAGATCGTGCGGAAGGGAACGCGGGCGGGGCACACTTACCAGCTGCTTGGGACACTGCGCGGACCCTACAAGCGGATCGAGCCACTCCTGGTCTCACTGGTGGAGAGCACTGAGATCTTCCCGCTCTTCCAGCATCCGGGCATCGAGATCCTGTACATGCTCGAAGGGACAATGGAGTACAGCTACGGGCGCGAGCACTACCGCATGGAGCGGGGCGACACCCTGCAGTTCGAAGGCGACATCCCCCACGGCCCGACCAAGCTCATCGACCTCCCGATTCGCTTTCTCTCCATCACCATCTACGGAGGGGATCGCCCGTAGGGCGGCCTCCACGGGGAGGTGGAGCCGCCAGCTAAGATCGAGATCGACGGGAAGTCGGCCACGGGGGCGTCCAGCAACTCCCTAAGTTCCGGGATCCTGCCGGAAGCGACCCGAAGTGGGGCAGGTGCAGTGAGGACGGGGAGCGAGGTCAGGCCGGTCACCCGCTCGCGGACACCCTTGCCGGCAAGGCGGCTGTAGCGGCGCCGGCGACGGGAGCCGAGCACGATCACATCGGCTGACCAGTCGTGCGCCGAGTTGGCAATCCGGGTCTCGACGCCGAAGCAGCTGGCGAGGTAGAGCGAGCCTTGGGTCGGGATACCTGCGGCGCGAAGGGAGTTCACAGCGCGCTCAAGGTGCTGTATCGCCTCGGCCTGCGTCTCCACGGTGTGTCCCCGCCCGCCTACGAGGTACTCGTTCACATGGACGACGCGCACGGCTGCCGAGGACTGCCTGGCCATGGCGGTGACGAAACTGACCGCGGCTTCACTCGAAGCGGAATCGTCGATAGCAAGCAGAATTCTGCTGAACATGATCGCACTCGTTCTCTGCCGCCCCGCACTTTGGCGGCACTCTTTTGTTTCCATCATGTTAACACCCTGGTGACAAGCAGGAATACCAGGATCGAAACATCCGGGCAACACGGGACCGCTACGTTCAGCCCCACGGAGCGGTGAAAGGAACCCCGATGACCTGGCGGCACCGCGAAGTCCTGGGTGAGTACCGTGAATTGGCGGTGGTGGCGGTGGCCGCCGTCCTCGGACTCACCGTCCAGAGCCCGCTGCTGTGGGTGGTGCACCACCAGGGCATCGATGTGCTTCTGGTCGTGCTCGTGTTCTCCACGGCGATCGGCATTGAGCCGGGGTCCCTGCGACGGCTGACCGCTTCCTGGCGCCAGCTCTTCCTCGCACTCGTCGTCGGCGCGAGCCTCCTTCCGGCTCTCTCCTGGCTGGTCTCCACCATGGTCGCGCCCGGAGCCCTCCGCAACGGCATCACCACCATCGGCCTGGCGCCCTGTGAGATTGCCTCCATCGCAACGACGGCGATAGCCGCCGGCGACGTTGCGCTGGCGGGAGGCGTCTTGATCGGATCCACCATGGTGACGGTCTTGGTGGCCGGACCGATACTCGCCTTCGAGAGTCCGGGTACGTCCGTTAACCCCGGGCACCTCATCTTCAACCTGCTGGTCATTGTGGCAATACCGCTCGCGGCCGGATTGACCGTGCGGCTTCTCACACCACTTCCTGCACCAGGTGAGGCCGTCGCGTCCACGACAAGCACCCTCGCCGTAGCCGGCCTGGTTGCCCTGGTTGCGGCGGAGGTGCATCCGTCGCGGAACTATCTCGCGGTCCTCCTGGCCGCCCTGGTGATCGTAGTCGCCTCGGCCATCGTCGGCCGGATCACTGCGCTGGGCAGTGGACAGCGAACCATCAAGACACTGCTGCTGACCACCTCAATGCGGGACTTCGCCATTGCGGCTGCATTGGCAACGGATGCATTTGGACCCGCTGCCGCCGCTCCACTGGGCGTCTACGGCATCACGGTGCTCATCTGGGGCACAGGGAGTGCCGGATTCATGCGAGCACGACACGCCGAGCGCGGCCGGACGTCCAGGGCCTCAGAGGCGGGAGAACCAGAGGAAGCCGGCGATCACCAGCAAGCCGACCACCCCGACGATCACGGCGGCGAGCATGTCGGACACGAGCATGCCGATCATGATCGCGGCGATGATGATCACCAGGCACAGCAGGCCGACGACGATCTTGACGTCGGTGGGCGTCTCGGGTCCCACGTAGCTGGGATTGTGATCTTTGACCCCCCACTCCCGTTCCGGCTTGCGGACTGGTGACAGCTCGCGCTGCCCGGTTGGCTGCGGCGCCGGGGTGAACACGGGCTGGCGCGTCGCGAGCGTGGGGTCCGGCCCGGCGGGCGCCAGCGGCTCGTCTAGCTCCGGGTCGTCCAGCTCCATGTCGTCGTCGAATTCCTCGTCCGGGTCCAGCTCCGGGTCGTCGCCGAATTCCTCGTCGTCGGCGTCTAGCTCCGCGCCGGTGTCCAGCTCCATATCGGCCAGCTCCATCTCGGGGTCCAGCTCCGTATCCGGGTCAAGGCCGGGGTCGGAGTCCAGTTCAGGAACGACGTGGAAGCCCAGGTCGGCCATCAGGTCAGGCTCAGCGACGGACACGTGCCCGGCTTCCAGGTCAGGCTCGGCGCTCGGCGCCTGCGCGGCGTCCGCCTCCAGGCGGTCCGGTGACCCGGGAGCGAGCCGGGGCGCAGTGAGCACCAGGTCGGCCAGGTCGGCCAGGTCGGCCAGGTCGGCCGGGTCGGCCGGCCAGGCCTCCGGCCCCAGGTAGGCGGTCCCCCAGTCCAGGCCGGAGCCGAACACGAGCAGCCCCGCGCCGCCGGGCCCGACAAGCGCGGCTTGCGTCTCGAGGTCCCGGCGCCCGAACGCTCCGGGCGCCGGGAGCGACCGCCACCAGCCCGCCTCGACGGAGGAGGTGTACATCCGGGCGGCGTCCCGCCGCAGCAGCCGCAGGTCCGGCTCAGACAGCGTGAACTCATCGGATTCGCCGCGGGAGATCCGGTCGCCGCGGTTCTCACCGGGCCCGGCCTCCAGGTAGCCGCTGACGACCAGGTACGCGCCCTTCTCGTCAACGAAGCCGCGCCCGTAGAGCAGGCCGCCGGCGATCCGCCCCTCCTGGGTCGCGGACTCCGCGGCCAGCCGCAGGTTCCGCGAGACGCGCGGCTCGACGAGCACGGCACCGTCGCCGTCACCGAACGCGTCAAGCCCGGCGTACACGCTCCGTGGACGGAGCGGCACCGGCGCCCTTCTCGCGCCCGGCTGGAATACGGCCCCGCCGTCGGTCATACCGCAACCCCTCCTCCTGAGGCGGCCGCCCACCCGCGACGGCCCCGGCATAGCACGGCTCTCTTCAGAGATTAGCGGTTAAAAGGCCAGCTGTTTAGCCAGCCTTTCGCCGCGTGCCTAAATCGGGGTGCACCAAATGTGCCATTGGTGCCGTTATAGCGGCACCAATGGCACATTCACGCCGTTCGGCGGCCGGCCCTACTCCGACGGCGCGGTGAATCCGTCCGCGCCGACCGTGACCTCGGCGGTCTGCGCGAGATCGACGACGGGCCTGACCTTGCCGTCCAGGTCGAGCACCGGCGACGCCTCGGAGTACCAGGACGGGATGACCGCGTTGCCCCAGAAGTCGCGACGCCGCGGGTCGCGGACCGACCAGCGCAGCACCGGGTGGTCCGGGTCGCCGGTGTAGTAGTCGGAGGTGTAGATCTCAAGCCGGTGCCCGTCCGGGTCGCGCAGGTACACGTAGAACGCGTTGGACACGCCGTGCCGCCCGGGCCCGCGCTCGATGCACTCCTCCAGGTGCAGCGAGCCGATGATGTCGCAGATCCGCAGGACCGAGTGCGGCTCGTGAGCGAAGAACCCCAGGTGGTGCAGCCGCGGGCCGGCGCCGCCGGTGAACGCGACGTCGTGCACGGTCTGCTTGCGGTACATCCAGGCGGCGTAGACGGTCTGGTCGTCCTCGATGGTCTCCGACAGCCCGAAGCCGAGGCCGGAGTAGTACGACTGCGCGAGCGGCACGTCGGGCACGCAGATGTTGAAGTGGTCGAGCCGCGCGACCTCGGCGCCGCGCCGCAGGTCGTAGCGCTGCTGCAGCCGCTCCGGGTGGTCGGCGCGGTCGAAGAAGTCGACGAGGAAGCCGAGCGGGTCCTCCACCCGGACGACCGGGCCGAGCCCGCGCACCGTCCCGGCGGGCAGCCGCTCGGTGCGGCAGCCGAGCGCCGCGTAGTAGGCCGCCGCGCGGTCCAGGTCAGCCGACGACCTGACGCGGAAGCCGAGCGCGCCCGCCGCCGCCTGCGGGCCGGCGGCAATGACCAGGTTGTGGTGGGTGAGCTCGTCGAACCCGCGCAGGTACAGGGCGGACGAGTCCTCCCAGGTGACGACGAAGCCGAGCAGGTCCACCCAGAAGCGCCGCGCCTCGGCGAGGTCGGTCACCGTCAGCGTCGCGTACGCCGACCTGATGATGTCGGGAACGGGGGGCAGGTCAGGCATGATCACGCTCCGAAACGCGGTACGTGGGTGTCACCGAGCGCGATGTGCACGATCCGGGACTCGGTGTAGAAGTCGATCGAGTGCTGGCCGCCCTCCCGGCCGAGCCCGCTGGCCTTCACCCCGCCGAACGGGGTCCGCAGGTCCCGCACGTTGTGCGAGTTTACCCAGGTCATCCCGGATTCGACGGCGGCGGCGACACGGTGCGCGCGGCGCAGGTCCGACGTCCAGATGTACGCGGCAAGCCCGTACTTCGTGCCGTTCGCCAGCGCGACGGCCTCTGACTCAGACGAGAACGGCGTCACGCACGCCACCGGCCCGAAGATCTCCTCCTGGAAAACCCGCATCGACGGCGTCACGTCCGCGAACACGGTCGCCGACAGGTAGTTCCCTTCGGCAAGGCCGGCCGGCCGGGACCCGCCCGCGACCAGCCGCGCTCCCTCGCCGACCCCGACAGACACGTAGGACATGACCCGCTCGTAGTGCTCCGGGTGCACCAGGGCGCCGACCTCGGTCGCCGGGTCGGCCGGGTCGCCCACCCGGACGCGGGCCGCCCGCTCGGCGAGCCGCGCGACGAGCTCGTCGTACACGCTCCGTTCTGCGAGGATCCGCGAGCCGGCGGTGCACCGTTCGCCGTTCAGCGACATCACCCCGAACAACGCGGAGTCAACCGCCGCGTCCAGGTCCGCGTCGGCGAAGATGACGCACGGCGACTTGCCGCCGAGCTCCATCGACAGGGTCTTGAGGTTGTCCGCCGCGACGCGCATGATGACCTGCCCGGTGGTGGTCTCCCCCGTGAATGAGATGCGCGGCACGCCCGGGTGCGCGACCAGCGCCGCGCCCGCTTCCTCGCCGATGCCGTGCACGATGTTGAACACCCCGTCGGGCACGCCCGCCTCGGTCATGATCTCCGGCAGCAAGGAGGCGGAAAGCGGCGTCCACTCGGCCGGCTTGAGCACCACGGCGCAGCCGGAGGCGAGCGCGGGCGCGAGCTTCCACGACTCGAGCATGAACGGCGTGTTCCACGGCGTGATCAGCCCGGCGACCCCGGCGGGCCTGCGCAGCACGTAGCCGAGCTGGCCCGGCTGGGAGAAGGCCTCCTCATGCTGTGCGACGATCACGTCGGCGAAGTACCTGAAGTTCTCCGCAGCCCGCGCCGCCTGCCCCTTCGCCTGAGTGATCGGCAGCCCGGTGTCGAACGTCTCCATGGCGGCGATCCGTGCGCCGCGCGCCTCGATCCCGTCCGCGATCTTGTTGAGGACCTTCGCCCGCGCCCGCGCCGCCAGGCCCGGCCACGGGCCGCGGAACGCCTCGCCCGCCGCGGCGACGGCCCGGTCGACGTCCTGCGCGGTGCCGGCCGCGGCGTGCGCGTAGACCTGGTTGGACACCGGGTCGGCCACCCCGAAGGTGCCGCCGGCGACGCTCGGCACGTGCCGCCCGCCGATGAAGTGCTCGATCTTCTCCGGCACGTCGAGGCCGGGCTGGTCACGGAGCTGCGGCTCGGTCACGGGTGATTCTCCAATCGTCAGACGGAACGGGGGCGTGGCCACGCGCTCCGCGCTACCGGCCCGCCTTCACTGGGCCACCTTCACGCGGCCACCTTGGCGACCGGCCCCTCGAGCACCGCGGCGCCTGCCGCCAGGAGCCGCAGCGCGGTCGCCTGGCCGGCCGCGGTGAGCGGCACGAGCGGCGGCCTGACGAAGCCCGAGCCGATGAGCCCGGCCTGCGCGAGCACCCACTTGGCCGCCGCGGGGTTGGTCTCCGTGAAGATCACGTCGGTCACCGGGTGCAGCCCGAAGTGCAGGTCACGGGCCGCCTCGAACTCGCCGGCCTGCCACAGCTCGTACATGCGGGCAGTGGCGGCGGGCGCCAGGTTGGCAGTGGCGGAGACGAACCCGACCCCGCCGAGCGACAGCAGCGGCAGGCAGAGCAGCTCGATGCCCGACCAGATCAGCGTGTCCCGGCCCGCCACGTGCAGCACCCGGGAGAAGTGCTCGAAGTCCCTGGTGGTCTCCTTCACGCCGACGATGTTGGCGTGCGCCTTCCGCAGGCGCGCCACGGTTTCCGGCGCGATGTCGACCGCGGTCCGCGACGGCACGTTGTAGGCGATGAGCGGCAGGTCGGGGAACTCGCGCGCCACCGTGCCGTACCAGTGGAACAGGCCGTCTTGGGTGGGCCGCGCGTAGTACGGGGTGATGATCAGCACCGCGTCCGCGCCCGCCTGCTGCGCGATCGCGGTCAGCTCGAGCGTCTCGTCCAGCTTGGCCGAGCCGGTGCCGGGCACGAACGGCACCCGGTCGGCGATCTCGTCCGCCGCGGCCGTGATCGCGGCGGCGCGCTCCGCGGTGCTCTGCGCGGACGGCTCGCCGGTGGAGCCGCCGAGCGAGATGCCGTGGCTGCCCGACTCGAGCTGCCAGCGGATCAGGCTGCGCAGCCCTTCAGTGTCGGGGGCGCCCTCGGCCGTGAACGGCGAGACGACCGGCGCGATCGACCCCCGGATCTTCGCCGGGTCGCTGCGGAACCGCACGGGCCCGCTCCTTTCCTCGGTGCTGCTCTTACTCCCGTTTCCTCGGTGCTGTTATTCCTCCCGCCCCGCCCGCCCCTCCTGCCCCGCCCGCCCCGCCTGCTCCTCCCGGCCGGCCCGCTCCTCCCGGCTGGCCCGCCACGCCTCGTAAGCGGGCTGCCACCGTTTCCCGAGGGGGTAAAGCCCGTCGACGGACTCGCCCTTGGCGACCAGTTCCGCGGCGAACTCCTCCTGAAGCTCCTGCTCGGCGGCGTCCTGCGCCACCTCCAGAGCCAGGTGCGCGGGGATCACGATGACCCCGTCACCGTCGCCCGCGATGATGTCGCCCGGCGTGACGGTGACGCCGGCGCAGGCGATGACGCCGTTCACCTCCCACGGTACGTGCCGTCGGCCGAGCACCGCCGGGTGCGTCGCGCCGAAGTAGACCGGCAGGTCCATGGCGTGCAGCGCCTGGCTGTCCCGGATCGCGCCGTCGGTGACGATGCCGGCCGCGCCGCGCACCTGGGCGCGCAGCGCGAGTATGTCGCCGACGGTGCCCGCGGTCGGGTCGCCGCGCGCCTCGATGACCAGGACCTCACCGGGCCGCACCTGCTCGACGGCGCGCTTCTGCGCGTTAAGGCCGCCGCCGCGCAGTGTCCCGCCGTACTGGGCGAACAAGTCTTCGCGGAACGGCACGTAGCGCAGCGTCCTGGCGAACCCGACCATCTTCGTGCCTGGCCTCGTGGCGTGCAGCCGGTCCAGGGTGACGGAGTTGAAGCCGCGCTTGCGCAGCTGGGATGACAGCGTGGCGGTGCTGACCCTGCTCACGGCGCGCAGCACCTCGGCCGGGGAGTCGGACGGGCCAGTGACGCCGGGCAGAGGGGCGCCGCGGGCGCCGTAGGCGGCCTCGCGCTGCGCGTCGTCCGCGGCGGGCATCGCACCCGGCGGCAGCAGGGCGTAGTCCGCCTCCGCGACCGGGCTGCGCAGCCGCCCAGTCGACAACGGCCACTCCCCGTCTCCGTCAGGGGACGCCCCGGCCTCCTGGGCGCCGGCCGGGTCCTTGCCGTCCCGGGCGCCCACCTCTCGGCTCGGCCATGCGCCGCCCGCGGCGCCGCCCGCGCTCCTGCCTTCCCGCGGCCGCGCCGCCTGCGCGCTCACCTCCACCTCGACCAGGTCGCCGGGCCGGACCACGGTGGACCCGGTGGGCGTCCCGGTGAGTATCACGTCCCCCGGCTCGAGCGTGGTCAGCCGCGATACGTCCGCCACGATGTCGGCGAAGGAGAACAGCAGGTCGTCGCCGCTGACCGCGTCCTGGGCGAGTTCCCCGTTGACCCAGGTGCGCAGCCGCACCCGCTCCGGGTCGACGGACCTGGCGTCGAGCAGCCCCGGTCCGAGCGGCGTGAACCCGTCGATGCCCTTGGACCTGACGTTCGACCCGTTGTCCGCGTAGCGCAGGTCGTAGACGCCGAAGTCGTTGGCGGCGGTGACCCACCGCACATGACCCCAGGCGTCGGCGGCAGAGACCCGGCTCGCCCGGGTACCGATCACCAGGGCGACCTCGCCCTCGAACGCGAGCAGCTCGCACCACGGCGGCCGCAGCACGGGGTCGCCGTCGGCCGCCAGGGTGCTCGGCGGCTTGAGGAAGTAGGACGGCCATTGCGGGAGGCGGCCGCGCTCCATCGCCCGGCTGCGATAGCTCACGTGCACGGCGATGATCTTCGTGGGCGCCTGGCCCGCGAGCGGGTGCCCGGGCGCGCGCTCTGGCATGTGCTCTGTCATCGGGAAGATCGTATATGAAACGGTTCCGCACGGACAGACCCCCGGGTCTTACCCCACGGGCCCAGTCCGCTGCTCATTGTAGCGACATGGTTACACAAGTGCAGGCGGGGAAGTATCCAAACGGCCATGACCACGGGTGGTCATGGCGATGAGTCCATCAACGGGGGAAGAAAGTGGCTCTGACCGATATTCTCGGCAAGACCGGCCAGCAGGGTGGCATCGAGGCCATCTCGCAGCTCTTCGGCGGCCATGGCCTGCAGGGCATCCTGAGCGCCATGCAGTCGAACGGCATGGGGCAGCAGGTGAGGTCCTGGCTCGGCGACGGGCCCAACGTGCCTGTCACCGGCGCGGACATTAAGAAGGTCGCGAACCCGTCGGCGCTCGCGCGCATGGCGCGCCAGGAGGGCATCTCGCCGGAAGAGCTGTGCGACCACATCGCCCAGGCCCTGCCCGGTCTCGTCGACAAGGCCACGCCCGAGGGCCAGGTGCCCAGGCCGGCCAAGCCCGCCCAGGACCGCAAGGGCCACAAGAAGTAGCGCGGCACACCGAGAAGCGTGGCGCCTGCCTCCTGGGCAGGCGCCACTGCCATGCCCGCCTCCGTCACCACCCTGCTCAGAGCAGGCGGCCAGGTTGGTTCGATATCGTCTGACTAGTGACATTGACCCGGACGGACTCCGAGGAGGAGCGCGCGTGAAGCTACTGGTAACTGGCGGCGCAGGGTACATCGGCGGCGTGGTGACGCACGCCCTCGTTGCGGCGGGCCACCAGGTGACGGTCGTCGACGACCTGTCGACCGGCTTCGCGGACACCGTCCCGGACGGCGCCGAGTTCCACCGGCTCGAGGTGCACCAGGTTGGCCAGGTGCTCACCCCTGACGCGGGCTTCGACGGCGTGCTGCACTTCGCCGCGAAGATCGAGGTCGCCGAGTCGGTCGCCCGCCCCGACCTGTACTGGAACGTGAACGTCGGCGGCACGATGGCGCTGCTCGCCGCCGTCCGCGCGGCCGGCGTGCCGCGGCTGATCTTCTCCTCCACCGGGTCGATGTACGACCCGCGCAGCGTGGTGGCCCAGCCGGGCGGCGGTTTCAGCAAGCTAGACGAGGACGCCGTGATCCGGCCGGCCAACACGTACGCCGCGACCAAGCTCGCGGTCGACCTGATGCTCGCAGGAGAGTGCGAGGCCTTCGGCCTCGGCGCCGTCTCGCTGCGCTACTTCAACGCCTCCGGCGCGGTCGGGCACCTGGGCGAGCGGCACAACCCCGAGTCGCACCTGGTCCCGATCGTGCTGCAGGTGGCAAGCGGGCAGCGCGACGAGCTGATGGTGTACGGCGACGACTACCCGACGCCGGACGGGACCTGCGTCCGCGACTACATCCACGTCGCCGACCTGGCTACCGCGCACCTGCTGGCGCTCGAAGCCATCAAGCCGGGCCGGCATGAGGTTTACAACCTGGGCAACGGCGACGGCTACAGCGTGCGGCAGGTCATCGATGCCGCCCGCGAGGTCACCGGCCACCCCATCCCGGTCAAGCTGGCGCCGCGCCGTCCCGGCGACCCCGCCGCCACGGTCGCCTCGAGCGACAAGGCCCGCCGCGAGCTCGGCTGGCACCCGGCCCGTCCCGCGCTGCGGGACATCGTCGCGGACGCCTGGGCCTTCCACCAGTCGGTCGGGTAGGCACCGCGCCAGCCCAGGGGCATCTGAGCCCGATAGGGCCATCCTCTGGAAACGCCTGGCCCCATAACGGTACTGACCTGCGGGCCCCTTGGGCCGCGACCTTCTGTCAGTTCCCGCGTCCCTGGACAACTCTGTATCAGTTTCTGCGTCCTATATCGGGACATAACGGACGCAGAAATGACCGAAACCGATACAAAGTCGGGAGTTCGCGGAACCTGACAGAAAGCGGGCTGCCAGGCGCAGGTTCCCGGTGTCAGGGCACGAAACCCACGTAACTCACGAACCTCGGTGGCCTCGGCGGCCCGCCTGGAAGCAGGCCGGCTTGAATCGGGAACGTCGGCCCATATGCTGAACGTGTGCGGATAGGCGCGCGGGCCGGCGGGGCCGGCCTGCTGACGGCCGTCGGCCTGCTCTCGCTAGGCGAGCTCGCGGGCCAGTTGCTGCTGGCCGATCAGGTAACGCCGCAGCGCCTGGCGGCGCTCGCGGTGGCCGTGCTCGCGGTCGTCGCGGCGGGCTGCGTCGCCGTCGCCGTCCGCGTCGATCATGTCGTTGCCGCGGCTCCCGTTGTTCGCCGTGTCACCGCGCTGCGCGACAAGTCCTGGCGCGTCGCGTTCCTCCGGCTGCGCGACCCCGGTGCCCGCGGCAGGCCGAGACCAAGAGCGCCCGCGGCGGTCCCGGCGACCGCCTGACCGCGCCTGACTGGGCAGTTTCACCGCGCCCGGCGTTCCGGCCCATGCCGGTTACCGCCGCCGCGCCGGTATCGCGCCCGGGTCCCGGCTACGGCTCGCTCGGCCAGACCCCGTCCGGCTAGCCTGTCGCGCTGTCACGCGGCCGCCCCCAGCCCGTTTCCGTTCTGAGCTGGAAGGCCTCCTGTCATGTACGTGTTCCTTGGCGTCCCGGTGGGCGCCGCCTATCACCTCGTCTTCGCCCTCACGCAACTGCTAACTCCCGTCGCCGGCGGCCTGGCCGCGGCCGCCGCGATCGTCTTGTTCACCGCCGCCGTCCGGCTGGCACTCTCTCCGCTTTCGCTGCGCGCACTGCGCGGCCAGGCCGTCATGGCCCGGCTCGCCCCCCAGGTCCAGGCGCTGCGCACCCGCTTCGGCCGTGAGCCGGAGCGGTTCAGCAGCGAGCTGTCCGCCCTGTACAAGCGAGAGGGCGCCAGCCCGTTCGCCGGCCTTCTCCCGCTGCTCGCCCAGTGGCCGTTCCTCAGCGTCATGTACCTGCTGTTCCGCTCGGCCACGGTGGACGGCCAACCGAACCGGCTACTGTCCGACGGCCTGTTCGGCGTCCCGCTCGGCGCGCACTGGCTATCGGGCGCCGGCCTGCTCAGCGTGCCCGACGCGCTCTTCCTCGCCGCCTTCGCGGTCCTCGCCGCCCTGTGCTGGCTGTCTGCCCGCCTGGCGCGGCGCACCGCCCCCGCCGCACCGCCCGCGGTGGCCGCCCCAGCGGCATGGCTTACCCGGATCCTCCCGTACCTGACCGTGGTCATCGCCGCGTTCGCCCCGCTGGCCGCCGCTATCTACCTGCTCACCACCGTCGCCTGGACGATCGCGGAGCGCCGCCTCTTCCAGAGCCGCATCGCGCCACCGCTAGCATCTGGGGATGACCGAGCCGCAGCGCGGAGGCCTGCACCACGTTGAGCTATGGGTGCCCGACATCGCGCGGGCCGAGCGCGACTGGGGCTGGCTACTCGGCCGCCTTGGCTACGAGCCGTTCCAGGACTGGCCGGCCGGGCGCAGCTGGCGCCTGGCCGGCACCTATATCGTCGTCGAGCAGTCGCCGGCCATGACCGCGGCCGTCCACGACCGGCTCCGCCCCGGCCTCAACCACCTCGCCTTCCACGCGGGCGCGAGAGGCGAGGTGGACGCCCTGGCCGCGGACGGCCCGGCTAACGGCTGGACGCTGATGTTCGCCGACCGCCACCCGCACGCCGGCGGCCAGGACCACTACGCCGCCTACCTGGCGAACACCGACGGCTTCGAGGCGGAGCTCATCGCCGCGGACGCCTAGTCATCCAGGCCAGACCTGGCGGGCGAGCCGCACCACCAGCTCAAGCTTGGCGCGCTGCGCCTCCGGGGTCACCGGGTTGGCGACCGGCACCGACGCGAAGCCGCACTGCGTGGACAGCGCCAGCTCTTCGACCGGCTTGTAGCGGGCGGCCTCCTCGATCCGCGCGAGCACGTCGGCGTCGTACTCGAGCTTCGATGACTTGGTGGTGAGCAGGCCGAGCACCACGAGGGTGCCCGGGCGCGCGTCGGCGAGCGGCTCGAAGCCGCCGGAGCGGTCCGAGTCGTACTCCAGCAGCAGCCGGTCGATCGCCAGCCGGGGGAAGAGGTCCGCGGAGATCGCGCCGTAGCCCCCCGCGGAGTGCCACGCGCCGGCCGGGCCGTTGCCACGGCAGACGTGCAGCGCCGAGGTCACCCCGGTCAGCCCGTCGAACAGCGAGCTGTCGAGCGCGGCGTCGAACGCGAGCTCCGCCGCCGGGTCGCGGCCGTCCGCCTTCATCGCCGCCACGGTGTCGGGGTCGCAGAGGGAGCCGTAGTTGGGCGCGTCGAGCTGAATGTAGTCGCAGCCGAGGTCGACGAGCGTGTGCGCCACCGCCCGCAGGTAGTCGCGGACCTCGCCGAGGAACTCCTCGGCCGAGGCGTACCCGGTCGCGGGTGAGTGCTCGGGGGACCAGTAGCGGCGGTGGTAGCTCGGCGACGGCATGGTGAACTTGGTCCGGCTGCGCGCGTAGCGGGCGAGGAACCCGTACTCGGCGGCCATGTCGCCGGTCCGCGGCGCGGTGGCGACCCGCCGCACCACCGCCGGGTACCCGGCGGGACGGCCGCCGGAGTCCGCCGCGCCGTACTGGCCCTCGGTGGCGCCTCGCCAGTTCAGCGCGCCGCGGCCCGCCGTTGCCGCGAACGCGTCGACGAAGCGGGGGGTTTGCGCCCAGGCGATGCGGCGCACCTCACCGTCGGTGATGACGTCGAGCCCCACTTCTTCCTGCAGCCGGATGGCGTCCCGGACGGCATCACCGAGCAGGGCGCTGTCCGCGGGCGACGACCGGCGCGCTGCGCGCACCACCGCCTCGCTCCGCAGCAGGCTGCCCACGGTCTCGGCCCGTGTGGCATCGTCTGTCTTGTTAGTGCTCGGCATCCGGTCCTCCGGCGGCGGTAGCGTCAGCGGATCTTGCCCAGCGCGGGGATGACCCGGGCCGGGTTCTCGTGGAAAATCTTGATCTTGTCATCCTCGGTAAGGAAGTCAAACGTATCGATGACCGGAACGAGATCGTCGCTCGTCCGCCCGGTCTCCGGGCGGACCGCGCGGCCTGAGCCCGGCGCCTCGGTGCCGAACAGCATCCGGGGCACGCCCCGCTGCTTGATCGCCGCCTCGAGGAAGTGCACGTCGTACCCGCAGGTGTCGTAGAAGAGGTTCTGCGACCGGTCCTTCTGGGCCAGGTGGTGGTCGGTCGGCACGAACCGGTCGAGCGCCCCGCCGCAATGGCAGATGATGACGCGAAGCTCGGGGAAGCGCTCGAACACGTCGCCGTGCGACAGGAACTGCCCGGCGAGGTACTGCTCGGTAAGGAAGCCGAGCTGGTAATTGTGCGGGACGACGCGGAAGCGGGGATCGAGCGAGTTCGTGCCGTGCACGATCAGCGGGATGCCGAGCTCCTGGGCGCGGGCGTACAGCGGGAACCAGTACGGCTCGTGCATGCCGGGCGTGGTGCGCTGGCCCGCGGGGTCGGGTGCGGCGTAAGCGGCCACGAAGCCGAGCTCGCGCACGCACCGGTCAAGCTCCGCGACACAATGCGACAGGTCGGGCGCGGCCGAGTCCTGCGGCAGCATCGCCGCGCCGAGGAACCGGTCAGGGAACATCTGGCACTGCTGGTGGATCATGTCGTTCACGTACCGGGTCCAGGCGGGGATCAGGTGCGGCTCCATCCAGCCCATGGTGAGGAACGGTCGTGGGCCGATCACCTGCACGTCAATGTTCCGCTCGTCCATGTAGCGGGCGTGCCCGAGCGCCGCCTCGTGGAAGTCGTGCACGGTGATTCCGCCGGGCCCGGCCTTGTCCTGCCCGATCGGCGAGGCCATCGGCGTGTTCGACCCCATCATCAGCATCAGGAACGCGTTGGCGCCGAACGGCACAGACACGTGGCCGTGCACGTCGAGCACGGGAACGTTGTGGTACACGCGGGTGTATCCCTTCTACGAGGCCGGAGAATCTGCAGAACGTGGGCGTGGGGCGGCTGGCGCCGGCCCCGGCGCAGGCCGTTGCCCTTCAGGCGCGGGCGCCCTAGTTCCAACGGGCGAAGCCCATCCCGGTGCCCGTGCCCGCGGGCGTGCGGTAGCCGGGAATGTAGTCGAGGACGGCCGGGGTGAGCCCGTCGAGCGCCCCAGCCGCGGTGACCCAGTTGAGTATCTCTGAGTTGCCCGAGCGGAGGCTCGCGCGCGGGATCGCCCGCAGCCCGGCGGCGTCCTTCGCGGCGATGCAGTCGAGGACCTGCCGGTCAAGCTCCTCGTCGATGACGAAGTGGGTGAGGCCGCCGGAGGCGATGACGGCAACCCGCGCGTCCTGCGGCCAGGACTCCACCGCCCGGCGCAGCGCGAGGCCCAGGTCGTGGCAGCGCGCGGCGGACGGGACGTTCGGCGGGTAGTAGGTGTTGACGAAGACCGGCACGATGGGCGTGTCCGCCGGCAGGCCGAGCCGGTACCTGGGGAAGGTGAACGCGTGCCCGAGGGTGCGCCCGGCCGGCTGCCTGGAGAAGACGGTCAGGTCGAAGTCGTCAAGGGCCAGCTGCTCGGCGATGTGCCCGCTCAGCTCCGTCGCGACCGGGTGGGTAGCCGGTTCGTCGCCGTGCACCGCCCAGTAGGCGGCCTGGATGCCGCGCGGGATCTTGGCGAACGTCTCCGCGTCGGGTGCCATGTCGACGAGCTCGGTCCCGGTGAAGCAGGCGAAGGCGGGGATGCCGTCGTCGATGAACAGCTCCCGCTGGTCGTCGCCGATCACCAGGGCGAGGTCCACGCCGGCCCCGGCCAGGGCGGCGGACAGCGACTCGATGGCGACCTGGGCCCGGTGGTACTTCCGCTCCCAGATCTCCGGCAGCAGCTCTTTCGCGATCCCCGGGTCGGCGCCGGCCAGCAGCTCGTCGTACGTGTGGTACGCGGCGTCCTTTCCGAGCAGTGAGTTGCGCATGTCCCGCGCCGCGTGATCCGGCCACATGTCGACACCCGAGCTGAGCTGCGGGGTATGCGATGCGGCAATGCCGATAACGATGTCTGCCATATCCCGGCACCTCTTTTGAAATAGGGGAGTCAGGTGCGTCAGTGACTACTAGGCTTTCCGAGCTGGAAGTAGACCTTCTCCACTCATGGTGAAGGTAATTTATAGAATAGAGTAGCGAGTAGTTATGAGGCCCGGTTGGAACCGCGGGGACGCGGAAGGCCCGAAGTCGGCAGGCTGCCCGCTCCGGTAGCGTTCACGCTAGAAACCGGGCATTAGCCTGTCAACACCTGTTACGAGCCCATTAACGGAGTTGTGCGGAAAGGACAATTTCCCGCACCGTTACGTTGGCAGCTGGTCGTTGCGGCCAGCTGTTGCCGGGGTAACGGTTGCCCGGCCTGCCGGCCGCGTTTCGCCCCAGGTGGGCGGGCGGGATTTGGTTCCGGCGGGCCGCGTTTCTTCCTCGGCCGCCCGCCGTCGGCGCCGCCGAGCCGGGGCGCTACGCGGGAACCGACAGGGAGAGCCCGAACTGGCCGGCCTCGTCGGTCCACCAGGAGCGCATCGCGAGCCCCGCGGCCGCCAGCTCCGCCCGGGCGCCGTCTTCACGGAACTTGGCGGACACCTCGGTGCGCATCTCCTCGCCGGCCGCGAACTCGACGGTCAGGCCGAGGTCACGGACCCGCACCGTCTGGTCCGCCGCGGCCCGCAGCCGCATCTCGATCCATGCCCGCTTCGCGTCCCAGACCGCGACGTGCTCGAACGCGTCGAGGTCGAAGTCGGCGCCGAGCTCGGCGTTGAGCACCGCGAGGACGTTCTTGTTGAATTCGGCGGTCACCCCGGCGGCGTCGTCGTAGGCGGCGACCAGCACGGCCGGGTCCTTGACCAGGTCGGTGCCGAGCAGGAACGCGTCGCCTGGGCGCAGCCGCGCCCTGATCCGGCGCAGGAAGACCCCGCGCTCGGCGGGGACCATGTTGCCGATGGTGGACCCCAGGAATGCGAGGAGCCGAGGGCCGTCCCCGGGCGCGGCGTGGCCGCCGTCGCCGCTGCCTCGGCCGGCGGTACCCCTGCCGTCGGGGCCGCTGCCGTCGGCACCCCTGCCCTCGGCGGCTCCGCCGTCGACGGCGGCAGGCACGCCCAGGTACTGCTCGAAGTCGGCCACGACCGCGTGCACCGCCAGGCCCGGGTACTCGGTCGCGAGGGCGTCCCCGGCCAGGGTGAGCGCCGACTCACTCACGTCGACCGGTACGTACTGGCGCAGCGTGCCCGCGTCGCGCAGCGCCGACAGCAGCAGCCGCGTCTTATCCGACGAGCCCGAGCCGAGCTCAACGAGGGAGGCCGCGCCGGTGAGCGACGCGATCTGCGGCGCGACGGCCCGCAGGATGGACCGCTCCGCCCGGGTGGGGTAGTACTCGGACAGCTCGGTGATCTTTTCGAACAGCGCGCTGCCTTGCGCGTCGTAGAACCACTTGGGCGGCAGCGACTTGGGGTTGGCGGTCAGGCCGGCCAGCGCGTCGGCTCGTAGCGAGGCGGCACGGTAGCCGGCGGGCAGCCGGTTCTCGATGGTCGTCATGGGTCAGGATCCCTTCGGTGCGGACGTCGTTGCCTGCGTCGAAACGTGGTCGGTGGCCTGGACGGCTGACCGGTCGTCGGTCGCGGGCAAGTCGCTCAGCCACCAAACGCGGACCTGTGACCGAGTGGCGCTCAGCACGTGCCGGTCCGGCACCTCGGTCCAGCCGGGCCCGTCGTCGTCCGGCTCGGACGCGACGGTGACGGACACTGCCCCGCCACCGCTCGGCGTGGCCTTCGTCTGGCGGTACCACAGCGTGTCGCCGCAAGCGGTGGCCGCGATCGAGCGGCCGTCGGTGAGCAGCAGGTTGAGCCGCCCGGTGCCGCCCGCCGCCTCGACCGCGCTGACCGTCCCGGCGAGCGCGGCGTCGAGCGGCAGCCCCGCGCGCAGTCGCTGCAGTGTGAGCGCCCACAGCAGCGCCGCGTCGGTCAGCGCCTCCAGGCAGGACAGCAGGCTCCACGGCCCGCCTGCTGACGACGCGCCCGCAGGCGGGCCGCCGGAAGACGGCGTGCCCGGCCACGCGGTCACGTCGCCGTCCCGTGGCCTGCGCGCGGGGTCGGCCCAGGACCGGTACGCGGCCTCGCCCCAGTCCCGCCAGCCCAGCGCCGCCCCGTTATGGCTGAACAGCCAGGGGCCGCAGCCGAACGGCGCGGCCGCTTCCGGCCCGGCGGCCGTGCCTGGCGTGGCCGAGCGCACCGCGGCGAGCACCGCGCCCGAGCTAGTCACCCGTGCGATACCGGGGAGCGACGGGTCGCCCCAGATGGGCTCGCCGCGCCGGTACCGTGCGGGTAGCGGGTCGGAGCCCGCGTACCAGCCAATACCGAACCCGTCCGCGTTCACCGTCCCGTGCCGCTGCCGCCGGGGTGCCCACGCCTGCCGGTACAGGGAGTGCGGCGGGTCAATCAGCAGCGACTGCAGCGAGGCAGGTGGCCCGAGGTAGGCGAGGTGCCGGCACATTATGTCTCCCGGGGGGACGACCCCCCGGTGCGCGGCCCATGGCTCCGCCAACTTGTCGGGCGCACCATTCCCTGGAGTGCCGCCGTCACTGGGCCACCGCTGAGCGGGCGGTGCGGAAGCCGGCGAAGATCTGCCGCCTGACGGGGTAGTCCCAGTTACGGAACGTGCCGCGGCAGGCCACCGGGGACACGCCGAACGCGCCGCCGCGCAGCACTTTGTACTCGGGACCGAAGAACACCTGCGAGTACTCCTTGTACGGCCAGGCGGTGAACCCGGGGTAGGGCAGGAAGTCCGAGCTCGTCCACTCCCACACGTCCCCGATCAGCTGCCGCGCCCCGCAGGGCGCCGCGCCGTCGGGGTAGGAGCCCGCGGGCGCGGGTCGCAGGTGCCGCTGGCCGAGGTTGGCCAGCGCCGGCGTCCACTCGCCGTCGCCCCACGGGTACCGGCGTGACCGCCCGCTCGCGGGGTCCAGGCGGGCCGCCTTCTCCCATTCGGCCTCGGTGGGCAGCCGTCGGCCCGCCCACCGCGCGTAGGCGTCCGCCTCGTACCAGCAGACGTGCAGCACGGGCTCGTCCGGCACGACGGACTCCCGCACACCGAACGACAGTCGCGTCCAGGTGCCCTCCCACGACCAGAACAACGGGGCGGTCAGCCCGGCCCGCTGCCGGTGCGTCCATCCGTCGGCCGTCCACAGCCGGGGGTCGTCATAGCCGCCGTCCGCGATGAACGCCGCGTACGCGGCGTTCGTGACCGGCGTCGTGTCCAGCCAGAAGCCAGGAACGTGCACCTCATGGGCGGGCCGCTCGTTGTCGAGCGCCCAGGGCTCGGCCGAGGTGCCCATGGTGAACGGGCCGCCGGGCACGTGCACCTCGGCGGGCAGTGTCGCCGCGTCGGCGGGGACGGGCGGCGGCGGGGGAGCGGACAGGACCGCGGGGCCCGACCGCAGCTGATGGGTGGCGAGCATCGTCTCGTCGTGCTGCACTTCGTGCTGCGCGACCATGCCGAACGCGAACCCGGACCCGGACCCGGTGAGCTCGGCGCCGAATCCGTCCAGCGGCCCCGCGGGGAGCTTCACCCGCTCGATGAGGTCGAGCACGCGGCCGCGGACCTCGTGACCGTAGCGGCGCGCCTCAAGTGGCGTGAGCAGCGGCAGCGCCGGCCGCTCCGCGCGCGGGTGCTCGAACGCGTCGTACAGCGGGTCGATCTCTGGGTGCAGCGGGTCGCGGCCGCCGACCTCGCGCAGCAGCCACAGCTCCTCCTGGTTCGCGACATGCGCCAGGTCCCAGACGAGCGGTGACATGAGCGGTGAGTGCTGCCTGACCAGGTCCGCGTCATCCACCACGGAAGTCAGCAGTGTGGTGCGCTCCCGCGCGGACAGCAGCTCGGCGGCGGCAAGCGCACGCAGCGCCTCCCCGTGTAGCGCCTCCCCGTGCGGCGCCTCCCCGTGGGGCCCCGCCCCGCGCGGCGCCTCCCCGGGCTCAGCCTCCTCGTGCTGGCGGTCAGAGTGCTCGGTCATGCGCTTCCTCCAGTAGGTCGTCGGCCGGGCATCGGTCCTTGCTCACGTACACGTCGCGGAACGCGTCCACTGCCTCGGTGATGTCGCGGGGGACCCCCGCCCGGTCCAGCGCTTCCGCCGCGACGGCGAAACACTCCCTGCTCGCGGCGGCCATCAGCGGGTCAGCGGGCCCGAGCCGCGCCGCGCGCAGCCACGGCCCGTCGGGATCCGCCACCCCCGCCCGGTCGCCGTTAGCCCGGTCGCCGTTTGCCCGGTCGCCGTTTGCCCGGTCGCCGCCGGCACCGTCGCGGTCAGCGCCGTTGCCCGACGGCGCGGTGGCAGGCCAGCCGTGCGGGCCCCAGAGCGGTGCGACGGCGGCGAGCGCCGCCTCGGTGGCCGCCTCGTCGGACAACAGCGCCCAGCACACGGCGAGCGGCACGATCCACCCGTCGCCCGGCTGCGCGTCGATCATCCGCAGCTCGAAGTGCCCGTGCGGGCGCACCGGCGGGAAAAGCGTCGACAGGTGGTAATCGAGGTCGTCGACGGTTGGCCGCCGTAGCCGCCACTTGGCCCGGCCGTTTCCGGTGGGGCGGACCCAGTCGCGCAGCGTCAGCCCGCGCGGTACGGACCAGTCGGCGGAGTCCACGTCGCGGACGCACATCAGCTCCGCGTCGAGCGCGTACGCGGCCCAGGCGGCCCGCGGGTCGCCGTCGAGCCGCGGCGGCCGGGTGCGGCCCGGGTCCATGCGCGCCCAGACCTGCTGGCGCGAGGAGGCCCAGCCGGTCGGCTTACCGTCCCGCAGCGGCGAGTTGGCGAACGCGGCCACGAGGACCGGCCCGAGTGCGTGCAGCAGCCGCCATCGCCAGCGGTAGCCGGAGGGCCCGTCGGAGTCGTCGCCCGCGTCCAGGCAGACCTGGACCGATGCCGTGCCGCACATCATCTGGCGGCCCCACGGGCCGCCGTAATCGAAGAAGGCCTCCATGGCCGCGTACCGGGGAAGGTCGAGGATGCGGCGCGGTGGCCGCAGGGGATCGAGCCCTATCCCGGCGAGTTCGAGTCCATGGGCGGCAAGCGCCGCGCGGAGCGCGGCCAGGTCCGCGCGAGTCACGCGGACCAGTTCGGCCAGGGAATCCGCGGGCAGCGAGCTGAGCTCAAGCTGCCCGCCCGGTTCTGTGGTGAGCGGTGCCCCCGACGGCAGCAAGCTGGCGGCTGAGCTCGTCGGCAGCTCAGGCCCGTGAGGATCTTCCCCGAAAACCCCTCGGCTCGGTTTAAGACGGCCGGCGCCGAAGCCGGACACGGCGGCCGCGATTCGCCCCGCCGGAACCGGCAGGGACGGGTCGCGCGCGTCGCGGACCAGCCACTCGAGTTCGACGCCGACCCGCCGCGGCGGCCCGGTCTTGAGGCAGATGCCATGAATATGCTCGGCGGCGCTTTCCTCATGGATGCCGCCCTCACCCCGAGCCTCAGCATCGACGACGCTCATGGCGCCACCGTACCCGGGGGGTCTGACATTCGAGCCCGTGGGCCCCACTGGCAAGCTCTCACGCCTGTTTAGTCTGCCCAGCGCGCGGAGCGTTTCACTTCCCGCGACCGAGAACCGCTATCTCGGCGAGAACCCCACGTCATCCCACGATCGCGAATACTTGTCCGCGCTGCCCCGGTCGGCCAGCCGAACCCGGAGGCGTATCCCGGATGCCTCGTGTGTCACAAAGGGATATTTCACCGCTCCTGCCGCCGAGCCGAGAATCGCGCTGACGCCCTCCGCGCTCACCCCGTCAGCGCCGAACGACGCCCTACCGCGCTCACCCCGTCAGCGCCGAGAGTTTGACACCTATGCGGTGCCTAAGTCTCGGCGGGAAGGCCAAATCATGATAACAGCAAGAAGCGCTTGGGCGCTTGG
>Ga0265337_1000192_pt1 | contig 32259 bp, 31 predicted proteins | sample 42122metaG_FD_192441 | JGI IMG/M metagenome (GOLD analysis project Ga0265337, IMG submission 192441) | Rhizosphere microbial communities from Carex aquatilis grown in University of Washington, Seatle, WA, United States - 4-21-22 metaG | ecosystem: Host-associated > Plants > Roots > Rhizosphere >... | reverse complement strand
CGTGAAAGACCTACAGAGCGTGATCTTCTATTTTGCAAGTTCGCTCGATACGAGCTTTGCCGCCGCGAAAGGATTAAAGGAACAAGTTCTCGTGACGACATCAAAAAGAAGCGGACGTCAAACCGGTTTCCTCATGATCGAACCGATGCACGCCTACACAGCACAGGAGCTTGCGGAATCAAGCATTCCTTTGGCGGCTGTTGTGGAAGGATCATTCAAGAGTCTCTATGCCGGCAAACAAATGCCGGAAATCGTCGGTTCGGCTTCGCCCTTGTTGTCAAGCCCCGATTCACGCATGATTGTCGTCGGAGATGGAAATTTCATGAAGGATGATTTTACCAGGAACCCTGGAAACCTGACATTCTTTGTGAATATGGTCGACTACCTTGCTGACGATGCCGGGTTGATCACGATCAGGTCGAAGAATGTCGCGATGCCTCCTCTGGATCAGATCTCCGACAGCACAAAGAAGACGCTGAAGTACGGCAACCTCATCCTGCCGCCGATCGCTGTTATTGGGTATGGTCTCGCTCGGTGGCGGAGACGTTTGTCGCGAAAAAAAGCATTGGAAGCTTCACTATAACATTTCATTCGATAGGCATGAAAAAGAATCTCTATATCCTTGTTGGCGTTCTCGCTTTCTTGATTGTGATCGTGTATATCCTGATGAATCGGCCGGGCGAGACGGATATTTCCGGCGCAAATTCTCAACTCCTCGTCGATGTTGACTCTCTCAATGTCGACAAGATTCAAATTATGTCGCCTGCGAACAAGATCGTGTTGGAAAAAAGAGGAACCGATTGGTTCCTGACAGAGCCGGTTGACTATCGTGCCAATCAGGCGAGCGTGACTGCCATGATCCACCAGCTGAAGAGTCTGGCCGTGAAGACAATTATCTCCAGTAATCCGGAGAAGCGTTCGATCTTCCAGGTAGATTCGACCGGGGCTCTAGTTAAAATATTTCAGGGAGGGCAGGAACATGCCGCGATCGTGGTCGGAAAACGCGGACAAAACTACGCCGAAACGTATGTCCGAAAGGAGCAATCCAACGACGTCGCTGTCGTGGACGGTTCGCTGACCGGTGAAGTTACCAGGACGGCGAAAGATTGGCGCGACAAAACCGTCTTGAATCTCCCGAGGGAAACCGTCAAAACAATTTCATATCAATATCCCGGAGAAAGTTATTCTCTTGTCCTGCATGACAGTGTTTGGATGATCGCAGACAACTATGCAAAGGCTGCTGAAGTAACGTCGCTGCTAACGTCGTTGTCACATGTTGATGCCGATGATTTCGTCGATTCGGTTATTACGCCCTCTCCCAAGATCTCTGCAACGATCTCAGTGGCGGACGTCCAGATCCGGTTTTCAGAAGTCAAAGACAAAGATAAGTATTTAGTACAGACTTCAAACTCACCCCAATGGTTCGAGATTCAAGGATGGCATGTAAAGCAGCTTCTGAAACATAAGAAGGATTTGATCTGACTACGTTCAATGGCTTTTGCCTTCTAAGAGGCTCTGATTGGGAAGTCCAATCAGAGCTTTTTTTTAGAACTAATAATCCGAAATCTCCCTTTTTTAATAATTGAGAAAATAAGCCGAGAAAGTTCTGTTACCAGCGAATTAAGGCCGTTTTTTATGGAATGAAGGTTGCGTACTGGTAGAAAACGTGTTACTTGAATGATAAACTGAGTATCCCTCCGGTTTGATCGCTCAAAGTTAACACCTGTTATTTCTCAAATCGTCTATTTGAAAGCATGCCTCCCCGGCATGCTCCTTCCGGCTCGTCAGAGAATTATCGGAAGCTCTTCACCAATGGAGGGTTCAAAATGAATGTAGACAGATCTTTCCTTCTTAAGAAATTCCAATCCAAATATTCAATTCTTCTCCGGCTCGTCTTGTTGCTTTGCATTATTTTCGTTTGCATCCCCGGGTGCAAAAAAAATGAGGCGAAAGGACTGAGGCCTGAAATTACGCTTCAGAATTTGAAGACGGCGTATGCGCGTGAAGCGAGAATAAGCCGTGAATACGGATTATTCTCAATCAACGCCGAGAAGAGCCGATACAGTGCCGTCGCAAATTTATACAGGGCCGCTTCTCGAACTGAAGCAATTCATGCGGAAATGGCGGCTGCGCTGCTTCAGGGCAAGGGAGTTGTGGTCCCTCCCATTGTCTCTGATTCCATTGCCGTCGGCACAGTGATGCAGACGCTTCATCTCGCGATCAGCGATGAATCTCTGGAGACCGAATCGATGTACCCGAATCTGGCACGCACGGCCGACTCGGAAAAATTTCCCGAGGCGGCAGCGTCATTCCGTCTTGCCCTAGGCGCAGACAAGCGGCACGCTGAACTATTCAAGTCGGCGATCGACAAAAGCGGATATATCGACAAGATCCAATATTACGTCTGCGCGGCCTGCGGATATATCGTTACATCGGATACGGCGAAAGAATGTCCGAACTGTCGCGCAAAAAGAGAAAAATTCGAAAAGATCTGACGTAATCGGCAGAAATAAATTCCACAGACAAACATCGCAGGGAGCGGTGTCCCCAGTCGGAATATCGTCCCTGTTTTCCAGGAGAAGAATCGCAATATACCTTCCCTCACTGAAAGCGCAATTCTATGATCATCATACAACGGAATGATTTCGATGGTCTCATTGACGCTTTGAAAAAGCGCGAGTATACCATCATGGGGCCTCGGTTACGCGACGGCGCAATCGTCTACGACGAAATTGGCTCGGCTGCAGACTTTCCCGAAGGCTGGACGGATGAACAGGAAAAATCACAGTATCGGTTGAAAGCGCGTTCCGATAAGGCGCTGTTCGGCTATACGGTCGGACCCCAATCATGGAAGAAGTTTCTTTTCCCTCCTCTTGCCAAAATATTAACTGTTGTGAAGAAAGGAAAAGCGATGGAGGTCGAGCCGGGAAATGCAAATGCGCCACCGGAACGGTACGCCTTTCTCGGCGTTCGGTCGTGCGAGATAAATGCCGTCGCGATTCAGGATAAAGTGTTTATGAACAGCAAGTACTCTGACCCTGGATATAGTGCTCGCCGAAATAACCTCTTCATCGTTGCGGTGAATTGCACGCAGAGCGGGGGGACTTGTTTCTGCAGTTCGATGAATGCCGGTCCCAGAGTCACGGGAGGATACGACATCCTCCTTACAGAGGTTGCCGGGGACAACGTTCATTATTTTGCGGCGGAAGCGGGGAGCGACAAGGGGAGTGAAGTGTTGAAAGACGTTCCCCACAAGAATGCAGAACCAAGCGAGGTCAACGCTGCGATGGGGTTGGTAGAATCTGAAGGGAAGACAATGAAGAGAACGCTTAACACGGAGGGCCTCAATAAGATCCTTGCCGACAATGCTGAAAGCAGTCAATGGGATGACATCGCCCGCCGGTGCTTGATGTGTTCCAACTGCGCTCTGGTCTGTCCCACGTGTTTTTGCTCGGCGGTTGAAGATGTCACCGACCTTGCAGGAGAACGGGCAGAGCGGTGGCGGCGTTGGGACGCATGTTTCACGATGGACTTTGCAAAAGTGACAGGGGGAAATTTTCGGCTGTCGCCCAGAGCACGGTATCGTCAATGGATGACGCATAAGTTCTCGTCATGGATTGAACAGTTCGGAACGTCCGGATGTGTCGGATGCGGGCGATGCATCACCTGGTGTCCAGTCGGTATAGACGTGACTGAGGAGTTACAGGCAATGCGTAATGACGGTGATCGAAACGAAATCTAGAATTTTGCAGGAGTCAAAAATGCTGAAAGAGAATCTCAACGAAGTTCTTCGGAAACATCCTTTTGTCGGAGACCTTGACGAAACGTATCTTCAGATCCTCGTTGGTTGCGCAAAGAACGTTCATTATCAGGAAGGAAGTTACTTGTGCCGTGAGGGAGAGGCGGCCGACTTGTTCTTTCTGATCCGTACCGGCAGAGTTGCGCTCGAAATACATGCGGGGCACAAAGGGAAGCGGAGAGTGCAGACGATCGGGCCGGGAGAGGTTCTCGGTTGGTCGTGGCTGATTTCTCCCTACCGCTGGCATTTCGACGGTTGCGCGGTTGCCGAAGTGCGTGCGCTGGCGCTCGATGGAAAATGTCTCCGCACCAAATGCGACAAGGATCATGATTTCGGCTACGAAATGCTGAAACGGCTTTCTGACGTATTCCAAAGCCGGATGGAAGCGACACGCCTTCAACTGCTCGATGTCTACGGATCACGCTAAGGAGGTAGCTCATGCATCAATCTGCTCTGGTTGAAGTCGATGGGCTTGTCGACCCCATGGTGCCGCAACTGCACTCCATCAGGCGAATTGTGTGGGAGACGGACGACACGTTCACGCTGCAGCTCGAGAACACCGGCCGCGATGCGGCGGAGTTCTCCTTCTTGCCCGGACAGTTCAATATGTTGTACGTTTTCGGGATGGGCGAGTCGGCAATCTCCATCAGTTCCGATCCGGCGAAGCCGAATGCACTCGCTCACACGATCCACCGCGTTGGAACAGTGACCACGGCTCTGTCGCTACTGAAGCGCGGCGATGTCATCGGACTAAGAGGACCGTTCGGGAGTAACTGGCCGATCGAAAAAGCGAACGGCTTGGATGTCTGTATCGTCGCCGGCGGTATCGGCCTCGCGCCCCTCCGGCCGGTGCTCTACTCCCTCTTTCGGAGGCGGAGAGATTACGGGCGGGTGTTGCTGCTCTATGGTGCCCGGAGTCCGCTTGATCTACTTTATAGAGTAGAGCTCGAACAATGGAGTAAACAATACGACGTTGAAGTGTTGGTAACTGTTGACCGGAGCGACTCGACTTGGAAAGGCTATATCGGCGTCGTACCGAATCTCTTCTCGTATATCAAACTCGACGCACGAGCAACAATGGCGATGGTCTGCGGCCCCGAAGTGATGATGCAGTACACCATTGCTGAGGTCTTGCGGTGTGGAGTCCCCCCGGAACAGATCTATTTGTCGATGGAGCGTAACATGAAGTGCGCTGTCGGTTTCTGCGGCCACTGTCAGTACGGATCGAAATTCATCTGCAAAGATGGGCCGGTGTTTGCCCTGCCTCAAATCAGCGAATTCTTTGGAAAGAAGGAAATTTAACATGAATGCCCGCAAGCCCAAAGTCGCGATATACAAGTTCGCCTCGTGTGACGGATGCCAGCTTTCGCTCCTCGACGCGGAGGACGAACTGCTGGCTGTTGCCGGCGCGATCGAACTTTCATACTTCCCGGAAGCCAGCCGCAAATTTATCCGGGGACCATATGACCTGGGCGTCGTCGAGGGAAGTGTTACGACGCCGCACGATGTGGAGCGTATTCGCGCGATCAGAAAGGAATGCCGTACGCTTATCACGATCGGTGCCTGCGCGACTGCGGGGGGGATCCAGGCGTTACGGAACTGGAAAGATGTGAAGGAATTCGCGCGGATTGTCTACGCGAACCCGGAATACATAACAGCTCTCGACCGGTCGCTTCCGATCGGATCGTTTGTCCACGTCGATTTTGAACTTCGCGGCTGCCCGATCAACAAGTATCAGCTTATCGAGGTGATCGTCGCCTACCTTCACAAAAGAAAACCGAATATTCCGTCGCACAGTGTCTGCATGGAATGTAAGATGAAGGGGAACGTTTGCGTGATGGTGGCGAACGGCATGCCGTGTCTCGGTCCGGTGACGCAAGTTGGGTGCGGTGCGTTGTGCCCGTCGTTCCGTCGGGGGTGCTACGGATGTTTTGGCCCGATGGACAGTGCCAATACCTCTTCCCTCGGCAGGCGATTTGTGGAAACGGGTTCGACAGAAGAAGATATAAAACTCGTGTTCCGCAATTTCAATGCATACGCGGAAGCGTTCAGAAGGGAGAGCGACTCCCATGAATGATAAAACGATTAAGGTCGATTATCTTGCCCGGGTTGAGGGGGAAGGTTCGGTCTACGTGAAGATCAAGAATAACGAAGTAGCGGACGTGAAATTCAAGGTGTTCGAGCCGCCTCGTTTTTTTGAGGCGTTCTTGCGGGGACGGAAGTTTTCCGAAGCGCCGGATATCACTTCGCGGATTTGCGGGATCTGCCCCGTCGCATACCAAATGAGCTCAGTCCATGCGATCGAAAACGCTTTCGGCGTAACTGTTGATGGACAACTGCGCGACCTTCGCCGCCTGCTGTACTGCGGGGAGTGGATCGAGAGTCATGTGCTGCACGCCTATCTGCTCCACGCTCCCGATTTTCTCGGCTTCGAGGATGTTCTGGAATTGGCCAGAGACCATGCCGCTGTTGTACAGCAGGCGTTGAAGATGAAAAAGGTCGGTAACGATCTTGTTGCTGTGTTGGGCGGCAGGGAAATTCATCCGATCAATGTGCGGGTCGGCGGTTTCTATCGCGTTCCATCGAAGAAAGAACTCCTTCCGATCCTCGAGAGATTGAAATGGCTGCGCGATGCGTCGATCGAGATGGTGCGCTGGAGCGCTGCGCTCCCGTTCCCGGAGTTTGAATATGACTACGAGTTTGTCGCGCTGACTCATCCTCTTGAATATCCTTTCAATGAAGGACGTTTGATCTCGAACAAGGGGCTCGACATCAACGTCAAAGAATACGAGTTCTATTTCCATGAGGAACATGTCGCATATTCGAATGCGCTCCAGTCGATGTTGAAGGAACGGGGAGTCTATCATGTCGGTCCTCTGGCCCGGTACAACTTGAATTTTGAAAAACTCACGCCGACCGTGAAAGAACTGGCGCGCGAGATTCATTTCCTCCCAATCGTCCGAAATCCGTTTAAGAGTATCGTGGCGAGATCTCTCGAAACGCTGTATGCCTGCGAGGAGGCTCTGCGCATCATTGAACAGTACGAGGAGCCTCAAAGACCTGCCGTCGACGTTGCGCCGAAGCCCGGGCTCGGTTTCGGCTGCACCGAAGCGCCACGGGGAATATTGTACCACCGTTACCGGATCGGCGAGAACGGGATGATCACCGACGCCAGGATCGTTCCGCCAACGTCGCAGAACCAGCGCTCCATTGAGCTCGACCTTCGCAACGTTGTTGCCAAGAACATCTCGATGTCGAAAGAACAACTAACGTGGCTCTGCGAACAAAGCGTCCGTAATTATGATCCCTGTATTTCCTGCGCGACGCATTTTGTCAGCGTGGAATTCGAAAAATAATATCGGGGGGTGACCGAAGCACCAAATTTCAAAGAACGGAAACGTGATGGATTTCTCGCACTCTCCGCCACGATCATCGATTCGTAAAGAACACCAAGCGGCGATAAAGGGGCGAAAGCTCCGCAGTATCGCGTCTTGGTGTTCTTATTTATGGATCGAGGTGATAGTCCGGATAAGGAAGCACGATGAAAAAGACGGATTCATCGATACTGGTGATAGGGATTGGAAATGAGTTTCGGTCGGATGATGGCGTCGGTATTCTTGTCGCCCATGCTATAGCTGACAGAAATCTTCCGGGCGTCGATGTGATCGAGCAATCCGGCGAAGGGAGTGCGTTGATGGATGCTTGGGGAAAAGCCGACCGTGTTTTCCTGGTGGATGCCGTGTCGTCTGCCGGCTTGCCTGGGGCGGTCTATCGTGTTGACGTTCGGACCGAACCACTGCCGAATGGACTTCACTTGTTTTCGAGTCATGCGTTTGGTGTTGCTCATGCTGTAGAATTGGCGCGGCGATTGAGAACTCTGCCGTCAAGCTTGATCCTCTTCGGAGTGGCGGGGAGGAGTTTTGATTCGGGGAATTATCTATCGCCTGAAATTGAAAGAGCAAAGCTCACAGTGACAAAAATGATGATTGAGGAGATACGTTTGATTACAGTAAGGAGATCTCCTTGAGATGTCTTGTGATGCAACGATGGATCGTTAAGAGCTGCAGGTTCATCGTACGATAATGTATATTTTCTCAATGTTGATTAATTCTTCGGCCACATAGATGGATTTTCGCAGAAAATGGAGTATTCAAATCTCAGAAGTGGGAAATGCAATTTCGATTCCTGTCAGAAATTGCGCTTTGGTCAAATATTTCTGGTATGATGCTTGCGTTTAGCTCTCGTGATTTGATACTGCTTCTAATGCGGCTTTATGTGGCATGGGTTTGAGGGCTAGAAGAATTACCTCCTCAATGCTTTTGTCTACGCTGAGATACTCTCCCGCGGAAGTTTTTCGTCGCAACCAAAACATTCTTGAATTTCATGTCTCAACAAACTACAACTGCCAAGAACGCACATCCAAGCGGCGACAATCGATTTAAGCTGCTTGACCGTTCCATCACAAAAAATCATTCCCGCGGAGACGCACTCATCGAAGTGCTGCATGCCGCGCAGGGAATTTTTGGATTTCTTGAAAACGACCTTCTGGTGTACATCTCCCGCTCCCTGAAATTACCACTCAGTACGGTGTTCGGGGTGGCGACGTTTTATCACTTCTTCAGATTGAAGCCAAAGGGCGAACACACGTTCGTCCTTTGCATGGGAACCGCCTGCTACGTCAAGGGGGCGTCTGGAATCCAAAAAGCAGTTGAAGATCACTGCAAATGCAAGCTTGGAGAAACGACAGCCGACAACAAGATATCTCTTATTCAGGCGCGGTGTGTTGGTTCGTGCGGTCTTGCTCCGGTCGCAGTGCTTGACGACAATGTTGCAGGAAAACTGACGCCGGAACATGCGGTAGAGCGGATCAAGCAATGGCAGTTAGTAACCGAACAGGTGACGGCATGACAATAGAAGATCTCCATGAATTGGCAGAAAAAGAAAGAACACGGCAGCAGGATCGTAAGAACCGAATAATGTATTGTTCGGCGGCCGGCTGCAATTCGTGCGGCGCGGATGCCACGAAGGCTGCGCTCACAAAATCGTTAAAAGAAAATGGGCTCGATGGGAATTGCGAAGTTCTCGGGACGGGATGTATGGGATTATGCGGTGAAGGGCCGCTCGTCAAACTTCAGTCGGACGATACGCTGTATCAACGCGTTGACGAAGGAGCCGCAAAGAGAATTGTGGAAGAGCATATTCTCAAAGGAACAAAAGTTAAAGAGAACCTCGTCGATACAACCTCGCCGTTCTTTTCATCTCAACTGAAAATTGTTCTTGAAAACTGCGGCAAAATAAACGCTGAAAGCATCGAAGAGTACATCGCCGTCGGAGGCTACGACGCACTTGCAAAGGCTCTCACCGAGCTCCAGCCGACCGAAGTGATAGAAGAAATCAGGAAGAGCGGGCTGCGCGGCAGAGGGGGCGCCGGTTATCCCACGGGATTAAAATGGGGAATCGTCCACAAGTCGAAAAGCGAACAGAAATACGTCATCTGCAACGCCGATGAAGGAGACCCGGGTGCATTCATGGACCGGAGTGTTCTCGAGGGCGATCCCCACAGAATTCTTGAAGGGATGGCAATTGCTGGCTATGCCATCGGCGCGAATCAGGGTTTTATTTACATCCGCGCAGAGTACCCTCTTGCGATCGAGCGGTTAAAACTCGCCATTAAACAGGCCGAGCGTCACGGCCTTCTCGGAAACAGAATTTTTGAGTCTCAGTTTAATTTTAGGATAGATTTACGTATCGGCGCGGGAGCGTTTGTCTGCGGCGAAGAAACAGCGCTGCTTCGGTCAATCGAAGGACGCAGGGGCAGACCCAGACCCCGGCCTCCATACCCGTCGGAGAGAGGCTTATGGGGGATGCCTACCCTTATCAATAATGTCGAGACGTATGCGAACATCGCTCCGATCATTGTTCGCGGAAGCGCGTGGTTTGCATCCATCGGCACGCCAAAGAGTGCGGGCACAAAGGTGTTTGCTCTCGCGGGAAATATCAAGAACACCGGGCTGATCGAAGTTCCCATGGGCATCCCGCTCCGCAAAGTGATCTTTGACATCGGCGGCGGAACGCTGGATGGTACCGAATTCAAAGCAGCCCAAACCGGCGGACCATCGGGAGGATGTATCCCGAAAGAATATTTGGACCTGCCGGTTGACTACGAGTCACTTGCGACCGTCGGCTCTATCATGGGAAGCGGCGGAATGATCGTGATGGATTCGACGTCGAACATGGTCGAAGTCGCGAAATATTTTATGGAGTTTTGCAAAGACGAATCGTGCGGCAAATGTATTCCGTGCCGTGTGGGGACGGTGCATATTCACGGATTGCTCGACAAGATCTCCAAAGGTGAGGCAACAAAGGAAGATGTTGCATTGCTCGAAGAGCTTTGTGCAATGGTTATGAAAACGAGTTTGTGCGGACTGGGACAAAATGCCCCAAATCCGGTTATCTCCACGCTCCGGTACTTTCACCAGGAATATGACCGCGTGCTCACCGAACCGGTAACATTCGTTTCTTCTTCGGCTGCAAAAGGCGAAAGCATTCACAAGTAACAGGAATTTTTCATGGCAATTATCACATTAACGATTGACGGCGAACAACTGAGCGCTAACGACAGCGACTCGATCCTCACCATCGCCCGCCTGCATAAGATCCATATCCCGACGCTGTGTCACCTTGACGGACTGTCGGATGTCGGAGCATGCCGCTTGTGCCTGGTCGAGATTGAAGGATCTGCCAAGCTGTTTCCGGCGTGCACAACCCGGCCGCAAGAGGGAATGATCGTTCGGACGACTTCTGAGGCACTAAAGAAATACCGCCGCACAATCATCGAGCTTCTCGCGTCAGAAGGCAACCACCAATGCGCCGTGTGTGTCGTCAACGGCAATTGCGAACTGCAGAATCTTGCGTACGAAACAGGCCTCACGTATGTCCGTTTCCCGTACCTCTATCCGAACAAGTCGCTTGATGCGTCCCACAAGGACTTCGTCATCGACCGTAACCGATGCATCCTGTGCACCAGGTGTGTCCGGGTCTGCCACGAGGTCGAAGGAGCGCACGTTTGGGATATTGCCTATCGCGGAGTCAGCTGTGAAATCATTGCGGGATTGAATCAACCCTGGGGCGAAGTGGACGCTTGCACTTCGTGCGGAAAGTGCGTCCTGGTCTGCCCAACCGGCGCCTTGTTCGAAAAGGGATCCTCCGTTTCTGAAATGAAAAAAGATAGAAATTTCCTCAAGTACATTGTTACCGCTCGTCAGAAAAAAGAATGGATCAACGTTGAAAGCGACGACGAATAGACGCGCATTTCCTGCGTTACACGAAAATAGAAAAAAGAAAATATTCTTATGAAACCAAAAGTTGCAACAGTGTGGCTCGGCGGATGCTCAGGATGCCATATGTCATTTCTCGACCTCGATGAGAGGCTGATCGAGCTGGCCGACAAAATCGAGCTGGTCTATTCTCCCATCGCGGATGTCAAGGAATTTCCGCACGATGTCGATGTGACGCTGGTCGAAGGAGCGGTGGCGAACGTGGAGCACGAAGAGTTCGCGAAAATAATCCGCCAGAATTCCAAATGCGTCGTCTCGTTCGGAGATTGCGCCGTTACCGGCAACGTGACCGCAATGCGCAACCCTTTCGATCTCGAAAAAGTGCTCAATCGGGCCTATGTTGAACTGGCCGACATCACGCCGCAGATCCCGCGTGATTATCCGACGATCGCGGAACTCATGCCGAAAGCGCGGCCGCTTCACGAGCTGATCAAGGTTGATGCTTTTCTTCATGGTTGCCCGCCGACTGCCGATCAAATCTGGTTTGCGGTGAATGAATTACTCCAGGGAAGGATGCCCGCTTTTTCTCCTCTGTATCTTCGGTTCGGCTAAGAATTCGCGGCACAAGTAAAATGAAATTAAATGATTTGGTGCAGTTTCAAATGAAGGGTAAAGGTTAAAAACAGCGTATGTCTCAGACAATTACAATTTCTCCGGTAACGCGGATCGAAGGGCACGCAAAAATCACCATCCATCTCGATGATCAGGGAATCGTTGAAGACGCGCGCTTTCATGTGAATGAGTTCCGTGGCTTTGAAAAGTTTTGTGAAGGCCGCCTGATGTCGGAAATGGCCGGCATTACTTCGCGCATCTGCGGAATTTGCCCTACAAGCCATCTCATTACGTCGGCAAAGGCCGGCGATGACATCCTTGCCATCGATATACCCGAGACCGCAGAGAAATTGCGCCGGATCATCACACTTGCACAATGGATGCAGTCGCACGCTCTCAGCTTCTTCCATCTCTCATCTCCCGATTATTTGCTTGGCTTCGACGCCGAACCGGGTAAGCGCAATATCTTTGGATTGTTGGATCAGCACAAGGATTTCGCAAAACGGGGGATCCGTTTGCGAAAATTCGGGCAGGAGATCATTGAAGCGCTGGGCGGGAGAAAAATCCATACACCCTGGGCGGTGGCCGGCGGAGTGCGTGAACCGTTCGAAGCTTCAAAAAAGGACTATCTGCTCAACTGGATTCCAGAGGCAAAGGAGACGGCGCTTCTCGCCCTCTCGGAGCTGAAAAAAATTCATTCGAAATTCAGCAAGGACATTCCGAACTTCGGCAACTTCCGTTCGCTCTTTGTTGGACTCGTTGCAAAAGACGGCGGCCTTGAGTACTACGACGGCCTTCTCCGCGTGATGGATGCCGCCGGCAATACCATCGCCGACAAAATTGACCCGCGCCGGTACCGTGAATTTTTCGGCGAAGCGACGGAGCAATGGTCGTATTTGAAATTTCCGTATTACAAACCTCTCGGTTATCCCGATGGGATGTACCGGGTCGGCCCGCTGGCTCGCGTGAACATCTGCGATCATATCGATACGCCGCTGGCGGAAGCTGAACGAGTGAAGTTCAAAGCGCTCGCGGGCAACAGAGGGGTCGTAAATAATTCGTTCTATTTTCATTACGCCCGTCTTATCGAGCTCCTTTTTTCTGTGGAAAAGGTCGAGATGCTTCTTAAGGACCCGTCTATTCTTGGCACGCATATTCGCTCCAAAGCAGAGATCAATCGAAACGAAGGCGTCGGCGCGAGCGAAGCTCCTCGCGGTACGCTCTTCCATCATTACTGGGTCAACGACGACGGCGTAATTCAAAAAGTGAATCTCGTTATCGCCACTGCACAGAATAATCTGGCGATGAATCGAACGGTCAAGCAGATCGCCATGAGGTATGTCGACGGGAAGAAAATTACTGAGGGAATATTGAACCGTATCGAAGCGGGTATTCGATGCTACGACCCGTGCTTGTCCTGTTCAACGCATGCGATCGGCCAGATGCCGCTGCAGGTCCAGCTCATCAACTCGAGCAACGATATCATCGACGAGATACGCAGATGAGGAAGGTACTCGTCATCGGATACGGCAATACGCTCCGATCGGATGACGGCGTCGGCGTGTGGGCTGCCGACCAAATTGCAGCCCTTCATCTCCCGGATGTCGATGTCAGAACCTGCCACCAATTATTCCCGGAACTTGCCGCAGATTTCCAACCGTACGACATAGTCATCATGATTGACGCATCTGCCGACGGTGAGCCGTTGACGGTGCGTGAGAACATTCCCCCGCCCGAACATTTTCCATCCTCAAACCATAATGTTACTCCCGAACTTCTTCAACAGATTGCACGTGAGATGTTCGCAATTCAAGTCAATCTCTCCGTTTATACCGTGCGCGGCGAGACATTTGAATTCGGAACGACGCTTTCTGCGCCGGTGAAAGAACGGGCGATGCAGACCATTGCTTTGGTAACCGCTCTTCTCGCTGGACCCCAAAAGGAACTCGACTCGGTTCACGCTGTGTGCACCTAGGACCCCTCGTGCTCGTGTTGTTAACATTTTTCAATCCGCATTCCTGTGATCCACCGATGCTCTATTCCATTCGCAGAAAAGATGCCATTAAGGTAGCATGATCGAATGATGATCAATAGTCCGGCGAAAGCCCGCTCGTCGTATTCACTCAAGAGAACCGATCTATTGATTCTCCTGAGTATTTCCACATCCGTTTTGCTGTATCATATCCTCACGAGCGCCCTCTCCGGTTACGGGTACTTCATTGATGAATTCTACTATATAGCATGTTCGAAACGGCTCGCGTTTGGATATGTGGACCATCCTCCATTATCTATTGTTATCCTTGCTTTCAGCCGGTGGCTGCTGGGTGATTCGATCGTGGCTGTCAGGTTCTTCTCTTCCCTTGCCGCATCGGCGACCGTTTTTGTTACCGGGTGTCTCGCTCGTCGTCTTGGAGGAGATCGCTATGCAATCGTGATCGCCGCGCTGGCAGCATTTGTCATGCCGGTGAATCTGTTGATGGGGAGTTTCTATTCGATGAATGCATTCGAACCTCTCATCTGGTCAGCCATTCTCTATTGCGCGATCGTGATGGTCCAGGAAGAAAATCCGAGGTATTTTCTTCTGATCGGGAGTCTCATGGGTGTGGGGCTTGAGATGAAACACACGATGGTGTTATACGGAATTGCGCTCGTCATCGGAATGCTCTTGACCACGGGCCGGCGTTTCATATGGAATAAATGGTTCGTCTGGGGATTGGCTGCTTGCGCGCTTTTGGTGATACCAAATCTTGTCTGGCAGTACCAGCACGGATTTCCATCCTTGGAATTCTACAAGAACGCGATGCAAAACAAAAACATACCGACAGGACCGCTGGCCGTTGTTTTTGGGCAGATAATATTCGCGAATCCCCTAGCGCTTCCTCTCTGGCTGATTGGATTGGGATATTGTTTTTTCATGAAAGAAGGGAGGAGGTATCGATTTTTAGGATGGGCGTACCTTTTTCTTTTGGCGGCAATAGTATTGACTCAATCGAGCCGTCCGGATAGGATTGCGGCGATCTATTTGTTTTTATTTGCCGCTGGAGCTGTGTCGATCGGGAACATTCAAACGCCTGCTGCAAAGCGCTGGATTCAACGTTCTGTTGTAGCGATGCTCTTCCTCGGTGGAATCCTTGCCGCGCCAATATTCACACCATTGCTTCCTCCTCCGATATTAGCAAAATACTTGTCAACTCTGGGGATCTCATTCAACCTGGAAAATGGCAAAGTAGATGAGCCCGTGCCGCAATGGCTCGCCGACCGTCTCGGTTGGCACGAGTTAGCAATGGATGTGTCATCAGTCTATCATGCTCTTCCTGCGGAAGAACAAAAGAACACCGTTATCATTAGTACGAATTACGGCGAGGCCGGCGCTCTCGAGCTCTATGGTCCCGAGTTTGACTTGCCGCCGGTTTTTGCGACGCACAACAGCTATCACTCCTGGGGCCCCCCTCCAGATTCCGTTACGATGTTCATTGCCGTGTTTGTTGAACGACGCGACCTTGAGAAAAAATTCTCCAGCGTCGCCGAGGCTTTGGTTCACACATGCCAGGACTGTACGAGACAACAACGCAGCATTCCAATTTACGTAGCTCGCGATCCAAATTTCTCCATGTCCGCGGAGTGGCAACATTTCAAAATCTTCAACTGATATCTTCTGAATTCCAGTCAGTCAGAAATTCAGATCGCAACAAATCTAGCCGATCGTAGACCTGCTTTCTTCCCAACTCATTTCTATCGCTGCGAATCTCCCTCTGAAATTCCCATTTATTGGAATAGTTTTGTCCATTTGTGTAGAGAAATTCGACAATATCAACGGCACGCTAGTTGAAGGTTAAGGGGAAGCCGATAACTGAAGAACTATCCTTATGCACGAACTTTCAATAGCCCAAAACATTGTTGAGATCGTGGGAGAACACATCCCCGCAGGGTCATCCCGCCGGGTGAAAACTGTCAGGATCGAGCTAGGCGAAAGCGCAGGAGTCGTAGCGGACTCGCTGGAATTTTGTTTCAACACTATTACATCTGGGACGGAGATGCAGGGAGCGGTCTTAGAGATCGAACGAGTGCCGTTTGTCGTCGAATGTAATTCTTGCGGAAAGACATCCACGAATGAACGCGAAGTTTTTCTCTGTTCTTTCTGCAATGGAAACGATGTAAAGATGATTTCAGGGAACGAGCTTCAGGTTAAAGCGATCGAGCTGTTCGACGAAAAGGAATTGGTTGTATGAGTGTGATAACGATTGAACGAAAAGTTCTGGAAAAGAACGACGAAGTCGCCGGTCAAAACCGTCATGTTTTTTCACGCCACGGAATTTTTGCCATCAACATTGTGAGCTCGCCGGGTTCCGGCAAAACGAGTCTGCTCGAATGCACGCTCTCGCGCATAAAGAACAGGGTTAATGCAGCCGTCATTGAAGGAGATGTTCAAACGGATCTTGACGCGCAGAGGGTATCAGCGCTCGGTGTACCGGCTGTCCAAATTGTGACAAAGGGGGGATGTCATCTTGAAGCGCAGTTGGTGAGGGATGCCCTTGCCGCCGTCGATTTGTCGCGCCTACAATTGCTCATCATAGAGAACGTCGGCAACTTGGTCTGCCCCGCAAATTACGACCTTGGTGAAGCGGTAAAGGTGGTCGTCGCAAGCGTAACAGAAGGAGATGATAAACCGCTAAAGTATCCGGCGATGTTCCGGAACGCGTCAGTGATGATCATTAACAAGATCGACCTGCTTCCGTATGTGAATTGCAGGATCGACGATTTGAAACGAAATGCAATCAGTATTAACCCGTCGCTTAAGGTGTTTGAAACCTCGTGCGTGACGAATGCAGGGATCGATTCGTGGTGCGACTGGCTTGAAGAAAATTCTTCGCCTAAAAAATGAAAACCAGACTACATATCGCTATTCGGGGCGCCGTGCAGGGAGTCGGATTCCGGCCGTTCATCTACAGGCTCGCGACGGAACTGCATTTGACTGGATGGGTGGCGAATTCGCCGCAAGGCGTGTTTCTGGAAGCAGAGGGTGAGAAATCCCTGCTGGAAAGTTTTTTGATACGAATTGAAAAGGAAAGGCCGCCCCTCTCATCCATTCAAAGCCTCGACCCTTCATTTCTCGATGCTGCGGGATATAAGACTTTTGAGATCAGAGAGAGCGGTCATTCCGGGGAGTCGTCCGCGTATGTTCTGCCGGATATCGCGACGTGTCCGGACTGCCTTCGTGACATTGTCGAGCCACTGAACAGACGGTACCGATACCCGTTCACTAACTGCACGAACTGCGGACCCCGGTTCTCAATAATCGAGTCGCTGCCGTATGACCGTCGTAATACGACGATGAAAGCTTTCGAGATGTGTCCGGATTGCCGGAAGGAATATGAAGATCCGGCAGACCGCAGATTCCACGCGCAGCCGAACGCCTGCCCCGCATGCGGACCTCATCTTGAGTTATGGGATGCAGCCGGAAAAATACTTTCGCTCCGCGGCGACGCGATCCTCGGCGCCGCAGACGCCATTCGCTCCGGAAAGATCGTCGCTGTTAAAGGTGTCGGCGGATTCCAGTTAATGGTCGATGCGGAAAATAACGAGGCGGTCGCTTCGCTTCGACAGAGGAAACATCGGGAAGAAAAGCCGTTCGCCGTGATGTTCCCTTCGCTCGATAGTGTGAAATGCGAATGCGATGTATCGCCGTTGGAAGAGCGGCTGTTGTTGTCCGCTGAATCCCCGATTGTCCTTCTCAATCGTAAATCGAAAATCGAAAATCGAAAATCCCTCACCGCTGCTTCGGTCGCGCCGAACAATCCGAACCTCGGCGTCATGCTCCCGTACACGCCGCTTCATCATTTATTATTACGAGATCTCGGCTTTCCGGTCGTCGCAACGAGCGGGAATATTTCAGACGAACCGATGTGCATCGACGAGCACGAAGCGCTGACTCGGCTGAGAGGGGTTGCAGATATGTTTCTGGTCCATGACAGGCCGATCGTCCGGCACGTGGACGATTCTGTTGCACGGGTCATGATGGGGCGCGAACTTGTGCTTCGCCGGGCTCGGGGATATGCGCCGCTGCCTGTTTCCACAAATATGTCTTTTGATTCCCCCATGATCGCGGTCGGTGCGCATCTCAAGAATTCGATCGCCCTTGCGAAAGGGGATAACGTTTTTCTCAGCCAGCACATCGGGGACCTTGAAACGAAAGAGGCAATCGAGGCATTCCAACAAGTGAACGAGAGTTTCAAGAGATTGTATGATGTCGAGCCGCGAACCGTTGTTTCGGACATGCATCCCGATTACCGATCGACGCAATTTGCGAAGGGCATGAACGCGCGCGTATTTCAGGTGCAGCATCATTATGCGCATGTTGCTTCATGCATGGCCGAGAATCTACTGGAGGGGAGAGTGCTCGGGGTCTCCTGGGATGGAACGGGTTATGGGCTTGATGGAACAATCTGGGGAGGCGAATTTCTCCTGACGGACGAGACGTCATTCTCTCGCGTAGCGCATTTACGCCAGTTCCGGCTCCCGGGAGGTGAGAAGGCGATACACGAACCGCGGCGAACGGCTACAGGACTCTTATATGAAGTTGCCGGAGATTCATTGTTCAGCGGCCCCGACTTTCATCCGATGAAAACATTTACGGATGCCGAACTGCAGCTGCTCCGGCAAATGCTTGCAAAAGGAATTAATTCTCCTGTCACTTCAAGCGCCGGAAGACTGTTCGACGCCGCGGCTTCCTTGGCCGGAATATGCGATATCGCCAAATTCGAAGGACAGGCGGCGATGGAGTTGGAATGGGCGATCGGCAAAACGTTGACGGCGGATGCATACGGTTTCACAACGTCGGAATCTGAATTGCCGCTGGTCATCGATTGGGCGCCGATGGTGTTTGAGATACTTGACGAGGCACGGAGAAAAGTTTCCGCGTCGCTGATTTCCGCAAAATTCCATAACACATTGGCTGCAATGATCGTCGGGACGGCGCGATTGATTGGTGAAGAGCGTGTCGTCCTGACAGGGGGGTGTTTCCAAAACAAGTACTTGTTGGAAACAACGGTACTCCGCCTCGAGAAGGCGGGCTTTCATCCCTACTGGCATCAAAGAGTTCCGCCAAACGACGGCGGTATCGCGCTCGGACAAATTTATGCCGCCCATCGCAATCTACATTCGAAAATAAATAACAACGCTGAATCAACGGTCACAGAATCACTCACATCAAACTAAAGGAGCGGACGGAATGAACGTGCTGACTGGCAAGATCGTGGAAATCTATCTCGAAGACGGGAGAACAATGGGAAAAGTTCGGGTCGGCGGAGCGCTGACGAACGTTGCCCTGATGCTGCTGATGAATGCGAAGGTCCATGACCGTGTAGTTATTGATTCCGGCATGGCTCTCTCGAAAATTAAGGATGAAAAAGTCGCTGCCGAATAATTGTGAAACGTTGTCGGCATGAGTTGTCTCATTGACCTATTGGGAAAAATATGTGCCTCGCAATTCCAGGGCAAGTCGTCAGTATTGAAAATGCAACCGGTGGGCAGGATGGCGCGCTCCGAATGGGAACAGTCGATTTTGGCGGGATTCGAAAGTCGGTTTGTCTTGACTGGGTTCCCGACGTAAGCGTCGGTGAGTACGTGATTGTGCATGTCGGATTCGCCATCAGCAAAGTAGATGAAGAGGAAGCCCGCGAGACACTCAAGCTGTTCGCCGAAATTCAGGGTTCGTTCGATGAGTTGAACTATGATGGATCTGAAAAGAGCGCCCCTCAATGAAGTATATCGACGAATACCGGAGCGAATCTGCGGCCCGCAGCTGCGCGGAGCTCATAAGGAAAACGGTGACTCGACCCTGGACGCTTATGGAAATCTGCGGCGGACAAACTCACACAATCGTCAAATCGGGACTTGAATCGCTGTTGCCGAAAGAGATCTCGCTCGTCCATGGTCCCGGCTGCCCCGTTTGCGTGACGCCGTTGGAAATGATCGACAAAGCGGTCGCCATTGCCGGGCAGCCCGGAGTCATCTTCACTTCATTCGGCGACATGATGAGGGTCCCCGGCTCGCACAATGACCTTCTGAGCGTGAAAGCAAAAGGAGGGAATGTCCGCATGCTTTACTCTCCGCTTGACGCCGTAACAATTGCCCAGCAAAATCCAGAAAAAAAAGTAGTATTCTTTGCCGTCGGGTTTGAAACGACTGCGCCCGCCAATGCGATGGCGGTCTGGCAGGCGAAGAAACACGGACTGAAGAACTTCTCAATTCTTTGTTCGCATGTTCTTGTTCCTCCGGCGATGGAGGCGATCTTGTCGTCTCCTGACAATCATGTGCAAGGGTTTCTTGCCGCCGGCCACGTGTGTGCAGTGATGGGATTCGAGGAATATATTCCCATCGCGAAAAAATATCGCGTTCCGATCGTGGTTACAGGATTTGAGCCGGTCGACATTCTCCAGGGAATCTCTATGGCAGTAAAGCAGCTTGAAGAGGGAAGAGTTGAAGTCGAAAATCAGTATTCACGTGCGGTTCAGCGTGAGGGGAATCGCGCCGCACAGAAGCTTCTCCTGGAAGTCTTTGAGACGACCGGCCGCGCGTGGCGAGGCATCGGGGAAATCCCGCTGAGCGGTTACAAATTACGGGAACCATATGCGGAATTTGATGCGGAAAATATCTTTGATGTAGGAACAATTCATACTCAGGAATCGGCAGCGTGTATTGCAGGAATTATTCTTCGGGGACTCAAGAAGCCGCATGAGTGTCCTGCGTTCGCCTCTCAATGTACGCCGGAACACCCGATCGGGGCACCGATGGTCTCATCCGAAGGAGCATGTGCGGCATATTATCATTATCGAGGAGTGTAATTGAAAGAGGAGAAGCGGATGGAGAGCAAGACAAAGCCGGATGGGAAAATAGAGTTGTCGTGCCCGGTGCCTATCAGCGATTACAAGAACGTGCTGCTTGCACATGGCGGCGGCGGCAGGCTTTCCCACCAGCTTATTCAAAAGCTGTTCGCCTCGCAATTCCGGAACGAATTCCTGGACCAGGATCACGACGGCGCAATTCTCCCGGTCAATGGAGCGCGGCTTGCCTTTACGACCGATTCTTATGTCATCAATCCGATATTCTTCCCGGGGGGCGATATTGGAATGCTGGCAGTGAACGGAACGGTGAACGACCTTGCGATGTGCGGCGCTACGCCGCGGTATCTCTCCGCCGCGTTTATCATTGAGGAGGGGCTTCCAATCGATGATCTGTGGCGCGTCGTGCTCTCGATGCAGGAAGCCGCAAAGCGCGCAGGCGTCCTGCTCGTCACCGGCGACACAAAAGTGGTGGACAAAGGAAAAGGGGATAAGATTTTTATTACGACGTCCGGCATTGGGATTATAGAAAACGGAATCGACATTTATCCGAAGAATGCGCGGCAGGGAGACAAGATCATCGTTAGTGGGAACATCGGCGTCCATGGCATCGCGATCATGTCGGTAAGAGAAGGCCTGGAATTCGAGACAAAAATTGAGAGTGATTGCGCTCCGTTGAACGGTCTCGTTCATACAATGTTCACGGCGAGTACGCGTATTCATGTTCTCCGCGATCCTACGCGCGGAGGAGTTGCGAGCGCGCTCAATGAGATAGCAGAAAGTGCAAATGTCGGGATGCTGATCCATGAAGATAGAATCCCGATCGATGAATCCGTCTCAGGAGCATGTGAAATTCTTGGATTCGATCCCCTTTATGTCGCGAACGAGGGGAAACTTCTTGCCATTGTCCACGCAGAAGATGCCGATAAAATTTTGGCTGCGATGCATTCGCATCCTCTGGGAAAAAATTCTGTGATCATCGGCGACGTAACGACTGAACATCCTAAAATGGTGTTAATGAAGAGCCGTATCGGCGGAACGAGAGTGGTGGACATGCTCTCTGGCGAACAATTGCCGAGAATCTGTTGATCAGAGTTCTTTGTCTTTCTGGCCGTTGAAATACTCAACGTTATGCTTATTGGAATTAAGAAGGTTCTTATCATCGCTTCCTAATCTTGCCAAATTATTGTTGGAACCTCTCGAAAAGTTGCGACAATGCGAGAGTTTGCCTTTGTTCCTGATGGCATAATAGTTGAACAAGACGTTATCATAAGAATAGCAGACAACATGATCGCAGGAGTTGCTCATGATACGTGGAACAGTTCTCATCAATAGAGATGTCTGTAAAGGATGTGAGCTTTGCATCGCAGCGTGTCCTCAAGAAAGCCTCGGATTGTCGGACCAAATCAATCGTCACGGGTATCGCTACGCGCTATTAATCCAGGACAATTGCACCGGATGCATCAACTGTGCGCTCGTTTGTCCCGACAGTGCGATCACCGTTTATCAGCAACCGAAAGCAAAAGTGAAAACGCCCGCCGCAGCAATTCCCCTGCTGTAATGTTCGTCTCAGTTACCGACTGTTTATGGAGTTTACGTCATGGAAACTGAATCACGGTCAGATGCACGACTCATGAAAGGAAACGAAGCGCTCGCCGAAGCGGCGATAAGAGCTGGGATGCAAGCGTACTTCGGTTACCCTATTACACCTCAATCTGAAATCCTGGAATACCTCACCGTCGAAGCGCCGAAACACAATTATGTCGTCCTGCAGGCCGAAAGCGAATTGGCTGCGATCAATATGATTCACGGAGCGGGAGGCGCAGGCGCGCGTGTCATGACCTCGTCGTCAAGTCCGGGTATCAGCTTGATGCAGGAAGGAATTTCATACATGGCATCGGCTGAAATTCCGTGCCTGATCGTTAATGTGCAGCGCGGCGGACCGGGACTCGGCACGATTCAACCCTCGCAGGGAGATTATTTTCAGGCGACGAAAGGAGGAGGCCATGGAGATTATCGTCTCTTCGTACTGGCTCCGGCTTCAGTTCAGGAGATGGCAGATTTTGTGTTCGATGGTTTTCGCCTCGCCGATAAGTACCGCACTCCCACAATGATTCTTGCCGACGGCGCTCTCGGCCAGATGATGGAGAAAGTCGTGTTGCCGGCTCAGGGATCACTTCCGTACACGGAGAAGCCATGGGCGACGAACGGCAAGCCGTTGAAAGGCGGTCGAAGGATCCTGACTTCGCTGCACCTCGAGCCGGAGAAAATGGAAGAGATAAACATCAAGCTGCAGAGCAAATACAGGAAAATGAAAGATGATGTACGGTACGAGCTGATAGGGAATGAGAAGGCTGAAATAGTTCTAGTCGCATTTGGCCTTACTGCCCGGATCTGTCAGAAGGCGATAGAACTTGCGAAGGAACAGGACATTACCGCCGCATTGTTGCGGCCTATAACTCTCTATCCATTTCCGAGTGATGCGATCCATTCTTTGGCGTTAACGACGGATGCATTTTTGACCGTCGAGATGAACGCAGGCCAAATGGTGGAAGATGTAAAACTGGTGGTCAACGGCGAGTGTCCGGTGTATTTTAAAGGCCGCATGGGAGGAATGATTCCAACTCCGGAAGAAATTCTTCTTGAGATCGAAGCGATCGCAGAAGAACATAAAACGACAAAAGTGTCATAAGGTAATCTATGGAAACGGCAACCAGCCCGATGCAGCTTGTTTACAAAAAACCCGAGACGTTGACCGATACTCCGATGCATTATTGCCCGGGATGCGGCCATGGTGTCGTCCACCGGGTACTGATGGAAGTGGTGGAGGAAATGGGGATCCAGAACAGAACAGTGGGAGTTGCACCGGTCGGATGCTCCGTGTTCGCGTACAATTATATGAACGTCGACATGCAGGAAGCGCCGCACGGACGCGCGAGTGCGGTAGCGACAGGAATTAAACGCGTTCTCCCCGACACATATGTCTTTTCATATCAGGGGGACGGCGACCTTGCCGCGATTGGAACGGGCGAGTCGATCCACACCGTAAACCGCGGAGAAAATATCCTCATGCTATTTATCAATAACGCCATCTACGGAATGACGGGTGGGCAAATGGCTCCAACGTCGATTATCGGACAAGTGACGTCGACGTCGCCCTACGGTAGAAATTCAGACCTCATGGGGTTCCCTCTGAAGATGACGGATCTTGTTGCGGAGTTACCCGGCGCGTACTACGTGACGAGACAATCGGTTCATACGGCGGGAGCGGTAAGGAAATTGAAGAAGGCCATTGAGGCATCGTTCAAGTATCAGACTTTAAAAAAAGGAACTTGCTTCATCGAGGTCGTATCCAACTGTCCCTCAGGATGGAAGATGACTCCCGCTGAAGCGAATGTGTGGATGGAGAAGAACATGTTTCCGTTGTACCCGGTCGGCGATTTGAAGGTGCCGAAACAGAACTAAATTGAACAAGACAGGAATATGAAAACTGCTCACGAAATTATCATCGCAGGCTTCGGCGGACAAGGCGTCCTCTCGATGGGGCAGATTATTGCGCACGCGGCCATGGACGAAGGGAAGGAAGTGAGTTGGATGCCTTCGTACGGTCCCGAGATGAGAGGCGGTACTGCAAACTGCATCGTTATTGTCTCGTCGTCAAGGATCAGCTCACCGATTGTCTCGACATTTGACTCAGCGATCCTGCTCAATCAGCCGTCGCTTGACAAATTTGCTGACGCTGTGAAACCCGGAGGGCTTATCTTGTATGAGTCGTCGAGCGTTATCTCCCCATCGACCCGGACCGACGTTGAATCGCTGGGTATTGATGCCCAGGAAGAAGCGCTCAAGCTCAACAAGAAGCAAGTCGCAAATATGATCATGCTCGGTGCATTTCTCGAACGGCGCAAGATCGTTTCGTCCGATAATATCATGAAGGCGCTGAAAGAAGTACTCCCCGAGCGCCACCATCATCTTTTGCCGACCAATCAGCAGGCGTTGGCTCGGGGGAAACAGATTGCCGTCGAATCGACGCACGCAATGGTACAATGATTCTGTTCGCATATGAACAGACACCGGAAAAGGCAGGGACCATATGAATCTTGAAAATCTTCGCTGTGATCATCAATGCAGAAATACGTGTGCTATGTTGACAGCCGCCCTCGCGCAGGAGACGATGACCGTTCGTTTCTACCAACAGGTGTTGACACAGTGTGATGAACCGGACGTTCATAATTTTGTCCGTTCGATCGTTGAAGAACGCAGTGCGTCCGTCATCCGCATCATGCAAAAGCTCAATGAGATAAAGGCTCGTTCTCAAACGATGGACGGTATTCAATCCAGCTTCTAATCCTGATCCTTCTTTAAAAGAAAACGGCCTAGTCAAGATCGGCGACCCTGACTAGGCCTTCGTACTAACACGCTTTTTCAATCGTTCTGAATTTATTCCCCCTCCGGTCTCGGCTCCCTCGATTCTTTAGTAAATGATAATAGCAGCAGCATGATTGCAAGAACGATGTAGGCTGAGGTGAACTGGTATGGAATTTTCTGGGCGATCCCGGCGAGATTCCACGGAAGATACATCATGCCGTCCGGTGAAGCTGAATGCACGATGCCGAAGAACGAGAACACACCAAGGATCAATAAATAGGCCGATGATCTTCTCAGATGCCGGTCGATGAGTTCCGCTAAAAATCCTCCCCACAACATTGCGGTTAATATAAAGCCGTTCCCAAGTGCGATGGTGACGAGCATCTCGGGAAGAGCTTTTCCCGGCGATTCGAACAGCCGCTGAAAAGTTTCCGGCGGAACCACATCCGGATTTGTGAATTTGATCGATAGCAAACGCGCGATCGTAGGGAAAAATGCGAACGCTACTGCCGGCGAATGACGCACCGGGCATGCATGGAACGATTGCACGACGATATCCAGCGCAACAAATATAAGAATCGGAGCGAGCACGGCGCGCGGTATAAGCTCGACGAAAAACGAGACATATCCGAGGATCCCCCCGAGACCGATGAATATGCCCGTCAACAACGTGTATCCTGCGCGGGAGCCCATTCGTTTGTACGCCGGTTGGCCAATATATGGGGTTGACTGCGCGACGCCGCCGCACAAGCCTGCGACCAATGTCGCGATTGCTTCGGTCAGAAGAATCGACCGGGTGTTGTAATTATCTCCGGCTACGCGAGCGCTTTCAGTGACATTGATGCCTCCGACGACAGTCAACAGGCCGAAAGGAATCGCAATCGGCATGTATTTCCACGCATGACTCATTCCTTCCATGAACCCCAGCGTTGGAATGGGAAGCCCGAAATGCAGATCCATTGGCGGTACGCCAGCAAATGTTCCCCCGATCCAGCCGGTCGGCCCGACCAGATAATAAAGGAAGGTACCAACGAATATTGCTGCTAAAACTCCTGGAAAGTTTTTCGGCAGTCTGATGCGGGCGACAAGTGAATAGAAGATGAGTCCGAGCGAGATCAATCCGACAATTGGCATACTGAAAATGTCCACCAGCGGAACCAGGCCGATGAGCGCCAGTCCGATGCCTGCCAGCGAGCCAAGCAGACCGGCTTGCGGGACGACGCGCTGAACCCACTGCCCGATGAATGAAAAAAGGACTTTGAGGATGCCGATCACGACCATCGTCGCCATTCCTATGTACCACGTCATCATCGCAGCATCATGTTCGCCCAGGCCTTCTGCCTTCAGCCCGATGAATGCAGGCCCGAGCACGACGAGTGCGATACCGATCGTTGACGGCGTATCCAAACCGAGCGGCATTGCGGTGACTTTCATGTTCCCGGTTTTTTTCGAGAGACGAAAAGCCATCCACGTATAGACGATGTCGCCGAAGAGCACCCCGAAGGCGGTACCCGGAAACATTCTCGTGTAGATGATGTCGGCTGGAAACTTAAATGCAAAAATCAGGATCCCTGCAAGAAAGGAAAGAACGGTCAGATTGTCGAACATCAGACCGAAAAAGCCGTTGATGTCGCCGACGGCAAACCATTTGTATTTCTTTTCATGATCCATGATACAAACCTTTAACGAAATTCAATATTATTTCCATCCGTCACAAAGCCACCTCGTATGTCTCTTCGTGCCTTGGTGGCACGTCCTTTTAAGCTTGCATAATCTCGGTCAATAAAATTCAGCTCAATTGACAAACATCCCGGCAATTGATGCTGTCATCCATGTTGCGATCGTCCCGCCGAGCAGCGATTTGAGGCCGAGTTTCGCAATATCGGTTCGCCGGTTCTCGGCAAGGGGACTGATTCCGCCTATCTGGATTGCGATAGAGGAAAAATTTGCAAAACCGCACAGCGCGTACGTTGCGATCACGATCGCCTTCTGCGAGAGCTGGTGGGCCGTGATCGCGTCCGTCATTTTCGAGTACGCAACGAATTCATTGAGGACGACTTTGATTCCCATGAGACTCCCCACGCTTAGCGCGTCGTTCCACGGCACACCGATCGCAAAGGCAACGAATTGAAATACGAGCCCTGTAATGAGTTCGAACGAGACGGGCATGCCAAACCGTGCTTGGGTGATCGTGCTCCATCCCGTAACGTTTCCAACCCATCCGAGAGCGTAATTCAGCAGCGCGATGAGAGCGATGAAGGCAATGAGCATGCCTGCCACGTTCAATGCAAGCTGGACGCCGGTCGATGCGCCGGCCGCGGCCGCTTCGATGACGTTGGATGAGGTCTTTTCGATTTTGAGCTTTACTGTTCCCATCGTCAGAGGTTCGGATCTCTCCGGGAAGAGTATTTTTGCCACAACGATCGTCGCCGGACCCGCCATGATGCACGCCGCGAGCAAATGTCCCGCAAAATAGACCTGTGACGCATCCTGCGTCGTTCCGGTGAGCACTGCATATGCGGCACCGAGCATCGTGTAGTACGCGATCATAACGCCTCCCGAGATGTGCGCCATCCCGCTTGTCATGATCGTCATCAATTCCGATTGGGTGAGGGTGGCAAGATACGGCCGGATGACGAGAGGCGCTTCAGTCTGCCCCATGAAGGTATTGGCGGCAACGCACAGCGATTCGCTTCCGCTCGCGTTCATGAATTTTGCCATCACCCAGGCCATCCCCTGAACCACTCTCTGCATGATGCCGAGATGGTAGAGAATTCCCATGAATGAAGCGAAAAAAATGATCGTCGGGAGAACCTGGAATGCGAAGAAGAATCCGAAACTCCCCGACGACCCGACCGAAGCTGCAAGCGGACCGAAGACGAATTGAGCTCCGTTGGAAGTAAAGCTAAAAAGGCGGACAAAGCATTTGCTGATCGTTGCGAATATCAGGTGTCCAAGAGGTACTCTGAGCACGAAGAGGGCGAACACAAACTGCATCACGATGCCGATGATTACAAGTCGCCAGTTAATAGAACGTTTATCCGGCGAGAAAAGATACGCGATTCCGGTGACGATGACGAGGCCAATCAATCCGCGAACGATAGAGAATATTTCCATGTCTCAGCCTTTAAAAAAAATGTGTAAACTTACAGCGAACCGGCAATCAGGCATCAAAGTATCAAGTTTTCGGTAAAAGTGCTATAGAAAAAGACCTCCTGTCGCAGAAGGAGGATAACTAAGCCGAACAATCGAACAACGCCGAAATATTTGGAGAACCCCAAAAGCACGGTGTCCGACATCGTTTCAAACATCCTTACTTCGATTGACTTTTCGCACGACTTTAAGTATATTTTAGCCGCATTTTCCCTTGTTGCCTTTACAAAAGAGAAGTTGTTATCCCATGAACGATGAAATTCTATGGGTAGATGGTGTTGAATCTTTCATTTGAAAGAGGGAATTGTCATTCCCTCTTTTCTTTTTTTAATCCCGAAGGGATCTCCCAAACGGATCGCTTCGCGAACTTCGTGAGAGGATTTCATGGCAGATAAGCAATATGATGTCGTAGTGATCGGCGGCGGTCCCGGCGGATATATCGCCGCCATCCGCGCAGGTCAACTTGGTTTGAAAACCCTTGTCGTCGAGAAGGACAAACTTGGCGGCATTTGTCTCAATTGGGGATGTATTCCGACGAAAGCGTTATTGAAGAACGCGGAAGTCTATCATCTCCTCCGGCATGCGGATGAATTCGGATTTTCGTTCGATAATTTGAAGGCAGATTTTTCCGTCGCCGTGAAAAGAAGCCGGGATATCGCAAGCAGATCTTCAAAAGGCATAGAATTCCTTTTTAAAAAAAACAAGGTCGATTATCTTGCAGGGACCGCGAAAATTGTCGCTAAGGGAGTCGTCGAAGTCGCTCAGGCTGGAAAGGCCGACAAGATCAACGCCAAGCATATCATCGTTGCAACCGGCACCCGGCCAAAGACTTTTCCATCTATAAAAATAGACGGGAAGCAGGTGATTACAAGTTCCGAGGCGATGGTCCTCAGTGCGCCGCCAAAAAGCATGGTCATTATCGGCGGCGGTGCCATCGGCGTGGAGTTCGCCTATTTTTATAACGCGTACGGGACAAAAGTCACTATCGTGGAAATGATGCCAAGCTTGCTTCCAATCGAAGATAAGGAAGTGACTAAAACTCTCGGACGGGTCTTTTCGAAAAGTGGAATAGAGATCCTCACCGAAACCAAGGTTGAAGGCGTATCCACAGGAAAGGAGGTCAGCGTAAGCGTCAGCAACAAAGAGGGGAAGAAAGACATCAAGGCGGAGATCGCGCTTGTTGCTATAGGAGTGCAAGGGAATATCGAGAACCTTGGACTCGAAGCGCTCGGCGTTAAGACTGACCGCTCGTTCATTAAGGTCGACCAATTCTACAAGACAAACATCGACGGCATTTATGCGATCGGGGATGTGAACGGCCCGCCGTGGCTTGCGCACGTTGCTTCGGCTGAGGGAATCGTCTGCGTAGAGCAGATTGCCGGGAAGAATCCTCACCTGATCAACTATGACAATATTCCGGGCTGCACATATTGCCAGCCGCAGGTCGCAAGTGTCGGCCTCACGGAAGAAAAGGCTCGCGAAAAAGGTTATGAGTTAAAGATCGGACGATTCCCGTTCCGTTCGCATGGCAAGGCGCTCGCCATCAATGAAACGGAGGGATTTGTCAAGTTGATCTTTGATGCAAAATACGGAGAGCTTCTCGGAGCCCATATCATTGGCTCCGAAGCGACAGAGATGATCGCCGAGCTGGCGGTTGCGCGGACGCTCGAAACGACCCGCGAGCAGATCATCCAAACGATCCATGCTCATCCGACGCTGACCGAAGGTGTCGGCGAGGCGGCGCTGGATGCGTACGGCGAAGCGCTGAATATTTGACCGTCTCCTGAATTCATCATTCTAAACATGAATCAACTTCTTGTCGTCAATCTTGGGCGGACTCGGTACGCAGAGGCGTGGGATCTGCAGAGAAAAATATTCTCCGCACGTCTTGCCCGCGCCATTCCGGACCTTTTGCTTTTGACGGAACATGAGCCGGTGTACACTCTCGGCAAAGGTGCGGACACCAACCATCTGCTCGCCGGTGAAGCCGAACTGCATGAAAAGAATATTGACCTGTATGCCATCGACCGGGGGGGAGACGTGACGTTCCACGGCCCCGGGCAGCTTGTCGGTTATCCGATTCTTGACCTGAACGATTACTACCTCGATATCCATCGGTACCTCCGCGACATTGAGGAAGTGTTGATCCGGACGGCTAAAGATTTTGCCGTCAATGCCGAAAGGTCGGACGGCTACACCGGGGTGTGGGTGAAGAACGACAAGATCGCGGCCATCGGGGTAAAGGTGAGCCGCTGGGTGACCATGCACGGATTTGCGTTCAACGTCAGCACTGACCTCTCGTATTTCGACAGAATCATACCATGCGGAATTTTTCATCGAGGTGTAACGTCTCTTCAGATGTTGACGGGCCGGGTAATTGAAATGGCCGATGTGGAAAAAGCAGTAATGCGGAATTTTGAATCTGTATTCTCAGTTGCTTCACAACCGATGATGCTCGATGAGCTTCTCTCGAACAATCATTTCGAAGATGCTGTACCTATTGAGGAGAAGATTTAATGACAGCGAAGAAGAACGTGATGACGGTCCATAAGCTCGAGGCGCTGCCCCGCTGGGATTCGAAGCAGGTAAAAACTCCGCAAACGGACAATGCCCGGTTGACCAACGCACAGTTGATCCAGGCATTTCGTTCAATGTACCTTTCACGAAGCATCGACGAGAAATCGATGGTTCTTCTGAAGCAGGGCAAGATCTTGTTCCACATCAGCGGACCGGGGCATGAGGCATGCCAAATCGCAGTTGCGATGGCGTTGAAGCCGGGACACGACTGGGCGTATCCGTACTACCGCGACCTTGCGTTCGCTCTGCAGTACGGTTCAACGCCATACGAAATTTTCCTCGAGTCGATGCATCGGCTGGGCGGCCCGAGTTCGAACGGACGTCAGATGCCTTCGCACTACGGGAATAGGGCCCTCCAAATTCCGGCGCAATCGAGTCCGACGGGCACTCAATTTCTTCAGGCCGTCGGCACGGCTTTAGGCGCGGTGAAAGAAGGAAAAGATGAAGTGGTCTACGTCTCGTCCGGTGAGGGGGCAACGAGTGAGGGCGAATTCAGCGAAGCGCTGAACTGGGCAAGCCGGGAAAAGCTGCCGGTCATTTTTCTGATCCAGAATAACGGTTATGCGATCTCCGTTCCGGTAAAGGATCAGATTGCGGGATGTTCTATTTATGAACTTTCGGAAGGCTATCCCGACCTCTGCCGTTTCCATATTGACGGAACGGATTTTGCCGCATCGTACCGTGCAGCGCAGGAAGCGGTGCAATACAGCCGCGCCGGAAAGGGACCGAGTTTGATCGAGGCCGACGTCGTTCGGCTTTTCCCTCATTCATCTTCCGACGATCCAAAAAAATATTTGCCGCCGGATGTGATCGAGCGGAACCGGCAGAGCGATCCTCTGCCGAAACTTGAAAAGATGCTCCTTGAGTCCGAGGCGATCTCCAAGGACGAGCTGGAACGCCTCAAAGCGGAAATCAAAAGAGAGGTGGAAGAAGCTGCGGAAAAAGCTGAGGCGCAACAGAGTCCGACAGCCGATACCGCGGAACGAAATGTGTTCTCTCCCAATATCATTGTACCGAAATCCGGCTTTACAGAACCGAAGCTTGAAGGTAAGAACATCGTGCTGGTCGATGCCGTCAACCATGCGCTGCACGAAGAAATGAAGCACAATCCGAAGATGCTGGTCTACGGTGAAGATATTGCCGGCACCAAAGGGGGCGTATTCACTGCAACAAAGGGATTGACTGCTGCATTCGGCGAAGAGCGCGCGTTCAATTCTCAGCTGGCAGAAGCAAGCATTATCGGTACCGCGATTGGACTGGCGATCCGCGGTTTCAAGCCGGTCGTGGAGATCCAATTCGGCGATTATATTTGGCCCTCGTTCATGCAGTTTAAGGATGAGCTCGTGAAACTTCGATACCGTTCTGATGGAAACTTCTCGTGCCCGGTTGTCGTTCGCGTTGCCGTGGGCGGATACATTCGCGGAGGACTTTACCATAGCCAAAGCATCGAGGGTTTCTTCGCGCATATGCCCGGTTTGTGGATCGCGATGCCGTCGAATGCGGCCGATGCGAAGGGACTGTTGAAGACTGCTTGCCGGGAAGAGAACCCCGTTCTCTTCTGCGAACACAAAGGACTTTACCGGCAAGGGTTCGCATCAAGCCCCGAGCCGGATGAGAGTTATCTGCTGCCTTT
>Ga0265337_1000191_pt1 | contig 32397 bp, 25 predicted proteins | sample 42122metaG_FD_192441 | JGI IMG/M metagenome (GOLD analysis project Ga0265337, IMG submission 192441) | Rhizosphere microbial communities from Carex aquatilis grown in University of Washington, Seatle, WA, United States - 4-21-22 metaG | ecosystem: Host-associated > Plants > Roots > Rhizosphere >... | reverse complement strand
CGGCATGATCACCGCGCCGCAGCCGAGCGCCGCCAGAGCGCCGATGACGAATGCGCGTCCGTTGCGCGCCCGCACGCCGACGCCTTGTCCCTCGCGCACGCCGAGCCGGCCGAGCTGGACGCGCAGTGCTTCCACCTCGCGCCAGAGCGATTTGTAATCCAGCGCGACGCCGGCATCAATGATGGCCGTGCGGTCGGGCCATTGGCAGGCGGAACGAGCGAGCGTGTCGAAAACGTTCATGTGCGAAGGTTAAATTTCAGATAAGCGCGGGGCAAGGCTTCGATTGACCACTAAATTTTGCGAACATGTTTTGAAAACCGGTTGACACGGAGAAAATTTTGGACTGCGGCGGCAAGCGGAGCGCGACGCCGCTTTCGGATCAGACCAACACACATGGCAAATCAAGCGAAAGCGCTGTCGCCGCTGCGCTCTGCCAGCGCAGTCCATGACGCTGACCGCACGGTTTATACGATCATTTGCTTTCGAATGATTGCTGCTGCGGCCTCCAATGAACGGCCTGAAGCCTGGTAGGCGGCAGCCGTTCCCGCCGCCCAGCCGGTCGCCAATGCCGTGCCGATGACGCGGGCGGAAGTCATCGCGCCCGTCTCCGCCGAAAGGCAGCGGCCAGCCACGAACACATTTTCCAATTCCACAGGACGCAGACAGTCGGGCGGAATGTCGTAAAAATCGCGCTCGGCGAAATAAGTCATTTCCGGGCGCGGACTTTTTCCCCAGCGTTCCATCGGCCAGCAACCACGCGCGATTCCAAACGGCGATTTCCGCGCGCCCAAAACTTCTTCATCCGCCAGCCGGGCGCGACCGAGAATGCGGCGACCGGAACGGACGCCGAGTTGCGGCGCGACGGAATCAAGCCGCGCGTTCCGAAAGGCGGCGACGTTTCCAACGAGGAAGCGGTGGAGCGGTTCGAGCAGCGCGCGCGACTCGCGTTCCCAATCCGTCACCTGCTGCCAGAGCGCGCGGTCGGGAACGGCGGGAAACAAACTCAATTTGAGCGCGAGCCGGCCATTGGCACCGGCGCCGGGAACCAGTGCCAGCCGCTCGCAAATGGCAGGCAAGGAACCGTCCTGCACGGCGCGGCGCAACTCGCGGCGGACTTCGAGCAGGCCGCGTTCGGCCAAACCGGGATCAACATTTTCCAAAACAAAAACCAAGGCTGGAGCCTGGTCGGTGGCGCCATTTTCCGCGCCGGCACCCGCCAGCGCGGCAGCGGTCGCCTCGCCGGTGCAATCCACCACGGTCTTCGGATGAAAAAACAGCGGCTCGTTCCAAGCCAGGGCGCGAACCCGGTTCATCCGCGAATTTTCGGCACGCGCTTCCGACACCGTGGCGTGCAAAATCAACTTAACATTTCCAGATTCGCCCACCAACGCGTCTGCCACGCGCGCAAAAGCCGGTGGAGAATACGGCAACACCCAGAGGCCTTGATCCACGCGGAGGGGTTTTGTGCCGCCGGCGCCTTGCAACCGCGCCGCAAATTCATTTGCGAATCCACCGGCGACTGGCGCGGCTTCGGTGCCAGTTGTGTCGCGAAGATACAAACCGCAAATCGTTCCCACTTGAGCCGTGGTGGCCAGTCCGCCGAGAAAACCGCAGCGCTCCAGCAACACCACCTTCGTTCCGGCGCGTCCGGCCGCCGTGGCTGCCGCCACTCCTGCCGCGCCGCCGCCGATGACCAGCACGTCGCAAGAAATGGTGGTGGAACCGATTCGAGGAATGCTGTTCACTTTGATTTTCGTCGCATCAGTCTGCCGTAGCCGCGCATGTATTTCCACTGCGGACGCACGTTCAACAGCACCGTCACTTTTTGTCCCCAGCGCGTCACGGGCCGGCGCCAGTCCACCGCCGAACTCCATTCCACGCGCCGGCGCACGATGTGATCGAGTTTTCCCTCAATGCCGTCCGCCAGCGCGGTCGAAAGATAATAGGCCGGCTCAAAGAGGTCGTGATCCGGCGACAATTGACCTTCGTTCACGGCGGTTTTGGCCAGCGGCGTGCCTTCATAAATGCGAAGACCATAGGTGGCAAACACCGCGTTGGCCGGCGCGCAGTCGTTCAGAAAAGCCTGTGTGTCCTCGACATCGGCCCACGTTTCGCCGGGGCCGCCGAACAGCAGATAGACTGCGACAGGCAGGCGGGCGGCGCGCGCGGCTTGCAGCGCGATCCGGATTTCTTCCTGACCAAATGGTTTGTCCAGCGCCTTCAGCATCTTGGGCGTGGCCACATCCAATCCGAATTCCACGCCGCTGCAACCGGCCTGCGCCATCGCCCGCGCCAGTTCCGCATCAAAACCGACGGGATTGCAAAACGCGTTCCAGCGGATGGGCAGCTTGCGGCGGGAAAGTTCGGCGCAGATTGCCAGCGCGTGTTTCCGGGGATCGTTGAAGACGCTGTCCACGAAAAAAAATTCGCGCAGTTTCGACCGGCTGGCAACCGTCTCGATTTCTTCGGCCACCAATTCCGGCGGGCGGAGCCGGTAGCGCCTGCCCTCCAATTGCGGGTAAATGCAATAGGAACACTTGAACGGACATCCGCGCTTGGTTTGCACGCTGACAAATCCGCCGTGTTTCACATAGCTTCGATAACTGCACAGATCATGAGCGGGCAATGGCAATTCCACCAATCGTTCGACCGGCCTGGCAGGAAGGACGTCGGGCGAACCATTTGTTTTGCGGGGGGTGACGACTCCTTCAATGCCTTCGGGCGGGCGTCCTGCTTCCAGGCGCGCCAGCAATTCCGGGAGCGTTCGTTCACCTTCGCCGATGATGCCGCAATCAACTTCCAGCCGCCGCATCCAGCCATGTGGTGCGACCGAAAAACCGCTGCCGCCCAAGATCAACGGCCCCTTGAAATGGCGGCGCACGATGCCCGCCAGTTCCTGCACGTCGTTGAAATACGAACGCGGCGCGAAGGCCCAGCAGTTGTCGAGATTGCGGATGCCAAACGCCACGGCTTGAAATTCGTCCGCTTCAAGCGCCTGTTGCAATGCGCCTTGCGGCGCAAGCGCCATCCCCAAATCCAAAAACTTCACCTCATGACCGGCGGCCTTGGCGGCGGCGGCAACACACAGTGCTCCCAGCGGCGCCACCGGATAAGGAGACTGTTCGCGGTTGGTTGCCACCAGGAGCACTTTCATGACGGTGACTCCTCCAGCAAAGCCTTGCGCAGGTCGCGTTCCATGCCGTCCACTTCCGCGAGATTCATGCAATCATCCACCCACGAAATCTGTGCGGAAAGGCGGTTGCCGAATCTTAAAAAGACCATCATCAATCCGGGCGGACGCCAGGCCGGCACCAGATGGGTTACATCGAGAATTTTTCCGCCCCAAAGCTCCTTCATCCCGGCGCAGGTTTCGCCTGAATCCGAAAAACTAAACGTGGCGAACTTGCCGCGCGTCGGCTTGCCAAGATGATTGACGTAGAGACCCAGCGGCAGCGGCTTGAACATGCCCAGCGCCGCCATGCAGGATTCCGGGAAACGGTCGCGGATCTGATCCGTCATCTGCCGGCTCAATTCGCCTAGAATGTCGCTGATCCGTCCGGCGTATTGTGGTTCGATGCGGTAAAAAAGGATCGAAAGATGGTTGGAAAAAATGGGGCCATTCGCGCCGTGCCGGCGCGTGTCATGCGGCACGGGAACTAAGTAGGCTCCGTCCTTGTTGCCGCGCTGAATCGCGACGTTGTGCAAGGCGCGGATGGACGCCGCCAGATAAAAATGGCTGCGCCGGAAACCGCAGTTGAACTGCTGGCAGCGCGCATCGGTGCGGGACGTTTCTTCTTCGGTGAAATAGATGACGCGACAATTATTCCGGCACAAGGCGGGACGTGGCCCGGGCGGCACCAGACTGAAGAGCGGTTCTTCACCGGATTCGTCAAGCCACTTCACGGAGCCGCGCGCTTGCTTCACGTTGGGCCACCAGCCGGCCAGGTCCCAGCCTCTTTGCTTGGGGCTGATAAAGTTTTGAACGGTTGGCGCGTTCTTCGCCGTGTCGTCCGCGTTGAGATGTTTCAACAACAAATCCAGACCGCGCGCATCGAGATGGGTGTGGTTCCAGGAAAGAAACAGATGGTTCGTGCCATCCGCATGGCGCATCACGTCGAACGCCACTCCCGGCCCGCGACCGGCATGCAACTCGCGTTCCGCGACAACTTTTGGCACCGACCACAGAGTTTCAGGGACGCCATTTTGATCGTCGTGCTCGAAAAGAACGGCCCTGGGTTTTGCCGTCGTGCGCCAGAGCGGCGGCAGCAGCGGCAGCGGACGGATGATGCGCGCCCGCGCCAGCCAGTCCATGATGGGAGATTCCACGATACGCCGACGCAACCGCTCCACATCAAAACCGCTGCCCAGCTTGATGACCGCACAGCAGACGTTGCCCGGCAGACCGACCCGCCGCATCCGGCAATCCTGTCCGTGCATGAAGTAATCTCCGGCGGCCAGGCGAATTTGACGAGGCAGGTCGGGCATAGGTGGCGGACCAGTCAAAACTCAAGACGAGGGCGGACCGTTGCGCGCCAGTTCGGCGATGCAGTTGGCCAAGGTGGACATCGAGGCCAGATTGGCGCCCGTCAGGTGCGAGTCCGGCACGCGGACGCCCAGCACGCGCTCGCAAAAGAGCACCAGTTCCACCAGCGCAAACGAATCAATCCCGGCCTGGGACAGCGGGCTGTTCTCGTCAAATTCCACTCCCTCGGCCACGAAGTTGGTCCGCGCAAACTCGCAAAGTTTCGCGGCGATTATTTTTGGGTCCGTTTCTGGAGTCATTACTGGATCCGGTCGGTGGCGGGGTTGCGGTTGATTGCGACCGCAAAAAAAAAGGTCGCTGGCGAAAGAACCGGCTGGGTTCTTAATCCGGCCACGATACGAGGAACAAAGCACTGATTATCGTCAACTGTCATTTTAGGAGTATGACTTGGATCAAAATGGCGTCAAGCATGGAAGCTTCGCCATCCTGGTCTCAACCCCAATTTTAATCTGCCGAAAACAATCATGATTAAGAGCAGGATTATGATTAAGATTAAAACCGCGATGAGGCGGTTGCGGCACAATAAACTTGTCCGGCATCCTGCACTCGAACATGCTTTGCCGCATGGCAGAACCCGTTCAAGAGCAGGTTTCAACTCCCGCCGGTCCATCCAAGGCGAAGGTGATTGTCATTAAAATCATCGCCCTGACCGCGATCAGTCTGGGGCTTGGCTTTACCCACACCTGGGCGTCGTCGCGGTTTTATCAAGCTGATTACGTCGCCGGGTTTCACACGGGTCTGCTGGAGGGCGCGCTCATGCCGGCCGCGTTGCCGGGATTGTTGATGGGACATGATCTGCCGATTTATGCGCCGAACAACTTGGGACGCCCCTACAAAATCGGCTACATTTTGGGCCTCAACACCTGCGGCACCTTTTTCTTTGGCGTCGCCTTCTGGCAACCGCGGCGCTTTCGACAGGCTGGGAACTCGAAAAACAGGTGATCTTCCGTTCAGTCCCCGGGTTCAATACGGCCAGCCGCAAAAAATTTCTGTGACGCTTAACACGCCGCCGCCCCAGTAAATGCTTGGCGCGAATGTGAACGCCATTCGGTTCCGCTCGTAAACCAGTTTGACTGGATGGGCGGGAATGTTCGGATCGTAGGCTTCGAATTCAATTTCCTGCTCCGACTCGTTGAATCCATACAACACGATGCCGTGATTGATGGTGATGCGCGGAAATCGGAACAGATGCACGAGCGACATGTCGCGCCGGCGCAGCGAGCGTTTCAATTTTTCTGCCATCTTTTCCTGAAACCGTCCGGAGACCCGGAAAATCATGCGCCAGTGGCTGCGCAAGAAATAGGATTGCCACGCACCGCCCAATTCCGCTTTGAGCAGCGGTTCGTGCGCCTGGCTGAATGAACGCAATCCGGCGTAGCCGGGAATCACGAGCCGTTCCGACTCCGCGCACGCCCGGCGCGGGTTGCGGGAGACGATCTCGCGGATGAGTTTCCGGTAAGTCTCCGCATCAGCCTGTGGCAGTTCCGGCGCGAAGAGTGCGTAATCAAAAAACAGCCGCGTCGCGCGCACCAGAACGAAACACCGGTGATAATAAGTGGGCGGCGGCTCGGCCTTGTATGTGGTCATCGCCCCGGTCACCGGATCGAAGTGATACTTCCACACCAACTCGTGCGCGAAGGCGAAAGTGTCGCGCTCGAATCGGAAGCTGCGCGAAGGTTGATCCGTCGGTGCCGTCATGGTTTTCCCACCAGGCCGGTGCCGCTCAAGACCAGCTCCGCCGACAATACTTTTGCGTCCGCGATGAAGGCGGAAACTTGCGCCTGGATCATGGAACCCAACCGGCCTGTGATGACCGCCTCGATGCGCAGCGTTTCGCCGGGCCGGGCCGAGCCGAGAATCTTCACGGCGCGCAGCGCGGTGAGTTTCAGCCGCGGCAAAGAGGGATTGGCCGGGTCTTCCTGCGCCACCATGCCAGCCACCTGCGCGCCGGCTTCCACCAGCAGCACGCCGGGAAGAATCGGTTCGCCCGGCAGATGACCGCGCAGATAATACTCGTCGCCGCGCACGCGATATTCGCCCACGCCTTTGACGCCCGGCGTGAGGCTGACCATCCGATCCACGAAACGAAATTCCGGGCCGTGCGGCAGCGAGCGCATGACCAGTTGTAGAATGTCGGGCGAGGCGCTCATTTCTTCAACGGTTCAACCATGGTGTAGTCCGGCAGCAGTTTCGCCTCGAACAATTCCGCAGCCAGCGGCAGGTTCAGCACGACATTGGTGAAATCGTTCCGCAGGCTGGAGCCGTCGGCGAATTTCATTTCCGTGGCGGCGATGGTGTAATCGTTGGTGTGAAAACCGATCACGACTTCACCAATGAATTTGCGGGCGGAATCGCTGCGGGGCTGGAGCGTCATTTGCAGAATCGAATTGGTTTCCGTAGCGGACAGCAGGCGGAAGTTTTTTTCCATGGTAGCGCGGTCGCGCGGGAGGCTGGCGTCGAGCAACGCCAGCGCGTCCTTCATCGGGCCGGTTGGGACGGCGTCGAGCGGATATTTTTCCACGCGTTTGAGCCGCGGATAAATGATGAGCAACTGGTCCGGCCGGCGCAGCACGATGGTTTGCACCGGCTGTCCCAGTTCCCACCGGAATTCACCCGGCTTCACCCAAACTTTGCCGGCAGATACCAGTGGCTGGGCCAGCACCTTGAGCGAACGGGTCTGGGTGAAATCAGCGGACCAGCTTTGAAGATTGGTCTGCACCTCGAACCATTTGTCGAACTGGGCGTCGTAACCGGCGCCATGAGAAACGGTTGCAATCAGACACAACGAAATCCAAAGACAACACCACAAGGCGCGAAAAATCCTTGTCAATCGTCCTTCGGCCAGATGGGAGTGAATTGATACCATTGGTCTATATTTTTGCGGATTTCCGGTTCGAATGCACGCAGGATTTGCTGCGTCAAGTCACGGCGGGCTTCACGGTTGCCCAGCGCCTTGCGGTCATAGGTGAACTCCGGCAGCACTTTCACGGCGTAGCCATCGGGCCGGCGGACAATCGTCACGCCGATCAACGCGCAGCCCGACGCCCGCGCCAGTTCCGCCGCCGCCAGCGACGCCTCGAATGGATGTCCGAAAAATTCCAATCGAACCCCGCCCCGCTCCGGCGGCCTGTCCAGCGACACCGCCAAATCCGCGCCGGCCTGAAGTTGTTTGATGACTTCCACAAAAGCGAAATTGCCCCGGCCGATGATCAACGTGTCCACGCCGTAACGCGCCCGCGACGCGATGCGCAGGTTGGTCAGGCCATCGTCGGGTTCGGCCTGCGTGAGGATCGTCAGCCGGATGCCGAATTGCGTGAGCAACAGCCCGCCATGTTCCCAATTGCCGAGATGCAGCGTGATGAACAGCGTGCCATGTCCGCGTTGCCGGGCGGTGTGGATGATTTCCAACCCGCTCGGATCCGTCAGCCAGTTTCGCACCGGCTCGCCGTTTTCGACGCGCCACAAATCCACCAGCTTCGCGGCGAAGTTTCGATGCGCCAAGCGGGCGGCTTTTTCGGCGGCCTTGCGATCACCGGCAAAAACGGGCAGAAAATTTTGCACCACCACTTCACAGCGTCGGCGCTGGAACAGCCAGTAAAAATTCGCCAACATCATGGCAAATCCTTTCACCAATCCCGCCGGTAAAATTCGCACGACGGACATTCCAAGCCGCCACAACCCGGCGCGATAAAATGCAGGCAGCTTTGCACGGGTGGATTTTCCGCTGACATCTGCTTCTGCAACTTCCGGCTTTGGACTCCCGCCTTCGCTTCGCTTCGGCGCGGCAGGTTGGACTTCGGACTTTGGACTAAACAACCGCCACCATGCCGGCAGGAGAAAAACCGAGATCAGCATGTTGGTGCCGATGCCTACCGCGCATACTTTGCCGAGACTGGCCATGCCGAGATTGCTGGAAAAAGCGAGCGAGCCAAACCCGGCCACAGCCGTGCCGCCGCACAGCATCAGCGCCCGACCAACTGAACGCCGGACTGCAACGAGATCGCCGTCATGCCGGCGCAAAGCGAGCTGGATGAAAAGCGTGTAATCCACGCCGGTGCCGAGCATCAATGGCAGTGCCATCAGGTTCATCAAATTCCAAGTCCAGCCGGCCAGCGCCATCGTTGCCAGCAGACACACGCCGCTCAAACACAACACCGCCACGCCGAGCAAAATTTCCGTCGTCCTGCGAAATGCGAACCAGAGCGAAAGCAGCACGAGCACGACCATTGGCGTCACGACCCGCCACATTCTTGACTGCACGCGCTTCAGCGTCGCGCTGCCGAGCAATTCCCAGCCGGAAAGCAGCGCGTGGTTTTGCTCGAGCTGTTTGGACAATGCCGTCAATTCCGCCGCTTCCACTTTGTTGGTCGCGGGATAGATCAAACCCATCACCAGACATTCGTCCGGCGAGCGCGCAACGAACCGTTTCAGCAACCACTGGCTGACATGATTGGTCGGCCAGATCACTGACTTGCTCTCACCAGCGCGCGACCAGGTCCGCACCAGTTCTTCGGTCAGCACGAGGGCGTTGGTGTTGAATCCAGCATTCATCGCCGCGGCGCGCAGCAGCGGGCCTTTTTCGCCCAAGACCGCTGCTGTTGCGCGGTTGGCTGCTTGAAATTCGCCGCGCGGCCACAATGTGTCCGGCAGCAGATACCGGCCAATGAGATGATTTGTCACCGCGCCGTTCAACAATGTCTCGGCGCTGGTGAGACGTTGATAAATTTCGGCTTCGTCACGTCCGGAAATGATCAGCCAGAGCGGTTGCGGCGGCAGACCGAGTTCGGCGGTCATTTCATCCAGCGTGGTTTGCGCCTCGCCGTGCTGCGGTTGCAGGGCGTTTCCGCTCCGGTCCAGCCTCGGTCGTTGGAAGCACAGCACGACACACGCGCTGAAAAAAATTAAACCAGTCAGCAGAAACACCGGCGTGGCGGCGATGCCTCGTCGCCGTCCGGTTTGCGCGGCGGGAGCGTCGATGCCATGCGGTTCCGGTGCGATGAAATAATTCCACCAGCGAAAAGTCGCTTGGTTTGATCTCGGCTGGCGTCGTTCGGGAAACAGCGGCGGCAGATAAATCATCACCATCACCAGCGCGGACACGCCGATGCCAATGGCCACCAGCGAACCAAGCTGGCCGAGGCCGGGCAAGCCGCCGAGGTTCAAGACCATGAACGCGCTCATCGTGGTGATGGCCGCCCACAAAATGCTCGGCGCAATCGCGCGGCGGATTTCCGGCACGGTCATCTGCGGATGCGCGAGCGCCTCCTGATAATGGACGACGGCATAATCCACGGCCAAGCCCAGCAGCACGGCGGCGAAACCGAGCGCCACCACGCTGATCGTTCCCAGCACCAGCGCGCCCAGCGCCAATGTCGCGAACAAAATCAAACCCAGCAACGCGAGCAGCCACAGCATCGGCACCCAGCGCCGGTGCGTCAGCCAGAACAAGATGGCAATGATGATTGAAGTCGCGCCGACCGAATGGCTCATATCGTGTTGCATGCTCGTGGCGATTTCTTCCACATATACCGGACGACCGGTGTAGCGAACCGTGACGCCTTTCCAATCTTCTTTCGATGGCCCTGCCTGCAATTCAGCGACGACGGCATGGATGGATTTCAACCAGCTTTCGCAGGCGCGGTAGCTGGTCAGGTCCACGGCGGACTGCACAAACAGCAAACGAAAATTTCCATTGGTGGAAGCGAACATCTGATTGCCCTGATCCATGTTCATGCCGCTGATGTTCGTCAGCGCGGGCATTGTCAACAGATTGAACGGGTCGAATGAGCGGCGCGCGAGATCCATCGGCGACATCGAAGTGGCGAGCAGTTCGCGCGTCTCGTCCAGCGCGGGCTTGAGCTGGTCGGGCGCGAGCCGGTTGGTCAGCGCGGCAAAATCTCCGGGCGGCTGATTGAACCAGAGCCAGCCAAGCAGTTCGCCCAGTTGATCCGGCCTTTCCATCCATGGCGGCTGCCACGTCACGTCCTCGATGAGATTAGTTTCCTGCCGCAGACACGACGCGAGTTCGCCTGCCAGCCGCTCCGCGGTTTCGGAATCCGGCGCGCGGAGCGTGACGACCAGTTCGCGGGCGTTGGTGAAATGCTGCTGATAAAGTTTCAGGCCCTGGACGGTCGGCTCATTCGGCGGCAGCAGGTCGAGGATGTCCACGTCGAATCGCAGCCGCGCCAGTCCGAGGCCGACCGCCACGACGAGCAAAGCCCACCACCAGTGTTTCAGGAACGAACTCACTGCGATAGAAAGCCCTCCAAGGTTTCGCCGGTGCGGGAATTTTCCAGCCGCCAGCCGCCGTCGGGCCTGCGTTCAAAATGCAATGGCTCCGACAGCGGTTTTCCGGCCAGCGCCGCGGGCAGATAAAGCCAGCCAAAGCGCGTTGGCCCCGGCCCGCGTCCGCTGAAACTCATCTGTCGTTGCGGGAATTTTATCAGCCAGTGGTTCGACGCCGTCTGCGCAGAAAGAATTGCCATCGGTGTCTTGTCGAATTGAATCAGGCAGTGCCCGGCGTCGTCGCTGGCGAGCACAAGGTCGCCGCCGAATTCGGGTGATCCGCGTCCCGACCGCCAGAGTGCCTGGCCCTGCTGGACGTGCCAGCCTGGACCGGCAGCGGTGAACAAACTTTGCGTGGCGGTCTGGCAGCCGCAGAGAAACATGAGGCCGGCCAGAAACACTGACGAGAGAGAATGACGAAGCAGCCTGCAAACGGAAAGTGCGGTGGATGGTCTGCAATTGTGTCTGCCGGTTTTTGACAAATCCGCGGCTGTCATTTTTCGTTTCGTCATGTAAAAACCTTGCCCGCCGCTTTGCGCGCAATGATCCTCAATTGTGTTTGGAAACTTCGGGCATGATGCCGAATTCAGAGGGTATTGGGAAGCTTTTCGCACGCATGACTTGCGATGCGCATGGCAATTAAGGCCCCTTCAGCATTGTTTGAAGCAATGCTGGTGAAGATTTTATCAATTCACGCCGGATTGCTTCCCTGTGTTAATTTTCCCGCATGAAAAACGTCAGGATTATTCAGCTTGCTTTGCCGGCGGCGTTTGGTTCCAATGGCGCCAAAGCAACCCTGACGTTTCGGTGAAAGGAAATTCCTATGGAAGCATTGCCGTTCATCATTCTGCTGGTGCTCATTATTCTCGGACTTCCCATTGTCCTTGCCATCTGGCTCATCGTGCGCGTTGCCGACGCCCGGAACCGCATCGGGGGGCTTTCGCAAAAAGTGGACTGGCTGGAATTGGAATTGTTGCGCATGAAACGCAATCCGCCAGCGGCAACGGCTGAAACCAAAATGCCAGTTGTGGCTGTTCCGTCGTCGTCACAGCCTCAACCGGCATCGGAAAATTTTGAACCCACTCCGCCACCACCACCGGTCGTCCCGCCGGAGCCTGTCATTCCACCGGGAACAATTGTTCCGCCGGCGCCAGTCCGCGAAATCCTTGAACCGCAAAGTCCGCTGGGAACCGCAACACCGCCCGTAATTTCCTCACCACCATTCATTGCTCCAGAGCCGGTGGCCGAAACAGCTCAAGTTTCAGGGCCAGGCGAGCCGGTGACTCCGCCGCCACTTCCGGAAAAAGCTTCTTTCGAAATGCGGCTCGGCACTTTCTGGCTCGTCCGCATCGGCATTGTGATGCTGCTGACCAGCCTCGCCTTCTTCGCCAATTACGCCTATCACCACATCATCGGCAAGCTCGGCCCCGCCGGAAAAATATCCCTGCTTTATCTCGCCAGTGGATTGCTGCTCGGCGCGGGTGCGTGGTGGCAGCGGCGCACCGTCAAGGAATCGCTGAAAAATTACGCGCAGGTTCTTTTTGCCGGCGGACTCGCGGCGGTTTATTTCACGACTTATGCGGCGCATCACATTCCGCCGCTGCGCGTCATCGAAAGCGCGCTGCTCGACGGCACTCTGCTGCTCGCGTGGGCAGGAGTCATCATGTGGATCGCCGACCGCCGTAAATCCGAGGTCATGGCGCTGTTCGCTGTCGGCCTCGCGTTTTACAGCTCGGTCATCACGCGTGTCGGCGAATTCACGCTTTACTCGAACCTGATTCTCACCGTCGCGGCGGTCTTCTTTCTCGTTCGCAACCGCTGGGCCGGCCTCTCGTTCGCCAGCCTCGCCACGAGCTACGCGGGCTATGCATTCTGGCGGTTTCTCCACGACGACGGCTGGCGCTGGGCCACGCCGGATGAAAATCTCCGGCTCGGCGCGTTATTTCTGGCGAGCTACTGGCTCGTCTTCACGGCGGCAACCTTTCTGTCCAAGAGCGAAAAACTTTCCGGGCCGGGCCGGGCCGCGTTTCTCACGCTGAACAACGGCGCGTTTTTCACCTTGTTCCTGTTGACGATGCTGCAAGTCCACACCGGCGGCTTCTGGAAATTCTCGCTCGGCTACGGCACGGCACTGCTGGTGCTGGCGGTTCTCGCGCAAAAATTCCTGTCCGCCGAGCCGTTCGCCAAAAATTCCTACCTCACTCAGGGCCTGTTGCTCGTGACGCTCGGTCTCATTTCCAAATTTTCCGGACTGCAACTGTCGCTCGTCCTTGGCGCGGAGAGTGTCGTGCTGTTCGTGCTCGGCTCGCAGCGATCGAGCCTCATCCTGAAATGCTTCGCCTACGCCGCCGCGCTGCTGGCCACCGGCTGGTGCGTGGCGGGCCTGAAACATTTCGACTCGCAAGGCCTGTGGACCGGCGCGGGACTCGGCGCGCTGCTGGCGTTCAACGCCTTTTGGGCGCACCGTCTGGACGCCGGCCAAAGCCAGCAGCCGCTCCGCGCCGGGCCGTCTTTTTTCACGGTGCTCGCGTTCGCAAGCTGGCTGGCGGCGACGTGGTTCAACACCACTGAAGCCAACCTGCCGCTCGCGCTCGCCGCTGAAGCCATTGTGCTGACGTTCTCAATCTACCTGCTGCGCGTCCGCGAAATCGCGTTGCTCGGACAAATGTTTCTCGTGTTTGCGCAATTCTCATGGCTGTTTCATTTCCTGACCATCACGCCGCCGTGGTGGAATCCGCTGGCCATCATCGCCGTCACCGTCGGATTGAGCCATTGGTGGCAGCACCAGAAAATCCTCGCGATCAGCCGGGAAACATTCATTTTTTATTCGACCCTGTTCGCACTGGCAGCCGTCGCCGTCGCCATCATCTGGCTGCATCCGCTGGTTTCCGCGCCGGTCTGGCTTGCGCTCGCCAGCCTGCTGGCGGTGGCGGTGACGATTTACGGCGTCGCCACGCGCGCGTGGCCGCTGGCGATTTGCGGGCAAATTTTTCTCGTCGCCGGCGCGGGGGAATTTTTCCGCCAACTCATACAGGAAAAACCGGAATGGTATTTCCCGCTCGCGCCGGTGGCCGCGTTGGTAATCTTATCTTTCGCCACGGCCGGCTGGTTCGCGCGCAAGCCGGAGAGCAAGGCCGAAGTGCGCGAACCCCTGCTGCAAACGGCTTTGGCCTACCGCTGGATTGCGCTGGCGATGTCGCTGCTCTGGATCTGGCAATATGTGCCCGAACGCGAGCGCGTCTGGACTTTCATGCTCGCGGCGGTGGCGGTTTTCGCGCTGGCGATATGGCGGCGCAACCGCGAAGCGCTCGCGGCCACCGCGGTTTACGCCGTCGCTTCGCTCGCCACGCTTTGGATTCGTGACGACCTGGCGATGGACATTTACTGGCCAAACTTGATTGCGCTGCTGGCGCTGTTCGCGCTGCAACAAATCCTCCGGCGCACCCCGGCGGATTTCGCGCTCGACGACAAAATCCACGGCGCGATTGTTTTCATTGCCGGCGTCAGTCTGTGGCGGTTTGTGTCGTGCTGGACGGCAATGTTCACCGGCGGATTTTTTATCACGATGGTCTGGGCGGGTTTTGCCGTGCTGGTGTTCGCGGCGGGAATCATTTTACGCGAGCGTTTCCATCGCTGGCTCGGCCTCGGCGTGCTGGCGGCGGCGGTCGGGCGCGTCGTGCTGGTGGACGTGTGGAAACAGGAGACGATTTACCGCGTGTTGACGTTCATGGCGCTCGGCGTGGCACTGCTCGTCATCGGCTTCATCTACAACAAATACCAGGAAAAAATCCGGCAATGGCTTTGAACCGGTTCAGCCGCCCCAATAGGCGCTTTTGACCTGTGGATTCTGGCGCGGCAACTCTGGATCGCCTTGCAGATTCGCCGGGCATCGGGTTTAACCAATGTCATTTGCTTGACTTCCAACAGCGGGCCATTCATTAATCAGCCCCGAACAAACTGGATTTTCCCGCATGAATATATTCGCCCGCCGGCGCGTTGCCGATTTGCAGGCCGAGGCGCTGATTGACCAGCGCCTCAAACGCGTGCTCGGCCCGGTCAATCTCACGTCGCTGGGCATCGGCGCGATCATCGGCGCGGGGATTTTTGTCCTCACCGGCCACGCCGCCGCGCAATATGCCGGACCGGGCATCGTTTATTCCTTCATCCTTTCCGGACTGGTCTGCGCCTTCGCCGGGCTTTGCTACGCGGAATTTGCCTCGATGATTCCGCTATCCGGCTCGGCCTACACTTACGGCTACGCGACACTCGGGGAATTTGTCGCGTGGATCATCGGCTGGAATCTGATTCTCGAATATCTTTTTGCTGCCTCGACCGTCGCGGTTGGCTGGTCGGGCTATGTCGTTTCCTTTTTGAAGGACTTGGGCATCACCTTTCCCGCCGCGTTCACCTCGGCGCCTTACGACCACGTGGCGGCGCCTGATTTGCATTGGTGGAACGTCTGGCAACTGTTCGCCCACGGCTGGACCAGCACCGGCGCGGTGCTCAACGTCCCGGCCATGTTGATTGTCGCCGTCATCACGATTTTGCTGGTCATCGGCATCAAGGAATCGGCGAATTTCAACAACGCCATCGTCGCGCTGAAGTTGCTGGTCATTCTGACGTTCATCGCGGTCGGCGCCGCTTACATCAACCATGCCAACTGGCATCCGTTCGTGCCGCCCAACACCGGCCACTGGGGGGAATTCGGCTGGAGCGGCGTGGTGCGCGGAGCAGCGGTGATTTTCTTCGCCTACATCGGCTTCGACGCCGTGTCCACCGCCGCGCAGGAGGCGAAAAATCCGCAGCGCGACATGCCTATCGCCCTGCTCGGCTCGCTCGCCATTTGCACCGTGCTTTACATCGCCGTCTCGCTCGTGCTCACCGGCATCGTCAATTATACACAACTCAACGTCCCCGCGCCCATCGCCGTGGCCATCAGCACGCTCGGCCCGTCGCTCGCCTGGCTGGAATATTTCGTCAAGATCGGCGCCATCGCCGGGCTTTCGTCGGTCATTCTGGTGATGTTGCTCGGCCAACCTCGCATTTTTTACACGATGTCGAAGGACGGCTTGCTGCCACCCGTTTTCAGCGTGGTGCACCCAAAATTCCGCACGCCGTGGGTTGCACAATTCATCACCGGCGCAGCGGCCATGCTGGTTGCCGGACTTTTTCCCATCGGTTTGCTCGGTGAACTGGTTTCCATCGGCACGCTGCTGGCGTTTGCGATCGTTTGCGCCGGGGTGTTCGTCCTGCGTTTTACCGATCCTCAAATTCAGCGTCCGTTTCGCACGCCGGTTTTCTGGCTGACCGCGCCGCTGGGCGTTTTGTCGTGCGGCTATTTGATGTATAATCTGCCGCCGGACACCTGGGCGCGGCTCATCATCTGGCTGGCCATCGGCGTCGCCATCTATTTTCTTTACAGCTGCCGCCACTCCGAAGTCCAGAAACGCGCCGCCCGAACTCCGCCGAAATAAAGTCCGCCCGCTCAAAATGTTTCAAACAAACGTTTGACAAATGGCGGAAGAATACCTACCGTTCGGTAAGTTTTTATGGCTAAGGCAGCAAACAACCCAAAAGCCGATTCCGATACGCGGCGGCATATCTTGCGCGCGGCGCTGAAGCATTTTGCCAATGCCGGTTATGCGGCCACGTCCGTCCAGCAAATCGTCGGCGACGCGAAGGTGTCCAAGCCGGCGCTGTATTATCATTTCCGCGACAAGTCCGCCCTGTTTGAGGCGCTGGTCAACGAGGCGCACGACGAGCGGTTTCAAGTCGTGCAACAGGCGGCGGCTCGCGGGAAAGATTTGCGCGGGCAATTGGTTGAGATTCTCACGGCGCTATTCGATTATTTCCACAAAAACCACGACCTGACGCGGATTGCGTTTTCCACGGCGTTTGCCGCGCCCGGCGAAGTGCCGGCGAACCTGTGCTATCTTGACAAGTGCCAGCGCAACTTTGAAGTTGTCCATTCGCTGTTCAAGCAGGCGCTGGCGCACGGGGAGTTGGACCGCCGTTTTGACAGCCGGGAGCTGGCCTACGGTTTTTACGGGCAGGGACATTTTTACATCGTGTCGCATCTGATGATGCCGAAATACCGCCTGGACCGCCGGGCAGCCGGGCGTATCGTGGACCTGTTTCTGCTCGGCGCGGGCGCGAAGAAACGGCGGACTTGAAGCGTTTGGGGGGAAATCAACCATTGTATAAGAATATGAAACGGAAAATTGTTGCCGCGATTGCCATCGTCTTCGCCATTTTGGCGGGACTGGCCGGCGTGAAGGCGCTGCAAATTCACAAACTCATGGCTTTCGGTGCGTCCTTTGTGCCACCGCCGGAAACCATTTCGTCTGCCGTGGCGCACGAGGAGCAATGGCAGGACACCCTCACCGCCGTCGGGTCAATTGACCCGCAAAGCGGCGTGACGGTCGCCCCGGAAGTCGCGGGCACGGTGGCGGAAATCGCGGTCGCGGACGGCTCGGTGGTGGCGAAGGGTGATTTGCTGCTGCGGCTGGACGCGTCAACCGAGGAGGCGCAATTGCGTTCCGCCGCGGCGCAGACGGAATTGTCGCGGCTCAATGCCGCGCGGACGCGGAGTTTGCGCACCGACAACACGGTTTCCCAGTCGGAACTGGACCAGGCGGAGGCGACGTTGAAACAGAACGAGGCCAACGCCGATGTCATCCGCGCGGCCATCGAAAAGAAAACCATCCGCGCGCCGTTCGGCGGGCGGCTGGGCATCTGGCAGGTGAACGTCGGCGCATCGGTTGACGCGCGCAGGTCGCTGGTCTCGCTGCAATCACTCACACCGGTCTATGCGGATTTTTCCCTGCCGCAGCAGAATCTGTCACAGCTCAAGACCGGTCAAGCCGTGCAGGTCATCTGCGACGCTTATCCCGACCAGAAATTTGACGGCACGTTGACGGCGATCAATCCCGATCTCGATGCGACCACGCGGAGCGTGGCGTTGCGGGCGACGTTTGAAAACACGAACCAGTTGTTGCGGCCGGGAATGTTCGTGCGCGTGGCGGTGATTTTGCCGCAGGCGCAACCAGTGCTGGCAATTCCGGCGACGGCGATTTTGAGCATCGCCGGAACGACCGAGGCGGTTTATGTGATTGAGCCGTCCACCAATTCCGCTGGCGGGCTGGTAGTGCGGCAGCAAATCGTGCGCACGGGACCGACGAAGGGCAATTCTGTCAGCGTGCTGTCGGGATTGAAGCCCGGCGACCGCGTCGTGAGCGCGGGGCATTTCAAATTGCGCAACGGTTCGCCGGTGACAGTGAACAACGACATCGTGCCGCCGACGGTGAAAAATCCGTCGGACGGCTAATCTTGTAATTTCAGCAGCGAATGAAATCCTTCACCGATTTATTTATCCGGCGGCCCGTGCTGGCCATCGTGGTGAACCTCGTGATTTTGATTGCGGGATTTTCCGCGATCCGCTCGCTCACCGTCCGGCAATATCCGCACAGCGAAAACGCCACCGTCACGGTGACGACCGTTTACGTCGGCGCGAGCGCGAACCTGGTGCGCGGCTTTGTGACGCAGCCGCTCGAACGCGCCATCGCCGCCGCCGACGGCATCGAATATCTGCAATCGAGCAGCGCGCTCGGCCTCTCGACCATCACCGCGCGGCTGAAACTGAATTACGACGCGAACAAGGCGCTTTCCGAAATCAACTCGAAGGTGAACCAGGTCCGCAACGATCTGCCGCCGGAAGCGGAAGTGCCGATTATCAACATCGAGTCCGCCGATTCGCAATTCGCCGGCGCCTACTTGAGTTTCACGTCGGACATTCTTGAGCCGAACCAGATCACCGATTATCTCGTGCGCATCGTGCAGCCGCGCCTGACCGCGCTCGAAGGCGTGCAGCGCGCGGACATTCTCGGCGGACGCACGTTCGCCATGCGCGTCTGGCTGAAACCCGACCGGTTGGCGGCATTCAACATCAGTCCGAATCAAATCCGCACAGCGCTCGCGGCGAATAATTTTCTGGCCGCCGTCGGCCATACGAAAGGTTCGCTCATCCAGGTCAACCTCACGGCCAACACTGATTTGCGTTCAGTTGATGAGTTCAAAAATCTCGTCATCCGCCGGGTCGGCGACAATCTCGTGCGGTTGAGCGATGTGGCCGACGTTTCGCTTGGCGCGGAAGATTACGACACCGAGGTGCGCTTCAGCGGCGAGCACGCGGTTTTCATGGGCGTCTGGGCTTTGCCGAACGCCAATTCGCTCGACGTCATCAAACGCGTGCGCAAGGAAATGGCCTCCATCCAGAAAGATCTTCCCAGCGGCCTGCAAGGGCGCATGGCTTATGACGCCACGAAATACATCAGCGACGCCATCCACGAAGTGATCAAGACGCTCACCATCACGCTGGCGATCGTTTCCATCGTCATATTTTTATTTCTAGGCTCGGTGCGGTCGGTGTTGATTCCACTGCTGGCCATTCCCATCTCGCTCATCGGCGCGGTGTTTCTGATGCAGGTGTTCGGGTTCACGTTGAACCTGCTGACGCTGCTGGCCATCGTGCTGGCCGTCGGCCTGGTGGTGGACGACGCCATCGTGGTGGTTGAAAACATCGAGCGGCACATCCGCGAAGGCAAAACCCCCGTTGACGCAGCCTTGCTGGGCGCGCGCGAACTGGCCAGCCCGGTCATTGCCATGGCCATTACGCTGGCGGCGGTTTACGCGCCGATTGCATTCCAAGGCGGGCTGACCGGCTCGTTGTTCCGCGAATTCGCCGTCACTCTGGCCGGCGCGGTTTTCATTTCCGGCAGCGTCGCCCTGACCTTGTCGCCGTGGTTGTCCTCGCGTCTGCTCGACGCCGGGCGTGAAGAACACGGATTTGTCGGCAAGATCAACCGCGATTTCGACCGCGCGCGAAAATTTTACGGGCGTGTGCTGGACTTCACGCTCGCCTCGCGTCCGGCGGTTTATGTCATCTGGGTCGCCTTGAGCTTGCTGGCGTTTGTCCTTTATTCCATGGCGCCCGGCGAACTCGCGCCGGCGGAAGACCAGGGCGTCATTTTCGGCGTGGTGGAAGCCAGCGCGGATGCGACGATTAACCAGACCACGTTTTACACCGACGCCGGCGGCGTAATGTTCAAGTCCATCCCTGAAATGGACGAGTCGTTCCAACTCACCATGCCCAGCAGCGGTTTCAGCGGCATGGTGCTGAAGCCATGGGGCGAACGGAAACGCACCACGTTCCAGGTCCTCCCCGACGTGCAGGCGATCGTGAACAAAATCCCCGGCATCCGGCTGCTCATGGTCACGCCGTCGCCGATTCCCGGCGGCGACAGTTTTCCCGTGAATTTTGTCTTGTCGTCCACCGCCGAGCCGGAGCAGATCTTGCAGTTCGCGCAGCAATTGCAGCAGATCGCCGCGACGAACGGGATGTTCGCCTTCCCGCCGATCGTTGACACCAAGATTGACCAGCCGGAAATGGAACTGGTCATTGACCGCGACAAAGTCGCCGCGCTCGGACTCGATTTGCAGTCCGTCGGTTCCGACCTGGCCGCGCTCGTCGGCGGCAATTTTGTGAACCGCTTCAGCCTCGCCGGCCGCAGCTACAAGGTGATTCCGCAATTGCAGCGCATCGAACGCCTGAACGCCGACCAGCTTGAGAACAATTATGTGCAAGGCCCGAACGGAAAATTGATTCCCGTCAGCACGTTCGCGCATTTTGAAAAACACACCACGCCGCGCACGCTCAACCGCTTCCAGCAGCTCAACGCCGTGATCATCAGCGGCGTCGCCGTCCGCCCGCTGGACGAGGCGCTGAAATTTCTTGAGACCGAGTCGGCGAAGATTCTGCCGGAAGGCTACAAGCTGGATTACACCGGCGAATCGCGCCAGTTGCGGACGGAAGGCAACAAGTTCCTGCCCGCGTTCGTGCTGGCGATCGTCCTGATCTTTCTCGTGCTGGCCGCGCAGTTCAACAGCTTTCGCGATCCGTTCATCATCATCCTCGGCTCGATGCCGCTGGCGATGTTCGGCGCGCTGATGTTCTGCTTCCTGAAAATGCCCAACCCGAACATCCCGTTTCTGACGAACGGCTGGACAACAACGATCAATATCTATTCGCAGGTCGGCCTCGTCACGCTGATCGGCCTCGTGACCAAAAACGGCATTCTCATCGTCCAGTTCGCCAACGAACTCCAGCGGCAGGGCCGCAGCAAACTCCAGGCGGTGCGCGAGGCGGCGCAACTGCGGCTGCGCCCGATCCTGATGACCAGCGTCGCCACCGTCGCCGGCAACATTCCGCTCGTGCTCGTCACCGGCGCGGGCGCCGCGGCGCGCAATTCCATCGGCATCATTCTTGCCAGCGGCATGAGCATCGGCACATTTTTCACGCTGCTCGTCGTGCCGTCCATCTACATGCTGATTGCGAAGGATCACGGCGGGGAAAACCGTCCGCTGGCGCGGAATGACTAAACTATAATGACGAATGACTAAGGAATTCCAAAATGTCCAAATGACGAATGGCTCTGGTCATTTGTCATTCGGGCTTTGCGATTCTTTAGTCATTAGGGTTTAGGAATTAGTCATTTCAAATTTTATGAGTGAAAGCAAATCTGTTCCATCAAGTCCGCCGCCGCCACCGGCGGTCAATGGCAGGCAATTGGCGAAATTGAACTCTCCCCTGTTCATCTGGCCCGCGACCATCGCGCTCGCCGTCCTGCTGTTTTTTGGCCTGGGTTATTTGTTTGACGTGCTGACCCACGAATCCACCGACGACGCGTTCATCGCCGCGCACGTGGTTTCCATCGCGCCGCGAATTTCCGGACAGGTCGCCGCCGTTCACGTGCTCGACAACCAGATGGTCCGCTCCAACGAATTGCTGGTGGAGATTGATCCGGCGGATTACTCGACGACCGCGGCGGAGAAACAATCCGCCGCGGACGCGCAGGGAGCCAATTACAAGACGGTGCTCGCCGCGCTCGATTTGATGGCCGTGAAAGTGGCCACCGCCCAGGCCACCGCCGACCAGTCGAAGGCCGACGCCGACGCGGCGGCAGCCACCGACGCGCGCGCGCAGGCGGATTTTCGGCGAATGGAGGAATTGCGGAAGGAGAACACGATTTCACAGCAGGAATTCGACGCCGCGCAGGCTGCGGTCAAGGAAGCGGACGCAAACCTCGCCGCAGCGAAACAAAAGGCCATTGCCGACACCTCGAAAGTCAACGAGGCCAAGGCGACTCAGACGGCAACCGACGCCTCCGCCATCATGGCGCTCGCGCTTTTCCGGCAGTCGCAGACCACCGTGCAGTCGGCGCAACTGGATTTGTCTTACACCAAAATTTTCGCGCCGTGCGACGGGCGCGTGACGCGCAAGGCGGTCGAAACGGGCAATTACGTTCAGGTGGGCCAGCAGTTGATGTCCGTCGTGCCGCCGGAAATCTGGGTCGTCGCCAATTTCAAGGAATCGCAGTTGAAGAAAATGAAACCCGGCCAGTCCGTGCTGGTTGAGATTGATGCGCTCGGCGGAAAAAAATTCCACGCACACGTGGACAGCATTCAGGCCGGCAGCGGCGCGGCCTTCAGCCTGTTGCCGCCGGAGAACGCGACCGGCAATTACGTCAAGGTCGTCCAGCGCGTGCCGGTGAAAATTCTTTTCGACGAGCCGCTGCCCGCCGACCACGTGATTGGCCCCGGCTTGTCCGTGACGCCGGACGTTCGGGTTGGTTCGTTTGCGTTGCCGGAATGGGCGATTGGCCTGCTCGCGCTGGTTTTGACCGGCGCGGCGGCGGGTGTTTTTCGTTTCGTCTTAAACCGGAAACGCGCTTCTCTCCTGCCGTAAAAATCCCATGCCCGCCGACCTGCATCAACAGGACTGGCACCCGCGGCACAGCCCGTGGCTCGTCGCGCTGGGCGTGATGCTGGCGACGTTCATGCAGGTGCTCGACACCTCCATCGCCAACATCGCCCTGCCGCACATCGCCGGCAGCCTCTCGGCCACGACCGACCAGGCAACGTGGGTGCTGACGAGCTATCTCGTGGCCAACGCCATCATCCTGCCGATGACCGGCTGGCTGGGAAATCATTTCGGCCGGAAGCGGGTGTTCATAGCCTGCATCGGGATGTTCACGCTCGCGTCGGTGTTGTGCGGGATGGCCTTGAATCTGCCGATGCTGATTACGGCGCGCATTTTGCAGGGCGCGGGCGGCGGCGCGATGGTGCCCATCGCGCAGGCGATTTTGCTGGAAAGCTTTCCGGTCGCCAAACGCGGCGTGGCGATGGCGACGTTTTCACTGGCCGTGATCGTGGCGCCCATCATCGGCCCGACGCTCGGCGGCTGGATCACGGACAATTATTCGTGGCGCTGGATTTTTTACATCAACCTGCCGGTCGGCATGCTGGCGGTGTTTCTGGCGGAATGGCTCGTGGAAGACCCGCCTTACATCAAGCGCAATCTGAAGGCGGCGATTGATTTCATCGGGTTCGGCCTGCTGGCGGTCTGGCTGGCCACGCTGCAAATCGTTTTGGACAAGGGTCAGGAAGCGGATTGGTTCGGCGCGGACTGGATTCGCTGGTTCACGGTCATTTCCGTCGCTGCCTTCATCGGCTTCATCGCATGGGAATTCCGGGTGAAGGACCCGCTGGTGAATTTGCGGATTTTGCGCAGCCGGAATTTCGCCACCGGCCTGATGTTGATGACGGTCATCGGCATCATCCTTTACGGCACGACGGCGGAGCTGCCGCTGTTTCTGCAAACGCTGATGGGTTATCCGGCGCTGCAAAGCGGCTACACGATGAGTCCGCGCGGCATCGCCGCGTTTGTCACCACCTTCATCGTCGGGCGGCTGGTGGGGCGCATCCGGCTGCGCTGGCTGCTGGGTTTCGGGTTTTCGATGTTGAGCTTGTCCGCGTTTCTGTTGAGCGACATCAATCTCCAGGTGAGCATGGCCAGCGTCATTTTTCCGACGGTGCTGAATGGCGTGGCCATCAGTTTCATTTTCGTGCCGTTGACGACGGCGACCATGAGCCAGTTGAGCCAGCGGCAAATCGGCAGTGCCACCGGCCTTTACATCCTCATGCAAAACATCGGCGGCAGCATTGGCATCGCGCTCGTCACCACGCTCGTCGCGCGCGGCGCGCAGGCGCATCAGGCGCTCATGGTCGGGCATCTGACGCCGACCGACCCGGTGTTCGCGCAGCGTCTCGCCGCCGCGCAACACGCGCTGGCGCAGCAGACCGATCCCGTGACCGCCTCGCATCAGGCTTACGGGCTGATTTACGGCACGCTGAACGCGCAGGCGCATTTGTGGGCGTTTGTGGACACGTTCCGGATATTTGGCTTGATGGTGCTGTGCTGCCTGCCGCTGATTCTCCTGTTCAAACGGGTCAAGCGCGCGCCAGTCCGGCAGGTGGAGGTGCAATGAAACGCCGGCACTCACAGAGTGCCGCTTGATTTTGGCAAGCCTGGGAGCGCCGCCGTCCCGGCGGCGAGTTGGAGTTCAAGCTTTAGCTTGTTCCCAGAGGCACGCGAAAGCGTGGACCACCACAACACGCCGGCGAGACGCCAGCGCTCCCAGATTCGGCCTGGAGCGGGCAATTTTCACCCAGCGCGCGTGAAAATTTTACGCGCTTTGATTGATTCTTCCCGGAAATCCCGCAATAATTGCGTGGCATCGGTGATGCTGGGGAAAATCAGAAAATGAAACTTCAACCGACAACGCGCGGCGGCAAAGGATTCAATCGAACGGAACTGTTGGTGGTGATTGGCGTGGTGGCTTTGCTGGTGGCAGTGGCGGCGGCGCTTTTGCCGGCGCTTGCCGCTCCGAAACGGAGAGTTTCAAGAATTAATTGTGTCAACAATCTGAAACAAATCTTTCTGTCGTTCCGAATTTGGGAAGGAGACAACGGCGATAAATATCCGATGCAAGTTTCCGTCATAAATGGCGGCGCAATGGAATTGGCCGTTGCCGGAAATGCGTCTGCAATCTTTCGCGTGTTGTCCAATGAGCTGTCCACACCAAGAGTTTTAGTTTGCCCGGAAGACACCAGCCGGCATTACGCAACCGGTTTCACGACTGACCTCAACAACCAAACAATCAGTTACTTCGTCGGGTTGGACGCGGAAGATAAATGTCCGAAGATGATTCTTTCCGGCGACGACAATCTTGAGGTCAACGGTGTTCGTGTTCGTCCCGGAATTTTGAATCTTTCGACAAACGCTTCCGTCGAATGGACGGAGAACGAACGGCATGGGCGTCCACAACAGTGGAGCATTCGCAAGCAACATTTGCGCATCGGTAACGTTGGCCTCGTTGACGGTTCAGTGGCGTCAACGACCACTTTAGCTTGCCAATCCGCACTCGTAAACACCGGCTTCGCCACAAACCGTTTCGTAATTCCCTGACCATGCATCGTTCCCGACACAGCAAACGTAGCAAAGAGAATGACAAACACCGGTTTTACCTGCTGCCGGGGCAAGGCGGCCGCTCGCATCGGCAAAAACAATGGTTCATCCTCAAATGGTCGCTCCTCGCTGCGCTGGTCGTGGCCGGAATCCTGGCGGCGTTGATGTATTGGTTGAACCGCCCCAAACTGCACTGAAGTTGTGGCCGTGTCGGCGCTGGTAGTGTCCTAATCATAATCGTAATCTTAATCTGCTTCGGTCAACGATTACGATTAAGAACAAGATTAAGATCAGGACACCACCGAGGCGCTTGACCCGCCGATGGTTGTTGTTAGACTTCGCACAGTTGATGAAAATTTTCCGTTTCATTCCAATTCTGGCTTTGGCGCTTTGCCCCGGCCCGCGTCTCCATGCGGAAATGGTGGACGGCGTCCTGGCGGTCATCAACGACACGGTCATCACGCGCCAGCAGGTGGAGGACTATATTACGCCGGCGATTGACTCCCTGCGGCGCGAATACGCCGGCCAGCCGGAGGCGGTGTTCCAGCAGAAACTCACCGGGGCGATCAACGACGGCCTGGAGCAGCTGGTCGAACGCCAGTTGATCCTGCACGATTTCGACACGCAAGGTTATCGGATGCCGGACAGCTATCTGGATGAGATGGTGCAGGAGCGCATCCGCGAACGGTTCGGCGACCGCGTGACGCTGATGAAGACGTTGCAGGCGCAGGGCGAGACCTTTGAGTCATTCCGCAGGGGCGTGCGCGACCAGGCGATTGAGACCTTTATGCGCTCCAAAAATGTCGCGCAGGAAATTGTCATCTCGCCCTACAAGATTCAAACTTATTACCAGGCGCACCAGGACGATTTCAAGCTCGAGGACGAAATCAAATTGCGCATGATCACCCTCAACAAGAACGGCAGCGACGACACGAACACGGTGAATCTGGCCCGTGAAATCCGGGATAAAATCAAGGAGGGGGCATCGTTCCCGGAAATGGCCTCCGTTTATTCGCAGGATTCGCAACGCAGCCAGGGCGGCGACCGGGGCTGGATCGAACGTTCCGTGCTGCGCAAGGAGCTGGCCGACGCCGCGTCCGCGCTCAAGCCCGGCCAGGTCAGCGACGTGATTGAAACGCCCGAGACCTGCTATCTCATGCTCGTCGAGCAGATGCGCCCGGCGCACGTCAAACCGCTGAATGACGTCCGCGATGACATTGAAAAAAACCTGCGTGCCCAGGAACAGGCGCGTCTTTTGAAACAGTGGATTGCCCGCTTGAAGACGAAAACCTTCATCCTCTACTTCTGAACTCCGCTGAAAAATCGGGAGCCAGCCGCGCCTCCCCACGCTCAATCTTCAACCCTTAAATCTCATGACCGGCTGGATTGGCATTTCGCTTGGCGACATCACCGGCATCGGCCCCGAGGTCGCGCTCAAGGCCGTCGCCGCCGAAGCCGCGAAGGACGATTCAAAATATCTGCTGGTCGGCGATGAGCATTGTGTCCGGAGGCTCAACCAGAAATTCGGACTGAACCTGCCGGTTGAAAATTTTTCAGATTACAACGCCGCCGGAAAATTGTTTGTCTCCAATCCGCCGGCCCGGCCGCTGCCGGAAGATTTGCCTGCCGGTTCGCCGGTGGCTGCGCGGGCTGCCATCGCGTGGTTGCGCGACGGCGCGGAACGCTGTCTGCGGCGCGAACTGGATGCAGTCGTCACCGCGCCGGTCAACAAGGAATCCATCGTCCGCGCCGGAAATAAAAATTTCGTCGGGCAGACTGAATTTCTATCCGAACTCGCCGGGGCCAAACGAACGGCGATGATGCTGCTTGGCCATGACAAAAAAGGCCGCTGGTTGCGGGTCGCCTTGGCAACCATTCACATTTCCATCAAATCGGTTCCTAAAAAATTGACGGCGGAAAAAATCACTCTCGCCATCGAACTGGCCGCGCAAGCCTGCCGCGATCTGGATCTGCCGCGTGCGAAAATCGCCGTTGCCGGTTTGAACCCGCACGCAGGCGAAGGCGGTGAATTCGGCGACGAGGAAATCAAAGTCATCACGCCGACGGTTGCTGCTGCAAAAAAACGGGGATTCGATGTGGTAGGACCATTGAGCGGCGACACGGTTTTTCATTACGCGTTGCAAGGGGATTTCGACGTGGTGGTCGCGATGTATCACGACCAGGGGCTTGCGCCGCTGAAAGCCGTGGCGTTCGACACGGGCGTGAACTGGACGCTCGGCCTGCCGTTCATCCGCACCTCCCCCGACCACGGCACGGCCTACGACATCGCCGGAAAAGGAATTGCCAATCCTTCGAGCATGATTGCCGCCCTCCGGCTGGCAAAACAATTGGAGAAGAATAGAAGGTAGGGACAGTGCGCTGCGCTGTCCAGACGCCGCAGCGCGGCGTCCCTACCCAATCAACTCGCGGATTTTGGATTTGATGTCTCCACCGCGCATCAGTGATTCACCGACGAGGATTGCGGTCGCGCCACATTTTTTCAATCGTTCCACGTCCGCGCGGTTGTGGATGCCGCTCTCGGCCACTAAAAGTGACGAGTGACGAGTGACAGGTGACGAGAAAAGTTTCGCAGCCAACTTTTCGGTTGTGGCGAGATCAACTTTGAAATTTGTCAGGTCACGATTGTTGATACCGATGAGCGCGGGAGAAATTTTCAACGCGCGATTCAATTCCGATTCGTCGTGGACCTCAACCAGAACAGCCAGGCCGGCCTCCGTCGCAAGCGAATGAAATTTGGCAAGCTGCCCGTCGGTCAAAATGGCGACGATGAGCAGAATCGCGTCCGCGCCCCATTCGATGGCTTCGAGAATCTGCCGTTCATCAATGATGAAATCCTTGCGCAGCAGCGGCAGCTTCACTGCGGCGCGAATTTGCCGGAGATAATCAAGCGAGCCTTGAAAATATTTCTCATCCGTCAGAACGGAAAGGCAGCTTGCGCCCGCTGCCTCGTATTCCCTCGCGATGCGGATCGGGTCGAAGTTCTGGCAAATCACTCCGGCGGACGGCGATGCCTTTTTGACCTCGGCAATCAACGCCATTGAACCGTAGCAGCCGACGTGAGGAGGCTCTGACTGGTTTCCAATTTCCGGTTTCCGATTTCCAATTTTAGTTTGAGCCTCGTTACCTCGGCTGCTACGGGATTTGAGTGCAGCGAGAAAATCGCGCCGCTCGCCCTGCTCCAGCAGCGCATCGCGCAAATCGCCTGCCGCAATAAGCCGCGCGGGCAATTTCGCAACTTCACTTTTTTTCTGCTCAACAATTTTGTCAAGAATGTTCATTTTTGCATCTGACAACATCGAACAACGAACATTGAACGCCGAACATCGAATATACTGCGCCAACTCGGCATTGGGTGTTCGACGTTCGATGTTCAGGGTTCGATGTTTTATTCTTCCTCATCCTTCACTCCCTGCATCCGTTTCAACGGGCAGCCGGCGCGGAGCCAGCCGTTCACGAACGCATCCAAATCGCCGTCCATTACTCCCTGCACATTGCTCGTTTCCACGCCGGTGCGCAAATCCTTCACCATGCGATACGGCTGGAAAACGTAACTGCGAATCTGGTTGCCCCACGAGATGCTGCCTTTCTCGCCGTAAAACCGCTCCATCTCCGCCTTCGCCGCATCCACTCGCTGGGCGTAAATCCGCGACAGCAACAGCCGCATCGCCGTGGCGCGGTTTTGATGCTGCGACCGCTGCGTTTGCGACGCGACCACCAGCCCGGTCGGAACGTGCGTGATGCGCACGGCGGTCTCGACCTTGTTCACGTTCTGGCCGCCCTTGCCGCCGGAACGAAACGTATCCACATGAAATTCATTCGGCGGGATGACAATGTCAGGATCGCTTTCCTCAATTTCCGCAATCACATCCACGCTGGCGAAACTGGTGTGGCGGCGCTTGTTGGAATCGAACGGCGAGATGCGCACGAGCCGGTGTACGCCGCGTTCGGCCTTGGTGAAGCCGTAGGCATTTTCGCCCTGAAGCAGCATCGTGACGCTCTTGAGGCCGGCCGTTTCGCCGGGCAGCGCGTCGGTCACCTCGACCTCCCAGCCGCGCGACTCGGCCCAGCGCGTATACATCCGCGAGAGCATCTCCGCCCAATCCTGCGCCTCCGTGCCGCCCGCGCCGGCGTTGATGCTCAAGATGCAATTCTTCCTGTCGTGCGGGCCGTTCAGGAAAACCTTCAGCTCGAGCGAAGCGAGTTCCTTGAAAAACCGGGCGAGGTCGCGGGTGATCTCCTGTTCAATCTGCGGCTGCGCCCCGGCCGGCTCGGCCTCGCCGAGTTCGAGCATGACGCGGAAATCGTCGAGCTGCTTTTCGGTCCTGGCGAGCGGCTCAATTTTGGCACGAATCGAATTCGCCTCTCCCATCAGGCCCTGCGCCTTTTCGCGGTTGTTCCAGAAATTGTCCGCACCCATCTGGGCGTTGATTTCCGCTAGCCGGTTTTGCAATGCGGCCACGTCAAAGAAACCTCCGCAGGTGCGAAAGTTTGTCCGAGGCCGTGGCAATTTCCGTTTTAACCGTGTCAAACATGGTGGCGGAGAATACCGGAGCCGGAAGCCGGAAGCCAGAAGGGAAAATTACGGCCAGTGTCCTGATTTGGACGGAGCGCGGGTGTCCTCACCCGCAGCACAAAAACGCGAACCGGCTGTCGGAAACTTCAAAGGTCTTCCCGCTGCTACCCGCTGCGGCTGGGACAGCCGCGCTCCTAAAAATTGCAAATTAGGACACTGCCAAATCACGGAATCGCGAGGCGGTTGGTGGCGATGCCGGTGTTTTGAAATGCTTGTTGCAGTTCGTTGGTGTGAAAGTATTGAACGCTGCCGTCAGCCCAAGCCACATTGCCAGCGCCATTGTGCATCTCCGAACTCCAGCTAACCATTTGGTTGGTTGTAAATTCGAGAATTCCATTCGCCAGTTTTGTCCCTCCGACAATGTTGCGGTCGCCGGAGAGCACCATTTGAGGTCTGGAATCATCTGTGTCCACGCCGACAAAATAGCTGATGTTTGTATTCCCAAACGCAAACCCAAAATCTTTGGCGGGTCGACGCACATCGGCGGGGCAAACAAGGACTTTGGGCGTGCTCAATTCATTCGACATGACTTGGAAATGCCGGAAAGTTTCGCCCGTCGCGACATATTCGAATGTGCCGCCAAAGTTTGTTGAAACACTCATCGGGTAAAGATTAGTGTGATCTCCTTCCCAAATTCGGAACGCAAGTCCGATCTGTTTCAAGTTACAATTGCAACAAATGGATCCGGCCTTTCGCTTTGCCTGTAACAACCAAGTCAGCGCCAGGCACAATAGCACACCAGTAACCACAACGATTACCAGAACTTCAATTCGCGTCAGCGCCCAATTTCTTTGATTTGAACAGCGCGGTTTCACGGCGGCGCGAGCGGGTTGGAGGCGATTTGCGTGGAGATGATTTCGCACATAATCCTTTGGAAATTAGCGGATAGATTCGTCCGAATCCAGATTGGTTTCTTGCGCCATCCGCTTCAGTTCGGCCATCTGCATCTGTTCCCTCCTCTTCTGCCACCACCGCCAGAGTTTGTAGGCGAGATACAGCAGGAGCAGCAGCAACAGCAGAAGGTAACTCCATTCGATGAGGTGCTGCAAAAATCTGGCAATTCGCCGGTTGAATGGCGACATCATCAAATCGGTGTCATCCGGGGCAGCCGCGCCGCCGCTTGACGCACTCGACGGAATTGGAACCGATGATTGGTTTGCGGCGGATGGACTCTCCGGTCCGGTCGGCGCTGTTTGGTTTTTGTAAAAAGGTCTGCTGCCGCCGTAGGCCATGCCCGGCGGACGATTGGATTGACCTTTCGCGGGCAGCGTCGCAACCAATTGCGTTCCAGCATTGGAACTCGCGCTCGAAATGCGGTTGGAATTTGCGCTCCAGTTGTTCCCGGCAGAAGCAGCCGGAGAAATTCCGGCACCCGAACCGGAGCCGGCCATGCCACCAGCGGGCATATTCGCGCCTGACGGGACGGACGGCAGAAACAAATTGGCCGCGGAGGACGGGTTATTTGCAGCAGAAACCAGCGCGGAATTATTCCATTCCTCGACGTGGCCGTCAGCGAACAAAACGTTGCCCTTGAACTGGTGCAGTTCCGCCGTCCAGCGCAACCGGCTCCCGCCGCTGATTTGCAGCAGGGTCGGATTTAACGGCGGATTGGCGGCCAGATTCCGGTCGCCCGCCAGGAGGGACCCGGGTTTGCCGAAGTCCGCCTCCACGCCGACGAAGTAGCTGACGTTTTCGTTTTGAAGCCGGGCGAAATTCGCCGCGGGCAGGCGGGCGTCAACCGGGCAGATCAAAATCTGCGGTGTGGACAGTTCGCTGGAAAGCGCCTGGAAATGGCGGAACGCGGAATAAAAAACCCCATTCGCGTCGTAGCCATTCCGGACAAATTCCATCGAGCCGCCGTCGTTCGTGGAAACCCCCATGGGAAATTTGCCTTTATGGTCATTGGCAAAGGTGTGAAAAGCCAGGCCGATTTGTTCCAGATTGTTTCCGCACACAATGCGCTTGGCGCGCAATTGGCTCCGGCTCAACGCAGGCAGCAGGAGGGCGGCGAGAATGGAGATGATCGCGATGACCGTCAGCAACTCCACCAGCGTGAACGCTCTTGACCCGCGCTGGGCAAGTGGACTTTTCATAGTCGCATGAAGTTAAGCACAAGCCGTGCCGCTGCGATTTTCAAGGAAAATGCCATGGCCGATTCGGGAAATGCGTGAATTCCACGCAAAGTGCGTGAGTCTCACGCGCCGGGTCGGAGAGGCCCGAAATTGAAATGGGAAAAGAAAACTCGTCCCCGCGCTCGCTTTAAAAGAGATTCACGGAATCGCGAGGCGGTTGGTGGCGACGCCGGTTTGCACAAGCAATTGCCGCAAGGACGAAGAACTTGTTGTCATCACCGCACCGTCGGCGAGGCCAATGTTGCCTTGGTTCATGTGGCGCGCAGCTGTCCAACTGACGGGAGCATTCGTCGCCAGCAAGAGCAGGCCGGATTTGACCGGAACACCGTCAATGGCGAAGTTGTCGTCGCCGGCGAGGAACATGGCCGGTTGGGCATCGCTGGCATCCACGCCGGCAAAGTAGCTGACTTTGCTGTTGTCAAAACCGGATGAAAATGTTTTCGCGACGAACCGGTCGGCGTCCGCGGGACAAACTAAA
>Ga0265337_1000190_pt1 | contig 32441 bp, 26 predicted proteins | sample 42122metaG_FD_192441 | JGI IMG/M metagenome (GOLD analysis project Ga0265337, IMG submission 192441) | Rhizosphere microbial communities from Carex aquatilis grown in University of Washington, Seatle, WA, United States - 4-21-22 metaG | ecosystem: Host-associated > Plants > Roots > Rhizosphere >... | reverse complement strand
GAAGGAGTTTCTCTCCGACCGCCGCGTGATCGAGGAGAACCGCATAAAATGGTGGCTGGCGCTCAACCTCGTCATCTTGACCATTCGGCCGGGCCGCAAAGGCCGCGACTACGACAAGATCTGGAACAAGCAGCGTAATGAATCGCCGCTCAAGACCATCACGCGCTCGCAATCCGACAAGCTCGAGGAAATACTCGATAAGGCCGATAAGCGCATTCGCGTCGATTGGGCGATGCGTTACGGCAATCCGTCGATCCGCTCGCGGCTGGAGGCGCTCGCCGCGCAGGATTGCGAACGCATTTTGATCGTGCCGCTTTATCCGCAATACGCGGCAGCGACCACGGCCACCGTCTGCGACGAGGTGTTTCGCGCGGTCGCAAAGTTGCGCTACTTGCCGGCGCTGCGCTTCGCCGCGCCTTATTACGCCGAGCCGGTCTATATCGACGCGCTCGCCGGTTCACTTAATGCGGAACTGGCCAAACTTAAATTCAAGCCGGAACGGATTATCGCGTCGTTCCACGGCATTCCGGAAGCCTATGTCGCCAAGGGCGATCCCTATTACGATCATTGCGTCGCGACCACGGCGTTGCTGCGCAAGAAGCTCAAGCTCGATGACGAACAACTGATGCTGACGTTCCAGTCGCGCTTCGGGCCAACGGAATGGATCAAGCCCTATACCGACGCCACCATGAAATCCCTGGCCGAGCGCGGCGTGAAAAACATCGCCGTCATTATGCCCGGCTTTGCCGCCGATTGCCTGGAGACGCTGGAAGAGATCGCTATGGAGAATGCCGAGATCTTTAAAGCCGCGGGGGGACAGAACTTCGCGGCCATTCCGTGCCTCAATGACTCGGGCCCCGGCATGGCGGTGATCCGCGACGTGGTGCTGCGCGAGCTCAAGGGCTGGATTTGAAGCACCCAGCGCCCATCAACCCCTCGTTAACCATAGAGTTTTAACTTCCGTTAACCAAAGTCCGCGGACCGGCGGGCGAGCGCTCCTTTTGAAAAGGCGCGCCCGCCCGGCGTTCAGCCGTGGGCGGGAAGGCAGAGACAGCCGTGCCGCGCTTACGTCCCTTAACTCCGGTCACGCCGCGCGGCGCACGCCTGCTCATGGCCGCCTGCGTGGCGCTGTGGAGCGCGGACGCGTTGGCGCAAACGGCGGCGCCGCCTATCCCCGATCCGCTGGCGCCGAATCTGCAAACCGATCCACGCAATCCGCCGCGCTTCCAGAAATTCACACGGCCGGGGCTGGCGCAATTGGGGCCGCCCGCCAATTTCTCGACCCCGGCGTCCGGCGCCGGCGTCACCGGCTTTGATTCCACTAATGCCCGCAAGAAAACGAAACCAAAAGGAAGAGCGTCAGCGGGCAATCCGAGAGCGGCGACGTCCAATGCAAACGCCGCCTCGCCCAATGCGAACGCGGTGCCGGCCGACACCAACGCGGTAGCGGCCAATGCGCGGGCGATCGCGCCTGGCGTGGCCGCGCCGCTCGCCGTCTCGCCTTACCAGACCCCGCCGCCCGACACCGCCGCCTTTGCCCAAGCGCGCGGATCGCCGCCGGTCGAACTGGGCCCGATCCGCAAGCTGCCGCCGAAGCGCAAGGCGCATAGCGAGCCCGAGGATCCTTACGCGCCGCTCGGCGTGCATGCCGGCGCTTTCACGCTGTTCCCCGCGATCGAATTGATCGGCGGCTACGACACCAATCCCGCGCGCGCCTCCGGAGGCGCGGGCGCCACGCTTTACACCGTCGCGCCGGAATTGCAGGTGCAGTCGAACTGGTCGCGGCACGAACTCAAGGCCGACCTGCGCGGCAGCTATACCGGCTACAGCCCGGATCAAACGCCGACGCTGAGCCGGCCAAACTTCAATGGCAAGGTGGACGGCCGCATCGACGTCACCCGCGACACACGCATCGATCTCGCCACCCGCTTGCTGGTCGCGACCGACAATCCCGGCAGCCCCAACCTGCAGGCCGACCTCGCCAAACTTCCGGTCTTCGCCACTATCGGCGGCAGCGCCGGCATCGGCCAGCGCTTCAATCGCTTCGATCTGGCGATCAAGGGCGATGCCGAACGCACCGTCTACCAGAACTCGACGCTGACCGACGGCAGCATCACCAGCAACGCCGATCGCCAATACAATCAATTTAGCGGCACGTTGCGCGGCAGCTACGAAATGACGCCCGGCGTGAAGCCGTTCGTGGAGGTCCGCGCCGATACCCGCGTGCACGATCTCAACGCCGACTTCTCGGACTATCAACGCGATTCCAAGGGTCTCACCGGCACCATCGGCACTACCTTCGAATTGACGCGCCAACTCACCGGCGACGTCGGCGTCGGCTATACGCGGCGCAACTACGAAGACCCGCGCCTCGAACAGATCAAAGGCCTGATCGTCAATGGGTCGTTGATCTGGACCGCCAGCGCGCTGACCACTGCAAAGCTTTCCGCCGTATCATCGGTCGGCGAATCGACTGTCCCCGGCGTCTCTGGCCAGCTCTCTCGCGACATTGGGTTGCAGGTCGATCATTCGTTTCGCCGCTGGCTGATCGGCACGATCAAGATCGGCTTCGGGCTCGACGACTATGTCGGTATGGACCGCGAGGACAAACGCTATTCGGCGGGCGTGGGCTTAACCTACAAGCTCAACCGCTCGGTCCAGATCAAGGGCGAGTTCCAGCAGAACTGGCTGCATTCGAATGTGGCCGGCACCGACTATACCTCGAGCGTCTTCCTGCTCGGGATCCGCTTCCAGCGCTGAACGCGGGCGTTTTTTTGGCGCATGATCTTTTCCGAAAACCGGTTCCCACTTTTCGGGATCATGCGCTATTTCTCGCCGAGCAATCGGCGCAGCTCACTGCGAAACGCTGGGGCGATATCCGGGCGCTCGAGCGCATAGGCGACATTGGCGGAGAGAAATCCGATCTTGGAACCGCAGTCGAAGCTGCGGCCCTCGAATTTGAGACCGTAGAACGGCTGGGTGCGCGCCAGCGTCACCATGGCGTCGGTAAGCTGGATTTCGCCGCCGGTGCCGGCCACCTGCTTTTCCAAGAGATCGAAGATCTGCGGCTGCAGGATGTAGCGCCCGGTGATGGAAAGATTGGACGGCGCTTCGGCCGGTTTCGGCTTTTCGACCATTTTGGTGATCGCGAAGGCCTTGCCCTTGGCGGCGCCGACACCGACGACGCCATACATGTGGATGCGGTCGGCCGGCACTTCCTCTACCGCGATGATATTGGCGTTGTCGTCGAGGCCCTTGGCGGCATCGATCATCTGGGCGAGGCACCCGCGCGGATGCTGCACCAACACGTCGGGCAACAGCAGCGCGAAGGGCTCATGGCCGACCAGTTCGCGCGCGCACCAGATCGCGTGGCCGAGGCCGAGCGGCGACTGTTGGCGGGTGAAGCTGAAGGTGCCCGGCTCCGGCAGATCCTGCGATAATAGCGCGAGGTCCGCCTTCTTGCCGCGCTCGACCAGGGTCAGCTCGAGCTCGAACTGGCGGTCGAAATGGTCCTCGATCACCGCCTTGTGCCGGCCGGTGACGAAGATGAAATGCTCGATGCCGGCCTGGCGCGCTTCGTCGACGACGTGTTGGATCAACGGCCGGTCCACCACGGGCAGCATTTCCTTCGGCATGGCCTTGGTCGCCGGCAGAAAGCGGGTTCCCAGGCCTGCCACCGGGAATATGGCTTTGCGAATGCGGGTCATGCGGGACTTAATCTTGGTTGCCGGGGCGATGATTCGTTCAGGCGAGCAGAAAGCATGGCGGCGGGCGTGGGTCCAGATGGGTTCCGGATGTTAGACTATTAACACCGTCGAAACGATATCGGGGCACCCATAAGGGCACCGAGGGGCGATGATAAAGAGAGAAGCGGCATCGGCAATGCGATTGATCCACCGCTATCTTTTGGCCGCGGTCCTGATGGTGGCCGCCGGCGGCGCCGCCATGGCGCAGACGCGCGACGACCGCTATTCCGGCGTGACCGGGACGATCCCGCCGGCTGCCATCGCTTCGCCGGCCGGCGGGCCAGACTGGAGCGGTGAGTCGGGCTCGTCCGGCGATCCCCGCATGACCGCCGCGGCGATCCGCGCGGCGGCGGCGAATTTCCGCGGCTGCATCGAGCGCCTGTGGCCGCTGGCGGCCCGGCGCGGCATTTCGCGCAACGTCTATGCGGCCTACACCGCGGCGCTGACGCCGGACCTGCGCATCATGGATCTGCTCGACGGGCAGCCGGAATTCACCAAATCGTTCTGGGACTATCTCGATCTCTTGGTGAACGATGCGCGCATCGAGCAGGGCCGCGCGCTACTGGCGCGCTACCGCGCGACATTCGACGCGGTGGAGCGCGCCTACGGCGTCGACCGCTACGTCATCGCCGCGATCTGGGGCGTGGAGACCGATTACGGCACGCTCGGCGGCGACCGTCCGGTGATCCGCTCCACCGCCACGCTCGCCTGCATCGGCCGCCGGCAGAATTATTTCCGTGAGGAATTCCTCTCGGCGCTGGAAATCCTCCAGCGCGGCGACGTCAAGCCCGAGCGGCTGGTCGGCTCATGGGCCGGCGCCTTCGGCCCGACCCAGTTCATGCCGACCGCGTTCAAGCGCTATGCGGTGGATTTCGACCGCGATGGCCGCCGCGACGTGGTCGACTCGGTGCCCGACGTCATCGCTTCGACCGCCAACAATCTGAAGAAGGACGGTTGGGTTACCGGCCAGACCTGGGGCTATGAAGTCGTGGTGCCGGCGAATTTCAATTTTATGCTCGCCGACCATGCGCGCATGATGCCGATCCGTGACTGGGAGCGCTCCGGGATCACGCGCCCCGGCAATAAGCCGTTCCCGCGTCCGGACGACCGCGCATTCCTGCTGATCCCAACCGGCGTGCAGGGGCCCGGCTTCCTGATGCTGGCGAATTTCCGCGCCATCATGCGGTACAATCCGGCCGAGGCCTATGCGCTGGCGATCGGCCATCTGGCCGACCGCCTGCGCGGGGCTCCGTCTTTCGTGCAGCAGTGGCCGCGTTACGAGCGGGTCCTGTCGCGCGGCGAGCGGCTGGAGTTGCAGCAATTGCTGGAGCGCCACGGCTACGATGTCGGCGAGCCCGACGGGCACCTCGGCGCCAGGACCAGGGCGGCGATCCGCGATTTCCAGACCAAAATCGGGCGAGTTCCCGATGGCTTTGCCTCGGCGGGCGTCCTCGACCAGTTGCGCGGCCGTTGAGCTTGCCGGATAACCACCCGGCCACCTTCGAGTTGACATTTTTTGAGTGCTATTGACCCATTGCGGGCGAAGGCCCTCTTCGCGGCTGGCCTTTTCCCTTGTAGATTAAGGTCTTGATAGGGCTAAGGTTTGGACGATCGGCATGTTTGGCAAAATCCGGCATTCGCATTGGCTCATCGGGGCGGTCATTCTGGCCGCGGCCGAGTGCGCTAGCGTGGCCGCGATCGAAATCGCACTCACGCTTCCCGCCCAGGCCCAGCGGAGCGATGACCGCTATCCCTTTCTGAGCCGCCAGCGTCAACAAGGAGGCTTCTTCGGGGGGTTCTTCGGAGGAGGAGGAGGCTTCAACTCGCGGTCCTCTCCGGGCGACAATCCGCCGCAGCAGCCGCAAATTCAATATCAGTCCGAATCCACGCATGCACCGAGCCCGCACAAGCCGGATGCGAATGCACCCGCGCCCACGACGTCGATCGTGGTGATGGGCGACAGCATGGCCGATTGGCTCGCCTATGGATTGGAGGACGCGTTTTCGGACTCGCCGGAAATCGGCATCGTCCGTAAGAACAAGATTTATTCCGGGCTATTGCGCTACGAGGCGAAAGGCGATCTCGACTGGTGGCACGTCGCGCGGGATATCCTCACGCAGGAGAAGCCCAATTACGTGATCATGATGCTCGGCGTCGGCGATCGCCAGAACATCCGCGAGCGCGATCTGGCCAAAGAGGCCGACAAGAACGCCAAGGACGAGCAGGACAAAAAAAACGCCGACCAAAAAGCCCAGAAAAAGGATCAGTCCGACGAGCAGGATCAGTCGACGATCATCGTGCCCGAGCCGCAGCGCAGCAAGAGTATGAACGGCACCATCGAATTTCGCAGCGATAAATGGGCGGAGATTTACTCGAAACGCATCGACGATACGATTGCGGCCCTCAAGAGCAAAGGCGTGCCGGTGTTCTGGGTCGGCCTGCCCTCGATCCGCGGCACCAAATCCACCGCCGACGCGGTCTATCTCAATGATCTCTATCGCGCGCGCGCCGAGCGCGCCGGCGTGAACTATATCGACGTGTGGGACGGATTCGTCGACGAGGCCGGCAAGTACTCGAATTTCGGCCCGGACTATGAAGGCCAGATGCGGCGGCTGCGGTCGAACGACGGCGTCTATTTCACCAAGGCCGGCGCCCGCAAGCTCGCGCACTATATCGAACGCGAAGTGCGCCGCTATATGAGCAATCGCGGGCCGGTGGCGCTTCCCTCTGGGCCGGTCGGGCCCATACCGGCCGACGCAAAATCAACCGTGCGGCCGGTGGCCGGACCGGTGGTGCCGCTCACCGTGACGCCGGGAAATTCCGAGGAACTGCTGGGCGGCGCCGGCAGTCAGCCGATGCATAGCGACGCCACCGCCAACCGCGTGCTGGTCAAGGGCGAGCCGGTGCCGGCCCCGCCCGGACGCGCCGACGATTTCGTCTGGCCTCTGGGCAGCGATGGCAAAAGTGTTGCACCGGCAGCTGGCGCGCCCACGACTGAGGCGCCTGCGGCCAATGCGGTTGCCCGGACCGAGCCGCCCGCCGCCGCTGCAAAGCCATCGGAAGAGCCCAAGCGCGGGCCCGCCGCAAAGACCTCGCAGACCACGGGCGTCAAGCCTCGGCTCGATCGTCCGGTGGAAACCAGGCCGCGGCCGTCGCAGAGCGACGTCCCGCGCCCGCCGGGGTCGATCCCGCAGTCCGGCGGTTTCTACGGCTGGCAGCGCTAGCGCGAAAAATTACCGCGGCAACGTCGTCGAACCCATCAGGAATTTATCGACTGCGTGCGCGGCTTGACGCCCTTCGCGGATCGCCCACACCACCAGCGACTGGCCGCGCCGCATGTCGCCGGCGGCGAACACCTTGGGCACCGACGTCACATATTGCACAGTGTCGGCGCTGACATTGCCTCGGCCGTCGAGCGCCACGCCGAGCGCCTTGAGCATGCCTTCGTGCAGCGGATGCACGAAGCCCATGGCGAGCAGCACCAGATCGGCCTCGATCTCGAACTCGCTGCCGGGCACCGGTTTGAACTTCGCGTCCGCGTGCACGCAGTGCAGTTTCTTGACGTGGCCGTTCTCGCCGCTGAATTTCTGCGTCAGCACGGCGAATTCACGCTCGACGCCTTCCTCGTGGCTTGACGAGACGCGCAGCTTGAGCGGCCAATCCGGCCAGACGATCATTTTGTTTTCTTGCTCGGGCGGCTGCGGCATGATCTCGAAATTGGTCACCGACACCGCGCCCTGGCGGATCGAGGTGCCGATGCAATCGGAGCCGGTATCGCCGCCGCCGATCACGACGACCTTCTTGCCCTTCGCCAGGATCGGCACGACGTCACCTTGCGGCTCGTTGCTCACGCGCCGGTTCTGCTGCGGCAGAAACTCCATGGCGAAATGGATGCCCTTGAGCTCGCGGCCGGGAACCGGAAGATCGCGCGGTTTCTCGGCGCCGCCCGTAAGCACCACGGCGTCGTGCTCCTTGACCAGTTTCTCGATGGGCAAGTTGACGCCGACATCGGCGCCGTAATGGAACGCCACGCCCTCCGCCTGCATCTGCTCGACGCGGCGCTCGACGTGAATCTTTTCCATCTTGAAGTCGGGAATGCCGTAGCGCAGCAGGCCGCCGGCCTTGGCCCAGCGCTCGTAGACATGCACCTCATGCCCGGCGCGCGCGAGCTGCTGCGCGCAGGCGAGGCCCGCCGGGCCGGAGCCGACAATGGCGACTTTCTTGCCGGTCTTGTGCGCCGGTAGTTCCGGCTTGAGCCCTAGCGCGATGGCCCGGTCGGCGATCTCGCATTCGATGGTTTTGATGGTGACCGGATTGTTGTCGATGTTGAGCGTGCACGACGCCTCGCACGGCGCCGGACAGACGCGGCCGGTGAATTCCGGGAAATTATTGGTCGAATGAAGGTTGCGCGCCGCCTCGTCCCAATGGTTGCGGTAGACGAGGTCGTTCCAGTCCGGAATCTGGTTGTTGACCGGGCAGCCGGTGGGCGCGCCGGTGATGCGGCTGGTGCCGTGACAATAGGGCACGCCGCAATCCATGCAGCGCGCGGCCTGGTCGCGGATTTCCTTATCCGGCAGCGGCAGTACGAATTCGTGCCAATGCTTGATGCGCTCCGCGACCGGCTGGTAATCGCGGTCCTCACGCTCGAATTCAAGAAACCCCGTGACCTTACCCATACTATTCCGCGGCCTGCATCGTGGCGGCCTTCTCCTTTGCCATCTCGGCAAGCGCGCGGCGGTATTCGACCGGCATCACTTTGCGGAACATGGGACGATAGCGTTGCCAATCGGCGAGGATCTCGGCCGCGCGCTTGGAATTGGTATAGCGCGCATGATCGGCGATCAGCATATGCAGCCGCTCGGCATCCTTACTGGTCAGGTCGGACATCACGTCGACGCGGCCGTGGCTCTCGAGATCGTTGTAGAGCCCGAATTCCTGCTCGGCGATCTGCTCTTCTTCCGGTACCGGCTCGAGCTCGACCATCGCCATGTTGCAGCGGGACTTGAAGGTGCCGTCCTCGTCGATCACATAGGCGATTCCGCCCGACATGCCGGCGGCGAAATTGCGCCCGGTCACGCCGAGCACCACGACGACGCCGCCGGTCATGTATTCGCAGCAATGGTCGCCGGCGCCCTCGATCACGGCGACGGCGCCGGAATTGCGTACGGCAAAACGCTCGCCCGCCACGCCGCGGAAATAGCATTCGCCCGCGATCGCGCCATACAACACGGTGTTGCCGATGATGATCGATTCCTCCGGCACGATGCCGGAATCCGCCGGCGGCCGGATGATGATGCGCCCGCCCGACAAGCCCTTGCCGACATAGTCGTTGGCGTCGCCGTCGAGCTCGAAGGTGATGCCGCGCGCGAGCCAGGCGCCAAACGATTGACCGGCGCTGCCGGTGAAGCGCACGTGAATGGTGCCGTCGGGCAGGCCGGCATGGCCGTAGCGCTTGGCCACTTCGCCGGACAGCATGCCGCCGACGGTGCGGTCGATGTTGCGAATGGCGGTTTGCAGCCGTACCGGCGCGCCGCGGTCAAGCGCCGACTGCGATTCGGCGATCAGCTTGCGGTCGAGGATGTCGTGGATCTTGTGATCCTGCGTCTCGCACTTGAAGATGGCGGTGCCCACTGCGGCCGGCGGCTTATGGAACAGCTTGGAGAAATCGAGACCCTTGGCCTTCCAGTGCTCCACGAGCTGGCGCTGGTCGAGCATCTGCATCTGGCCGATCATCTCGTTGAAGGTGCGGTAGCCCAGCGCGGCCATCAGCTCGCGCACCTCCTCGGCGACGAAGAAGAAATAATTGATCACGTGCTCGGGCTGGCACTTGAAGCGCTTGCGCAGCACCGGGTCCTGCGTCGCGACCCCGACCGGGCAGGTGTTGAGATGGCACTTGCGCATCATGATGCAGCCGGCCGCGATCAGCGGCGCGGTCGCGAAGCCGAACTCGTCGGCGCCGAGCAGGGCGCCCACCACCACGTCGCGCCCGGTGCGGATACCGCCGTCGACCTGCACGCAAATGCGGGAGCGCAGCCGGTTGATTACCAGCGTCTGGTGGGTTTCGGCGAGGCCGATCTCCCAGGGGCTGCCGGCGTGCTTGATCGAGGTCAACGGCGAGGCGCCGGTGCCGCCCTCGAAGCCGGCGATGGTGACATGGTCGGCGCGCGCCTTGGAGACGCCGGCGGCGACGGTGCCGACGCCGACTTCGGAGACCAGCTTGACCGACACGTCGCCGGTCGGGTTGACGTTCTTGAGGTCGAAGATGAGCTGCGCCAGGTCCTCGATCGAATAAATGTCGTGGTGCGGCGCCGGCGAAATCAGGCCGACGCCGGGCGTCGAGTGGCGCACCTTGGCGATGGTCTTGTCGACCTTGTGCCCGGGCAACTGGCCGCCTTCACCGGGCTTGGCCCCCTGCGCCATCTTGATCTGCATGATGTCCGAGTTGACGAGATACTCGGCGGTCACGCCGAAGCGGCCGGAGGCGACCTGCTTGATGGCCGAGCGCATGCTGTCGCCGTTCGGTAGCGGTTTGAAGCGTTCGGTTTCCTCGCCGCCCTCGCCGGTATTCGACTTGCCGCCGATGCGGTTCATGGCGATCGCCAACGTGGTATGCGCTTCGCGCGAGATCGAGCCGAACGACATGGCGCCGGTGGAGAAACGCCGCACGATGTTCTTGGCCGGCTCGACCTCCTCGATGGCGACCGGCTTGCGGCCGTCTTCGTCCGCCGGTTTGACGCGGAACAGGCCGCGAATCGTCAGCAGCCGCTCGTTCTGTTCGTTCACGATTCCAGCGAAGGCGCGATAATGCTCCTGCGAATTGCCGCGCACCGCGTGCTGCAGCCGGGCGACGGTCTCGGCGGTCCAGACATGGTCCTCGCCGCGCACGCGCACGGCATAGTCGCCGCCGACGTCGAGCATCGCCGAGTAGATCGGTGAATCGCCGAAGGCATCGCGATGGCGGCGCACCGCCTCTTCCGCGATTTCGGCCAGGCCAACGCCCTCGATGCGCGTGTGCGTGCCGGTGAAGTATTTGTCGACGAAGTCCTGGCGCAGGCCGACGGCGTCGAAAATCTGCGCGCCGCAATAGGACTGATAGGTCGAGATGCCCATCTTGGACATCACCTTGAGCAGGCCTTTGTCGATCGACTTGATGTAGCGCTTGATGACTTCCTTCTCGTCGAGCTTCTGCGGCAGATCGTCCTTCATGGCGACCAGCGTCTCGAAGGCGAGATAGGGGTTGATCGCTTCCGCGCCGTAGCCGGCCAGACACGCGAAATGATGCACCTCGCGCGGTTCGCCGGTCTCCACGACCAGCCCGACCGAGGTGCGCAAGCCTTTGCGGATGAGGTGGTGATGCACCGCCGCGCAGGCGAGCAGCACCGGAATCTGAATACGGTCGGCGCCGGCCTTGCGGTCGGACAGGATAATGATGTTGCAGCCGCCGCGCACCTCTTCCTCGGCATACTCGCACAGCGCGTCGAGCGCCCAGCCCATGCCGTCGGTGCCATGCTCGGCCGGGAAGGTGATGTCGAAGGTGCGCGACTTGAAGTGATCGCCGCTCATCTGCGAGATCGAGCGGATTTTTTCTAGGTCCGCGTTGGTGAGGATCGGCTGGCGCACTTCGAGCCGCTTGCGGGTCGACAGGCCTTCCAGATCGAACAAATTAGGCCGCGGCCCGATGATGGAGACCAGGCTCATCACCAGCTCTTCGCGGATCGGATCGATCGGCGGATTGGTCACCTGCGCGAAGTTCTGCTTGAAATAGGTGAACAGCGGCTTCGGCTTGTCCGACAGCGCCGAAATCGGCGTGTCGTTGCCCATGGAGCCGACCGCTTCCTCGCCGGTGGTGGCCATCGGCGTCATCAGGAATTTGAGGTCTTCCTGGGTGTAACCGAAGGCCTGCTGGCGATCGAGCAGCGACAGGTTGGAGATCGGCGCCTCGTTGGCGGTATCGGGCAGTTCTTCGAGCACGATCTGGGTGCGCCCGAGCCATTCCTTGTAGGGATGGCGCTTGGCCAGCGTCGCCTTCAATTCCTCGTCCGGAATGAGCCGGCCCTCGTCGAGATCGACCAGCAGCATCTTGCCCGGCTGCAGCCGCCATTTCTTGACGATGTCCTTTTCCGGTATAGGCAGTACGCCCATCTCGGACGCCATCACGATGCGGTCGTCGCGGGTGAGCAGATAGCGCGCCGGGCGCAATCCGTTGCGGTCGAGCGTGGCCCCGATCTGGTGGCCATTGGTGAAGGCGATGGCCGCGGGGCCGTCCCACGGCTCCATCAGCGCGGCATGGTATTCGTAGAAGGCGCGCCGCTCCTCGTTCATGAGCGGATTGCCCGCCCAAGCCTCGGGGATCATCATCATCACGGCGTGCGCGAGCGAGTAGCCGCCTTGCGTCAAGAATTCGAGCGCGTTGTCGAAGCAGGCGGTGTCGGATTGGCCCTCATAGGAGATCGGCCACAGCTTGCTGATGTCGTCCCCAAACAGCGGCGAGGACACCGAAGCCTGGCGCGCCGCCATCCAGTTATTATTGCCGCGCAGCGTGTTGATCTCGCCGTTATGCGCGATGTAGCGGTACGGATGCGCCAGCGACCAGGTCGGGAAAGTATTGGTCGAGAAGCGCTGGTGCACCAGCGCGAGCGCGCTCTCGAAGTCCGAATCGTGCAAATCCGGATAGTAGGCACCGAGCTGGTCGGCCAGGAACATGCCCTTGTAGATCACCGTGCGGCAGGAGATCGACACCGGGTAATAGCCGGATGTACGCCGCTCACGCCGCGTGTAGATGATATATGAGATCGACTTGCGTAGGATGTAGAGCCTGCGCTCGAACTCGGCTTCGGAGTATTTCTTCTTGCCGAGGCCGATGAACACTTGCAGGTGCACCGGCTCGGTCGGCTTGACCGACTCGCCCAGCGTCGAATTGTCTGTCGGCACCTCGCGCCAGCCAAGCAGCGTCAGCCCCTGGCGCGCGATCACCTCGACGTAGATGTCGCGGATGATCTGCCGCCAGTTGGTATCGCGCGGCATGAACAGATAGCCGATCGCGTATTCGCCCGGCTTCGGCAGTTTGAAGCCGAGCTCGGCGGTTTTCTTGGCGAAAAACTTGTGCGGGATCTGCACCAGGATGCCGGCGCCGTCGCCCATGCGCGGGTCGGCGCCGGTGGCGCCGCGATGCTCCAGATTGCAGAGGATGCGCAACCCGTCCTCGACGATGAGGTGCGACTTGCGGCCCTTGATGTCGGCGATGAAGCCGACGCCGCAGGCGTCCTTGTCGAGCGCCGGATCATACAGACCTTGCGGCTCCGGCGTGCCGGGATCGGCGCTGGCGCAACGTAACAGCGCAGCGTCGCGAGACTGCGCCGCGATCTCGCGTTCGATAAATCCTGCGCTGCTCCTGTCCTCGCTCATCTCATCCTGCCTCGCCGGCGCCGATGCTACCGTGAACGGGCCTCCGGCGTACTCACCTCGTTCGCAGGCCCCTTAGGCGCCGCGGCCAAAGCGCAAGCGATCTCGTAAAGGGCAAGCCTTGCCGGTCGTCGCCGCCGTGGCCGCTCCCGTTGGGCGCCACCGATGTTAGCCCCGCCTGCAAAGGCGGGCACCGGGACCACCGCTATTAGGACAGCAATGCTGTCCTAATAGACCATGCCAAATTTTGCCCCGCCACACAAGGCTGGTCCACGCCGGATTTGGTCGAACCTTTCGCTTTGTTGCGGCGGCGCCTTCTCACCAAGCAAGAAGAGGACCACGCGCCGCCGCTTGGCGCAATGCCGTTGCGCCGTTCACGCTTCGCCAAATTACGAGGCGGGTTAACCGTTTAACCGTGGCTACAGGGAAAAGCCGCGGAATGCGGGTGTTTGGCTATGGTGCTGAAAATTAAGACAACTGATCGGTTTCTGACGCGGGTGGACGGTTTGAAAAAAGCGGTGACCATCGGTTTGGCCGGCGTGGCGCTGGCCGCCACCTTGTCGCAGGCTGCCGCCGGCACCGCGTCGCCTTATCTCCAGGGTCCGCGCATCATCCACATTCCAGAACGCGAACCGGCGTCATCCGACGAGAATGACGCGACCCCGCGCTATTTGGCACCGCGGCCCGAGCATCGCGGCGCAGTGTCGCCGCTTTTCGATGGACCGACGCCGATCCGCCCAACCCCGCGCTTCAAGGGCCCCGGCGCCAATATGCCGGACGGCCACTAAGCCTTAAAAACGAAAGCGCCCCGGAGGTCCGGGGCGCTGCCGTTGCGATTGATGCTGCGGTGTTAAGCCGCGGCTTTGGTGTCGACCACCAGCGGCTTGGCATTTCCATTGCCGATCGGGATCTGGCGCGGCTTCTTGGCCTCGGGGATTTCACGCACGAGATCGACGTGCAGCAATCCGTTCTCGACGCTCGCGCTCTTGACCTGGACGTGGTCGGCAAGCTGGAACACGCGCTCGAACGCGCGCGCGGCGATGCCCTGATAGAGCACTTCGCCGTTCTGCTCTTCCTTGGCCTGCTTGGCGCCCTTGATCGTCAGCGTGTTCTCTTTCGCTTCGATCGAAAGCTCGTTGTCGGCGAAGCCGGCCACCGCGACGGTGACGCGGTAATCGTTTTCGCCGGTGCGCTCGATGTTGTAGGGCGGGTAGCCCGGGGCGGCATCGAAGCCGTCCATCATCGAGAACAGCCGGTCGAAGCCGACAGTGGAACGATAAAGGGGAGCAAGATCAAACGTACGCATGGCATATCCTCCTTGCGATGAGCGACATGCGGGCGGTCCGCCGTAAGGGCCGAACCTAAAACCCGAGCGCAGCCGGAATGGCCTGCGCAAAACAGATATGGGGGCATCATTTTCGGCCCGCAAGAGGCCGGAAACTCTGAATTAAACTCTTGAAATTACTGTATTTTCCAACATTTGGCCCGCCGCGATTGAGCGCACCCCTTAGCCTGCTATAAGGCCGCCACGCATCCGCGCGACCTCCCATTTCCGGCGCCATGAAACTCGTCTCCATTCCCGCCAATCCGGTGCCCGACGATGTGGTGTCCGGCAGCATCAAGACCCCGGACGGGGTCAGCTTGCGCTTTGCGCGCTGGGCGCCGCCGGTCGGGCGCAAAGGCACGGTCGTCGTGCTGCAAGGCCGCGCCGAATACATCGAGAAATATTTCGAGACCGTGCGCGATCTGCGCGCGCGCGGGTTTGCCGTGGCGACGTTCGATTGGCGCGGACAAGGCCTATCGGAGCGCGCGCTGGCCGACCGCCACAAGGGTCATGTGCGGAATTTTTCCGAATACGCCACCGACCTTGAAGCCATCATGGAGCAGGTGGTGCTGCCCGATTGCCCGCCGCCGATCTTCGCGCTCGGCCATTCCATGGGCGCCGCCATCGGCATCCGCGCCTGCCATGACGGCAGCCGCTGGTTCGAACGCATGGTGCTTAGCGCGCCGATGATCGCGCTGCGGCCGGGCCGCCTCACGACCATGGCGGGGCCGCTGGCGCGCTTCATGCGCCTGCTGGGGCGCGGCTCCGGCTATGTGCCGACCGGACATGGCGACGCCACCGGCCCGGAAGATTTCATCGGCAATGTGCTCACCTCCGATCCGGTGCGCTACGCGCGCAACACCGCGGTGCTGGAGGAAGCGCCCGAGCTCGGCATCGGTTCGCCGACGATCGCGTGGGTCGATGCCGCGATGCGCCTGATGAAGCGGTTCGCCGCGCCCGGTTACGCCGGTCACATCCGCCAGCCGATCCTGCTGGTGGCCGCCGGCAACGATGAAGTGGTTTCGACCCCGGCGATCGAAACATTCGGGATGAATCTGCTGGCCGGCCGGCATCTCATTCTAGCCGGCAGCAAGCATGAGATCCTGCAGGAGCAGGATCACTACCGCAGCCAGTTTTGGGCGGCTTTCGACGCCTTCGTGCCCGGCACGCCAAGGTATTAAAGCGCCTGCCGGTTGCTTTGTTGGCGAGCGAAATCGAGCCGCCAGCACGTGCTGTTTCCCCTTAGCCGCGCCGGTGTTATGAATCTACCGGCTGTGGGGGGATACCGGCGCTATGGCAGGCATATTTATCAACTACCGGCGCGACGATTCAAAGGGACTGGCCGGGCGGCTGTCCGATCACCTGCGCAGGACGTTTGGACCGGACGCCGTCTTCATGGACGTCGACGCGATGAAGCCCGGGTTCGACTTCGTCAAACAGCTCGACGTCCAGGTCGCGCAATGCGATGTGGTGCTGGCCATCATCGGCGCGAATTGGTTCGACGCCCATGATGACAAAGGCCAGCGCCGGCTCGAAAGCGCGCATGACTATGTTCGTATCGAATTAGCCGCGGCGCTCACGCGCGACATTCCCGTGATCCCTGTGCTGGTCGACGGCGCAATCATGCCGTCGGAGGACGCGTTACCGGACGATCTCAAATCGCTTGCGCGCCGGCATGCGTTGGAGCTGCGCTATACCCGCTTCAACTCCGATGCCGAAGGGATCGAATTCGCCCTGCGCGGTCTGCTTCCGCAAAGGAAGCCGAAGTGGCTTTGGCCCGCGGTGGGCGGCGGGGTGGCGGTTGCGTGCCTTGCTGCGTTCGTCGCCTGGCGCATGTTGCCGCCACATATCGTTGTTTTGCCGCCACATATCGTTGTTCCGCCGGGTCCTGGCGTTCAGCCCATTGTCATCCCGCAACCCGTCAAACCAAAAGCAGATGCGCCGGGGGGTGACGCGCGGCGCGCATTGGAGTCGACCGCCGGGGCGACCGGCTTGAAGGTCGCCCTCGGCGATTCGATGGATCGCGTGAAGTCGCTGTACAACATCACCTCGGAGCCCTTCACGAGCGGCAAATCGTTGGGCTTCCGCCTTCCGTTGTCCGGCATTTATTTCTTTTTCACCGAAGCGGACAAGACGCTGGAAAATATCCGGGTGGATGCGCCATTCGAAGGCAGCGTGGAGGGCGTGCGTATCGGGGACCCGGTCAGTGGCATTCTGTCACGACTGGGCGAGCCTTACACCACGCCGTGGGACTTCGGCGACAACAAGGCTTATGCCTACCGCGTCGGCGGTCGCATTGTCCGCTTCGATATCGACAAAGCGGGCAAGGTCGCGACGATTTTTCAATTCAGGGGCACGTAAACGCGCAGTCATCCGCGAATTTTTGATAGTTTGGCCAAATGCAATCGCGGCTCCCCGACCGGGTGCATATAGCAATTGACTCTGTCGTTAACGGCTGGCTGAAATCTCTGCTCGAAGCGGTCATCCGCCAGCAGGGCGCGCTCGCATGACAATCGATCTCCTCACCATCGACATGTTCAACGACAAAAGCGGCCAGGCCTTCGTGCTCGAGCGGCCCGATGCTCCGGCGATCACGCTGACGCTCACCGAGGTTACGCCGCTGCGAAACTACGCCACCGCGCCGCGCGCGCCGTTTTCGCTGATCTTCACGGCCCAGGGCGCCGACGTGTTGCAGCAACAGATGTACGAACTGCGGCACGCGACGTTGGGATTGAAGTGGTTCTTCCTGGTGCCGATCGGCAAGAAGGACGACACCGTGTCTTATCAGGCGATATTCAACTGATATCGTCGCCAGCCGCGTCATCCGGCATCGCGCGCCATTCCATAACCCAGTAGGCGCCCTCATCGGCGACTTCGTGGAATCCGAGTCGCCGATACAGGTGTTGCGCTGGATTGAATTTCTCCACCGCGATGCTGACTTTTTTGTTCGCCGCGCGCGCTTTGGCGCACACCGCATTCATCAGCGCTGTGCCGGTGCCGTGGCCGCGCCATTCCGGCAGCAGCGCGATATCGATCACGAGCAGCATGGTCGCCTGCCGGTCGACATAAAGGCGGCCGGCCGGCGTGCCGTCCTTTTCCAAAACGGCGAATTCACACTTGGGATAATAGGTCCGGTAATGGTGGCGCTGGAACGCGAACTGGCTTTCCAGGAACGCGATCTTCTGCGCCTCGGCCCAGTCGGTGACCGCAGCCAGTTCCTCCCAGCGGGTCGAGATATAGAGACGGCGCAGGAACGGGAGATCGGTCTCGGCCTCCGGCCGCAATTTAAAGCCTTGGGCGGCCAAGGTCGCCGGCATCGCGAGCATGATGTTGGCGTCCGGCGCGGCGGCCATCAGTATTCGATCCTTCGGACAGGCGCCGGAGCCGTCACACTATTGCACCGGGGTGATGCCAAACAGCGAGATGCAGAAATTAAGCGCCAGATAAGGCTGCCTGTTGTCATGCGGCTGCGAACCGCCGGTGGACCCGATGGCCGTGCTCGCGAACGTTACGTTGATAGCCGGCGACGTGTTGTAGGCCTGATCGGGCGCCGACGGTCCAATGAACGTGCTTGTGGTCGGCGTGGCGACGTGCTCGTTGACCCCTCCGGGCGCCACGATCGCGCTGGTGATGAGATGCGTGTGTGCGGGAATCTGGCTGGGAGCCAGCGTCACAGTCTCCACGCCTACTTTTCCTCCAATAACACTCGTGATCCCGGCCCCGATACCCTGATGTATCGGGACACGGCCCTGCAGGTCCGGCACCGCGAAATTGCTTTGCCCGTCGCCGCCATAGGTCGTGCCAATGAGCTGGAACAGCGCTACGTTCTCTGAGATCGCCATGAGCGCGCCGTTGCAAAACTGCCAGCCCGCCGGCGCGAAGTTGAAACCGAAGCAGCGGATTTCACCGATAAATGGCTGCGCCATCGCCGTCCTCCCTTAATTCCGCGACGGAAAGATGCCCTGGAGGGCGATGACGAAATTGACGCAAAGCGACGGCATTCGATTCTCGTGCGGCTGGCTGCCGCCCGCGACGCCCACTGAAGCCGCGGCCATAGTTTGCGTCTGAAGCGCCGGCGTTCCCGGGGTCGCGTAAAAGGCCGCATTCGCCACCGTCGGCACGGCGGGCAGCAGCGTGTTGCCGATCGCGGCCAAGCTGGCATTGGCGGTCGTGACATTGAACGTGTGGGTGTGCGTCGGAATAGTGCTCGCGTCGAGGGTGACCGCCATGGCGCCGCCGGTTTGGCCGAGAATGAAGCCATTGCCAACGTGTACGGGTGCCAGGGATTGCAGATTGGGCAGCGCGAAGGTTTGGACACCGTTGCCGCCATAGGTCGTGCCGAGCAGCGAGAACAGCGCCTGGTTCAGGTTGATCTGCAAGGTTTGGCCGTTGCACAACGCCCAGCCCCTCGGCGGGAAGCCGAAGCTCATCATGCTGATCTGGCCGAGAAACGGTTCACTCATTGAAACAGCTCTTTCGACCCTGATCCGTTGTCCGCTTCACTTAGGGGCGCGGCGGGAAGACGCCCTGGAGGGCGATACAGAAATTGACCGTCAGGTAGGGTTGCAGGTTGTTATGCGGCTGGCCGCCGCCGACGAGTGGCTGGACCGTAGCGGCGTCGAGCGCCGTCAACACCCCGGGCGCGGCGTAATAGTTGTCGCCCGGGGACAACGGCCCGGCCTTGGTGCTTGTGGCGAAGGCCGCACCCGTCTTCGGCCGCTTGTCGTTGGCGCTCGACGACGTGCCCGAAAAAGTATGGCTGTGCGCCGGCATTTCGCTGCCGAGGATGGTCACGCTTGCTTCGCCGCCGGTCTCTCCTTGAACAAAATTGGAAAGACCGGGGCCTTGCCCAATACCAATCGGCACACAGCCCTGCAGGTTGGGCAGCGCGTAGGTGCTTCTTCCGTCGCCGCCGTAAAACGTGCCGAGCAGCGAGAACAACGCAGTGTTCTGCGAGATCGGCATGAGCTGGCCATTGCACAGGGCCCAGCCGATCGGCGCGAAGTTGAAGCCGAAGCAGCGAATTTCGCCGACAAATTGATCCGACATGCCGCCCCTCAACGCGCCGCCGCGCCCAGTTTGCTTAGACTATGAGAATTGGAATAGCCTCGCAATAAGACAGCGAGCCGTGTGTCATGACTGTCACAATCAAGTTCTCGCAAAAATAATCTGTAATTTTTGTCTCGCGCAATGCGAGTAGAAATGTCGCGCGCATATTTTTGACGTCGAATGATTCCGCGACTAACATTGGGGATATCGGTTGCCGACGGGGCGTCGTTCATGGGCGGGCTTAGCAGGCGATCGTTTTTTGCTGTGTCCGTCGGCGGCCTGACTGCGTTGCAAAGTCAACGCGGGGCTTTAGCCGCCTTGCCGTCCGACACGATCCGCCTTTCTCAGGGCGCGAATTTCGCCTATGCGAGTGTGTTGAACCTCAGGTCGTTTCTGCAAAACAAAGACACGCTCGGGCTGACCGGCTTGCTCAGCCTGCGGCCGGTCGAGGGTGAGTTGGGCCGCTATGCTGATGGCGCGCTGTTTCTGTTTCCTTTCAAGCACAGCGCCTCCAGCCCAGACGCGCAAGCATTTCTCCCCGGCCCCAGCGCGGCCGGGCCGCTCGTCGCGGCTGTGCCGATGACGCCCGGCGGCCTGCCGCCCGACGAATATTTTTGCAACTACGTGCTGAAAGCGCCGTGGCAAAATTTCATATCGTTTTCGGTCGGCATGCCGTTCGCGCATGGCGCGCAGAAGCGCGCGTGGCATACCAACGTGGACAAAATTGGCGGCGGTTCTATCGGCATCGGATGGACCAGCTCGAATTTGAATCATCCGTGGTTCGCGGGCAGCCGTTGGATTCCCGATCGCGACGACGGCAAGTATTGGCGCGCGCGGATCATCGAGGGCGTGCGCCAAGCGTCGTCGTTCGACGGGGCGATGGGATGAAGAACCCTTTCCCGTCGTTCCGCACGTCCGTGGGATTTGCCCTCAAACGAATAATCTGGTGCGTGGCCATCGTGTGCGGGCTGCATGCGGTTGCCGTGACACCGTTGCAAGCCGCTCCTTCGGCGTCTTGCACGGCCGTGAACGGCGGGGCGTTCAACCTGACGAACCCGCCCTTTGATCTCGGCAATACCTCGATCTTATTCAGTTGGGCGGTCGGCGAAAGAATTACCGCGACGTTTACCGATGCAATCGGGCTCACTCACAACGACGGGTTCTTTCACGGGTCGACATTCGCCGCCGGAACGTTCGGCGCGCTCGAACAAGGCTCGGTCCCGTCAGGTGGCAGCAAGGTCGTGATGCACACCGTGGTGGCCGCGGACCTCACCAACGGCATCGCGCTGGATCCGGAGAATAGCGACTCGGTCACCGCCACCTGCATCCAGGCTCTGATCTTTACCTCAACGCCATCGTCGACGACGCATGTGGGACAATTCTATTCCCAGAGCAACGTGGCGAGCGGCGGCACCAGCCCGTACACGTTTACGGTTTCCGCCGGGACGGTTCCGACCGGCACATCGCTCAATACCTCGACCGGCCTTGTCGCGGGCACGCTGACGGCGTCGGGTATTTTCAACTACACCATCCAGGTGACCGACAGTAGCCCGGCGCCGGCTTTGTTCGGCAGCCATTCCATCAGCGTGACAATACCTGGGGTGACTCCGTCCACCACAACCGTCGCCTCGTCGGCCAACCCGAGCGCCTTCGGCTTTTCGGTAAAATTCACCGCGAGCGTCAGCGGCTCGGGAGGCACGGCGAACGGAACGGTCACCTTCAAGGATGGAGCATCGACGCTCGGAACCGGCACGCTCGCAAGCGGCACGGCCACGTTCACCACCTCGACGCTGGCGATCGGCAGCCACTCGATCACGGTGGTCTATGACGGCGATGCGACCTACGCCGCCAGCACGTCGCCGGCGCTGACGCAGGTGGTTGCCGTGGCTAACACCTATGTCTTGCAGAGGGGTGGCTTCGATTCCGGCGTGTGCCCGATCACCGCACCTTGCGCCACTTTGAATCATGCGTTGAGCGTGACCGGCGCTGGTGGCCAAGTTACCATTATCGGCGCTGGGCTGTTCGGACCGATCGTGCTCACGCAATCGGTCACCATCAACGGCGCCCTGAGCGAGTTCGCGCAAATTGTCGCGGACCCCACGGCGGCCGTTGGTTGCGTCGGCGCGGCCGCTGGAAGCTGCAGCGTGAACAATGGTTACGGCGTGGAAATCGCCGCCGGCGTCAACGATAGCGTCAAGATCACCCACGTCGTCATGAATGCCGGGCCGTCAGGTGGCGCAGGCGCGCTGAAGCTTACGACCGGCGGCGTGACGCAGCTGAGTGAAAACGTCTACCGCGGAAACGCGACCGCCTCGGGCCCCATCGTCGCGCTTTATCCGAACAATCCCGGCACGACCCAGGCGCAGGTTTATTTCTCCTACAGCGACATCGGGTTCAACAACCCCGGTAATTCCGGTGCCGGTGCAATCGAGGTTAAGCCAAGCGGCAATACGTCACTTAAGCTGCAATTCAGTCACGTCGAAGTGCACAATGCGAGCTACGGCATCCGGACCGACTCGTCGCTACTCTCTGGACCTTCGATCAGTATCACGACCGCGATCACGGAATCGGAGTTCTTCTCCTTCGCCAATGCGGCGGTGAATGCCTTCAGCACGGCGGGCACCGGGGGGACCGCGACCGCCGTATTCGATGCGGTGCGGGTCGCAAATGCCGCTACGGGGATCAAGGCGAACGGCGCGCAGTCGAATGTGATCTTGACCAACAGCACGGTTTCGGGGAATGGGATCGGCGTCCAAGTGATCAACGCTGGGCACGTCTACACACCGCATAACAACACGATCTCGGGCAACGGCGGCGATCTCAGCGGCTCATTGAGTTCGTCACCGCCCCTGTGACGTTCTAGCCCTTGAGCATCTCCAGCGCCGCCCGGTGCACGCGTTTGTCGCCGGCGACCACGATGCGGCCGCCGGCCTGCGCCGGGCCGTCCTCCCAGGTGGTGACGATGCCGCCGGCGCCGGCGACGATGGGGATCACCGCGACGATGTCGTAGGGCTTGATCTCGGTTTCGATCACGAGATCGATCAGTCCCGCCGCCAGCATGCAATAGGCGTAACAATCGCCGCCGTAGCGCGAGAGCTTGACCTTGTGTTCCAGCCGGCTGAAAGCGGCGCGGTCGGATTCGTTCATCAGCAGCGGGCTGGTGGTGGACAAGATCGCATCGTCGAGCGAGGCACAGGCGCGCACGTGCAAATCGCGGTTGCCCGCCGGTCCCCGATAGCTGGCCGCGCCGCCGTCGCCGGAAAATTTCTCACGCGTGAACGGCTGGTTCATCATGCCGAACACCGGTTCGCCGAAGCGCATCAAGCCGATCAGCGTGCCCCAGGCCACCATGCCGGTGATGAAGGATTTGGTGCCGTCGATCGGGTCGAGCACCCAGACATATTCGGCGTCGGTGCGCTCGGCGCCGTATTCCTCGCCGATAACGCCGTGGCTCGGGAAATTTTGTCGGATGAGCGCGCGCATGGCCTCCTCGGCGGCGCGGTCGGCTGCGGTGACCGGATCGAAACCGCCGGCCTTCTTATTATCGATCGCCAGCGCCGTGCGGAAAAACGGCAGGATGGTCTCGCCCGACACGCCGGCGAGCTGATCGACGAAACTGCTGAAATCGATGGCCGTCATGCCGCCTGCTTATCGCACGATCCCCAAACGTGGCACCCGGTTTTCCCGAATGATCATGCGGCGCCTTATCGAGCCGAGTGCGGCACAGCATTTTTCAGTCCCCAAGCAATGCAAATCTTACTGGGAGAGTTCCCCTTGTCTCACTGAAATTGTGATGTTTTTGCCACCAAGTCTCGAAAACTGTGAAATATGTCCATTGAAACGGCTAGTCAGCTATGCATTAAAACATGTGATTTTCGCCAACGACCCTTGATTTTTGTGCGTCGCGATGTAAATTATTGCAATGCGGTAGCGATACCGTTGCCCTCCTTGGGCGTTTCCTCCCTAGACTTGGGCCGCTTGCCAACGCGAGCGGCCCTTTTTTTTGGCTATTCGGCCGCCGCCCGATACGGGCGCAGCTCTTCCAGTGGAATCTCGCCCAGGCGCCGCGCCAGCGTCTCCAGGTCGGCCGCCAGCCGGTCGAACGCGCTGGAGCGCGCGTAGCGGCGCTCGTCCATGTAAAGCGCGCGGTTGATCTCGAGCTGGATGGCATGCAGGCCGGCAGCCGGGTTGCCGTAATGCTCGGTGATAAAGCCGCCGGCATAGGGCTTATTGCGGCTCACGGTGTAGCCCAGGCTACGCAGGGTCTTTTCCACGGTTTCGGCCACCGCGCCGACGCAACTGGTGCCGTAGCGGTCGCCGAGCACGAATTCCGGCCGTGGCCGCTCGTCCTTATGGCCGGCGGTGGACGGCATGGAATGGCAATCGATCAGCACGGCGGCGCCAAAGTCCCGTTGTAACCGGGTGAACAACCGGCGCAGCGTGCGGTGATAGGGCTTGTACAGGCTCTCGATGCGGCGTAGCGCGTCGTCCACCGGAATGCGCTGGTCGTAGATTTCCTGGGCATCGCCGACCACCCGCGCCACGGTTCCCAGGCCCCCCGCCACCCGCATCGAGCGGGTATTGGCGAAGGAGGGCAGGCGGCCCTCGAACATGCGCGGATCGAGCTCATAGGGCTCGCGGTTGACGTCCACAAGGCAGCGCGGGAAATGCGCGCGCATCAGCGGAAAGCCGTGCTTGACCACGCCTGCGATCAATTCGTCGACGAAGCTGTCCTCCGACCGGCGTAGGGTAGCAATGTCGAGCCGCGAGACGGCCAGGAAATCGCGCGGATAGGTCGAACCGCTGTGCGGCGAATTGAACAGCACCGGCCCCTTGCCCGCGGCCGGCTCAAGGACCTCGAACGGCGGGTCAAGCTCGTCGTGGATTTCACTCATGGGCGGTAATGGCCATTTCAAGCATAGGTAGCATGGCGGTGGGAGGGCCCCAACCGGCCCATTATAACGTTCTATTGTCTATGCGCCGGGGCCTAATGCCAAGCCATGCTTTAGGTTCACCCGTTATTTACCTGGCATAAGTCTTATGGAGCGGTTGGGGCCACCCCGCAGGGGCAGCCGGGACGGGGCGTTCGGGTCATATGTCGAAAATCCTTCTGGCTGAAGACGATACCGATATGCGGCGCTTTTTGGTCAAGGCGCTGCAGAATGCCGGATTCGACGTGACCTCCTACGACAATGGGCTGTCGGCCTATCAGCGGCTGCGCGAGGAGCCGTTCGAGCTTCTGCTCACCGATATCGTGATGCCCGAGATGGACGGCATCGAGCTGGCCCGCCGCGCCGCCGAGCTCGACCCCGACATCAAGATCATGTTCATCACCGGCTTTGCCGCGGTCGCGCTCAACGCCGATTCTACCGCGCCCAAGCACGCCAAAGTGCTCTCCAAGCCGATCCATCTGCGCGACCTGGTCAACGAAGTGACCAAGTTGCTGGCGGCTTGATGCGCATGATCCCGTAAAGCTTGTCCTCGACTTGATCGGGGATGGGTACCGGTTTTCGGACAAGATCATGCGCAAACAAAAGACCGTCCTCGGGCGGCTTGCCTCGCCAGTTTGGAGCCGATAAGACCAAATCCATTAATGGGCGCGTAGCTCAGCGGAAGAGCACCTCCTTGACATGGAGGGGGTCACAGGTTCGATCCCTGTCGCGCCCACCATTCCTTACAAGAAAATCTGCCGTCCCCGTTGCCCGGCCGGAAATCCAGATCAAAACGCGAAAATCACTGCACCCAGCAACCACGACAGCCAAATCGCCGGTGCAAAGAACAAGCCGAACGGCAGCCGCGACGTCGCATTGACCGGACGCCTGCCGAATAGCTGCCAGGCGCCATAGGCCATGAGCGCGGCCAGTGCCGCGATTTCGATCGCGACCGGTATCATCAGCCAATCGAGCCAGGCGCCGGCGACAAAGGCCAGCTTGACGTCGCCGAGCCCGAGGCCTTCACGCTGGCGCAGCCAACCGTACAGCCAGCGTAGCGCCAGAAAAAATAACATTGTGATCGCGCCGCGCAGCGCCGCGGCCGCCACGCTTTCGACCATCGACGGCGCTTGCGCGAGGACCGCGTTGATGACGGCGAGCGCCAGCGCGGCGGCGGTCAGCTCATTGGGAATGATGAAATAGCGATAGTCGACCACCGCGATCGCCAGCATCAGCATCGCCAGGCCCGCGCCCAGGAATCCGTTCGCCCCAGAAACAGCCCAGATGCTGGCGGCAGCGGCCACAAGACCGGTCAATCCGACGATCAAATCGGCCGAGCGAATTTTCTTCATGGAGGTTGGCGCGTTTTCAGTCGGAAGTTGCAGCGCCATCGGCTATCACGTCATCGCACCGGGAGTTGCCCACTGCTTCCCTCGGGCAATCTGGGCGTCACGGTGCCGACGCGCGATTTCAGCTTGGCGCGCAGTTCTTCGGCCACCAGATGAGCATCGACGGCGTCGCGGATGATCTGCGGCCGGATGAAGATGATGAGCTCGGTGCGCGTCGTCGTCTTGGTTTGATGTGAAAACGCGTCGCCCAGGTAACTGGGAAGTTGATCGAGCCCCGGGATGCCATTGCGCGTCTTGTTCTGGGTCTCGCTGATAAGACCCGCCATCAACACGGTCTGGCCATCGGCGACCGTCAGCGTGCTTTTGACTTTTCGCTGGGAAATCGTCGGCGTTAACGTGGTCGACGCACCGGCGCTGCTGATTTCCTGTTCGATGTCGAGCCGCACCGTATTGTTGCCGCTCACGCGCGGAACGACGCGCAGAATAATGCCGGTGTTCTGGTAGTTGATGGTATTGACGACGGTATTGCTCGTCGTGAGCACCGTTGCCGTGCCGGTCTGGATAGGCACCTGGTCGCCGACCTGCAGGGTGGCGACGCCATTGTCGACCACCACGAGGGACGGGTTGGAAAGGATTTTGACGTCGGTGACCGCATGCAATGCATCGATAACGACCTGCGGCGTCGCCTCGGACCCTATTAAGAGGTTGAAGCCGGGGAGGACGCGGCCCAGCACCGCGCCGCCGATTGTACTTACCGCCGAGCCTGTGTCAGGGGGCGCGCCGACATTGGTGCTTTTCAGGAAAAACTGCACGCCATAGGTCAGGGTGTCGTTCAGCGTGACCTCTGCGATCGTGGCATCGAAGGCGACTTGCAGCTGCGGCCGGTCGATCTGCCGGAGCGCGCCTTCGATGATTTTGTAGTTTTCCTCGTTGGCATAGATCAGCAGCGAATTATTGGTGATGTCGGCGGTTATGCGGATTCCCGGCAGGATTGCGCCGCTTGTCGAGGCGCCGGCGCGCGGGCTGCTCAGCGCACTGGACGCGGCGGCGGGACTATCGGAACCCGGCGTTTTCGGCGCCGGACCGCCGGTGAGCCGTTCGACCGGGGTCATCGCAGCACCGCTAGCACCGCCCGATGAAGAGGTCGTCACGCCGCCGCCCGGCGCGATCTGGCTCGACGCCGAGTCGATCGAGGAGCCGCCCGAGGCGCCGCCGAACATTTCGTTCAGGATGCCCGCAAGATTTTTCGCTTCGCCGTAGCGGACGCGGTAAACCTTGACGCCGGTGTTCGATATTTCCGAATTGTCGAGCCGGCTAATCCAATTCTGCGCCGTCTTCAGCAATGCTGGCTTGCTCGTTGAGACCAGGATGGCGTTCAGCCGGGCGATGGGCTGCATTCTGATGAGGTTTTGGTTGAGGCCGCCGTCGCCGGTATCCATGATCTTTTCGATTTCCGCAATGATCGGTTCCGGCGTGCTGTGATGCACGGGGAAAATGCCGACCGTTTGGCCGCGCATCCAATCGGTATCGAAATTGAGGGCGGTCTCGACTGCCGTTCGGCGCTCCGGTCCGGTGCCCTGGATTAAAATCATGTTGCGCGCGCTGTCGACGCGGATCGCGCCCTGCTTGGTCGCGAAGTTCTCGAGCAGCTTGATGATCGTCGCCGCCGCGACATAGCGCAGCGGGACAATGCTCACGCCATAGCCCGCTTGCGGCGTACGGCCATCGGTCGAGACATCGAGACGGCCGTTGGCGATCGCCTCATTGGCGGGTACGAGCCGATAGGTGTTGGCGTCGTGGACCAGCGCGACATTGCTGACACGCAGCGCGCTTTCGAGGACAAAGAGCACGTCGCTTTTGGCAACCGGGCGCCCCGAGGTGAGCGTGACGGTTCCCTGCACGCGCGGATCGATGATGTAGCCGACGCCGAGAATGTCTCCGAGAATGACTTTGGCGACGGTGGTGACCGGCGCGTTTTCGAAGCTGAGATCGTAACCGTCGCCCGTGGACGATGGCTCGGCGCCTTCGATTTTCACAGGGCTGGCATCGGTGTCGGCGCTTCCCGCCGATCCGTTGTAGACCACCGCGCGCGAACCTCTGGCGCGATTGGCCGTGCCCGCTTCCGACGACTGCGGAAAGCGCGGCAGCAGATCGACCGATTGCACCTGATCGAGAATGTTGGGCGCTTGTACCTTCGGATCGTGAACAGTATCCGGAATGAGGTTGTTGCACGCCGCGAGCAGCACGCTGGCGAACGCAAAAACGATCGCCGCCAGTCCGAGGTGAACCAGCCGACACTTACGCACTAAACGATCGATAATCCGCACCTGGCCCCGCCCGCATACGCTACTAAACGCGTCAGCCCCGATTTGCGACGCTGCTTCGTAAACTCTTATTATTTGACAAATTTTTCAGATAATCGATAATTATACTGCTAGGTGTCAAGCAAAATTTGCGATAGTTAACGACGAGGTCCTGCTAATCTTTGTGGACAACTTGATGTCGGTAAATATGTCGGAAGATTTCGCCAAGTATTTGGTCAGCAAGAACTACATTGCTGGCGACTTGATTTCTAAGCTTGATTTGCCGAATGCTCAGAATTCCGGGCAAACGCTGCGAAGATTATGGGAATTGACTGACCTGTCGGCAAACGACTTTGCTGACGAGGTTGCGCGGTTCCACGCCATCCCACGCATGAGCCTGGCGCAACTCATGGAAGCGCCGGCGCTCGTGGGGCGGTTTTCCCGCCGGTTTCTCCGCGAGATGGTGGTGTTTCCTTACGAGACGGCGGCCGGGCAATTCCAGCTCGCCGTCGCCGATCCCAATGACGCGGCGCCGGTCCAGGCCGCGGAAATCGTCCTCGGCGGCCGGGTGACCGTCACGATCGCGTCGTTTGAAGACATCGCCACCGTTTTGACCGCGCGCATCGGCGATGACGATTCTGCATTGCCCGAGGTTTCCGATGCCGAATCCGCTCATGCCGACGACGACATCGAAAATCTGCGCGATCTTGCGAGCGGCGCGCCCATCGTCCGCGCGGTCAACGACTTGCTCGAGAAAGCGATGGAGCTGCGGGCGAGTGACATTCACATCGAGCCGTTCCGCAACGGCCTGGTCGTGCGCATGCGCGTCGATGGCTTGTTGCGCGCCGTCGCCGCCCCGGCCGGGGCGCTGCCGCAGGCGCTGATCTCGCGCATCAAGATTCTCTCCGGCTTGAATATCGCCGAACGGCGTTTGCCGCAGGATGGCGCCGCGCGTCTGCGCGTGGCGCGGTCGGAAATCGATATCCGCGTTGCGACCATGCCGACCCAGCACGGCGAGTCCGCGGTGGTCCGGCTATTGCCGCGGGATCGCGGATTGCTCGAGCTCGCCAAGCTCGGCCTGTCCGATAAAGACGAAGGGAGAATGAAACATCTTCTTTCGCTGCCGCACGGGATGATCATCATCACCGGGCCGACCGGAAGCGGCAAGACGACGACGCTGGCGACGATGCTTTCGATTCTCAACCAGCCGACCCGCAAGATCCTGACCGTCGAGGACCCGGTCGAATACGAGCTCAATGGCGTCAATCAATCGCAAGTGAAGCCGTCGATCGGTCTTACCTTCGCCACGGCGCTACGCGCCTTCGTCCGCCAGGACCCCGACGTGATCATGGTCGGCGAAATCCGCGACGCCGAGACCGCCAACATCGCGATCCATGCCGCACTGACCGGCCATCTTGTGTTGACGACGCTGCATACCGAGACGGCGGCCGCGGCGCTGCCGCGCCTGTTGGACCTCGGTGTGGAAGGCTTTCTCCTCAAATCGACCTTGCGCGCGACGATCGCGCAGCGGCTCGTCCGTATCCTTTGCGACCGCTGCAAGACCCGCAAAAATCTCAAACCTGAAGATATCTCCGACGATCCGCGGTTTGCCGCGCTCGGCTTTAAGCCCGGTGACACGATCTATGAACCGCATGGCTGCGATCGGTGCGGCGGCACCGGCTATCGCGGCCGCAACGGCATTTTTGAAATCATCGAGATGACCGGCCAGGTGCGCGATCTGATAACGGAGCATACCGATTCTGAAGTCATCCATCGCGCGGCGGTCAAAGCCGGCATGATGACAATGGTGGAGGACGCGATCATCAAATGCCGGACGGGCGTTACGTCGGCCGCGGAAGTTCTACGCGTGACTACGGTCGGAGCCTGACGTGCCAAGCTTCCGGTACCGCGCTTTGACGCAAAGCGGCGAATTGGTGAGCGGGTCGATTACAGCGCCAACCGCGTCGGAAGTCGCCAACCGCATCGAGTTTCTCGGTCTGGTACCGATCGAGACCATTACGGAAGCGCGTGACACCTATAAAGGACGGCTGAGCTTCTCGTTGATGTCGCGGCCGCGGGCCGAAGACGTGACGGTTTTCACCCGCGATTTGGCGCTCCTGCTCAAGGCCGGCGCCCGCATCGATGACGCGCTCGATTTGCTGGCGGTCGACATCGACGTCGGGCGATTGCGTCCGGTGGTCGCGCAAATCCGCGGCCGCGTACTGGCGGGCGAAAGCCTCTCGGAAGCGCTCATCCATCATCCGACATTGTTTCCTCCGATGTATGTAGCGCTTGTTCGCGTCGGCGAGACCTCTGGTGCGCTTGACCATGTTCTCGACGTACTCGGCAGTGAACGCAGCCGCGGCGAGGCGATGCGCCGGAAGGTAACGGACGCCTTGCGCTATCCGGCTTTCGTGCTGTTTGCCGCCTGCGCCGTGCTGTCGTTTTTCCTTTTGTTTGTCTTGCCGCAATTTGCCGCGGTATTGAAGGACTTCAACGCCAAGCTTGATCCCATCGTCGCAACGCTGTTCGACCTGTCCACATTCGTGCGCGCGCATATCGAAGTTATAGAAGTCACAATTGTCGTTCTGATCGTTTGCGGCTGGCTTGTGTTTCGTCGCGCGAAGGTGCGCGCAAGGATCTTAGGCCTGGTGACGCGATTACCGTTGTTGAATTCGGTCGCGCATTTGAATCGCACGGCCTTGTTCTGCCGGAACTTAGGGATTCTGCTTGGCAGCGGAGTTCCGCTCACAATGTCACTCCGAATCCTTGTTGATATGCTTGGAACAAGCGACAATGCGATCTGGAGCAAGGCTGTGGACCGGGTTCGACACGGGGGAAAGCTATCGGATGCGCTCGCCGATACGACGCTGCTTCCCGCGATGGCTATTCGGATGTTGCGCATCGGCGAAGAAACCGGGAAGCTGCCGGAGCTCTCCGCCAACGTCGCCGATTTCTACGAGGCCAAGCTGCAACGCAGCCTCGATCGCGTCGTCGGCATCACGGGTCCGGCCGCGATCATCATCATCAGCGCGATCGTTGGCGGGCTTATCGTATCGGTGATGACCGCGCTTCTCTCGGTCACCCAGATCATTGAATAGAAGGCGATGACGATGCTTTTCGATCGGGAAAAATTCCGCGGGCGCTGGCGCGGCGAGGGCGGCTTCACGCTGATCGAAATTCTGGTCGTCATCACGATCATCGCGATGATCATGAGCCTGGTCGGCCCGCGCGTTCTGAATTATCTCGGAGAATCGAAAGTCAAGGCGGCAAAAATCCAAATCCAGAGCTTTGGCAGCGCGCTCGATCTGTTCAATCTCGATACCGGCCGTTATCCGAGCACCGGAGAAGGATTGAACGCGCTGGTGCAATCCCCCGGAACGCTTCCGTCATGGAACGGCCCCTACCTGAAAGGGGGCGTGTTGCCGAACGACCCGTGGGGAAAGGCTTATGTTTATCGTTCGCCAGGGGAGCACGGTCCCTATGATATCACGTCATATGGCTCCGATGGTCAGGAAGGCGGGACCGGAACGGCCGCCGATATCGTCAGCTGGGCCCGCTGAACGCGTCGCCGGCGAGGGCGGCTTCACCCTCATCGAAGTCGTGTGCGTTCTTGCCATCATTGCGCTGCTTGCCGCCATTCTGCTGCCGGAAATCCCGCGCGGCACCTCGCGTTCGCGGCTCGAAGCCTATGCGCTGGAGATCGCGACGGTCCTCAAGACCGACCGTAACGCGGCCATTCGCAGTCGCGCCGCGGTCGCGACCGAAATCGACGCGATGGATCGATCGGTCAGGTCGGGAGCGTCGACGCGCACCATTCGCGTGCCGACCGATGTTCAATTCGATGCCGCCTTGGCCAGCCGCTGCAATCAACGCGAGGCCGGATCCATGATCGTATTTTTCGCCTCCGGCATGTCTTGCGGCGGCGTTATTGCCCTCACGCGGCTGGGTGTAGGCTATCAAATTCGCGTCAATTGGCTCACGGGAGGCGTTGAAATTGTGCCGCTTAACGGCCTCTAAGCCCGCGCGCGACTCTGCCGGCTTTACGCTCATCGAGGTGGTTGTCACCATGGCGGTGATCGCCGCGATTTTATTGTCGATCGGGTCATTGGTCAGCGTGGCCGTGCGCGGCACGCATGCGCTCGACGATCACTTGGTTCTCGTTGAGACGGCGCGTGCGATCGAGGCCGGGCTGCCGGACCGCAATGGTCTGACCGTCGGAACGTTGTCCGGCGAACGGGACGGCCAATTTTGGCGTGTCGATGTGCAACCGTTTCCCGGTCAACTCGCCGCGCAGGCGCAAACGCCATGGGTGCCGCTGACGGCGTCGATTACGG
>Ga0265337_1000189_pt1 | contig 32471 bp, 27 predicted proteins | sample 42122metaG_FD_192441 | JGI IMG/M metagenome (GOLD analysis project Ga0265337, IMG submission 192441) | Rhizosphere microbial communities from Carex aquatilis grown in University of Washington, Seatle, WA, United States - 4-21-22 metaG | ecosystem: Host-associated > Plants > Roots > Rhizosphere >... | reverse complement strand
GCCGAAGAGGCATCGCCGCGCACGGCGTTGGCGATGTCAAGCTCCCCTGAAACTCCTGGGCCGGGTGTCATGTCGCCGGTGCGGCGAGGGCGTGGGGCCCGAGGGTGAATTCCGGGTCGACCTGGCCCGCCAAGTCCTCGCCCGCGGCGGAGCTGGCCCAGGCGCGGGCGTTCCTGAGGTGGAATTCCGTGGCCTGGCGGGTGTACCTGGCCCAGTCCCTGGGCTGCGCGTCGAGCCTGTCCTTGATGGCTCCGAGCGCGGCCACGGTGGCGGAGCTCAGGTCATCCAGGCCGAACGGCCGCCCTTGTTCTACGGCGCGGATGGCCGGCTCGTGACCGCAACAGGCCAGCAGGTCGTCGCCGGCCTGCTGTCGGAGGAACGCCAGGTCACCGGGGGACTGGACCTTGTTGCCTAGCACCGTCATGGCGACGTCGTACCCGGCGGAGTAGTCTTGCCACTGCCGGTGGACGCTAATGCCCTTGCGGGTCGGCTCGGTGACCAGGACGGTCAGGTCGAAGCGGGTGAACAGCCCGGAGGCGAACGAGTCCGCGCCAGCCGTGCAGTCCACGACCACGTACTCACCCGGCCCGTCGACCAGGTGGTTGAGGTACAGCTCGACCGCGCCAGTTTTGGCATGGTAGCAGGCCACGCCCAGGTCCTCTTCGCTGAAGGGGCCGGCGGCCAGCAGCCGCGCGCCGCACGGGGCATCGACGCCGAGGTCGTGGACCGGGTCGGGGCCGCCGTGGCGCAGCAGGCGGGAGCCGCGCCCGGGCGGGGTCGTCTTGACCATGGCGGCGGCCGAGCTGATCCGCGGGTTGGTGCCGCGCAGGTACTCCTTGATCCCCGCCAGCTGCGCCCCCATCGCCGGCGGTGCCGCGGTGACGCTGAGCGCCTCGGCCAGGTGCTGGTTGATGTCGGCGTCGACGGCGACCACCGGCAGCCCGTGGGCGGCCAGGTACCGAGTGAACAGCGACGACAGGGTCGTCTTGCCGCTACCGCCCTTGCCGGCGAATGCGATCTTCATGGTTTCTCCGCTCCGCTGCCGAACCCGACTGTGCCGTGACAACCAGCGCCCACCTTACTTGAAACGGTTGTCATTTTCATGGAACATAACGGCGAGAGTAACCGGACAGTTACGATGAAGGGATCTCACGATGTCGCTTGCAGTACCGGCGGACCTGCTCGACCAGGCACAGCGCGGCGAGGTGGACGACGCCGCCTTCCTGGACTGCGTCCGCACCTCGCTGCCGTACGCCTGGAACCTGATCACCGGGCTCATCGCCGACCTGGAAGAAGGCGGCGGCGAACTGGCCGGCAACCAGGTCCCGCCGCCCGACGAGGCCTCCCGCGGCCAACTGCTGCGGCTGATGGCCAGCGACGCGATGCGCGCCGCGGTCGAGCGCCGCTACGGCGTCCGGCTGGCGTTCCAGAACTGCCACCGGGCCGCCGTCTTCCGCCCGTCCGCGACCGCCGCACTCGCCGAGTTCACCTCGGCCCGCGCCCAGCTCCTCAACCAGAGCCCCGAACTCGTCGACTGCTAACCAGGGCAAACCCAGTTTTCCGAACGAGTGGCGGTTGCCCGCAGCGCCCGCCACTCGTTCGGATTGCCAGGTGCCTTCGGGAGAGGCACCACTCGTTCGGGGATCAAGGGACGGAACTGAGCGCGGGCACCGATCCCCTCCAGCCGCAGCAGTTCGGTCCCGGCCCGCACTGCCTGGCCCTGGACTGGCATCACAGCTTTACCGTTGAGACCTTGCCGGTGACGGCCTTGTCCAGGGCGTTAACCTCGGCGAGCATCCAGGACTGGTAGTCGAATCCCGGGGTCGGCATGGTCTCGTAGACGCCGACGACCGGGATGCCGTTCTCGTTGGCCAGCTTGATGAAGGACTGCGTCAGGGAGTCGGTGACCTGCTGGTTGTAGAGGAGCACCTTGACCTTATGTTGGGTGAACAGGGAGTTCTCGGTCGCCGTATCCTGCGGCGAGGGGTCGGTGCCGTTCATGATGTCGGCCTGGAACGCGAAAGGCGTCAGGTTGTCGGTGCCCGCGGCCTGCAGCATGTAGTCGGCGACCGGCTCGGTCGTCGCGACCGGGGTGCCGGGGTGGGCCGCCTTGAATGCCGCGATGGCTCTGTTCCAGGCGGTCAGGCTGGCGGTGAACGAGGCCGCGTTGGCCTTGTAGTAGGAGGCGTGCGCGGGGTCGATCTGGCCGAGGCCGGCGGCGATCGCGCTGGCCACCTTCGGCATGGTGGCGGGGTCGTACCACAGGTGCGGGTTGGGCGTGCTGTCCGGCAGGCCCAGGAGCTGCTGGACGTTGATGACCTGGCGGCCGTTGCTCGGGGCGGCGTTCTCGATCGTGGCCGCCCAGTTGTCGTAGCCGACGCCGTTCTGCACGATCAGCTTGGCGGCGCTGATCTCGCGGGCGACGGCCGGGCTTGCCTCGAAGGTGTGCGGGTCGGTGTTCGGGTCGCTCATGATCGACGAGGCCTGCACGTACTTCCCGCCGATCTGCGCGATGACGTCGGCGTACTCGTTCTCGGCCCCGATGGCGGTGATCTTGGCAGTGGACGAGGCGGCGGCCGGCGAGCTGCCGCCCGCGGCGCTCGATGACGACGAGCACGCGCTCGCAAGCAGTGCCGCGGCCAGCGGCAGGGCAACGGCGAGAACGCCGGAACGGGTTCGCATGACCGTGTACTCCCAGTGGGGAAGCGCCGCAAGGCGCGGAGGCTATTGAAAATGAATACCGTTATGGTAATCATTTCCATTAAATCGGCGCAAGCGGCTCGGTGCGGTTCGCCGCAGGGAACAAAGGGGCCGCTACACCAGGCAGGCCGCGGCCGTGATCACCGCGGGCACGTTGGAGTCGACTCCGTCGTCCTCATGACCGCTCGTCCCTTATCGCCCGGTCGAGGGCGTCACGAAGCCGGGCCGCGGCCGCCTCCGGCTTGATATCGCCGATGAAGGCGCCCATCCCGGTTTCCGAGCCGGCCAGGAATTTCAGCTTGTCGGCGGCCCGCCGCGGCGAGGTGACCTGGAGCATGAGCCGTATCTCGTCCCGCCCGGCGTGCACTGGTGCCTGGTGCCAGGCGGCGATGTACGGGGTCGGCGTGTCATACAGCCGGTCAAGCGCGCGCAGGATGCGGGGGTACAGGAGGGCGATCTCGTCTCGCTCGCCGTCAGTGGTCGCGGCCAGGTCGGGGACGGGCCGGTGCGGCAGCAGGTGGATCTCGACCGGCCAGCGGGCCGCGAACGGCACAAACACGGTGAAGTGCTCGCCTTCGATCAGCACCCGCTCGGACTTGGCCTCGTACGCCAGGATGTCGCCCATCAAGTTCGGGCCGTAGGAGGCAACCGAGTCAAGCAGGCTCTTCGTCCGGGGGGTGACGTACGGGTAGGCGTAGACCTGGCCATGCGGGTGATGCAGGGTGACACCGATCTCCGGCCCACGGTTCTCGAATACGTAGACCTGCCGCACACCAGGCAGCCGCGACAGTTCGGCCGTGCGGTCGGCCCACGCCTCAACGACCGTGCGGGCGCGGGAGACGCTGAAATCCGCCCATGACCCGGTTCGCTGCGGGCCGAAGCAGATCACTTCGCACCGCCCGTAGCCGGGCGCGGACCGGCCCAGGGCGATGCCGCCGAGACAGGCGGTCTCGCCCGGTTCAGGTAGTCCTGGGCCGAATGACGGTGACTTGTTCGCGAAGACCGCGACATCGTAATCGCCCGGGATCTCCGTCAGGTTGCCCGGTGTCGACGGAGCGAGGGGATCCAGGTCGGCGGGCGGCAGGAAGGCCCGGTCCTGCCGGGCCGCCGCGATCGAGACCCATTCCCCGGTGAGCGGGTCTTGCCGCAGCTCGGGCAGCGCGGGCCGGGGAGCCGGCGGGCGGGTGTCCGCCGGCCGGCTGGGCGGCAGGGTGGTGTCCGCGTCGTCGAAGTAGATCAGCTCGCGCCCGTCGCTGAGCCGGCTGACGCGCTTGGTAATCGGAGGCATCGGTGTGCTGCCTTTCTTCCCGGTCGTCCCCGGGGATGCCCGGCGTATGTCGCACTTCGGCGCTCAGGACTCGGTGTGCCCGAGATCGGGCGCGGACACGAACCGCAGCTGGCCCACGGCTGCCGCGCCGAGCTCCAGGAGGACGAGCTCATTGCCCTCTTTCCTGGTGACCGGCCCTGGCACGTACAGCGTTCGCTGCGGGCCGCGCGACCAGTATCGTCCCAGGCAGAACCCGTTGAGCCAGGCGATGCCCTTGCCAAGCCCGGCCACGGCGAGGAACAGGTCCGCCGAGCCGGCCGCCGCGTCACCCGGCAGGTCGAAGGTCCCGCGGGCGAAGACAGGCCCGGCAAGCGAGGTGACCGCGGCAGCGGGCAGCGCCCGCAGCGCAGCGGCGGCGGGCGTCACGTCGGTGAGCGGCAGCGGCAGCACCTGCCAGCCCCGGACCGGTTCCCCGCCGACGGTCACCGGGCCGATCAGTCCCTTCGGCTCGCCGATCCGCGGCCCGTAATCGACCCGGCCCTGATCCTCGATCAGCAGGTCGAGCGTTCCGCGCGCGCCGGGCGGCAGCGGCAGGGCGCGGTCATGGTGGTCGCGGGCGAGCACGCCGACCGGCTGCTGGTTCAGGAACACCTGGGCCCGGTCCCGGACCTCGCCGACCTCGAGCACGGCTTCCTGGGGCGCGTCGATGGCGGCCCGGTACAGCGTGAGCCCTTGGGCCTGACCGAGGTCGTCGGCGCTGACCGGCTCGTCAACCCGGTGCCACGCCCCTAGTTGCTCCATCACCCGCCACAATGGCAGTGCCTGGGAGAGGCGCACGTCGAAGGCCGGGGCCGGGGCCGCGGCCGCGGGGAGATCGGGCGGCACCGCCCCGTACCGAGCCAGCACCTCACGGAACGCCCAGTACTTCGCGGTCGGGTTGCCCGCCTCGTCAAGCGGCGCGTCGTAGTCGTAGCTGGTGACGATGGGCCGGTAGGTGCCCTTGTCGTTGGCCCCGTTCGACAGGCCGAAGTTGGTGCCGCCGTGAAACATGTAGAGGTTCACCGACGCGCCGAGCCGCAGCAGTTCCTCCAGCTGGCGCGCCGCCTCCGCGGCGGGTGTGACGTGATGATGAGCACCCCAGTCGTCGAACCAGCCGTCCCAGAACTCCGCGTTCATCAGCGGCCCGGACGGCTGGTGCCGGCGCAGCTCGGCCAGCCGCTCGGCGACGTGCGACCCGAACGACCCGGTCGCGTGCAGTTCCGGCAGGCTCCCGTCCGCCAGCATCGATCCGGTCGGCTGGTCCACCGTGGTCAGCGGCACGGTGACGCCGATTGCGCGCAGCGACTTGGCCAGCGCCCGCAGGTAGTCCTTGTCCGACCCGTATGCTCCGTACTCGTTCTCAACCTGGACCAGGATGACCGGGCCGCCCTGGTCGACCTGGCGGGGGACCAGTACCGGGGCCAGCTGCGACAGGTAGCGGTTGACCGCGGCCAGGTACTGCGGGTCGTTGCTCCGGATGATGGATCCCTGCGCGGTCAGCCAGGTGGGCAGCCCGCCGTTGGCCCACTCCGCGCAGATGTAGGGCCCTGGCCGGACGATCGCGAACATTCCCTCGGCGGCGACGAGGTCGAGGAACCGGCCGAGGTCCAGGCCGTCGTCGAGGCGGAACTCGCCTTCCGCGGGAGCGTGCGCGTTCCACGCCACATAGGTCTCGATGGTGTTCAGCCCCAGCTGGCGGGCCTTGCGGATGCGGTCCGCCCACTGCCCGGGGTGGACCCTGAAGTAGTGCAGCGCGCCGGACAGGATCCGGAACGGCGAGCCGTCGAGCAGGAAGTCGGTGTCGCCGATGGCGAACTGCATCGCGGAGCTGTTTCCTTCCGTGGCGTGGCGTGGCCGGCCGGGAACCGGTAAGTTCCCGGCCGGCCACGGTGAACGAGCGGCGAGGGAGCCGCTACTTGCTGGTGATGCTGAACCCTTGCTGCGACCCGTAGGAGGCCGACTGCTGCTGCCAGGCCGACAAGCCCGCGCTGAGCGTGCTCTTGCCCGTGTAGGCCTGGCCCACCGTGTTCGGGAAGATGCTGTTCGCGTAGACCTGGAAGGGCAGGTAGCTCCAGCCGGGGAGCACGTCGGCCGACGCCTTCGACAGGACCTGGTTGATCGCCTGCCCGCCGAAGTAGGCCTGCGGCTGGTTCTGCCAGGACGACGAGTTCAGGATCGTGGTGGAAGCGGGGAAGTCGCCGGTCGACGCCGAAAGCTGCGCGCCCTGGCCGGTGCTGATCCACTGGAGGAACGCGGCCGCGGCGGCCTGGTTCTTGCTCGCGGCGAGCACCGAGTCCGCGCTGCCGCCGTTCTCCGAGTTCGCCGCGGTCCCCGCGGCCCACTCCGGCATCGGGGCGACCCGCCAGTCGCCCTTGCCCGTCGGCACGCCGCTCTCCAGGTCAACGCCCATCCAGCCGCCGGTGACCAGGCTCGCGATCGTCCCGTTGGACAGGCCGGTGTACCACTGGTTGCTCCACGAGGAGATCGGCGCGAGGTCGCCGCCGCTGACCAGCGGGCTCCACAGGTTGACGAACTTCTGCGTCCCGGAGTCGGAGCTGGACAGGTTGATGGTGACGTCGCTGGTCCCGCTGACGACGTAAGGGTGCCCGCCGGCCGACCAGATCATCGAGGTGGTGAAGCCGGGGTCGCCGGTGTCGTTGGTGAGGTACTCCTTCGGGTTGGCGGCGTGCAGCTTCGTTGCGTCCGCCGCGAACTGCGCCCAGGTGGTGGGGACCGTCAGGCCGTACTTGTCGAAGACCGTCTTGTTGTAGAACAGCGCCATGGGGCCGGTGTCCTGCGGCAGCCCGACCAGCTTGCCGCTGACCTGGACCGAGTCCCACACGGCGCTGCTGAACTGGCCCTGGTCGCTGCTGAGGCCGGCGGTGCCGAGGTCGGCCAGCGACCCGCCGAGCGCGAACTGCGGCAGCGCGTAGTACTCGATCTGCGCGATGTCAGGCACGCCGGAGCCGGCCTTGATGGCGTTCTGCAGCTTGGTGTACTCGGCCGTGCCGGTGCCGGCGTTGACCAGGTTGACCTTGATGTTCGGGTAGGCCTTCTCGAACGCCGCGACGAGCTGCTTGTCCTGCGGCGCCCAGGCCCACCAGGTGAGCGTGGCCGGCTGGGACAGCGCCGACGACGAGCTCGCGCTGGCGCTGCCGCCGGCCGGGGCGGAGCTGGCGGCGGGAGCGGAGCTTGACGTGGAACTTGAGCACGCCGCGAGCGCGGTGGCCGCGGCCAGGCCGACGGCCGCGCCGGCCATGGTTCTGGCGATACGAGATCGAGGGGCTTTCAGCATCGATGCGCCTTTCTCTACTGTTCTTCTGTTGCCGGGCTGTTGCGGATGTCAGGGTCGGGGGACGGAGGAAGAGGAGGAACGGTGGCTGGCTGCGTCCTCGCGGTCATGCCTTCACCGACCCGGCGGCGAGCCCGGAGCGCCAGTACCGCTGCAGGTAGAGGAACGCGGCCATGATCGGGATGACGGTGAGCAGCGAGCCGGTGATGACGAGGTTGTAGACGGCCTGGCCGCCCGCTGTGGTCGCCTGCATGTTCCAGTCGTTGAGGCCCACGGTCAGGGGGTACCAGTTCGGGGTGCTCAGCATGATCAGCGGCAGGAAGTAGTTGTTCCAGGTCGCCACCACCGTGAACAGCAAGACGGTCACCATGCCGGGGGCGAGCAGCCGGCTGGAGATGACGAAGAACGTGCGGAACTCGCCCGCCCCGTCGATCCGCGCCGCCTCGAGGATCTCGGTCGGCACGGCCTCGGATGCGTACACCCAGATCAGGTAGAAGCCGAGCGGGCTGACCATCGAGGGCAGGATCACCGCCCATGGCGTGTTGGTCAGGTGCAGGTCGCTGAACAGCAGGAACGTCGGCACCGCGATGGCCGTGCCCGGCACCGCCACCGCGCCGAGCACGATCGCGAAGACGGCGCGCTTGCCGGGAAAGTCGTACTTGGCCATGCCGTAGCCGGCGAGGGTGGCGAGCACGGTGGCGCCGCCGGCGCCGGCCACGACGTACAGCAGCGTGTTGCCGAGCCAGCGGGCGAATATGCCGTTGTCGTAGGTGAAGACCTGGTGGATGTTGCTGAACAGCGCGAACTTCCCGCCAAACCACAGGCCGAAGGTGCTGAACAGCGCGCCTTCCGTCTTCGTCGAGTTGACGACCAGCCAGAACAGCGGCAGCAGCGCGTAGACCAGCATGGCCGTCATGAGGACGTTGAGGATGACGGAGTGCCGTTTGCGGGTGCTCCCTCGGCGCCGGGTCAGCCGGTCCGGCCCTCGGCCGGCGTCGGTCACCGCGGCGTCCACCGGGGTTTGCGTCACGCTCATGCCGCCCTCCTGCGCCCGTACCACTGGACGGCGGCGGCGATGATCATCGTCAGGATGCCCATGACGATGGCGATCGCGGCCGAGTAGTTGTACTCCTGGCCCGCGAACGACAGGTTGTAGGCGTACATGTTCGGGGTGAAGTTCATCGGGATCGTGTCGGGCGCTATGTAGTGCAGGATGGCGGGCTCGTTGAACAGTTGCAGGCTGCCGATGACCGAGAAGATCAGCGAGACCACGAGCGCGACGCGGAGCGCGGGCAGCTTGATCCAGCGGATGATCGAGAACTGGCCTGCCCCGTCGATCTCGGCCGCCTCGTACAGATCCCTGGGCACCGCCTGCAGCGCCGAGTACAAGATCAGCATGTTGTAGCCGGCGTACTCCCAGGTCACGACGTTGCCAATCGAGGCGAGCACCCAGTTGCTGCTCAACGGGTCGGGGAAGTGCCCGCCGAAGAACGTCCGCAGCCGGGCGACCAGGCCGAACTGCGTCCCGTAGATGAAGCCCCACATGAACGAGGCGACGACGGCGGGAACGGCGTACGGCAGGAAGATCGACAGCCGGTACAGCGGCGCCCACCGCAGCCGGGCGCTGTCAAGCGCGAGCGCGGCGAGCAGCGCGAGCACGATCATGACCGGCACCTGCACGACGAGGAACAGGAGCATGCGGCGCACCGCCGCCCAGAACTGCGGGTCGTTCAGCGCGGTCTTGTAGTTGGACAGCCCAACGAACGCGTTGCCGCCGATGAGCTGCTGGCGGAACAGGCTCAGGTAGATCGCGTAGCCGATCGGCACGATCAGCGCGAACGCGAAGACCACCATGAACGGCCCGACAAACCCCCAGCCGGCCCACCGCCCGCGCTTGGCGGGCCGGCGCTGGCGGCCTGGGCGCGGTCCAACCGGGGATACCGCCGCGCCTAGCGAGTTGGCTGACATCTTCGTCCTGTTCGATCAGGTGCCGTGCGTCTCCGCGGGCAGTTCCCCGCGGTCTTGCCTGGAGGTACAAGTCGCGGAGCTTTGACGGTCTGGTTTGTCCCGTTTGTCCAGGGTATGTTTGCGTAAACATCACCGTGTTTACGTGAACATAACTCGCGGCTAACATGTCGCGCAAGCATCGATTTGAAAACGTGAGGAACCATGGCTGAGACCGAGGGGCAACGCGCAGGAGCGCAACGGCCGTCGATGGCGGACGTCGCCCGGCTGGCCGGCGTGTCGTCGCAGACCGTCTCGCGCGTGTCGAACGGCCAGGCCAATGTCGATGACACCACCCGCGCCCGCGTGCTCGAGGCCATGCAGGCCCTTGGATACCGGCCGAACGGGGCGGCCCGCGCGCTCAAGAGCGGCCACTTCCACACCATCGGTGTGATCATGACCACGCTGCAGACCCTCGGCAACGTCCGCACCCTGGACGCGGTCGCGACCGAGGCGTCGCGCAGCGGCTACTCGGTGCTGCTCATGCCCATCTACGACCCGACCCTGCGCGGCGTATCCGGCGCGTACCAGCGGCTGTCCGCGCAGGCGGTCGACGGCGCCGTGATCATCCTGGAGGCGCGCTTCCTCGACCGGGCCGAGTTCGTGTTGCCGCCGGGCATCCCGGTCGTCGTCGTCGACTCGGCCGCTGGCCCTGGCTACACCGTGGTCGACACCGACCAGGCCCTGGGGGCCCGGCAAGCCACCGGGCACCTCCTAGGGCTCGGGCACCGTCAGGTCTGGCACATCGCCGGCCCGGAGACATCCTTCTCGGCCGCGCACCGAGCGGACTCCTGGGAGCGCACCCTTCTGGAGGCGGGAATCACCCCGCCCGAGGTGCTTCGCGGCGACTGGACCGCCGACTCCGGCTACGTCCACGGCCTGGCCCTCGGCCGCCGGCCGGACGTCACCGCCATCTTCGCCGCCAACGACGAGATGGCGCTCGGCGCGATGCGGGCGCTGCACGAGCTCGGCCGGGACATCCCCGGCGACGTCAGCGTCGTCGGCTTCGATGACATGGGCACGGCCGGATCGTTCTGGCCCCCGCTCACCACCGTCCGCCAGGACTTCGCCGCCGTGGGCCGCCTCAGCATCAGGAAACTCCTCCGCAAAGTCTCCGACCCCGCTTTTCCGAACGACACGACCATCGTCCCCACGGAACTGGTCATCCGCCGCAGCACAGCGGCCCCCGCCGCCACAGCAGCGCGCAAGTAACCGCCTGATTAGGGACGTTAGTAGGTGCACGGGCAGAATCGCTTACCCGCAGCGCCGATCTGGCTCGTCTGGGCGTCCCGGGTCGCCAGCTCCAGGGCTGCGGGCCCAAGCCGGCCGGCCTCCCCGGGCACAGCGGTAACACCGGAACTTGCGTGATGAGCGGAATTAACGCGTTAGCCGGGAATCCACGGCACGACGCCGGTGCCCGGATGTGCGGTCCACGCAAGCCTGGTGCGGAACCGGGCAATCGCGCGCTCTCACGTCCACTGTCGCCATGGTCATGACACCGCGCAAAATCGGCGACCTCTGCGCCGCTGAACCAGGGAAGTCGGCATGGCGAGAGTCAGGGCGGCGGTGGGACGACCCGCGGCTGGCCTCGCTATGACAGCCGACGGGCCGGCGGGCCGGGCCTAGCGCGGACTGGTGTTCGTGACCTGAGTCGCGGTGAGGGCACGAGAGCGCTAACCTGCGTGGGTATGGTGGGGATGGCTGACTGGGCCAGGGATATCGACGTGTCGGTTCCCAACCTGGCGCGGATGTACGACTACTGGCTTGGCGGCAAGGACAACTTCACGGCCGACCGGGCCGCTGCCGTCGAGGCGGCGGCGGCGGTTCCGCAGCTGCCGTTGCTGGCCAGGGAAAATCGCGCGTTCCTCGGGCGTGCGGTGCGGTTCTGCGTCGGCGCGGGCGTGACGCAGTTCCTCGATATCGGCTCGGGCCTGCCCACGGCCGACAACACGCACGAGGTGGCGCAGCGGGCGGCCCCTGGGGCCGGGACCGTGTACGTGGACATTGACGCGGTGGTGATCAGCCATGCCAGGGCACTGCTCGCCACGCCGCTGACCCGGGCCGTTCGCGGGGACCTGACCCGGCCCGCCGAGGTGCTGGCCGCGGCGGAGGCTACCGGCCTGATCGACTTCGCGCGGCCGGTGGCCGTGCTGCTCGGTGCCGTGCTGCACCACGTGCCGGACGAGGCCGACCCGGCCGGGTGCGTCGCCGCCTACCGGGAGGCCATGGCCCCGGGCAGCTGCCTGGTGATCTCCCACGCCCAGCTGGCTCCGGGCCACGTAGACGGCGGCGAGCCGGTCTCGGAGCTGGGCCGGGAGCTGAGAGAGTCCTGGCGGGGCGCCACCCGGGGCGAAGGCACCCGCACCAGGGAGAAGATCGCCGCCTTCTTCGGAGACTTGACGCTGGTCGAGCCGGGCCTGACCGAGATATGGGAGTGGCGGCCTGATCCCGGCGCGGTCACGGTCCACGTCGGCGCCCTGACCGTCCTGGGCGGCGTCGCCAGGAAGGACTGACCCTCGGCCAGGTTTCAGTCTCGTTCCTGTGGGCCGGTCCTTCCGCTAGCCATCCAGGTCGGTGCCGATCATCGCGGTGCCGAGCGTGGTCAGCGAGTGCCGCACGCCGCGGCCCTCGCGGCGGGTCTCGATCAATGACGCATCGCGCAGGATCTTGGCGTGCTCGGAAGCCGACGCCGGGCTGATTTGCACGGCAGCGGCCAGTTCGGCGGTGCCGCGCGGTGCTCGCAGCGCGCGCAGCACGGCGGCCCGGGTGGGTCCGAGCAGCACGGCCAGGCTGTCGCGGTCGGCCAGGTCGGGCGCCGTGCCGTTGCCGCCGGCCGAGCGGCCGTTGGGCTGCGCGGCGTACGTGAGGACATGGGGGCGGTGCTCTTCCTGGTCGAAGCTGAAGATGGGCTCGCCCGTCCAGAAAGCGGACGGCCGGAGCAGCAGGCCCAGTCCGTCCAGGCTCGTCTCGAAGTCGATGCCCGTCCGCTCCAGTCCCTCGTCGCGCCTGATCCACCGGGTCGCGGCCGCCTGCGAGCGGGTGATCGTGGTGGTGAACGCGGGCATGCCGGTGCTCGCGCCCTGGGCCGATCAGGTCGCCGCGGTCGGCTATGCCTGGCTGCCCGGCCAGGAATTCGGTGAAGCGCTCGCGGATGTGCTGCTTGGCCGGGTCGAACCCGGCGGACGGCTCCCGGTCACGATCCCTCGCGCCGAGGCGGACTGCCCGGTCCTGCACGCGATACCCGAAGCGGTCGGAACGCTCCGCTATGACGAGGGCCTGCTGGTGGGTTACCGGGGGCTACGACCGGGCCGGCCTGCCCCTGACCCTTACGGTCGAACCGCCGAGCAGGTCGTAAACCCAGCTCACTGTAGGCGCGCGCCACCAGGGGCTTGAACCCCGAGCCTGCGGATTAAGAGTCGACTGGGACGCAGCGCCTGGTCGAGAGTTATCTCCTCAACCAGCTTTGGTTCCTCCGGATGTCGCCTCGGTTGAAGGAATCGTTAGGAGCCAGTACCCACGCTTCGGCCGCTGCCAGGCGGGGCGCCGAAGACCCCCGGGCCTGCGTCCGGTAGGCGAACGCGCAAGCGAGAGGGCGGCCCTACGGGCGGAAGCGTGCCGGCCGGCTAGCGAGTTTCACGGGCGAGGGCGGGCAGGGACGGCTCAAGGAGCAGTGCGAGTGCCGGGCAGGAGGCGACCGTGCGGCGGGCGAGTGATTCCAGTTCGGCCGGCACCGGGCCGGGGGCGAGGATCGGGTAGCCCCACGGATCGAGGCTGATCAGCTCGGGCAGCAGTCCGGCGCACACGCCGTGTGCGTCGCACAGGATGGGGTTCACCCGCAACCGCTTGCTCATCCGCGTGCCTCCCGAGTACGGGCCGTCGCCGCCCGTGCTGGTGCGGCTGCCTGTGCTGGCCCGGGCGGCACCGTGAACACGGGGCGGCCGTGGGCGGCGAGGCACGGTCCACGCTCGTGGCGGCGGACGTCGTCGGCGAAGACCCGCAGCGCGCTGGCGGCCAGCCGGGCCACACCGTCGGGCAGGTGGCAGGCACCGCGCCCCTCGACGAGTCCGAACAGGTCGCGCAGCCAGCGCAGCGCGCGGCCGTGCGCGCCCCGGCCGCTGCCTCTCGCGCCGAAGGCCACCTGTTCAAGCGCGTCGGCGATGGCCGGCAGGCCGTTCAGGCACGGGCCGCACTGCCCGGCGCTCTGGCCTGCCAGGTAGCGGACCACCCGTGCCGTCTCGGCCAGCCCGCAGCCTTCGGCCGGCAGGACGAGGAAGATGCCCGCGCCGAACGCCGCCCCGGCCGCGCTCAGCGTGTCCGGGGCGGCTGGCGTGCCGAGCGCGGCCCCGCCCGGCAGCCAGCTGCCGAAGTAGCCGCCCGCTAGCACTGCCTGCACGCCGCCGATCTCGCCGCCGCCGCCGGCCAGTGCGAGCACGTCTCGTACCGGCGTGCCGAAGGCGATCTCGTAGACCCCCGGGGACCGTGCCGCGCCTGACACCGTGACCAGCGCCGACCCCGGCGCGGACGCGGTCCCCGCCGAGCGGAACCAGCCTGCGCCGTGCCGGCTGATCAGCGCTAGGTTGGCCAGCGTCTCCACGTTGCTCACCAGCGTCGGCCGGCCGCGCACACCGCGCTCGAACGGCCGCGGCGGCGTGAACTCAGGCAGCGCCGGGCCGCCGTTGAGGTACCTGACCAGGGAAGACTCGGCGCTTGACACGTACCGCTCTGGCACGAGGGCCAGCTGGACGGGCACCGGGTCATACCCGCCGCGCTCGGCGATGGCGGCGGCGAGCGCGTCCGCCTGCGCCGGCCGCCTGACGCACAGGTACGCCGCCCGGGCCGAGGTCGCCTCCGCCGCCAGCGCGATCCCGTCGAGCACCAGGTGCGGTGCCCGGGCGAGCAGGGCGGCGTCCTTCGCGCTGGCCGGCTCGGACTCCATGCCGTTGGCGATCACCACCGCACCCCGCAGGCCCGCCCGCTCGCGCACCGTGCGCAGCTTCTTGCCCGTGGGGTAGGCCGCCCCGCCGCGCCCGGTCAGCCCGGACCGCTCCACCTCGGCGATCAGCGCCGTGCCGCGAAGCCCGGGCCCGCCGTACCGTCCCTCGTGGGCGCGCAGGCCTTGCACCGGTACCAGCGGCAGGACTCTCGGCAGCTCCGCGCTTCCAGCGGCCCAGGAGGCCCGTGTGTCCGCCGCGTCGCCTGCCAGCTCCACTATCTCACCCGTCACGGGTAGCCCCTCCACTCGATTACGCCCCTTCGCTGCCCGCCGTTGCCCGCCCACGGGCGCGTGGCGTCACTCGCGTGCCCGCCGCGCGGTGACGGTGCCGGTGACCGCCGTGCTCGACTGGCTGGTCAGGTCGATGGCCAGGGATAGGCGCTGGCCCGCCCCGGAGACGGTCGCCTGTATCACCGGCCCCTCAAGCACGACCACGTGCCCGGCGTACCGGGCCGGAGCGGATGCGGGGCCGAGCGTGACGCTGCTCGCGGTCATCGCGACGCCGCCCTGCACGGCCGGCCCGCTGATCACGATCTTCAGCCGCACCGCGCTCCCGTTGGCCATCGCGAGCGTAACGGTGCGGTCCCCGCTGGCCGGCCCCGGTGCGAACGCGACCGTACCCGCGAGCTGCGCCCGGAAAGGAAGTGCGGGGAAAACGGACGATCCCGAACGAATGCCGCTTGCTCCGCTCCCCCCGTTGACTCCGCTGGCTGACCCGGCGCTTGCGGTGGCGCCGTTCCCCGAGGAGCGCGCGAGCAGCCCGGCCGGCGTGCCGGCCCGGCGCGCCCAGCCGGGACCGAGCGGCCCCGTCCAGGCCCAGCCCGCCGTGGCGAGCGCGACGGCTGCGGCCGCCGCGGCGGCCGCCACCCGCACTCCCGCGTGCCCGGGCCAGCCGGCGACCAGCCGCCACATCCCCGCCGACACGACCGCAAGGGCGCATACGGCGGTGATCGCGAGCACCCACCGGGCCGCGCCGTCGGTCCCGGTGCCGAGCCCGTGCACCAGAGCGACCGGCCAGCAGGCGTAGCCGGCCCAGTGCACCAGGCGCCACGCGCGCGGCCTGATCCGCGTCCGCAGCAGGCTGGTCACCAGGACCGCGAGCAGCAAGTCGAAGGCGACCGCGCCGAAACCGAGCCAGATTCGCCGGTACCCCGAGGTGAACGGGACAACCACGGAGACCACGCTGATCGAGGCGAACGGATCGGTGATCGTGGTAAGCACGTGCAGCCCGGTGAACGTGATCGTCAGCAGGGAGAGGTTACGGTGCAGGGAGACTGTGACGAACCGGGGCCAGGCCGGGCTGGCGAACCGGACCGAAGTCACGATGCCGAGCACCACGGTGCCGGTGAGCAGCACAAGCGCGATGAGACCGGTGGCGCGCGTGGTGAACCAGAGCGGGCTGGTAGCGGTCGCGATGGCCGCGCTTGGTATCACGGACGTCGGCTCACGAGCCACCGCTGGTGGCGACGCCGCCGCCCGAGGACGACGAGACCCCCGAGGACGACGAGATCCCCGACGAGCTGGACGTGCCGGCCGAGGTCCCCGTGGACGACGACCCGGCGGATGATGACGAGCCGTCTACAGACAGGTGCGGCAGCGCCGCCGTGAAGTGCGCGAACTTGGCGCCGATGACGGCGGCGGCCGCTGCGGACAGCAGACCGACGCGCCAGGTGATCTTCCTGACCCGGCGGAGGCCGTCATCGCGGGCCAGCGCTTCCTTGGAGTACTTGGTTCGTGTCACGGCATCAGGGTCGCCGGTGATTCTCTGCGACGAGACCGACCCGCTTCTGCGCAATATATGAATCGTGATTGGCAGCCGATGTGACCGACCCTCACTCGAAACGAGGCGCACCTGTTGACCTCACGCCCTCCTACCTGCTGGAACGACCAGGGCCGCCTTCCGCAGCTGGGCTTCGTTGAAGGCGAGCGCGAGCGCGGCGGCGCAGTCCTCAGGGTTCCGTCTGCCGATGGCAACCAGGCGACGCGTGGCGATAGTCTCTTCCCGGACCACCACGACCTGGGCCGCCAGCCGCGCCGGTCAGCGGGCGGCGCTGCCCAGTTCCTGGCGCAGGGCGGCCGTCAGCACGGCCACGTCCGGCATCCGGCTGGGATCGGACACGACGGTGATCCGCAGCATCCCGGCGTAGGAGAGCGCGCCGAACGTGACGGTGACGTTGCCGGTCGTAGCGGGGATGGGGATCATCGCCCGTATTGGGGCGCCGGCGAATGTGAGCGGCTCGGCCGGGCCGCGCAGGTTGGTGACGAAGGTGTGCACCAGCCGCTGGCGGTTGAAGAACCAGCGGAGCAGCCCGGTGGGGGCCAGCAGCCGGAACGGCGGTCCGAGCAGCGCGGCCGAAGTGCCGCGGGCCGCTGTCTTGCGCTCGCGGGTTATCGCGGCGATCCGGGTCACCCGGGCGGCCAGGTCGCCGCAGGCGGGCAGGGCCACCGGCATCGTCCCGACCTGGTTGCCGAGCTGTCCGCCGGCAGCTGCCGGGCGGGCCGAGACGGGCACGGATGCCGTCACCAGGCCGAGTTCTTCGCCCCGGCTGGCCAGCAGGGCCCGGAGCGCCCCGGCGATGGTGGCGAGGACCACGTCGTTGACGGTGCCGCCGTGGGCGTGACCCAGGTCGCGGACTGCGGCCAGGTCAGCGGCGACGACATCGAGGCGCCGCTGCGGCCCGGTGGGGCGGTTCAGGGACGTTGGCGGGAGCCTGGCGGGCGGTCGGGCGCCGCCCAGTTCGGCCAGGCCCTGCCGGAGCGTGCGCGCGCTGCGCGGAAGGCGGGTCAGGCCGCGTGCCCGGCTCGCCCAGGCGTCGGCGGCGAGGGTACGGGTGCCGGGAGCGGGAACCGGGAATCGCGCCCGGTCCGGGTTACCGGGCGGCAGGCCCCGAACCTCATCCACCAGCGTGGCCAGGACCGCGAGCCCGCCGATGCCGTCCGCCAGCACGTGGTTCATGACGATGACCAGCCCGGTGCCGCCGCCGGCCAGCCCAGTGACGAACGTGGCCGACCACAGCGGCCGGGACCGAGGCAGGGGCGCGAGGGTGACGGCTGCGGCCACTTCCAGCAGTGCCCGCTCGTCGCCCGGTGGCGGGCAGGGCAGCTGCCGGACGTGATGCCGCAAGTCGAACGCCGGGTCGTCGGCCCAGAACGGCCGGCCGCAGCCCGGCGGCGCCCGGCGCAGCCGCTGCCGGAGCCGCGGCACGGCGCGGGCGCGCTCACCCAGCAGCCGCTGCGCTTCCTGCACGCTGAAGCAGGGCCCGGCGCCAAGGACCAGCACGGCACCGACATTCATGGGGGCGGGCCCCACGTCCGTGGCAAGCTGCATCAGGTCGGCCGGGCTGGCCCGGTCCACCGGCACCCGCGCTGCCGTGCCTGCGCCCACATCACACCCCCTCCGATCGCGGACCACGCCGCGGGCGGCCCGCCACCCCGGCACGCGACCCGCGGCGACCGCCTGCTCGCTGCCGCCGCCGCCCGTCTCGCGGTAACCCCAGGACGCCTGGACCGGCGTCAGCCGGCTAGGCGGTCCGGTGCCTCAATGCTCGCGCTGGCGGTGCCGGACCAGCAGGGCCGTGGTTCCTCCAGGAAGAGGGCCGTAGGTCCCGCCGGGCAGCGGCGCGACCGGAGACGCGGCGGCCCAGCAAGCCCGCGGGCACATTAAAATGACCTGGAGCGGTAAAACCCTAGGTCAGACCGGGTGCTCCGCCAGAAGCTTGAACCCCGAACCCGCGGATTAAGAGTCCCTAGGGGTGACCGGCGAGGCGGCGGACGCGTGGCGGCCGGCGCGGCGGCCGGAGAACACGCAGTCGGCGATCGACAGCCCGCTGACGTAGGAGCGGGAGCACAGCCCCACGGCGCTGCGGCCCGCCGCGTACAGGCCCGGCACCGCCGTCCCGTCCGCCCGCAGCACCTGGCCGGTCGCGTGGTCGACGACCAGGCCGCCGAGGGTGAGGACCGGGGCCGGGTTGAGCAGCCGGGGCCGGATCGAGTAGTCGATCATCGAGTACGGCGGCTGATCCTGCGCGTGGACCAGGTCGGCCGGCTTGCCCGCCAAGTCAGCGGACTCGCCACCCGGGTGAGCGGCGCCCGTACTGGCGGCACAAGCGTTGTACGCCGCGAGCGTCGCCGCCAGTCCGTCGGGGTTAACGCCGGCCTTGGCCGCGACCCCGGCCACCGTGTCCGCGGTCACCCGCCCGAAGGTCAGCAGGTACCGCGCCTGCAGTCGCTGGAACCAGAGGGTTGAGCCGTGTAGCTGCCGCCGGGCCGCGGTGATCGTGGCCCGGTCGGCGAACAGCCACGCGCGTCCGCCGCGGCGGACGATCTCGTCGCCGAGCGCCGCGCCGTACCGGGACTCGTCACAGATCCGCTTGCCGTCGGCGTCGACGAGGACGCCCCGCAGCAGGGCGGGCGGCGGGCTGAGGAACCGCCACACCGAGACGCGGTCGAGCAGCGCCGCCGCTCCCCCGGCCCCGGTGCCGAGCAGCAGGCCGCTGCCGTCGTCGCCCGGCGTCGCCAGCGGCAGCCCGCCGCGCGCGGTCGGCGCGTGCGCGCGCAGCAGCTCCCGGCTGGCGCCGAAGCCGCCCGCCGCGATCACCACGCCGCGGGCCGCCCCGACCAGCAAGTCCCGGCCGTACCTGCGCTCCAGCCAGCCGACCGGCCGGTGCATGAGCCGGCCTGCCTTCGGTACGTAGAGGTAGGGCTTGCTGGCCATACGGTGCAGCAAGCGGTGCGCCGTGCGCGCCCACCAGGGCGCGCCGCGCAGCGAACGGCACGCCACGCCCGTCACCCGGCCGCCGTCCGTGATCAGGCGCACGGCCGCGCTCTGCCCTACCACCTGGACCCCCGCCCGCCGGGTGGCGGCAGCGAGCCGGGCGAACAGCAGCCCGCCGGACGTGCCGCGGCCCCGGGTCCGGTGGCCGCGGGGCGCCGGGTCGGCGACGGCGCGGGCGGACATCTCGCTACCCGAGTAGTACAGGTAGTGGCGGTTGGTCGGGTAGGACGTCTTGTCGGGGCAGAGGCTCCCTTCGAACGGCACGCCGTGACTCTCCAGCCAGCCGAGCATCGTCACGCTGTCGTCGCAGAACTGGCGGAGCGTCTCGGACGGCACCACGTCACCCACCTCGGTGCGGAGGTAGCCGAACATCGCCGCCGCCGTATCGGTGACGCCGGCGGCGCGCTGCTGCGGCGTGCCCCCGCCGGCGTACACGACCCCGCCCGACAGGGCGGTGGCCCCGCCTCCGGTGAACCGGTCGAGCACCACCACCGAGCGGCCCGCCGCGGCGGCCTCAAGCGCGGCGCAGGCGCCGGCCGCGCCGAACCCGATCACGACGACGTCGGCCTCGATATCCCAGTGCACGGCAGCCCCTTCCGTTCCGTGCAGAAAACTGCAACGTGTTCTAATATTGGCACCAGGAGGCGCCATGGGAACAGGGCCAACGGCGGACGGGCCAGTGCACGCCGAAGCTGACCAAACAGAATCCGACAGCGCCGAGTTCGACGTCGTGGTGGCGGGCAGCGGGGCCGCGGGCATGACGGCCGCGCTGGCGGCGGCGCACCGGGGTGCGACCGTCGTCGTGCTTGAGAAGACCGGCGCGTTCGGAGGCTCCACCGCCCGTTCGGGAGGGGGGATCTGGGCACCGGGCAACACCGTGCTGCGCCGCGCCGGGGTCGCCGACACCCCCGAGCTCGCCCGCGTGTACCTGGCGCGGGTGGCGGGGGAAGACGTCCCGGCGGAGTTGCGGGACGCGCTGCTCGAGCACGGCCCGGCGATGCTGGACTTCGTCCTGGCGGCGACGCCGCTGCGGCTCGCCTGGGTGCCCGGCTACGCCGACTACTACCCCGAGGCTCCAGGCGGGCTGGCGTCCGGGCGCAGCGTCGAGCCGGTGCCGTTCAACGCGTCCGTGCTCGGCGGCGAACTCGCCCGGCTCAACCGGCCCTACCTGCCGGTCCCCCGCGGCGTGGCGATCACCCAGGCCGACTACCGCTGGCTGACCCTCGGCCCCCGGCACCCGCGCGCCGTCCTCGCCAGTGTCAAGGTGGCGGGGCGGCTGGCCCGCAGCCGCCTGCTCGGGCACCGGATGCTCAGCCTCGGTCAGGCGCTCGCGGCGGGGCTGCGGGCCGGGCTGCTCGCCCGCGAGGTGCCGGTGTGGCTCGATTCCCCGCTGACCGAGCTGGTGGTGACGGACGGCCGGGTCACCGGGGTCCGGGCCGTCCGGGACGGAAAGCCGGTGCTGATCCGGGCCCGGCGCGGGGTGCTGATCGCTACCGGCGGGTTCGAGCGCAACGAGCAGATGCGCCGGCAGTACCAGCAGGCGCCGATCGGCACCGACTGGACGACCGGCGCTGCCGGTAATACCGGCGACGGCATCGTGGCCGGCCAGCGGCTCGGCGCCGCCACCGGCCTGATGGACGACGCCTGGTGGGGGCCGTCGATCCCGCTGCCCCGCGGGCCGTACTTCTGCCTGGCCGAGCGGAACCTGCCTGGGTGCGTCATGGTCAACGGCGCGGGGCGGCGGTTCGTCAACGAGTCGGCGCCGTATGTCGACGCGGTGCACGCCATGTACGCGGGGAACGCGGCGGACAACCCGCACATCCCCGCCTGGCTGGTGTTCGACCAGCGCTACCGCGACCGGTACGTGTTCGCGGGCCTGCCACCTGGCCGGCCACTCCCCCGCCGCTGGTACGCCGCGGGCGCGGTTTTCCGCGCGCCGGACCTGGGCAAGCTCGCGGCCGCCATCGGCGTCGACACCGGCGGCCTGGCCCAGACGGTCGGCCGGTTCAACGAGTTCGCCCGGGCCGGCACGGATGAGGAGTTCCACCGGGGCGAGTCGGCGTATGACCGCTACTACGGCGACCCGCGCGTCCGGCCCAACCCGAACCTGGCGCCGCTTGACCGCGCGCCGTTCTACGCGGTCAAGATCGTGCCCGGCGACCTCGGCACCAAGGGCGGCCTGCGCACCGACGGCCGGGCCCGGGTGCTGCGGCCCGACGGCCGCCCGATCCCCGGACTGTACGCGGCGGGCAACGCGAGCGCCGCGGTCATGGGGCACAGCTACGCGGGCGCGGGGGCGACGATCGGCCCGGCCATGACGTTCGGCTACCTCGCCGCCCTCGACCTCACGGCGGACGCCGGCTGACCGGCTTATTCGCCTTACCGGCGCCGGCGCATGTATCTGGTGTCAGCCGCGGCCCCTCGTCATTGCAGAGGCACCGCTTATTCCCCGGGAGCTTGACGCGGTCCTCGCGGCGCCGGCGAATCACGCCGGCCCGCCCGCCGCCACCTGCACGGGAGGACACTCAAGTGGCTTATGCAGCAAGCGAGAACTCAGGAATCTCCGAACGCCTCATCGGGCCCGAGCCGCCCGCGGAATTCATCCGAGCCAGCCGCGCTCGCCTCGACGCGCTCTTCCAGGAGAAGTTCGCGCAGCGGGAAAGGCTGCGGGACGAGCAGCGCCGGATGAGCGAGGCGCCGGCCGCGCTGCTGAGGAACCTGGCGAAAGACGACGCGGCCACCCAGGACGCGGTCAAGGAGGCTCGCGCGCGGTCAAAGAAGCTGTCGGGGCGCGCCCTGCCGGTACCGCACCGGGCGAAGGTCAAGTCTCGCGCGCATCTCGGCTCCATCGACATCACGTTCGTCCCGCCGTACACCTGGCCCTGGGAGTGGAGCGCCACGACCGGGAGCGCGACCGCCGACGTCAGCTCCGACAACAAGAACGGCACGATGAGCTTCGACTCCTGGACCGGGGAGAACGGCAAGACGGCGTCCTGCGCGGTCGCCGTGGGTGCCTACTTCCAGCCGGTCGCCGACGTCGGGATCATGGACGTGGCCGCGGTTCCCGCGTTCAACTACGTCTGGGACTCCGAGAACGTCTTCGACAACTCGCACACTCACGCCTTCCTGGGGATTTACGTCGGCGAGTACACACTCGGCGGCGAATTCGTCCGGGCCGCGGTTGACCAGCAGATCACGCTCTGGGACTCGGGCGGGGGATCGGACCAGGGCTCCAATTCCGGTTATCCGCTGTTCGCGAGCACGCCGGTCGACAGCGATCACTTCTACGAGATCTGGGTCTGGGCTGGCGGGGACGCCGAGGCGGACGGATGGTCGGTGTTCTGGGGCAGCGCGGCCCTCTCGTCGGCCAACCTGACGGTCCCGTCGATCAGCATCGCCGCCTACTGACGCCTTGCCTCAGCGCGGCCCTACGTGCCGCAGGGCAGAATCACTAGCCCTGCGGCACGCGGGCAGGCACCTAGCCGGGATGGTTGCCTGGACACTACTGATGCCGGTTAGCGCATGGCCTGGTCGCCGTCGCGGGCCCGGTGTAGGTTCCGTGAGTGTGGAGGGGGCGCCGTGCCGCAGCCGATCTCCCACCGGCTCCCGCCGCTGGAGCGCGCCGCCATCGTGGACCTGGCTAACCCAAACGCTGGTGGTGGGCGTGCCGGAGTCCGAGGCCGCCGGACGGCCCGCATTGGAGTCGGTGCCCCCCTGGCTCGTTCACGCCCGGGGTGTCGCCGGTGTGGAAGCTGGTCACCAGCGGCGGGAGCACCGGCCGGCCGAAGCTGATCGCGGCCGCCGCGCCGGCCCTCTTTGAGCTTGTCGCTGAGCTCGGGGGCTTGCTGCGCATGCGCCCTGACGGGTGCGTCCTGATCACCGGGCCGGTCTCGCACAACGCGCCGTTCGTGATGACCGCGGTCGGGATGCTGCTCGGCAATCACATCCTATTATTGGGTGTACTTAGTGACCATATGGGCTGACCTAAGTTTTGCACATGTGATCTATGTCACAAATGACCGCAATGGGTAGCCGGGCGTAATTGTCTTTGTCTCATTGTCTCGCCTCACCCCCGCGCGTAGTAACTACCTGTTGGCTTTTCCCGGGTTGCTCAAGGAACGTCCTCCTGCTGTGATGACGGGCTTGAGATCCCAAGACAGCAGGAGGACGTTCGTGGCTCAGGGTAGCGGATTGACGCGTGGTGACCGGAACAGGAACCGGCGGATCGCGGCGGTCCGGGAGGCGGTGGCCCGGGACCGGGCGGTGCTGGCGGTGGACCTGGGCGAGGACAAGCAGGTCGCGGTGGTGATGGACCACGAGGGGCGGGCGCTGGCCCGCAAGGTGGTGAAGGCGAAGGCGCACCAGCTGTCGGGCCTGCTGGGGTGGGCGGCAGGACGGGCCGCGAAGGACGGGTTCGCGGGACTGACAGTGGCGTGCGAGCCGACGGGGCACCGGTGGAAGGCGCTGATGGGGCTGGCCGACGGCGCGGGGCACGGGTTCGTCTGCGTGCAGTCGCTGGCCGTGCACAAGGCGCGGGAGGGCGATGACTACACCAGGGACAAGACCGATCACCGCGACGCGTACCTGATCGGGAAGCTGGTCATCCGGCTGGACTGCTACCTGCCCGAGCGCGCGGACGAGGCGTGGGCGCGGCTGCGGCACCTGGGCGCGCGGCGGTTCGCGCAGGTCGCGGACGTGACCTCGTGCATGCAGCAGGCGGGGGACCTGCTGGGCTGCGCGTGGCCGGAGCCGCTGTCGGCCGCCGCCCGCCCGCTGCAGTCGGTGAGCTGGCTGGCCGGGATGGCGGTGATCACCGGCCGGTGCTGCGGGAACCCGGCACGGCTGCGGAAGATGGGGTATGAGAAGTTCCTGGCCGCGGTCCGCCGGGAACTGCCCCGCTGGGGCGGGAAGTACGTGCGGCACTCGGTCGTGCGGGGCCTGTGGGAGGCGCTGGCCGGCACGGGCGGCGTGGCCGCGCAGCGGCCCGGCGCGCTGGAGCGGCTGCACCTGCTGCTGGAGGACTGGCGGGTGCTGCGCGCCCGGCTCGCCGATACCGGGGCCAGGATGACCGCCCTGCTCGGCGAGCTGGGCCTGACGGAACTGGTGGAGGGGATCGACGGGATGTCCGCGCTGTCCGGCGCGGTGATCCTCGCCGAGACCGGTGACCTGAACCGGTTCGCCTCCGGGCGCGCGGTCGTCAAGCACGCCGGCCTGAACCCGTCGGAGCGCACGTCGGCGACGATTAACGGGCAGGCCCGGATCTCGCGGCGCGGCCGGCCCGCGCTGCGGTCCGCGGCCTGGCGGGCGGCCTGGGCCGCGCTGCGCCATAACCGCGTGCTCGCCGCGAAGCACGCGCACCTGACCGGCCGGGACGCCAACCGGCTCGCCGGGGAGCAGGCCCGCACCGCGTGCGCCGCGACGCTGCTGCGCTGGCTGTGGGCCGTGATCACCACCCGGCAGCCGTGGGACGCCAGGGTCGCCGCCGGGGAGATCCCCGTGCCGCGCCGCGCCCCCGCGGTGACCTGCGCGGCGGCCGCGTGAGGTAGCCGCGCGGACGGCCCGCGAAGACTTTCCCGGAGGCGGGACGAGCCCGAACGCGCGTAGAGCCGTGAGCTCGACAGACACCATGGGCAGTCCCGCCGCACCCTGCACGAGCTCGCTTGCGCGCTGTCGGGACCCGGGCCGCGGAACCGCGGCGCCAGGGAGAACCCGGTTGATGACTACGTAGAGACGCACGGTGCGACAGGACGCCGCCGGACCCCGGGACGGGAAAAGACCATAACGCGCCACGAACGACAAGCCGGGCGGCCAGGGCCGCCCGGCCATCCGCCATGCCCGCAGCAACCCGGCCCCGCCCCGGTAACCATCCGTAACAGCTGTCCTGTCAGCAACCCCAGTCCCGCTGGCCAGCGCAAACCGCAGACTTCACGCCGCCAGCTTGACAACCTTCCTCTTACGGTGGTGTCTGCACGTAAGGGCCACACGGCCAGACCACGTGCACTTGCACTACAAGCCGACGCTAATGATTTCTTCTCTTTTCCGACCTTGAGTGCCCTGGCCCGCTCTCCTGCTTCGTCGGGATGCAACCGGTCGGCAAGGCACTCCCGGTGAGAAATGACCGTGTGGCTGCCTGGCCCGTCGTTGCTTCTCACGTCCAGGATGAGGCCACCGCCTCCCGGGCTCAGCGTGACCAGTTCCCCGCAGAAGCCACAGGGCCATCTGAACAGCTTCAGGTCCCGGGGCCGGATACTCAGCCGCACCCAAGCAGGCGGGTCCATCCTGCGGACCTGTTCCACTACCGCATCGATTATCGTCCCGACCGGCGGATAGATCGCCTCCAACTCCTGCTCATCCAGGGCCCGGCCGAACTGCTCGATCATGTCCACGGACGCGCCGACGTGCTCGTGGCCGATGATCTGCGCGGGCACACCCCACGCTTCATGACTGAGAATCCTCGCCCGCACTCGCTGGCCGGGAAGGAGTGCCAGGCTCTCGGTCTCGAAGCGATCCATGCCGAGCATCTTCCCGCCGGAGACTCTAGTCGGGAAGCGGCTCCGTGTAGGGAAATACCTGCTCCGTCCATAGGCTGTGAAGCTCTTCGATGTGCGGCATGTTGAGCTGCACCCGGCTGCCCCCCGGATCGACGTAGGTCAGCTCAAGCTCGCCGTGCGGGACATCATCGATGACCCTGGCGCCATCCAGCACGGCGAAGAAGCCGAACACCGAGCCGTAGGCGGCTATGCGCATGGCCTGGTGCACAAGGGCTTTGTCACGGTCCGCCAGGCCGGAATACCAGTCCCACGTGGCCACCAGTCCAGGATGCGGCCGCCGTCCGCGAGGCTGCAGCGCGGCCTCCCCGACTGCAGGGTCGAACACCTCTGTCTTGACCGCGGCCACGAATTGCTTCGGTGTCATGGTCCCAGGATGCCTGGCCGGTCGCCCATCCTGGTCGCTGGCCCGGACTACGCTCATGCACGGCCATGAGTGCCTTGAGCGAGCGTGGTATGTGGGCTACCATTCAGAGCCGCCAGTCGAGATCCGTCCGCCGGCGCAGAGCTTCCAGCCGCAGGGCGCGGTCCCGGGTTCCCTTGCGCCCCGGAGTGTCCGGGCTAACCGTGACCCGGTTGAGCACGGCCTTGACCGCCGCCCGGCGCCGGTCGGTGTTCCACTGCTCCCAGGCGTCGCGGACTGCGTCGGACGGCGGGATGTCACCGAACACGGTCGCGGTCCCAGTCAGCCGGTCGTACTCGGTGCGGGCCCTGGCGATGCGGTCGTCGGTGCGCTGCTTGATGTCGAGCCAGTCTTCCTTGTCGATGACGTCCTCGGCCCAGTCGCGCCGTGCCTCGGCGCGCTTTTCCTGTGCCTTGCGGATCTCCGCCAGCAGTTCCGCGCGGCGCGGCGCGGCGGTGTCCTGCCCGGACCGCACCGCCTGCTGCACGCGCGGCGATTCCAGGGCGTCCAGCACCGCGCCGGTGACGTACTCCTCGAGCATGTCCACGCGGACCGCGACCCCGCCGCACCCCTGGCCGGGACCGCTGGCGCAGCGGTAGCGGTTCACATCGACATACAGCGGCCGGCCGCACTTGCCGCACCGCGCAACCCCCGACAGCAGGTGCCGCCGCTTGCCGGTCACCTGCGCGCGGCGCGGCCGGTCCGCCAGCAGCCGCACCAGGCGTTCGTGGGTGTCAGCGTCGATGATCGCCGGCCACTGTGCCGGGTACTTCTTGCCCTGCCACTCGCGCAGCCCCGCCAGCCGGGGCGAGACCAGGATGCTCGCCAGCGTCGCGTACGACCAGTGCCCGGACAGGACAGGCCGGATCCCGCGCTGCTCCCACTCCGACACGATGGAGTAGATCGTCTCCCCGCGCAGCACTCGTTCCGCCGCGTCCCGCAGCGCGGACGCTTCCGTCTCGTCGATATCCAGGCGCAGGATCACGCGCTGGCGCGGGCTCGCATCCGGGTTGGCATAGATCCGCGTCCAGCCGAACCAGCGCGGCCCGCCGCCGGGGATCTTCCCCTGCCGTGCGATCCGGTCATGAGCCTCGCGGACCCGGACGCTGCGCACCGCGCTTTCCCGCTTGGCCCGCAGCGTCTCCATCCCGCCGTAGTAGGCGCCTTCCGGGGTGGACAGGTCCAGGTCCCCCCCGGCATAGGCGGACAGGATGACATGATGCTCGATCGCGGCCCTCTCGAAGCGGTCCCAGTCGGCCAGGTTCCGGGTCAGCCGGTCGATGTCGCGGACGATGACGACGTCGACCTCGTCCCGCTCGATCGCGCTGATCAGGTTGATGAAGTCATCGCGGCGGATCTCCTTGAACGCCGAGAACCCGTCATCCTTCAGCCGCGCCACCACGGCCCAGCCACGCCGGGCCGCATGCCGCTCGGCATTGGCGAGTTGCGTCGGCACCGACTCCGCCGCGTCGTAGGTCTCACTCAGCCGGGCGTAAACCGCCGCCCGCAGCGCCGTTCCCGCGCCATCCTGCGGTGTAACGTCCACATAACCGATAGTAAGTGCAAAACGTCGGTCAGCCCATACGGACGCTAAGTACACCCAATCTTTTGGTGCAGTGACGGCTGGTGCGGAAGATATCCCAGGCGCGGCACATTGGGACCTCTGAGGTGGGTGGGGCGCCGATCCCGGTCACGCGCCGGAAGCATGGGTTCCGGGTCGACTGGTGCGAGACGACCCCGACCCACCGCCTCCTGCTCCTCTACGATTCGAGGCAGACAGCGGTCGCCCGGGCGCGCGTGCCACTACGACACATAAACCCTAACGTGCTGGCGGAGCTCGCCTACCAGCTGGAAGATGTATTCGGAGAGGGGTGGATGGACTGATGGACGACGCTTACCGGGTGAAGGTCCGGGTCTTGAAGGAAGACGGCTATTGGGTCGGCCTGTCCCGTGACCTGGCAGGCGGCTTGACTGGAGACACGCTTCCTGAGCTCTTCGCCGAGATCGAGTTCACCAAGCACTTCGGTGCCGGGCTTCCCAAGGATGCTGCGGTCTGCGTGGAGTACGTCGCCGACCAGCCCGAGATCGCCGCTGAACTCGGCGCCGTTTACGCCGCCTACCTAGCGCTGCCGCCGGACCTGCGGCCGATCGCGGTGTCCTGGGATATCGACAACGACCGGCCCGCCGACCCCGTTCACACCGGTCCGTATACCAATCCCGATCAGCTGCGGTACCTGGAGCAGTTGCACGCCAGCCTCCTGCCCATCGGGCATCAGGGATCGCGGGGGTAAGGACAGGATCAGGGCGCTGGTGGGGACGCCGGTGCCGGCGGTTACCAGGACCGGGCCGTCGCCTGGTACCTGGTTGACGGAGGTGCCGCGGACCTGGCGGACGGCTTCGGCGATGCCGTTCATGCCGTGGATGTAGGCCTCGCCCAGCTGGCCGCCGTGGGTGTTGAGCGGCAGGCGGCCGCCCAGCTCGATGGCGCCGTCGGCGATGAAGTCCTTGGCCTCGCCGCGCGGGCAGAAGCCGAGCTCTTCCAGCTGAATGAGCACGTACGGAGTGAAGTGGTCATACAGCATGGCGGTCCGCACGTCGGCCGGGGCGAGGCCGGCCTGACGCCACAGCTGCCTGGCGACCACGCCCATCTCGGGCAGGGCGGCGAGGTCATCGCGGTAGTAGCTGGTCATGGTGTACTGCCCCGGCCCGCTGCCCTGGGCCGCGGCGGCGATCACCGCGGGCCGGGCGGGCAGGTCGCGGGCGCGGTCGAGGCTGGTGACGACGATGGCCACGGCGCCGTCGCTCTCCTGGCAGCAGTCGAGGAGGCGGAGCGGCTCGGCGATCCAGCGGGATGCCTGGTGCTCGGCGAGCGTGACCGGGCGCCCGTAGAACCACGCGTTCGGGTTGTTCGCGGCGTGCCGGCGGGCCGCGACCGTGATCCGGCCGAAGTCCTCGCTGTCCGCGCCGTACTCGTGCATGTAGCGCCGGGCGACCATCGCGACCGTCGCCGCGGGGGTGGCCAGCCCCATCGGGTAGTGCCAGCCGTTGTCGATCCCGGCGGTGGTCGCGGCGCCCGCGAGGCCGGCCGCCACCTGGCCGAAGCGGCGACCTGAGCGCTCGTTGAGCGCCCGGTAGCAGACCACGACGTCCGCCGTCCCGGTGGCGACCGCCATCGCCGCGTGGGCGACGGTGGCGCACGCGGCGCCGCCGCCGTAGCCGATCTGGCTGAAGAAGCGCAGCTCGCGGACGCCGAGCTCGCGGGCGACGGCGATCTCGGCGTTGCCGTCCATGGTGAAGGTGACCAGGCCGTCGACGTCGGCGGCGGCCAGGCCGGCGTCGGTGAGGGCCGCGGTGATCGCCTCGACGGCCAGGCGCAGCTCGCTGCGCCCGGAGTCCTTGGAGAACTCGGTGGCGCCGATGCCGGCGATCGCCGTCCCGCCCCGCATCAGCGGTCCCCCGCCGGCCCGAGGCGCACGGTCGCCGTCACGTGATCGCCGAGACTGCACCGGCCGGTGACCGAGATCACCCGGCCACCTCCCTCGTCGGGGGTGGCCTCGCCGGCCAGGGTCAGCGTGTCGCCCGCGTGGCAGGGCACGCCGAGCCGGACGGAGATCGCGCGGAAAACCGCGTCCGGCCCGGCCCAGGCCGCGACGTAACGCTGCACCAGGCCGGTGGTGGTCAGGATGTTGAGGAAGATGTCCTTCGCGCCCCCGGCGACGGCGCGGTCCCTGTCGTGGTGCACGTCCTGGAAGTCACGCGTGGCGAGCGCCGAGGCGATCACGAACGTGGGCGTGACGTCGATGACCAGCGGAGGCAGGACGGCAGAGGACGCCGCCCGCCAGGCGGGCAGCGTCAGGTCGTCATCGACCTTGACGAACTCCGCGCGCACCGGCAGGCCGACCCGCACCTGGCCGGGGGCGACGCCGAGCAGTTCGCCAGTCATCCGGACGCCTTCGGGCAGCTGCACAAGCGCGATCACGATGGGCAGCTTCTTGCCCGGCACGGGCGGGTGATGGTGGACAACGTAGCTGTAGACCTCGCCGGTCCCGGCGGCGACGGCGTACGCCGGGGGCCGCGGGCTCATGGTGCCGCAGGACGGGCACGCCGGGCCGGGCGGATGGCGCAGCGCACCGCAGCCGCCGCAGCGCTGGACGCGCAGTTCCCTGGCCGCGGTGCCGGCCCAGAAGAACTCGGTGTCCGGCGAGGTCACCGGACGAATGACCCCAGGAGAGGCTGGGGGGGTAGCACTCCCCTGGGGCGTCATGGGAGGCGAGGGCCTGAACTTGAGCACGCGGAAGTCCATGGTGGCCACCGGCTCGCCGGCCGAGGTCCACGTGCTCCGGGTGGTCACGAACCAGCCCTCGCCGAGCGCGGTCCGCTTGGGGCCGGCCACGTCAATCAGCCGGGCGGCGACGGCCAGCCGCTCGCCGAGCTTGACCGGCCGGCGGTAGACCTGATCGCAGTTGGTCGCGACGATCGCCGGGTAGCCGGCCTGGTCGAGCAGCGCGATCATCGCCGCGAGCGGGTCGTCGCCCGACCGCGCGCCGTGCAGTCCCGGCATGGTCCAGACCTGGATCATCGCGGGCGGGGCAGTGTCCGGGCAATCCGGGTGGCCGCCCTGACGGGCACCCTGATGAGCACTGGGGCCCGTCACGGCGAGCGCTTCCAGCCAGTTGCGGATCATCGGCAGGTTGACCGGGTCGCGGCCCAGCCGCGGCTCGCTGTCGCCGGCGGCGGCGATGCGGTCCGCGGCGGCCGTGATCGCCTCCACGCTGATAGCGTCGGGGGTCATCGCGGTACCCGCGGCAGGCCAAGGCCGGCGGTCGCGATGAGCTCGCGCTGTACCTCGTTCACGCCGCCGCCGAACGTCAGCACGGTATTTCGTTTGAGCTGCACGTCAAGCCAGGTCAGCAGCGCCGCGGTCTCCGGTTCCGCCGCGTCGGCGTGCCGGCCGACCGCTTCGGCGAGCGACTGGCCGATGGCCTGCACCTGCTCGGAGGAGAACACCTTGGTGGCCGACGCGTCGGCGATGCTCAGCTCCGCGGTCGCCGCGACCTGCCAGTTGAGCAGCTCGTTGATCCGGGTGACCGCCGCGGCCCACGCCAGCGCCCGCCGCAGGTCCGGCCGGTCGAGCAGCGACCGCGGCCCGGCCCACGCGCGGACCTGGTCGGTCATCGCCGCGATCCGCCCGGCTGGCCCGAGCATCACCCGCTCGTGGTTGAGCTGCGTGGTGATCAGCCGCCAGCCCTCATTCTCCGCGCCGACCCGCATCGCGACCGGGACGCGCACGTGATCGTAGTAGGTCGCGTTGACGTGGTGCGCGCCGTCGTGCGTGATGATCGGGGTCCAGGAGAACCCCGGGTCGGTGGTGTCGACGATCAGGATCGTGATGCCCTTGTGCTTGGGCGCGTCCGGGTCGGTCCGGCAGGCGAGCCAGACGTAGTCGGCCGCGTGGGCGCCGGTCGTGAAGATCTTCTGGCCGTCGACCACGTAATCCTCGCCGTCCAGGACCGCCCTGGTGCGCAGCGCCGCCAGGTCGGTGCCGGCGTCCGGCTCGGTGTAGCCGATCGCGAAGTGGACCTCGCCGGCCAGGATCCGGGGCAGGAAGAACTCCTTCTGCCGGGCCGTGCCGTGGGCTTGCAGGACCGGGCCGACGGTCTGCAAGGTGACGGCGGGCAGCGGGACGTCGGCGCGGGCCGCCTCGTTCGCGAAGATCTGCTGTTCGACCTGGCCGAATCCGCGCCCGCCGTAGGCGGTGGGCCAGCCGACCCCAAGCCATCCGTCGCGGCCCATCCGGCGGACCACGTCGCGGTAGACGGCGCCGTGCCGCTCGGTGAGCAGTTCGGCGCGCTCGGCGGGCGACAGCAGCCCGGCGAAGTAGCCGCGCAGCGTGTCCCGCAGGCGAGCCTGCTCCGGAGTCAGGTCAATGAACATACGTGCCGCTCCAGCTGGTACTCGACGCCGCCGAGGAACCGCACCAGGTCGCTGACCAGCGCCGAGAGGCGGTGCAGTGGGTAGGTGATGTCCATCCCCGTCCCGCCGTGCAGGTGATGACAGGTCCGAACGGCGGCGGGTGACTCCGCCGCGCACCACAATCCCGCCACCGCGAGATCACCGGCCGCGTCCTTGCCCGCGTCAAGCCGCCAGCACGCCGACAGCGTGGCCAGGTGCAGGGTGCGCGATGCGATATAGACGTCGGCGACCTGCTGGGCGACCGCCTGGAAGGCGGCGAGCGGCCGGCCGAACTGCCGCCGGGCCGCGATATGGTCCCTGGTCAGGGTCAGCGCCGCGGACAGGGCGCCGTCGGCCAGGCTGCACGCGCCCGCCACGGCCAGCTGATACAGGTCCGCCAGGCAGTCGGCGCCGCCGAGCACGGGCCCGGCCGGGACCCGGTCGAGCCGCAGCGTGTACTCGGGGCCGCCGGAGACCGACGGGGTGCGGGTCACGCCCG
>Ga0265337_1000188_pt1 | contig 32521 bp, 26 predicted proteins | sample 42122metaG_FD_192441 | JGI IMG/M metagenome (GOLD analysis project Ga0265337, IMG submission 192441) | Rhizosphere microbial communities from Carex aquatilis grown in University of Washington, Seatle, WA, United States - 4-21-22 metaG | ecosystem: Host-associated > Plants > Roots > Rhizosphere >... | reverse complement strand
CGCAAGCGATGGCTTTTGGCGGAATGAGAAAAATGGCCATGATGGACGAGAACGCCCCGGCGGTAACCGAAAAAGCCTTCGACGAATTTCATCTCTACTCACTGGCGCGGTCCACCACGTTGCGCGACCGCGAGACCAAGCAGGTGGAATTCGTCCGGGCCACGGACGTGAAGGCCCCGGTGATTTACGTTTATGACGGCGCGTCCGATTACCGGTTTTACGGCGGGTTGAACTACAATCAGGAGTTCGGCCGGGAGGGCGACAAAAAGGTGCGGGTGATGCGCGAGTTTGTGAATGCGGAGACAAACCATCTCGGCCTCGCGCTGCCCAAGGGCAAGTTGCGGTTTTACCGCCGCGATGCCGACGGCCAGATGGAATTCGTGGGCGAAGACATGATCGATCACACGCCGCGCAACGAAACCATCCGCGTGACGACCGGCAACTCCTTCGACCTGGTCGGGGAACGCAAACAGACCAATTTTCACGTGGACACCGGCGACAAGTGGCTGGATGAAACATTCGAGATCAAGCTCCGCAACCGAAAGAAAGAACCGGTGGAAATCCGGGTGGTGGAAAATCTTTACCGTTGGAGCAACTGGGAGATTACGCAGAAGTCCGATGATTTTCTGAAGACGGATTCCCAGACCATTGAATTCCGCGTGCCGGTCAAACCCGACGAGGAACGGACGGTGACGTACACGGTGCATTATTCATGGTGAAATGGCCTCGACGGCGCCGGAAAAGTCTGCGATGTAATGGCAGACTTTTACGGAACCCAAAATGGCCGGAACACCTGAACTCAGCTTTGTCATTCCCTGCTATAACGAAGAGGGAAATTTGCTCGCGCTCATCACGGCCGTCCGTGAGGCGGCAGAACCGCTCAGGGTGCCGTACGAAATTGTCCTCACCGATGATTGCAGCAAGGACCGGACCTGGGAACTGCTCATACACCTGGCGGCCACCGATCCGCGCATCCGCGCCCAGCGGTTCGCGTTCAACTGCGGACAATCGGCGGCCTTGTGGGCAGGCATGCAGGCGGCCCTCGGCCGGATCATTGTCACCCTCGATGCGGATTTGCAGAACGACCCGAACGACCTGCCGAAATTGCTGGCGGCCCTCGAAAAATTCGATTGCGTCTGCGGCTCCCGCGTGGAAGCGCGACGCCAGAGCGACGGGTTCATCCGGGTGGCCTCGTCACGGATTGCCAACTGGGTCCGCAACTGGTTGTCGAACGAAAACATCAGCGACGCCGGCTGCTGTTATCGGGCGTTCAAGCGGGAGTGCATCACCAACCTGAAATTTTTCAAGGGGATGCACCGTTTCATGCCCACCCTGTTCAAGATCGAGGGTTTTACCGTCACGGAAATTCCCATTGCCGCCAAACCCCGCCATGCCGGGCAAAGCAATTACGGCGTGTGGAACCGGCTGTTTGTCACGTTTCACGATCTGCTCGCCGTGCGCTGGATGAAGAAACGCATGTTCAAGTACAAGATTGAGGAGCGGGTGAACTAGCCCGCCCACCCTCCGGGGAGCCCGGGCCATGCAACGATTCTTAATCCAACTCCTGAACGTCGCCTGGCTGGTGATGATTTTTATCGGCCTGCCGGCGGCCACCCGGGCGCAATGGGGCGGCTGGCAGATTTCGGCGGGAGCGCAAACCCAATGGTTGATGCTCTGGGGCTCCGCGCTGGCGGTCGCCGGAAACCTCGCCGGCGCGCTCGGATTCATCAAAAGCCGCAAGGAACGGAAGCTGTGCTGGGAATGGACGGCGATTTTTGCCGGACTCCTGCTGGTGCAATATGCCTTCCACCGTGGCTGCTTCAATTTTGAATGGCTGAAACGGGCCCTGCTCTGGCTGGAAAACCATCTTTGACCCGCTCCGGCTCCTTCGGGAATACCTCCTTCGCGAACGAATAAGCGACTCTACATTTCGCATTAATTCATCTTTAGAAAATCGAATATTTTGTTCTGGATGGAAAATCAATACTTATGTAAGATTCGGCGTCTGTTTGGGTTGCCTAAGTTTCGCAACGCTCTTTTGATGGCCAATGGAACCGTCCGCAATGGAAGGAAAAGTTATGGAAACGATTGTTGAAGCGAAAGTATCGCCGGGGCTGCAAACCCTCCCCGGTGACGATGTCCGCCAGATCCTGTGGCGCTTTGCCGACCGTTACGAACTGCATATGCTCGTCCAATCCGCCCGCGCCGTGGCCCGCGGACCGGTCGCCCGGGTGGTTGCCGACGGCGGGCGCAATTCGCACGAGTGGACGCCGGCCAAGGCGGGATTGCTCCGGCACTTCGACGAAAGCGGCATCACCGCGGCAGCGCTGGATCCGGAAGAGGGCGGCTTCCTGGCGGGGCCCAAAAACCTTGCGCTGGCACTGCTGGCCTTCGAACTGGCGTGGGTGGACGCCGGCGCCGCCACTTGCAGTCTCGCCGGTAATCTGGGACTGGCGCCGATTCACGAGCGCGGCACGCCGGAGCAGCGCGCCCGATATGTTGCCAATGCGGCCCCGTTGAAGCCCGGGGAAAACCGCAAACAGGTCCGCGCCGCTTTTGCGTTGACGGAGCCCATACCCTTCGTCGGGGTCGAGACCGGCATGCTTGCCGGCAAGGTGCGCGTCGCCGACTGGAAGAATGGCCAGGAGCCGGTGTTGCAGGTGGAAAAACGCGGACGCTTCATTACCAACATGGGATTTGCCAACGTCGTCACTGCCGCCGTGGAATCCGACGACAAATGGCTCAAGGGCAGTTGCATGGTAATCCTGGAAGAAGGTGACCCGGGCATCTGGGACCGGGGCACGCCGACGAAGAAACTCGTTCACCAGCTTTCCTCCACGAACGATCCCGTATTCAATTTGAAAGTACCCGCGAACCGCATCGTCGGGGGTTACACCATCAAGGACGGCGTCATCATACCAAATTATTCGCACGGCGAAATCATCGAGGCGGTTTTTCGCCGCACCCGGGTCACGGTCGGCTTGATGACCGCCGCCAAACTGCTTTCCGCCGTTGAGCCGGTGATTCTGTATCAGCGCCGCCGGTTCCGCGGTGGCGAAGGCGCGCCCGGCACGCCGCGTTACGAACTGGGCATCCAGCAAAAGGAGGACGCCCTGCATCGGCTTGTGGACATCTGGGCCACTGGCGAGGCGAGCGCGTCGCTGGGTTTTGAGGCGGCGCGTTTGTTTGACGTATTGGATCCTTTGGAAAAACAAAAAGACCGGTGGCTCGCGGATAAAAAATTGACCGGGCGCGCCGCGTTCAAAGAACTGGCTGTCAAACAAAAGGAAGCGCTGGAGCTGATCCAGGAGGCTTCCCTCCCGGTCGGCGAACGCGACCTGGAACGGGCGCAGGAACTGGAAGCCGACCCGATGATTCAATTTGTCAAACTCGACGCGCTGGCCAACGTCCTTTGTCCGGCCTGCAAACTCTGGAACACCGGCCATGGCGCGACCATGATGCGCGAGGCCGTCAGCCTCATGGGGGGTTACGGCGTGACCGAGGATTGTCCCGGCTTTCTCGGCCAGAAGTGGATGGATGCGCAGCTCGAAGCCACCTACGAGGGACCGGAAGCCGTGCAACGGCTGCAGCTCTCGATTACGATGACCAATGAACTGTTCCTGGCCCAGTTCCAGCAATGGATTGCCGGGATGCGCCGGCTGGCTTCCGACCGGCCCGGCACCGGCGCCTGCACGCTCGCCAGCGCCATGCAACTCTGGCTCTGGAGCCTCCGGCACGTCCAGTCCGCCACGGATGCCGACGGTGCGAAACTTTATCACAAGACACGCCAGGGGGTGACCTTCCCGCTGGCCGATGCGCTGTGCTGGCTGCTCGCGGCGCGGCAATTCATTCTGGACGTTGTCGAACTGGAAACCAAAGGCGCGGAAAATCCCGCACTGGCCGATGGCCTGCCCGGGCTGGTCGATTTCTACACCGATCTCTGCCATGTACAGTGCGCCCGCGCGGCCGGGGAGATCAGCCGTATCTGTTCGGAAATTGTCCACGGATACAATCGCCATCCGGCGTGGGATGAAACCAGTTGCCATGCCTGTTACTGCGCCGCGGAGTTGGAAACGCTCGAGGGACTGATTCCGGGCATCGACGGTTCCGCCCGCGCCTACTCGGATGTGGCGGAAGCCGGGGAGTCGCATCCGCAGAAGCGGGGCCCGTGCGTGAAGTTCGCCGGGCTTGAAGATTTTGTGCGCCTGCGTGCCAAACTCGACGGTTGCCTCACCGGCAGCCGTCTGGCCAAGGATCGCGCGGCCGAAGCTTTGACCAAAGTGATGACCCGCGAGGCGCTGGACTATCCGGTGTAACCATGAATGCCGCTCCGGCCCAGATCGATTGCCAACGCATGGACGCAGACATCGTCTGTGTCGGGTTCGGTCCGGCTGTTGGTTTGAGGCCACAAATTGCCACCTCAAAAGGCCAGCCATTTTTCCAGCCTGGGTTTGCATTTTCATATCCGTTCACAATTGTGTGAAAATCAAGCCTTCCACTCCCCCGCAGCTCGTCGAACATCTCATTCGGACCGTTCGCGGCCAACGTATCATTCTGGACGCCGATTTGGCGCGGGTTTACGGCGTGCCGACCAAACAACTCAACCAAGCGGTCAAGCGAAACCTGGATCGGTTCCCGGACGACTTTGCTTTTCAGCTTACAAATCAAGAGGTTGCAATCTTGAGGTCACAATTTGTGACCTCAAGTTCGTACGGCGGACGACGTTATCTTCCTTTGGTCTTCACCGAGCACGGCGCAATCATGGCGGCAAATGTTCTGAACAGTACACGCGCGGAGCAGATGAGTGTTTTTGTGGTCAGGGCCTTCGTAAAGATGCGCGAGGCATTGGGGACAAGCCGGCAATTGGCGGAGAAACTTGCGGAATTGGAACGGCGGTTGACGGACCGCCTGGACGTTCACGAAAAGGCCATCGTTCATATTCTCGACGAAATCAAAAAAATCATGGAACCGCTTCCCCCGGAACCGGAACCCAAACGCCGCGAAATTGGATTTCATGTCCGCGACGAAGTCCATGAGAAATCATCCGGCCGCAAGGTTTCGGCCGGAGTTCAAAAGGAACGGAGATGAAGACGCCGCCATCCGCGCGAGAAACTTCAACCGTCGATCGCCAACGCATGGATGTCGACATCGTCTGCGTGGGTTTTGGCCCGGCCACGGCCGGGTTTCTGGCCACCCTCTCCAGGCAGCTGGTCCAGGCCGACGGCACCCCGGCAGTTGAAAGCGCCACCACGCCGGGCCTGCCGCCGCAGGTGATTTGTTACGAACGGGCCGACGACATTGGTTTCGGCGTGTCCGGGGTCGTGACCAAGGCCCGGGCATTGAGAACAACCTTTCCCGACCTGGAACGGGCGCAAATTCCCATGGCGACGCCCGTTGGCGAGGAAAAAGTTCTTTATCTGCTCGATCCGTTTGGTGCCAGCCGGCGTTCGGCAACCCTGCGCGCGGCCGATATTTTGATTCGAACCTTCAAATGGATGTTGCCGGTTGAGCGCGACGCGCTGAATCTGCCGTGGACGCCCTCGTTTTTGCACAAGCAGGGCGGCATGATGCTGTCGATGGGCCAATTCATGCAGTGGGTTGGCGCGCAGGTGCAAAGCACGGGCGCGGTGCAAATCTGGCCGGGCACGCCGGTGTCGCAGGTGCTGATCGAGGAAGACAAGGTTGTCGGGGTGCGCCTGCTGGATCAGGGCGTGGACAAACAGGGCCACCCGGCCGACGGCTTCACCCCGGGCATGGACATTCGTGCCGCACTCACGGTAGTGGGTGATGGCCCGGTTGGTTCCATCGGTCAGCAACTTAATGCGCACTTCGACGTGCCGCACGGCCATTCCGCGCACGATTGGGCCGTCGGCATGAAATTTGTCGTGGATCTGCCCGAGGACACCGCGCTCAAGCCGGGCACCGTGTTGCACACGTTCGGTTATCCGGAGCCGGAAATTTTTGGATTCCTTTACGTGCATCCTGGAAACGTGGCATCGCTCGGCATCTTTGTGCCGTCGTGGTTCGACAGTCCGGTGCGGACCGCTTATCGCTATCTTCAGCACTGGATGTTGCATCCGTATCTCTGGCGCCATCTCCAGGGGGCGAAACTCCGTTCCTGGGGTGCCAAAACACTCGGCGAATCCGGTCGCCGCAGCGAACCGCACCTGGTGGGTGACGGGTACGCCCGCATCGGCGAAGGCAGCGGCAGCACGAATGTCCTGACCGGATCCGGAGTGGATGAAGCCTGGGCCACCGGAACGGAACTCGCCGAAGCCGTCCTGGAATTGCTCCAGGCGAAGAAACCCTTCACCAAAAAGAATCTCGAGGAAACCTACGTGCAACGCCGCCGGGCCAGTTGGGTGGAACCGGAAGCCCGGGCGGCGGAAAAGTCACGCGATGGTTTCCAAAAGGGCATGATGCGCGGCATGTTGGGCATGGCCCTGGCCGGTTTGACCAACGGAAGACTTTCCCTGGCCGGAGATCCGGCACCCCCATGGAAACGCATCCCATCCCTCGAAGAATATTATCGCAACCGGATCACTCCGGAGGACATCGCCCGGCTGCGCGAAGAGTGCAAGGCAAAGAGCACCTCGCTACATGGCGCGCTGATGGAAAAGGCCGGCTGGCCTGCAATTCCCTATGACGGCAAATTGCTCGTGTCGCATCAGGACGTACTATTGATAGGGGGCAAAGTCCAGGCGCCGCCCGGTTACACCGACCACGTCTTGTTTCTCTATCCGGAGTTGTGCGAGAAATGCGGCACGAAGATCTGCATTGAAGCCTGTTCCGGTCAGGCCATCACCCCGGGCCATGATGGCATTCCGGCATTTGACCGCGAAAAATGCATCCACTGCGGGGCCTGTTATTGGAACTGCAGCCAGCCGTTGTCCTATGACCCGGAGCGAACCAACATCGCCTTCCGCGCCGGAACCGGCGGATTGCATTCCGCGGAAAACTAAAAAAACAATTTATGAGCATTGCGTATCAAATTGTCGTTTGCGGCAGCATTGTGCCGGACCCGCTCCAGACCCTGGAACCGGTGACCGGGCCGGCGGGACCCGCGTTGAAAAATGAAACAATGTTGCCCGCCGTCCTCGACCCATGGGCGAGCCACGCGCTGTATGAAGCGGCGAATCTGGCGAAAAGCACGCCCGGCAGCAAGGTCTGGCTGGTTAGCCTGGGCCCCAAAGCCAAGCTCCAACAGGTCATGATGACCGTCGCGCAAAAGGTTCCGTTTGAATTGATCGCGCTGGATGGCCCGGCCGGTGGATTCACCGATGCCACCGAAACCGCCCTGGCCCTGGCCGAAGCCATTCAGGCCATTCCCGGGCTCGACAAATCCCGATTGCTTGTGTTTGGCGGCTGGGAATCGGCGTCGCGCGGTGCGGGAGCGACCCTGCAGATCGTCGGTGAACAACTCGGCCTCACCGACCAGTTCCAGGGGGTGGATGAATTGAAGGTCAATGCCGACGGCTCGCTGGAAGTTCTGGAGCGCGTGGAAGGCGGCCGGCACCAGATTTCAAAATGCGCCGGACCCCCTGCATTGCTCGGCTGGGCCACGGGCAACCTGCCGGAGCCGAAGAACAACCCACAGATCGGCATGGTCAACATGCGCACCGTGATGCCGGCCCTGCAAAAGGCGAAACCTTGGAAACTCACGGGTGAAGGATTGCTTTTTAACAGCGTTTCACTCCCTAAACAACTGCGCGAAACCCAAATCGTCAAGGACCAGTCACCAGACGACATTGCCAGGGAAATCGTGGAGTGGATCAGAGGATAAGACACGGATTGCGCGGATTAACACGAATTTATTGATGCACATGGAAACCATTCTTTTTCTTGCTCACACCGAAACCGACGGCTCACTCGGCAAGGCGGCGCTTGAAGCGCTGGGCGCCGCCATCAATTTGCAGGCTGAGTTGACCGGATCGACACTAGTCGCCGGCTTGGTCGGCCAGAATGTTCAACCGGCGGCAAACCAGATTGCCGGTTGCGGTGCGACGAGATTCCTGGGCGCCTTGGGCGCGGATTTCGCCTCATCGCGTTACGCCACGGACGTCGTGGCTGCGGAGGCTTTGTGCAAGGCGGCAGGTGCGACTCTGGTCATTGCTGCGGGCACGTCACGGTTTGCCCGTTGTCTGGCCGGTGCGGCTCAACGACTGGGCGGACGCGCGGACACGCATGTCACGAGTGTGAGTGCGCCCGGCGGCAAGTTGCCCGGTGTCAGCCGCTGGTATTATCGCCAGCGCATGGAAGCCGTGTTGCAACGCGTGCAGCGGCCCTGGTTCATCGTCGTGGATCCCGGGAGCCAGGCGGTCTGGCAAGGCGCGGCCGGCACGGCCACCGTCGAGAACGTCGCGGTGACCTTGCCGGATTCGGCAAAACGAACCACCGTCACCGGCTTCCGTGCCCCAGCCGCCGATGCCCAGACCATCCGGCCCGATGCGCAGTTGTTGTTTGTCACCGGGGCGGGCTGGACGAAGAAACAGGCCGACGGCCAGACGCATGTGCCGGAGGCCGAGAAACACATCCGCGGTTTTCTCCAGCTCAGCCGTGCGTCGCTGGGCAGCAGCAAATCCTTGGTGGACCAAAGCGGCGAGGGCCAGGCCGTGCTGCCGTTTTTGTCGCATCTGAACCAGATCGGCCAGACGGGCGCGACGCCGCGGCATCCGAAGGGACTTTCCACCTGTTGCCATGGTGAGGAACCTCACACTGTCGGCTGGCGTTTCATCGCCGAGCGCCGCGCCATCAGCCTGGACCCGAACTGCGGCTGGGCCCGCGGCAAGGCGGACGTCTTGTATGTTGCCGATGCGTTCGCCGTGATTGAGAAAGTAAATGCAATGCTGGCCGTCGACGGTAAAACTTGAACTTTTATGCTGGCCCAGGTTTGTTCCGCCTCATTGAACGGCATCGAAGCCTACCCCGTCGAAGTCGAGGTCAATGCCGGCTGGGGCGACACCCTTGTCGTCATCGTCGGCTTGCCGGATGCCGCGGTGAAGGAATCGCGCGACCGGGTTTCCACCGCGCTGACGAATTCCGGATTCAAATTCCCGATGGGGCGCACCACCATCAACCTCGCGCCGGCCGATGTGAAAAAGGAAGGCCCAAGTTTCGATCTGCCCATTGCGCTCGGCATGTTGGCCGCCGGCGAACAGATCGAAACCGACCAGCTCGACAATTTCATCATCGTGGGCGAGCTGGCGCTGACGGGAGCGGTGCGCCCATGCAAGGGAGTGTTACCGGTCGCCTTGCGCGCCCGGGCTGACGGCAAGATCGGCGTGCTGGTGCCGGCGGAAAATGCCGCCGAAGCCGCCGTGGTGGAAGGCTTGCAGGTCATTCCGGTGCAGAATTTGCGCGAGGCGGCAAGTTTCCTGGAAGGTGAAATCAAAATTTCGCCTGCCCGGGTCGACACCGCCCGAATTTTCGACCAACCGCTGGATGACGACCTGGATTTCGCCGAGGTCAAAGGGCAGGAAAATGTGAAACGCGCCCTGGAAATCGCCGCCGCCGGCGGGCACAACGTGCTGCTCATCGGCCCGCCGGGCACCGGAAAATCCATGCTGGCCAAACGGCTGCCGACGATTTTGCCGCCGCTCACGCTGGATGAAGCGCTGGAAACCACCAAGATTCACAGCATCGTCGGATTGCTGGCGCCGGGCCAGGCGCTCGTGACCCGGCGACCGTTCCGCACACCGCATCACACGGCGAGCGACGCCGGCCTGCTCGGCGGTAACGTCAATCCCACGCCCGGCGAAATTTCCCTCGCGCACAATGGCGTATTATTTCTGGACGAACTGCCGGAATTCAAACGCAGTGTGCTGGAAACCATGCGCCAGCCACTCGAGGACGGGCACGTGACCATCTCGCGCGCCGCGGGAACGATGACGTTTCCATCGCAATTCATGCTGGTGGCGGCGATGAACCCGACGCCGGACGGCAAGATGCCGCACGAATCGAGAAGCTCGCCGCGCGAAATCCAGAATTATCTGGGCCGGATCTCCGGACCGCTGCTCGATCGGGTGGACCTGCACGTGGAAGTGCCGCCGGTGAAGTTCCGGGAAATCGCCGGCGACCGCACGGGCGAAACCTCGGCGCAGATTCGTGACCGGGTGGTGGCTGCGCGACGGCGCCAGCACGACCGGTTCAAGTCCAGGCCGAAGATCACCTGCAACGCCCGGATGGGCGCGCGCGAGTTGAAGCAGTTCTGCGAGCTCGACGAGGGAACAAAAGAACTGCTGAAAAATGCGATGGCTGATTTGAATTTGAGTGCTCGGGCCTACGACCGGATTTTGAAGGTGGCCCGGACGATTGCAGACCTGGCCGGTTTAGAAAAGCTTCAGAGCGACCACATTTCCGAGGCGATCCAATACCGTTCGCTGGATCGGCAGTTGTGGGCGTGACCCGTCGCGCCTTCCTCCGGACTCACGGCAATCGTATCCGGTAGAAGCTGGCCGGGTTGGTGGGCGGCCGGGGATCAGTGAACGTGACCGTGCCATTGACGAAGGGATTGGTGGCCAGCGGCTGCCAGTTTGCGGGAGCCAGCGAGAGCGTGGCTTCGACCACTGCCGAGCCGGTGTCCGGACCGGTCGCCTGGAAATTGAGCCCGCTGTTCAAAAACAGGCTGGAGGGAATGATGGCAACGGGATTCAACTGCAGCAGGACGTTTCCCATCGAACCCACATGCGGGGTTCCGCCCACCGCCACCCGGTAGGTCGTATTGGAGACGACCGTAAAGACGAGATTGGTGGCGAATCCGTTGGTGACGAGCGTGAGACTGTTGACGGCAGTTCCCCGGTACACGCCCAGCGCGGCGGGGAATTCCGACCCGGAAGCAGTCAGCCTGACCCGGCCGTTGATTGGGGCTGTCCACTTCCACCACACGGACCGCCCGGCGGTTTGGCCGGCGTGATTGGGTTCGCCCGTTTCCGTCGTGGCGCTGCGAATGTAGCTGGTTCCGGTCGCCGACACCCCGGTCAGGGTAAAAGCATTGGCGAACATGTCGTTCGGCGGTGGCGGCGGTGGGAGCAGCACCGTCAGGTGGATGGTGGGGCCGTCCACGGAAGAACCACAAAAGGGAGTGGCTCGGAGAAAGTAGTCGGCCGCGTCATTGGTGGTCGCTCCCGAGATGCAGATGGAACTGCCGGTCTGGTCGGTGAGCGGGTTGTTGTTTTTGTACCACAGAAGGGGCGGTGGCGGCCAGGCATCCAGGCCGGACTGGAGGCAGGAGGATTCGCCAATGAAAAGGGTGACGCCGGGAGGTTGCCCGGTGAAAGTGACCGGACGGGCGGCGGGAAGGCCAAAGCGGCGGCTGATAATGCCTGTGTCCGGGGTGATGCCGTTCTCCCCGGCCAGGATGTATTTGCCATCCGGTTGCCTGGCCATCGCGAACACCGGATAGCCGGCGTTGTTGTTGAAGCTCTGGTCCACACGGCCGTCGGGGAGCAGATGGGCGAAGTTGTTGATGTTGTTGCCGCCAATCTGACTGAACAGGCCAGCCACAACCATGTCCCCGCCATCCAAGGCATCGATGGCCGCGATCGCGTAGCCGTTGTTAACGCCGGCCAGATATCCGTTGATGCTGTGAAACCAAGTGGGATCGCTGCCGCCCAGCCGTTCGAGGTGGAAGGGGGTGAATTGGTCGTTGTTTGCAAAATAGCCGCCATAGAAAAAGCCGCCGCGGATGATTTCGCCATGGGAGCTGGGACAGTTATTTTGCGCGGCCAGCGGGCGTATGGCCGCGCAGGAGGTGTTCAAGTAGTCGGCATCGGCAAAGTTGATCAAGCCGCTGGCGTCCAACAACATCACGCCGAATGACCCGGAGATGAGCAAATAGGGAATGCCGATGGTATTGGAGCCGCAACTGCACGGGGGCACGTAACGGATTTGAACCACCGAATCGAAAGCGTTGGCGGACGGCATGATAAAGCTGGGATCGAGCGTGCCGTTGATGTGAAGGCAGGCCATATTGCCTATGACCGTGTTATTATTGTTGGTGTAGAAGACGTTGCCCGCGCCGAAGACGGTCTGGGCCGGCTGTCCAAAACCGTGATCCACGGTAAGCGTATCGCAGCGATGAAAAACCTGGCTGGCCTGGGTGGTGAAGGCCGTGTCCACCGTCCACGACTGGTTGTTGGGGACATAGTTCAGACGGCCCATCCCGTACTGTCCGCCGACGTAAACATTGCCGGTGTCGTCCACGTCGATGGCATGAACCACCCCGATGCTGAACAGTGAAGCCGAGGTGAAATGGGTGTTTAAAGTGCCGTCAGGATTCAGCACGGCCAGGTACGGGTAACCCTGGCCATAGACGTTGGAGAAGCGGCCACCGATCCAGATGTTGCCGAAGAGATCCACAGCCACGGCGGTGATGGGTTGATCAATGGTGCCTTGCTGCACGAACGTGTTGTCGGGGTCGCCAGGTGCGCCCGATGCAGCCAAGGGATGAAAACCGGTCAAAGCGGCCAGGAACAAACCGAAAATTAAGCGTGGATGGCGTCGTTTCATAATCTTTGGCATTCGGTTGGGATTTGAACAGGGTGAAGGTTGTGCCGTTAAGGCGATGGGGTGAACGTCCAGCTCACGCTGGCACTGCCGGCGGTGGTGTCGGTCGCCGTTCCCGAGTAAATCATGACGCTTCCCAATTCGGCTGTGAGATAGGCGTCGCCGGTTCCGGACCAAAGCTGACTGTGCGTCGGCAGGGATTCGGTTCCGGTGCTCGCCAGCGGACCAAAACTGGCAGGCAGGGAGCGATTCATGACTTCGACCGTGCCGACCCAATGCAATGACGTTTGACTGCCATTGCCATGAGCCAGGGTGGCGCTGATCACCGGCGAGACGTAAAAAGTATAAGTGCCGGAATTGCAGTCGATTTCCAGGTTCACCGGCGAACTGGCATCCGGGGTGGCCGAACCAATCAAAGTAGTGAGATTGTCCGGCGGAGCAATCGTCAGGGCATCTTCCAGGTCATTGATCTGCGCATTGCCACCGACCGTGCCGGTGAACGTCGCGTAATGCGCGGTGACGGACGACGGGCTCAAATGAAATGTCAGGCTGCCTTGTTGGTGGATGTTGAATATGTAACTGGACGAGGAGGCGCTAAAAGGATACGAAAAATTCAAAGTGCAATCCCACCCCTTCGCATTGACAAAATCACACGCCGCGGAAACGACAGCAACGGTGGTGAAGCAGGAAGTTACTCCGGCCAGATTGCTCGAGATGAGCGTGTAAACTGTCGTGACCGACGGCGAGACCAAGTAATTGCTGCCCGTGACGATTCCCGGCCCGGGCGCCAACGAGTAGGCGGTGTTCGTCACCGGTTCCCAACTCAATGTGCTGCTGCCGCCCGGCGCAATCACCGCTGGCGTCGCGGCAAACGTACAGTCTCCATTGCTGCCACCGCCGGTGTTTCCGCCGCCTTGTTGCAAACGGAAGAAGCGACCGTGGTTGGTGATGAGCTCAAAGACGGCGAGGACATTGCCAAAGGGAAACGGGGTGTCCGGCACCGGTTGCCAGTTGGCCGGCGGACTCAGATTCGTGGTGCTGGTCAGTTGCCAGCCGTTGAAATTGCTCGGCCAGGACACCTCCGCAATGGTGGGCGTCAACAGGGAGATCGAAAGCTCTGGCGCTCCCTGGGCCTGCGCTCCGCGCCAGCCCGCCCACAGGCCCAGCAGTGTAAATAAAGCAATTTTAAAAGATTTCATAACCTTATGGCAGGAAACGCAAAAAAGCGGCCCGACCTTTCATCAAAGTGATTTTTTTGAAAGATTTCCGCCGCCGGCAGCGTTACCCTGATTATCGTCCATGAGCCGCCTGGAAACAGACCGACCCGAACCGGAAACCGTCGCCACCCGCGCCAGCCTGCTGGGCCGCATCCGCAACTGGGATGATGCGGCCAGCTGGGAGGATTTTACCGAGACTTACTGGCGTCTGATTTACAGCGTCGCCCGGCGGTCGGGATTGGCGGATGCCGAAGCGCGGGACGTGGTGCAGGAGACGCTTTTGGGAGTGGCCAAGAAAATCCATGAATTTGAATCCGATCCCCAACGCGGATCCTTTCGAGGCTGGTTGTTGAACCTGACCCGCTGGCGCATTGCCGACCACTTCCGCAAGCATCCTCCCCAACCACAAAGGCCACCGGCCGAATCGGGATCAGACGATCGCACGGCCACGATAGACCGGGTGCCGGATCCGGGCGAGATCGATGCGTGGTGGGAATCGGAATGGAAGAAGAACCTGTTCGAAACGGCGGTGACCCGCTTGAGCCGGCGGATCAATCCGAAACACGCCCAGATTTACGATCTTTACGCGGTGCGCGGCTGGCCGGCGGCCAAGGTCGCCCGCGAACTGGGCGTGAATGTGGTGCAGGTCTATCTGGTCAACCACCGGCTGACCCGCCTGCTTAAGGAAGAGGTTGCGTATCTGCAAAAGAAGCTGGAATAAACCGGCCTTCATCCCGAAAACTGCGCCGGGCGCGGCCAGATTCGCCTTTTCTTTTGGAGCGTATGCAGGAACATCGCTGCGAGGTTATGAGGTCTGACCCCCTCAGCATTCCGGATTTCGAGCTGGTCCGGCCCGTCGGGCGCGGCAGTTATGGTGAAGTATGGCTGGCGCGCAGCGTGACCGGGATCCATCGGGCCATCAAGGTGGTGTATCGCGACCGTTTCGAAGAGGCGCGTCCGTTTGAGCGGGAATTTGCCGGCATCAAACGCTTTGAGCCGATTTCGCGTTCACAGGAAAATCTGGTGGACATTCTCCACGTGGGGCGCAAGGACGAGGGCGGCTGTTTTTATTATGTCATGGAACTCGCCGACCCGGCGAGCGGCGATCCTGCGCCGGTATCGGAGGCCAGCAGCACCGCGTGGGAACAGGACTATCGGCCCCGGACCCTGCGCGAAACCCTGGCCACCCGAAAGCGGCTGCCCGTGGAGGAGTGCCTGTCCATTGCCATCGGATTGACCCGGGCCGTGAAACACCTGCACGAGCACGGCTTGATTCACCGCGACATCAAACCTTCCAATGTTATTTTTGTAAACGGCACGCCCAAGCTGGCGGACATCGGCCTGGTCTCGGCGGTGGAAGAATCCCGCTCGTTCGTCGGCACGGAGGGATTTGTCCCGCCGGAAGGACCGGGCAAGCCGGCCGCGGACCTCTACAGCCTGGGCAAGGTCCTTTACGAAATGAGCACGGGCCGGGACCGGCTCGATTTTCCGAAATTGCCGGAAGCTCTTGAAAAAATTCCCAAACGCGAAGCCTTGCTGGAGTTCAACGAGGTCGTTCTGAAGGCGTGTCATTTGCAGGTGAAGGAACGGTACGCCTCCGCCACCGATTTGCTCGACGATCTGTTGTTGCTTCAGGCGGGACGTTCGGTGAAACGGCTGCGGCTCGCGGAGCGGCGGCTCGCCCGGTTGATTCCCCTGGGCCTGACGTTTGTGGGTCTGGTCCTGGTGGTTCTCGTCGTCCAACATTTGCGAACCCGGGAAGCCCAGGAACTCGCGCGGGTGGAATCCCGCTATCGCCATGAGGCGGAGGCTCAGGAACTGGCCACGCGGCAACTGCTCTATGCGTCGGATATGAATCTGGCGCACCAGGCCTATGCCGCCGGCGACCTGGGTCGCACCAAAAGCCTGTTGACCGGCTGTCTGCCCAAGCCCGGCGCTCCCGATTTCCGCGGCTTCGAATGGCGTTATTACTGGGGGCTTTGCCGGGGCGACCAGGACTACACTTTCCCCATCCAGTCCAACGCCGTCGCCGAACTCGCCTTCTCTCCCGATGGCCGCCTGCTGGCTTCGGCCGGCTACGACCACCGGGTCCAGATGTGGGATTTTAAAGACCGTCAATTGGTGAAAACATACGCAACTTCCGGAGGAGTTGAGGACGTTGGATTCTCTCCCGATGGGCGGGAGATCCTGATGGCCGATACCGCAGGCTGCGTGGAAGTCAAAGAGGTTGAGAGCGGACGGGTTCTCTTCCACCTGCAAGGCGCTTTCCGTCGTGCGACAATTTCGCCGGGCGGCCCGTTGCTGGCCTTGGGTGGCGGCGGCAAGCAGGCCTCGGCGATTCAAGGGCCGGTTGAGGTCTGGGATTATCGGGCGAACCAACGGCTTTTTTCGCTTACCAACGCCGGCACGTATGTTGCCTTTTCCCCCGATGGCCGGCGGCTGGCGACCGGCAGCAACAACCATGAATTGAAAATTTGGAATCTGGGGGATGCCGCTTTGTGGCGGCAGTTCCAGCCCGTGGAAGACAATTTTGGCATGAGCTTTTCGCCGGATGGCCGGAAACTGCTGCTCGGCGATGAACTGGGGTTTCTATCTATCTGGGACCCGGAATCCGGCCAGCGCCTCGCGGGCATTCCGGCCCACAAAGGGAATATTTTCAAAACGGCGATTTCACCGGACGGCAAGGTCATAGCCAGCGTCGGGGCCGATCAGACGGTCCGGCTTTGGAACGCCGAATCGCTTTCCGAATTGCGGATTCTGCGCGGGCATGCCAGCGAGGTCTGGGCGGTGGCGTTCTCCCCCGACAGCAAGATGCTGGTGACCGGCGGCAAAGATGGACGAATTTTGGCGTGGAACGTGGCGCAACCCAGCTCGAAAGAGATCCTGACCCATGACGTGAATTTTTGGGATTGGCCGGTGTTTTCCGCCGACGGAAGCCGGGTCGCGGTGGGTGAGAAAAAGAAGGGCGTGACCGTCTGGCGGGTGGCCGATGGGAGGCTGCTCGATACGATAGGTGACGCGGAAAGACCGCTGGCTTTCGGCACCCATGCCGCGTCGTTGCTGGCCCTCGGACAAAATGGTGACCTGCAACAGTGGACCTTGTCGTTGACCAACCATCAGCTTCTCAAACGCGTCCCACTGCCGGACATGGAAGTTCGCGCCCACGCGTTCCTTCCGGAACGGAATCTCCTGATCACCGGCGATCGCCAGGGAAACATCCGGATGTGGGACGCAAATTCTGGCGCGGAACTTTCCCATTGGCAGGCGCATCCGGATCGAATCACCAGCATCGCGCTCTCGCCCGACCACACGTTGCTGGCCACCGCCGCCGAATCCGATGATGACGCGAAAATCTGGAATCTGGGCCGGCACGAATTGGTCCGGACCCTGCGCGGCCACAAAATGACGGTGTTTGGTGTCGCCTTCTCGCCGGACGGGCAAACCATCGCCACCGCCAGCGTGGATGACACCTGCTGCCTTTGGGGTGTCCGAACCGGACAACGTCTCGCCGAGTTGGGCGGCCATCAGGGAGGCACTTACAGCGTGGCGTTTTCGCCGGATGGCAAAACCCTGGCTGTCGGTTGCAACGAAGGCGAATTGAAGCTTTGGAACCTCGCCACCCGGCGCGACATGATGACCCTGGCGGCCGAGCCGCACACGATATTCGCCGTGAGCTTCTCCCCGGACGGAAGCACGCTGGCCACCGTCAGTTTCAACCATCATAACGAGGAGTGTTCTCTCAAACTCTGGCGCGCGCTGGACATGCCGGGAGTCAAATCAGGATTCCCTTAAGCATCCGGCGCAATTTTCCAAGTTACGGCGCACACCTTCGATGCCGTTTTCTGAAAGCCGGAGGTGAACATAAAACGGCTAAACCGTTTTCCCTGCCATGGTTAAATTAACCAACATGTAATCTGCACGTTTTAACCAGTCTAACCTTTGCAGACTGCATGGCGGAGGCATCATGAACCCTGCGAAACCGGGTTGTGTCGCAGGGTTCTCCAGGAGGATTAATTGGTACGGGTCTGGCTAAACCTCATTTAGTACGAAACACAAGGAGGTTTCTTACGTCTGGTTAAAAGGACAGGCCTGAAAGGGACCTGTTTAAAAAAAGTACAAGGAAAGCAGAGATTAACATGAAAACGCAACATATCTTGAAATTGACCGCCGGCTTCGCCGCGATCCTGTTCGCCGGCCTCGTTCCCATCCGCGCCGCCACGACCAATTCGGTGCAGAATATTGGATTTGAACTCACCTTCTTTACGCAGGGGCCAACCAATCATCCTTCCCCCAATATCACCTTGGTAACGATTGATAAATTCCGGGTGACCACCCGGGACGTCATTGCCGCCCTGGGCCTGGCCACATCGAACAATTTTTCCAAGGCCGCCCGGCTGGTTTCGGTGCGTGACGCCACGTCCACCAACAGCTCGAGAACCATAGAGATACGCGACGGCACCAACGTGGTGGACGTCACCAGTTACTTCAACATCACGGCCGACGAAACCAACCTGCTTAGCGTGCATAGCTTCCGGTTCAACAGCGTCACGGGCGTTGGTACCGGGATGTCGGATGGCATTTTCCATCTCGCCCTGACGAATGCCAGCATGACCGTCAGCCTGGATCTGGGAGGTTTTGCCACCACCACGGTCACAGGTATCAAGTCGGGCAATTCCATCCTGAGCGTGGATGAAATCAACGCGGCGGTGGCCGGGTCCGGCACCGGAACCAATGGCGTTCCAGCGGTCGTCAACGGCTTGATCGACATTCAGGGCCGCATGGTAAAGGTTGAATAGTCGGTCAGCCCAGCGCGTTGCCCGATTAATGCCTTGTCCGGTAAAAACCGGGGCCGGGTCCCAATCCCGGTCCTGGTGGCTGCAGCTTGAAAAGAGCGTGGGAAAAAACAGATGCCATGAGAATCAAAATTGTCATTCCGCTGTTGTTGTTGGGGTTGTTGGTGGCGGGTCTGCCTTTTGTCGTCCGGCCCAAACACGCCGCGCTCGTCAGTGCGACCATGCCGGTGATCCCGGCAGCGAAAGCACCTGCATCGGGCGATGGTTCATCCGGCCAACAGGTTTTGCAACAGTTGCCCGCAACACCGGAAGATAATCTGCCGGATCCTCATATCACCATCGCCAATGGTCCCGACACGCCGCCGCCGGCAAATTATGAAGATTATGCGAACCGGCGGATCGCCGAGCTGGAAGATTTGGGCATGAGTGGCAATGCCAGCGCATTGTCCACCATCGAATCCGAACTGGACAGCCGCGATCCGCGGATTCAGAAAGCGGCGGTATCGGCCGCCATCCAGTTTGGCAGCCGTGACGCCATTCCAGCGCTCCGGGAGGTCTATGACCATACCGACGACTCCGGCCAAAAGCTCAACCTCCAGAAAGCCATTGAATTTCTGGAACTACCTTCGGAATCAGAAGCGGCCGATGCCAGCGTGCCTGCCACCGGCGGTAGCACAGCCAACTGATCCGATTTAAGTCCGTAGCACTCCTTCCCGTCTGGTCCGGTGGAACACGTCCGCGTTACGTCCCCAACGCATCCTTCCGTTCCACTTGGGATGACAGAACTGTCATCTGCCGTTCAGCGGGCGTTCATATCCAGCAGGTTTCATGGTCGCGTGCCGGTTAATACCAAACGCAGATCATCGGGTGCCGGAGAGCGCAAGGTTGTTGCCTTTAAAAGCCAATCCAGTTCAATCCAACCATGAAAAAAATTCTGTTGCCGGTGCTGTTCAGCGTGGCCGTCACTGTTTGCCGCGCCGACGGGCCGGCCAGCGCCCCGCGATTTTCCCACTCGCGGGGAATCACGAATCCGTATCTGCCGCTGGCTTCACTCAAGCAGGATATTTTGCAGAATGAACACGAACGCGTCGAACGCACGGCGCAACCGGACATGCACAAACTATTTCAAATCGGGGGCCAGACGGTTGAGGCCCTGACCGTGGAAGACCGCGAATTCAGCGCCGGCGGCGAATTGACCGAAGCGACACGGGATTATTTCGCGCAAGATGACGACGGGAACGCTTATTATCTCGGCGAAGACGTGGACGAATACAAGGGAGGCCGGATCATCGGCCACAACGGCGCCTGGCTGCTGGGCAGGGATACACCAACACCCGGTTTGCTGATGCCGGCGCATCCCAAAATTGGCGACAAATTTAAATCCGAAAATGTTCCCCACATTACCTGGGAGCAGGACGAGATCATTTCGCTGTCAGAGACGGTGACAGTGCCGGCCGGCACGTTTCAGAACTGTGTGAAAATCAGGGAAACGTCCAGTGACGGTGACACCGAATACAAGCTTTATGCGCCGGGCGTTGGCTGCGTCAAGGAAATCGAGGGAAAGGCCGAACTGCCTCTGAAATCCCACACAGCCAACTGATGGCTGCGGCATTTTGGAGTTTCAACCCTTCAGCAATTCAACGATTCTCGATTTATGCGCGTGCTCGTGGTGGAGGATGAAAGGAAGACGGCGTCGTTTGTCCGCAAGGCATTGCAGACCGAGGGCTTTGCCGTGGATGTGTGCGGCAACGGCGATGACGCCCTGGCGGCGGTACGGACCACCCCGTTCGATGTGGTGGTGCTCGACATCATGTTGCCGGGGCGCGACGGCTTGAGTGTGTTGCGCCAGTTGCGCGAGCGCAAGAACACCATGCCCGTCCTGCTCCTGTCTGCCCGTGGCGAGGTCAACGAACGGGTGGAGGGTCTGAACGCCGGCGCGGACGATTATCTGCCCAAGCCGTTTGAACTGGCCGAACTGGTCGCGCGGGTGCGGGCCCTGACGCGCCGGAGCGGCGAGAACAGGTCCACCATCCTGCGCGTGGCCGACCTAGCGCTGGACACCGTCAGCCACCGGGCCCAACGCGGGGGCGCACAAATCGAACTGACCGCCCGCGAATATCGCCTGTTGGAATTCCTGATGCGCGAGGCCGGGCGCATCTGCGGGCGCATGATGATTCTGGAGAAGGTCTGGGATTATGATTTCGATCCCGGCACCAACCTGGTGGACGTTTACATCCGCCGGTTGCGCGACAAAATAGACACGAACTTCGAACCCAAGCTGCTGCACACTGTCCGCGGCACCGGCTACGTGTTGAGGGAATCACCATGACCATCCGGACGCGGCTCACGCTCTGGTATGCCGGCATTCTGACGTTGTCATTGCTGATCATCGGCTTTGGAACCTACCGGGAGATTGACGAACGGTTGCGCCATGAACATCGCCGGGAACCGGAGGAGCACGCCATCGCCGAGACGAGCGAGATGGTTTTTCAAGTGGGTCTGCCGGCCATCGTGCTGGGCCTGTTGGGCGGCTGGTGGTTGACCCGGCGGGCGTTGTCGCCGGTGGTGGGGCTGACCGAGGCCATCCGGAAAATCCACGAACGCAATCTCCGCGAACCGTTGTCCCGGACGCAAAATGGCGATGAACTGGACCGGCTCACCGAGGTTTTCAATGGCCTGTTGGCGCGGCTGGATGATTCGTTCAACCGCACCCGGGAGTTCACCCTGCATGCCTCGCACGAGCTCAAGACGCCCTTGACCATCCTGTGTGGGGAAACCGAGACGACCTTGCATGACGAATCGTTGTCTGCCGCCGAGCGTGAACGCGCCGCCAGCTTGCTGGATGAACTGCGCCGCCTGGCGCGCATCGTGGACGGCCTCACCCTGTTGGCCAAAGCCGACTCGGGTCAGGTGGCGTTGAAGCTGGATTCGGTTCGCCTGGACGAACTGGTGCGCGACAGTTTTGCCGATTTGCAGATTCTCGCCGAACCGCAACAAATCGGGGTGGAACTGGCCGTCTGTGAGGAAGTCATCGTTTCTGCTGATCGCCATCGGCTGCGGCAACTGTTGCTGAACCTCGCGGACAATGCCGTCAAATACAACCAGCCCCAGGGCCGGGTGACCATGAGCCTGCGCCGGAGCGGTGACACGGCCGAATTCACCGTCGCCAATACCGGCCCGGGCATACCGCCGGAAATTTTGTCACGGGTTTTCGACCGCTTCTTTCGTGGCGACCCGGCTCACAGCAGTGCAGTGGAGGGTTGCGGCCTCGGTTTGAGCATCGTGCAATGGATTGTTTCGGCGCACCGGGGAAACGTGAAAATCGATTCGGCACTGGGAGGAATCACCACCGTTACGGTGCGATTGCCGGTCCAGAATTGAGGAAATGAAACATCCAACATTCAACTCCGATAAACCGCGAGCCGGCATTCAACATCGAACATCCAATTTACGACCTGCGTCCGGCACGAAGTTCGTTCGGCATTGGGCGTTGAGCGTTGAATGTTCGATGTTTTTTGCGTTCTCCGTTCTTCTCGCCGGTTGCGCCCGGTTCCATCCGCAACTGATCTCGCCGGAACAAACCGCCGTGCAACTGGAATCCCGACGGCTTGACGATCCCGGGTTGAAGCCATTCATGGAAGAACGGCTGGGCCACAGCTTGACCGACTGGCCGTTTAAAAAATGGGATGTAAACTCGCTCACCCTGGCCGCGTTTTATTTCCATCCCGATCTGGCAGTGGCGCGCGCGCAGTGGCGCCTGGCGGAAGCGGGCGTAAAAACCGCCGGCGCCCGGCCGAACCCCTCCCTGACGGTGACCCCGGCTTACGACACCCAGATTCCGGGGAATCCAAGTCCGTGGATTGTGCCGGTGAGCCTGGACGTGCCCATTGAAACCGCCGGCAAACGTGCCAAACGCATCGCCGAGGCACAGGATGCCAGTCAATCCGCCTGGTGGAGTCTCATCACCGCCGCCTGGCAGATCCGCAGCGATGTCCGCGCCCGCTTGCTGGACTTCACCGTCGCCGGCCGCCGCCTGGATTTGCTGACGAACCAGGTTTCGGTGCAGGAAAAAATGGTTCAGTTGCTGCAACAACGCTTGGAAGCCGGGGCAATTTCCCGGCCGGAACTGACCCCGGCACAAATCGCGCTGAACAAGGCGCGCCTGGATGCCAACGATGCGCAAATCCAGCTCGCCGATGCCCGCTCACAGCTTGCCGAAGCCGCTGGCGTCGGTACGGCCGCCCTCGACAGCGTAACCCTGGCCTTCGATTTTTCGGCACCGGCGCCGGAAGACCTCACTTCGGCGGAGGTGCGCCGGATGGCCCTGCTGGGGCGTTCGGACATTCGCGGCGCGCTCGCCGATTACGCGGCGGCCCAGGACGAACTGCGCCTGCAGATCGCGAAACAATATCCGGATTTGCATCTGGGTCCCGGTTACGCCTGGAATTCCGGCAACGCCGGTGACAACGAGTGGAGCCTGGGCCTGACCCTGGAACTGCCCATCCTTGACCAGAACCAGGGGCCGATTGCCGAGGCGAAGGCGCGTCGGGAACTGGCCGCCGCGCAATTCCTGGCGTTGCAGGCCAGGGTCATCGGCGAAATTGAGCGGGCCGTGGCCGGCTATCAGGTGACCATCTCGCAATTGAAAACTTCCGAGACACTGCTGGCCGCGGAGCAGCAACAGGAACATTCCGTTGCCGCCCAGCGGCAGGCCGGTGCGGCCGACCAGCTCGACGAGTTGAGCGCACAGGTGGAGTTCGCCACTGCAGCGTTGGCGCATCTTGACGGGTTGGCAAAGTTTCAAACGGCCCTGGGAACTATGGAAAATGCATTGCAACGTCCCGCCGACAAGATGGACGCTGCCACGACCGCCGCTGCGCTGACCAATCTGGTCCAACGTTCGACGCCAACCCCCGGTAGAAAGGAAAGTCATCCATGAACACACGAGTTAAACTCATTCTGACCGGGGCCGTTGCATTCGCCGCTGGGGCCGGGCTGGTTTTTTATTTCATCAAAGCGCAACCGAAATCCGGCAGTGACACCGGGGATGAAGGTCCGGCGGCCAGCCCGGTGCAACTTCAGCGTGGCGGGAACGGCGAAACGGTCATTTTGCTCGATACCGACACCCAGCAAAGGCTTGGCTTGAAAACGGAAGCCCTCGCCGCGAGGCAGTGGCAACCGGAGTTGAAAGGCTACGGTGCAGTCATCGACCCGGCAACGTTGTCGGCGGCTGTGGCGGACCTGGAGTCGGCGCGGACGGTCGCGGAGGCTTCGAGCCGGGAATACGAACGGCAAAAAGTCCTCGCGGCGCAGGATAACACTTCGGCGCGGACGCTCGAAACTGCGCAAGCCGCGGCCACGCATGATCAACTCGGTTTTGAGTCCGCCGTTGACAAATTCAAACTCGATTGGGGTCGGTCCCTGGCGCAACAAACAAACCTGGCCGCGCTGGTGCTACAGGTTTCCGCCGGGGAAACCACCTTGGTGCGGGTGGATTTATCTGCCGGAAAGCTCCTGAGTTCACCACCCGCCTCGGCACGAATCGTGGCGCTGACGGATGAGACCAAATCCGTGAATGGCGACTTGCTCAGCGCCGCCGGCGGAGTGAGCCCGGCGACGCAAAGCCAGAGCTTTTTCTATCTGGTCCAGGGCCGGCCTTTGCCACCGGGCGCGGCGATCACGGGTTTTTTGAAAAGCGCCGGCGAACCGGTAAATGGGGTCGTGGTCCCGTCTGCAGCGGTGTTGCGTTATGAAGGCAAGGATTGGATATATGTGCAGGCCGGAACAAACGGATTTGCCCGCAAGGGAATTGCGCTCGATGAGCCGATGGACAGCGGATGGTTCGTTTCCGGCAACTTGACCGCCACGAACCATGTCCTGGTCAACGGCGCGCAAAGCGTGCTTTCGGCGGAATTGAGCAGCGGCAATTTCAACTCCGGCTCACGCGATTGACCCATGCTGAAACGTCTCGTTGAAATTTCCCTGCGCTCGCGCGGCGTGGTCATCACGCTGGCCGTCGGCCTCATCGGTTACGGCATCTACGTCGCCCAAACCGCGAAGCTCGACGTTTTCCCCGACTTTGTCCAGCCGCAGGTCACGGTGCAGGCCGAGGCGCCGGGCCTCGCGCCGGAACAGGTTGAAGCCCTGGTCACGCGGCCGGTGGAAAGCGCGTTGAACGGCGCCGGCAACCTGGACTCCATCCGCTCGGAATCGATCCAGGGCCTGTCGGTGGTCACCGCTGTTTTCAAGGAGGGCACGGACATTTTCATCGCCCGGCAGATGATTGCCGAACGGCTGGCCCAAGTCGGCGGCGAACTGCCCGCCGGCGTCCAAACGCCCACCATGGAACCGCTCACGTCCTCCACCATGGACCTGCTCAAGTTCGGACTGATTTCGGATAAAATGTCACCGATGGACCTGCGGACGTTCGCCGACTGGACGGTGCGTCCGCGATTGCTTTCCGTGCCCGGGGTTACGGCGGTGAAAGTGTTCGGCGGCGATGTGAAGCAACTGCAGATACGGGTGAAGCCCGAGCGGCTGCTGGCGTTCGGCCTTTCCGTGCAGGACGTGGCGAATGCTGCCGGCGCGGCCACCGGCGTGCGCGGCGCGGGTTTTGTTGAAACCGCGGCGCAGCGGCTCGTCATCCAGACCGAGGGCCAGTCACTCACGCCGGGGGAATTGGGCGAGGTGGTGGTGGTCCAGCATGACGCCCGCAGCATCCGGTTGAAGGATGTGGCGGACGTGGTCGTGGGCGGTCAGCCGAAGTTTGGCGATGCGCTCATCAACGGCCGGCCGGGCGTTTTGATGACCACGGCCAGCCAGTACGGCGCCAATACCATGGATGCGACGATCGAGGTCGAAACCGCCTTGAATGAGCTGAAGCCCGTGTTTGCGGCGGCGGGCATCGACTATATTCCGGGCCTGCATCGACCGGCGACGTTCATTGAAATCGCCATTCATAACATCAAAAACTCGCTGTTGCTGGGCGCGGTGTTGGTGGGCGTGGTGCTGTTCATTTTCCTGCTGGACTGGCGGACGGCCTTGATTTGTTTCACCGCCATTCCGCTGTCGTTGCTCGCCGCGGTCATTGTGCTCAATCATTTCGGCGCGACGCTCAACACCATGACGCTCGGTGGCCTGGCCGCAGTCATCGGCGTGGTGGTGGATGATGCCATCATCACCGTGGAAAACATCTTGCGCCGCATGCGGGAGAATATTGAACTGCCCCGGCCGCGTCCGCTGCTCCAGGTGATATCGGAAGCCACGTTGGAGGTGCGGAGCGCCGTGGTTTACGCCACGTTCGTGGTCGCGCTCGTTTTTCTGCCGGTGCTGACCATGTCAGGACTTCAGGGTCGTTTCTTTGCCCCGCTCGGCACCGCCTTCATTCTCGCGAACCTCGCGTCGCTGGTGGTGGCGCTGACGGTGACACCCGCCCTGTGTTATACGTTGCTTTCGCTGGGCAGGCCGCATGCAGAACCGGACTATCTGCGGCGGATGAAGGCGTTTCATCGCCGCCTGCTCGAACGCATCAGCCGGCGGCCCAAAACGATTATGGCCACATCGGTGGCGTTGTTTGTTGCGGCGCTGGCGGCGTTGCCCTTCTTTGGCGGCGAATTTCTGCCGGACTTTCGCGAAGGCCACTTTGTCATCCAGATCACGATGGCGCCCGGAACGTCGCTTCCGGAAATGATGCGTCTTGGTGGATTGATCTCGGCGGACCTGTTGAAAATTCCGGCGGTCAAAAGCGTGGAGGAACAGGCGGGCCGGGCGCAGGGCGGCGAGGACACCTGGGGACCGCACCGGGGTGAAATCCACGTGGAATTGAAACCCACGGCCGGCGAAGACCAGGAAAAGGTGCAGAACGACATCCGCGCGGTGCTGGCCGCCTACCCCGGGGTTCAAAGTGAAGTGCTGACGTTCCTCGGCGACCGCATCGGCGAGACCATCGCCGGTGAGACGGCCCAAGTGGTGGTGAATATTTTTGGTGACGACCTGGATATGCTTGATCAAAAGGCACAGGAAGTGGCGCAGGCGCTGAATCAGGTCCCGGGCGCGGCGGACGTGCAGATTTCCGCGCCGCCCGGCGCGCCCCGTATGGTGGTGCAATTGCGTCCGGGCCGGATGACCCAATTCGGTTTCCGGCCGTTGGAAGTGCTGGAAGCCGTGCAAACGGCCTACCAGGGTGACGTGGTGGCGCAGACTTACGAAGGCGACAAGGTGTTTGACGTGGCGGTGATCCTGGAGCTGGCGGCACGGCAGCAACCGGAGGACATCGGCGAATTGCTCGTGAGCAATGCGGAAGGGTTGCGAATGCCGTTGAGCAAACTGGCGGATGTTTATCTGACCACCGGCCGTTACTCGATTCTCCATGACGGCGCCCGGCGGCGGCAGACCATCACTTGTAATCCGGCGGGCCGCGATGTGGCGTCATTCGTGGCCGCGGCGCAGAAACAGTTGGCCGACAAGGTAAAGTTGCCCGCCGGGGTCTATGTGGAATTCAGCGGCGCCGCGGAACAACAGACGCAGGCGCAACGCGAATTGTTGTTGCACTCGCTCGTCGCTGCGGCAGGAATCATTCTGTTGCTGGCGCTCGTGTTTCGCAAGGCGAGCCACCTGTTGCTCGTGCTGGCGAACCTGCCGTTTGCGCTGGTCGGCGGCGTGCTGGCGATTTGCCTTCCATACTTCTTGGAAGTTATCTGGAATGTTGTTCATGGAGTTTCATTGCCGCTGGCCTTAAAGGCAAGTGAGCATCCAAATCTTTCACTGGGAACACTCGTTGGCTTCGTGACGCTGTTTGGCATCACAATGCGCAATTCCATCATGATGATTTCACATTTCGAACATCTGGTGAACGAGGAAGGGATGGTGTGGGGCCCGGACTGTGCGTTGCGCGGCGCGACCGAACGGCTGATTCCAATTGTGATGACGGCGCTGGTGACCGGACTGGGATTGTTGCCGCTGGCCATCGGTTCAGGCGAGGCCGGACGTGAAATCGAGGGGCCGATGGCGATTGCGATTCTCGGCGGCTTGGTGACTTCGACGCTGCTCAACCTGCTGGTACTGCCGATATTGGCGCTGCGATTTGGAAGATTTTGGGAAAAAAAGCCCCACGAATGAATGGGGTTGTTTTGGACTGAAGCATTGCAATTGGCACACGATCCTTCGGCGTTCCGTTAAAGTTTGTCCGGGCAACGGACGTCGCGTCTCGCGCCGCAATCGGCATAGCATCGCGAACTTGCCAGCCGGGGGAAACTACTATTCTCGCCGCATAGCAAAAAAGGCCGCTGGCAAACCCTCCGTGACTGCGGACGTGAGTCCGCGGCAAGCTTCCCCGGAAAAATCCGCCGCGCTCTCACGAGCGCAGCCACGACCAAGTTCCCTGCTCGACACCCGCGTCGTTTACTGCGGCGACAATCTGGAACAGCTCGGTCCGTGCCGGACTGGCCAATACCGGGACGAGACCAAGGAGAAGCGCGCCGTTGAAGACCGCCACGAGAACACCAAGGCTTACATTGACTATGATTGACCGAGAAGATACCAAGGTCGCCGGTTTTATATTGCGCGGACTGCTCGCATCGGAATCATTGGAACAACTCCAAGTCGTTAAGGGCAGAACTGGGGAACTTACTTTTGCGGATATTGCTGGCAAGGTTTCAATCAAGTTGCTCGATCAAGAAAATGTGGATGAGGCCGTGAAGATGTCTGCGGTTTACATTGCGATTGCGAGCTTTGAAAATAGTGTAAGAGAACTCATTTCCAGTCATCTGTTAGAAGAAAAAGGTGCTGATTGGTGGAACACTTGCATTTCAAGTGATATTCGCAAACGGGCTGAACAAAAAATGAAAGAAGAGCAGCAAACCCGTTGGCATCAAGCTAGAGGGTTAAATCCAATTTATTTTACTGAGTTGAAAGATTTAACTTCAATCATCCAGCAGAACTGGACTTCGTTTGAGGCGCTGCTACATGACATGGATTGGGTTCGACATTTGCTCCGGACGATTGAACGATCCAGAAACGTCATCATGCACAGTGGGCAGCTTGCCATAGATGACATTGAAAGAATTGGCATGAATATTCGAGATTGGATTCGGCAAGTTGGCGGATAATTGCCCACCGCCTGCCGCGTCATGGCCAAACGCCCGCGCGATGTTTGCACCTGCCGGAAAGCGAACCGCTCTGGCGCCCGGACGCGGCTTCGTCGTCCGCGACCTGCCGTAGCGCCGTAGGCGCGGCATATTTGTAGAACCACAATCCAAACAAAATTCAAGCCCCGTCGGGGCGGCATATTCCGGGGATGTCGCTCCTACGGAGCTTGGTTCATTCTTGAATCCCCAGGCTACAAAGATGTCAGCCCTAGCGGGCTTTTTCGTGTCGTTCGATTATTCTTCGGATGCGTTGCAGGAGATTGAATCGTTCTTCAAGCGCAGCCACAAAGTCATCGTCGCCCTGACCGTGCAGGAAATCCTCGACGAGCACATTGCGAAGAAGCTGGCGTGCGAGTTGACTCACGGCTAAATGTTACCGGAGGCTGGAGCCGTCCAGGTCTGTCCCGGCATCCGCATCCCCATCATTGACATCGTCCAGCCGCCCGGCATTTCCCTGCCGCCGGACATCGAACGGCAGAAATAAACCGTGGCGACCGCACTGACGGCGAACACTAGGCCGCTGAACACAAAAAACCGCGCCCGACTTTTGGGAACGGCGTCAGTCCTTATATTCGTCATGGTAACGCACCCAGTCTTGCGGGCGGTCAGGATTCTCATCGCGTCCCTTGGCGGTCAGATCCAGAAAATTATACGTCGTGTTCAACAGGTCAATGCCGCGCGAGTAGGCGGAGTAGGTGTGGAAAATATCGCCGTGCTTGTCCTTGTAAAATGCGCTCGTTCCCGGCATTTCATCCATCTTCATCTTCAAGATGCCGTAATTGTAGGGCAGCGCGCCGCTTTTGACCTGCTCCGGCGTGAATGAAACGTGATAGTCAAAGTTGAAATCGTTTTTGAATGAGGAGAGCCAGTTGAACTTCCAGCCCATCCGCTTTTTGAACGGCTGGATTTCCTTTAACGGAGCGCGGGAGATGACCGCCAGCGTGGTATCCCGCTGGTTCAGATGGACGGTGGCGGCATCGTAATGGTCGCACCAGAACGAGCAATGCGGACAGCCCACCTTCCAGCCCGGCCCGAACATGAAATGATAGACGATGAGTTGGCTGTTGCCGCCAAACAGTCCGGCCAGCGTCACCTTGCCGTCCGGCCCGTCGAAGACATATTCCTTGTCCACCTTCTCCCACGGAAGATTGCGCCGCTGCCGGTTCAACTCGTCTCGCAAACGGTTGAACTTCTTTTCCTTCACGAGCAGAGCCTTGCGCGCGGTGAGCCATTCTTTGTTTGACACGACCTTGTGTTCCTTCATGCCGTTGACGGTTTTTATTTTTGCCATGACGTTCTCCTGTTTGTTTTGCGTGTTCCAATTGTTTACTGATACTTCAAAAATTCTGCGGCATGGCCCTGTGCCTTTCTACTGGGTCTTCTACCCATGTCCTGTCACCATGTCAATCGTCCGCCGTCCCCTTGAAAATCCGCGCTCCGGATTTGCAGCCACAAAGTCATCGTCGCCCTGACCGTGCAGGAAATCCTCGACGAGCATATCGCCAAGAAGCTGGCGTGAAACGTAATTGTAACCTTCACCAGACCTTATTTCTCTCGACAGAGAGATAAAACCTGCCAGCATCCGTTGCAAAGGAATGTGCTTGGTTCGTTCAGATGACACATTCAGGCGATCACAAAAACCCATGAAACCGACACGCACAAGCTGCATCCTTAACTTCATTCAACCATTATTCAAAACACGCCTCAGAGTTATGACGCTGCTGCTGGCTGTCGTCGGTCTGCTGGCTCCGGGGCGGGCGCTGGCGGTGGGAACGTGGACTTTTGTAACGACGCCAGCCCCCGATAATATTTCCTTAATGCTGCTGCTTTCGGATGGAACAGTGATGTGCCAGCAATCGTTGGGCACCAACTGGTATCGGCTGACGCCCGATACGAACGGCAGTTATGCCAACGGCACCTGGACGACAAACGCACCAATGCATGACTCGCGACTTTATTTCCAATCGCAAGTGCTGCGCGACGGGCGGGTCTTCGTCTCGGGCGGTGAATATGGCACTGGCACCAACACGGCGGAAGTCTATCAGCCGACCAACAATACTTGGACCTACACACCCGCTCCTGGAACGACCCTCAGCGATGCCAACTCCGAAGTGTTACCCAACGGCAATGTGATGGTGGCTCCGGTCGAAGATGGCGGTTCGCTGAACACCCTCATCTTCAACATCGTTTCCAACACCTGGTCAGCCGGCCCGCAACTCCTCGTGGACCAGAACGAAGCCACCTGGGTCAAGCTGCCCGACGACAGCATCCTCACAATAGACGATAATTCCACTACTTCGGAACGGTTCATCCCCTCGTTGAATCAATGGATCGCCGACGCTACGGTTCCCGTCAATTTGTATAATTACAAAAGTGAACTCGGCGGCGGTTATCTGCTGCCCAACGGAAAAGTGTTCTTTATCGGGGCCACCAATCAAACCGCCATCTACACACCGACGGGCACAACCAATGCCGGTTCCTGGATTCTCGGACCAGTGATTCCAAATAATTTCGGAGCCAACGACGCGCCTTCCGCCATGATGGTGAATGGCAAAATCCTTTGCGCCTTTGGCACCAACACCGACCAGGTCGCTCCGACCTTCTTTTACGAATATGATTATCTGGCCAATGCTTTTACCGCGGTGACCAACTACCCGTATGGTGGCACCAACTTTAATGCGCCGACGTTCACTGAAACCATGCTGGATTTACCGGATGGCACCGTGCTGTTCGCCAGCTACGATCCCCAGCTTTGGATTTATATTCCCGACGGTTCAGCCGTAACCAATGGCAAGCCCGTTATCAACAGCGTCACCAAAAATGCCGACGGTTCCTATCACGTCACCGGCACCCTGTTCGACGGCATCTCCGAAGGCGCGGTCTATGGCGACGACTGGCAGATGAACTCCGACTATCCGATTGCGCGCCTCACCAATTCCGCCGGGGCCGTTCAATACTGCCGCACCTTCAATTGGAGCAGTTCAAGCGTGATGACCGGCACGAACATTTTGACCACCGAAATGACCCTGCCTGCCGGCCTAACGAACGGAACCTATCCCTTGACCATCTCGGCCAACGGCATCAGTTCGGGCCCCTTCACGCTCATTGTTAGCAGTGTGAATACCTCACCGATCAACATCGTCGCCTCCGTGAGCGGGAACAACCTAACCCTGACCTGGCCCTCGGATCATACCGGCTGGCGTTTACTGGCGCAGACCAACCACCTTGCCACCGGCATCAGTTCGAACACCAACGACTGGGGCACCGTCTCCGGTTCGGCGAGCACCAACTTGGTCACCATCCCGATTGATCCCACCAAGCCTACGGATTTTTACCGCCTGATTTATCCGTAAGGCATATTAACCGCGCACAGCCGGATCGGAAAACCGATCCGGCTGTTTATTTTGCAAGCGGTCGCGCCATCGAGCGGGTGAATCATCTGCCGTCCCCTTGAAAATTCGCATGCCGGGATTGGCATGAATATTTCGCCCACTGCCTGCGGCGTCATGGCCAAATGCCGGCGAATGTTTGCATCTGCCGAAAGCGAATGCTTTGGTGCACCGGACGCGGCTTCGTCGTCCGCGATCTGCCGTCGAGGGTGGAGAAGCTGCGTGTTATCGCCCTCGGCGGCGTGGGTGTAGCAGCGTCTCGGCAGAGCGCCGCCATCTGGATAAGAAAAAAGTTTGCGGCGGTCTGCCGACGCGCCGTTACGGTGACGATGCACGGGCCGCAGCGGCCGCGGCGCTCAAGGAAGTTGATCCGGCAGCATACACCAACGTGATGAAAGTTCCAGCCAACTGAAACGACATTCGAGAATTTAAAAACATGCACGCCGCATCCTTTTCCGGAATGCTTGGACCAG